>Ga0154020_10008026_pt1 | contig 12277 bp, 7 predicted proteins | sample Klosneuvirus_201_FD_109709 | JGI IMG/M metagenome (GOLD analysis project Ga0154020, IMG submission 109709) | Active sludge microbial communities from wastewater, Klosterneuburg, Austria - Klosneuvirus_20160825_MG | ecosystem: Engineered > WWTP > Aerobic digester > Activated sludge | place... | reverse complement strand
CAATTGGAACAACCCGTGGATACACGTACCACGCAGATCGAGATCAGTGGCGTACTGGTGGGACACGTGGGCTTCGGGAGGCGCAGTACACTGCGGCTGGTAGCGCAAGGTGGCCAAATGGTGAACACGGATCTTTACACCAACGAGCTATATCGGGTAGGCGGCTTGAAGAGCTTACGGGGTGCCAATGAAGCATCTATCTTTTGTTCATCGTATGCGATCGGAACGGTTGAATACCGCTTTGTTTTCGAGGAGAACTCAAACGTCTTTCTCTTTGTGGACCAAGCTTGGTGGGAGAACCAAGTGAAGGACCGTTTTGCCACGGACACGCCGCTTGGCTTCGGAGTGGGAACCACCTTTGAGACCAAAGCAGGCTTGTTCAGTCTTACGTACGCCTTGGGCAAACAATTCGGAGCACCCATTGAGCTAAAGGCCGGTAAAGTGCATTTTGGGTTCATCAGTTTGTTCTAAGGGAACGGTTCATTTGAATGGCCAATGTGACGAGCCTAATTTTGTGGGATGATCTTGCGGAAGGCCCAATGAGGAACTGGTTCTTGGTCTTGGTACTGCTCGGTTTCGGTATACCCGGATCCTTTGCCTTTCCACCTCCTTTCCATACCGACCCACCAAAACAAGGGTTGATCGATCTGCTGATGGACTACATGGGTTCAAAATACCCTGAGGTTGATGCCAGTGGTGATCTGTTGTACGTTTCCGTGGAGCGGCAAAGTCTTTTTCATGTACGCAACGGAAGATTGTTGGCGGAGTACAGGATCGCCACGGCCAAAGCGGGATTGGGGAGCACGGTGGACAGCTACCGAACACCCATGGGCTTGCATCGCATAAGCGAAAAGATCGGCGAGAACGTGCCATCGCTTGGCATATTGAAGGACCGGGAATTCACAGGAGTTTTGGCGGATACGGATTTCGCCGGAGTGGACAAGGATTGGATCACCAGCCGCGTATTATGGCTGGACGGATTGGAACCTGGCCTCAACAAAGGCGGCAATGTGGACAGTCACGCCAGATACATCTACATCCATGGTACCGCCAACGAGCGCTCCTTGGGCAGTGCCAGCAGCATGGGCTGTGTGCGCATGCGGAACGACGACGTGATAGAGCTCTGCCGTCAAGTGCCCGTTGGCGCGTTGGTGCTGATCTTGGACAATTGAGGGTGCTCAACGGCAGTGGCTTTCCGCAAAGGAGGCTGTAACTTCGCAACGTATGGACGTCACCTCCCTGATCCTCGGATCCTTGCTGGGCCTCTTGCTGGGCATCTTGGCCCATGCGTGGTGGTCGCGTGGGCGCGATGGGTCGGCCGTTGATCTGGTAAGGCAACAATTCACGAACGAACGTGCCGATCTCGAACGCCGCTTAGGCGAATTTGCAACTGAGGTGAACGAACGCACCCGGGAGGCGATGGAGCTGAACGCCATGGTCGCCAAGGAGACGGAACGCAACCGAGGTTTACAGGAGAAGCTGGATGGTCAGCAAGTGGAAATGGAAAAGGCACAGACCCGCCTAACCACGGAGTTTGAAGTGATCGCGGACAAATTGCTGAAAGTCCGTGGCAAGGAACTGAACGATCAGCAACAAGAGAAGCTGGGCACCATCCTGAAACCATTGAACGACAAGATCAAGGAGTTCGAAGAACAGGTGCGCAAGAATTACGAGAACGAAGGCAAGGAGCGTTTCCTGTTGAAGAACGAAGTGGCCAAATTGGTGGAGCAGAACCAACGTTTGAGCAAAGATGCCGACAACTTGACCAAGGCCTTGAAGGGCGATTCGCAAGCGCAAGGGGCATGGGGCGAAATGCTTTTGGAGAAACTGCTGGAGGGCAGCGGGCTGATGCGCGGCCAAGAATACAGCATGCAGGAAAGCACCACAATGTCCGACGGCACTCGCCTAAGACCCGATGCGGTGGTGATGCTGCCGGAGGAAAAGTTCCTCGTGATCGACTCCAAGGTCTCGTTGGTGCATTACGAACGCTTCACGGCCGCAACGGATGAAGCGGAGCGCGACCGCAATTTGAAGTTGCATGTGGAAAGCATGCGGGCCCATGCCAAGGGCTTGGGTGAGAAGAACTACACAAAGCTCTACGACGTGAACAGCGTTGATTTCGTACTCATGTTCGTGCCGTTGGAGCCCGCTTTTCTATTGGCGCTGCGTGAACGGCCGGAGATCTTTCAAGAGGCGTACGACAGGCAAGTGGTCATGGTGTCACATACCACGTTAATGGCAACGCTGCGCACGATCCAAGGCATTTGGAAGCATGAACGGATCGCGCGCAACCACATGGCAATTGCTGAACGTGCTGGTGCGTTGTATGATAAATTCGTCGGCTTCACGGAAGACCTTGGCCGTATCGGGAAGAACGTGAACGACGCAAAGGACAGTTATGAGAAAGCGTTGGGTAAGTTGACTGAAGGACCTGGAAACCTGTTGCGCCAAGTGGAGTTGTTGAAGGACCTGGGTGCAAAGACGAACAAGTCGTTGCACCCGAAATTGTTGGAACGGTCAGTAGGATCGTAAGGGTGGGAAATTTCCCACCCACGATGAAAGTAAGTTGTTAGGAATGATGAGACCCTCGTATTTGCTTGTTTTGTTGACGCTGTTCGTCGCAGGCTGCGGATCCGCCGTACCTGTGAACAAGCGTGACAACCTCGCATACCTCTATGGCAAGGGTGGTTCGCAAATGCTGTTGCAAGCGCGTGTCCACCACATTTCACCGGAGCGATCCAGGGTGTACTACAAGTTGAATACGCGCGAGATCTTGTACAAGAGCAATGGTACAGGTGGACCTTTCCATGCCTCCGTGCGGATCAGTTACGAGTCGTACGACGCGTATGGCGGGAAAATGCTTTTGGATAGTGCCAGCACGTTGATCGACGACGAGAGCGTTGACCCGACCGAGGAGCGCGAATTGATCGGCAGCATGGACTTGCGCCGCAAAGAGCAACAACCTTTCATTTTAAAGGTCATGGCGCGTGATCTGAATCGCGACCAGGAGACAACCGTTTACGTGAGGGTCGAGAAGGACGGAATGGGCATCCGCCAGTATTTCATGCCCGTGGACACCGCTTATGGATTGCCTTTGTTCACAGACCATTTCAAAGGAGGGGTGGTCAAGGTCAGGTGCGAAGTATGTGCTGGAAAGGAGCTTCTTGGTACACATCATCCGTTGGGGGCAGCCTTGCCGGCACCTGTTTTCACAAGTGGCAGTTCATTGGAAGCAGTAGAAAGTTCTGTGGATAGCACATTCCTGATACAAGTGGATAGCGAAGGAGAATTCATCTTGGATCTGAGCCGTCCCGGAACCTATCACCTTTTGCCAGATACTGCTCAGCGTGCGGGCTACACCCTGTTTTCCGTTGATGATGCCTATCCCTTCATCTCCACGGCCACGGACATGTTGAAGCCGATGCGGTACATCACTTCGAACCAGGAATTCGAACGGATCACGAATGCGACTGACGTTCGACGATCGATCGAGAAATTCTGGGTCGATGCGGCCGGTGATCGCGAACGTGCTCGTGAAGCCATTCGCATCTATTATGGCAGGGTGGAGAATGCGAACCGTCATTTCACGGCCGAGGTAGAGGGCTGGCGCACCGATCGAGGCTTGGTCCACATCATCTTCGGCACGCCAACATCCATCTACAGAACGGATGCCCAAGAAACATGGATCTATGGTGAAGAGAACAACCTGATGAGTCTCACCTTCACCTTCAAACGACGAAAGACACCGTACAGCGACAACGATCTGGTATTGCAACGTGACCCTTTGTTGAAAGGGGCATGGTACCGTAACGTGGAAAGCTGGCGGAACGGAAGGGTTTACCAAAATTGAACGGAAGGCTCGAAGACGATGTCGCCGCCGGGTCAAGATCCAAAGTAGAACTGAGAAGAAATGGCAGTCAACGATATGGTATGCGGCGTATGGCCGGTAATTGAAGCGTTACGTGCGGGCAAGAACGTGGAGAAATTGCTGATCCGCCGTGAGGCCGGTGGCGATGGGGTGAAGGAGATCAGGCAACTGGCCTTGGACCGCGACATTCCGTGGCAACCCGTTCCCGTTGAGAAGTTGGACCGCTTGACGAAGACGGAGCACCAAGGGGTGATCGCCTTCTTGAGCCAAGTGGAAGAACAGGATCTGAACGAGGTGATCACAATGGCCTATGAACGTGGTGAAGTGCCCTTCATACTTGCGTTGGACAGTGTTACCGACGTTCGTAACATGGGTGCCATAGCCCGCAGTGCCGAATGCTTTGGGGTACATGCGATGCTCGTTCCCAAAATGGGTACCGCGCGTTTGGGACCTGATGCCGTGAAGAGCAGCGCGGGTGCATTGTTGCGCAAGCCGGTCTGTCGGGTAAATCGTTTTACGGATGCGCTGCGGGCCGCTCGTGAGCAAGGATTGCGCATCGTGGCCTGCACGGAGAAGGGCACATTGACGTTGGATGATGCTGATCTGAATGGTCCTTTGGTATTAGTAATGGGATCGGAGGATGAGGGGATCAGCGATGCGGTTATCCGCATGGCGGATGATCTGGTGAACATTCCCATGGCGGGGTCGATCGGCTCATTGAACGTTTCTGTGGCCACCGGCATCGTGTTACATGCCGCTCTACGCCAGCGGAAAGTGAAGGTGTGAACTGGGTTCCATCCCGTGTTCTTGCGTTGCCGATTCCCTTGGTGAGCAGGGGCCGATGCAACAATTCCGGCCCGGATCAGGTATAACCGCCTCACATTCCATGCCCAGCGGTGATCAGTTCCCTGCGGCTATGAACCATGAGGACCAACACCGGATCAGGATCTTTCAATCCAAGGTGCATAAGAGCAGCTCTCTTCGCTGCCCTTATCGGCCATTGTGGTTTTGCCGCCGCAATTGGTGATAGCTCGATCGGTCCTGTTTCGCCGGGCGGAATAGCCCTGATCGCGACACCATATACGTATGTCGGTGGGAACAATGTGAGTTGCTTCAACGCGGTCGATGGCGCGATCGATCTAGAGATCAATGGCGGCGTTGCACCTTTCACCGTGCAATGGACGGGTCCCAACGGATATATCGATACGAGTGAGGATATCACTGAATTAGTGATCGGAACATACACGGTCCTTGTAGTGGATGACCTTGGTGCAACAGCTTCTTTGATCGTCGTTCTTTATGGTCCCGAACTGCTCGCACTGGACCAACAGTCCTTCATCTACAACGGCGGCTACAACGTTTCTTGCGCCGGCGCGTCCGATGGTTCCGTTGACATGACCATATCAGGTGGCAGTGCGCCATTCAACACGACCTGGACGGATGGACTTGGATTCAGCGCAACCACGGAAGACATAAGTGGGATCGCGGCAGGCTTCTATCAAGCCGTGGTGATCGATGCGAACGGCTGCTTTGCAACGCGTACCACGGAGCTTCAGGCACCTGCAGTGTTGGAGATCGCAGCGACTCTCTCCGATATGGGTGGATCCAACCTTTCATGCAGTGATGGCACGGACGGGCGGATCGAACTTCAAGTACAAGGTGGTGTTTCGCCATACACGTACGCATGGGGCGACGGATCCACGGGTCAGATCGCTGATGGATTGGCCGCAGGTGAACAAACAGTTGTAGTAACCGACGTTGCAGGTTGTGCTGCGAGTGCGGCCTATACGCTAACAGCACCAGCACCGTTGGTTGTAACGGCGAACGCATTCTTCTATGCCAATGGAGGGAACACTTCTTGTGTCGGTGTATCGGACGGTGCGATCGCGGCGAATGTTTCAGGTGGCACAGATCCCTACGAGTTGGATTGGATCGGTCCGAATGGATATTCCTCCACGGAAGCGACGATCAATTCACTGGCCGCAGGCAGCTACCAGCTGACCGTAACGGACGACAATGGTTGCGTCCGATCGACAACAACGATCGTTTCTGATCCTGAACCGATCGCCATTGCACTGGAACCGACCATCTTCCATGGAGGCTACAACATCCCTTGCGCAGGAGATGCTTTGGGCGCGATCCAGGCTACGGTGATCGGTGGAACGAATGACTACATCTACAGTTGGAGCGGGCCGGGGTCGTTCACGAGTGATCAGGCGGATATTGGCTCGCTCATGGCGGGCGTGTACATTCTGGAAGTGCTTGATGGAAAGGACTGTCCAGCATCGGCTTCGATAGAACTTACCGCTCCCGATCCACTCGCGATAGCACTCGTTATTTCAGACCACCATGGCTTGGCGATCAGTTGCGCAGGCGATGATGGCTCCATTGATGTTACCATGATCGGCGGTACCATGGACTATTATCACGCATGGTCATCCACCAACGGTTTCAGTAGCAATTTGCCGGACATAGGCGGGCTTGGCGTCGGGTCATATACGTTGGTTGTGACCGATGCGAACGGTTGCCGGTTGGATACGACGATAGCGTTGACCGCACCCGAACCATTACAGGCACAATTGGATGTGCAGGATATTGTTTGTGCGAACGATCCTTCAGGCAGTATTGATCTCACCGTTACAGGTGGTGGATCTGTCCATACGCACAGCTGGACCGGTCCTGATGGCTTCATTTCAACGGCTGAAGACCTTTCTGGATTGGCGAGTGGAGCGTACACGGTCACTGTGATGGATGATGTGGGTTGCACCGGTGAATTCACTGCGACACTGACTGCACCAACATCGATATCAAGTGGTGCTCTTGTTTCGTTCTTTGGCCATTTCGAATTGCAATGTGCGAACGACAGTTCCGGATCCTTCGAGCTGGACCCGCAAGGTGGTACAGGTCCATTTGATGTATTGGTATCCGGCCCGAACGGCTATTCATCCACGAGCATGTCCAACACTCATTTAGTCGCGGGGACCTACCTGGTCTCGATCAGCGACCAAGCCGGGTGCACTTTGGACACCATGATCACACTCTCGCAACCGCAGGACGTGATGAACGTGGACCTTGTACCATTCGTTTATCCGAGCGGGACGAACATCAGTTGTTTTGGTTTCGCCGATGGAAGCATCGATGCAATGGTCCTAGGTGGAGTTGCACCGTACACGATCGCTTGGAGCGGCCCTGATGGATTCGCTGCCACACAAGAGGATGTGGGCGCACTTTCAGCTAGTGATCAACCGTACGTATTGGTGATAACGGACGACAATCATTGCACGTTCTCCACCAGCGTGATCTTGACCGGACCCGCTTCTGGACTTCACGTCGATGTGGAAGCAGCCGTATTTCCCGGTGGCGCGAACATCAGTTGTTTGGCGGCCGAAGATGGTAGCATCGATCTTTCAATTGGCGGTGGGAATAGCGGTTACACATACAGTTGGAGCGGTCCCAACGGGTTTACTTCAACACAGGAAGACATCAACGGACTAGGTGCCGGCATCTACACGGCAACGATCATGGATATGAACGGTTGTTGGTTGCAAGAGGTGGTGATGTTGGTTGCACCTACGCCGCTTTCCACAGCGCTACAAGCGAACATTTTTCCGGGTGGAACAACGATCTCGTGTAATGGGTTTGCAGATGGTTCGATCACCGCTACCGTTCAAGGTGGCGTTGGACCACTGATCTTCGCTTGGTCCGGTCCACAGGGCTTCACTTCAACTGAAGGATCGGTCTCGAACTTGGCCGAAGGGACCTATTGCTTGCTGGTTACCGATATGAATGGCTGCACTACGGAGACTTGCATCGAACTAGTTGCACCACCCGTCTTGTCGGTCCAGTCCGCCGTAACTCATGCTTCTTGTGGTGCGTCAACTGGAGCTGTGGATCTCGGTGTTACAGGAGGCACATCCCCTTTCACGTATGAGTGGAGCAATAACGCTAGCACACAAGATATTTCCGATCTACAACCGGGAACATACGGTGTGGTCGTGGTGGATGCGAACGAATGCAGTACCGAAGGACTTGCAACCGTGAACAGCACGCCTGCTGTTTTCGCTGAAGGGGTTGTTAGCGCAGCAACATGTTTAGGCAATACCGATGGTTCCATTGATTTGTCGGTATCACTGGGCACCGCCCCGTTCACCTATGCATGGAGCAACGGAAGTACACAGGAGGACCTCTGGTCGGTTGCTTCCGGCAACTACGCAGTTACCGTTACCGATGAAGTCGGGTGTACCTATCAAGAAAGTTGGACCGTGTTTGGGAGTACGCAGATCACTATTGATACCATCGTTTCCGTATTCGCAGGTGGGTTCAACGTAAGCTCATACGGTGCTGCGGATGGTAGTGTGACAACTGCTGTAAGTGGCGGTATGCCACCATACACCTTCATTTGGTCGAACGGGGCCACCACGGAAAGTATTTCCGACGTGAAGGCGGGTGTCTACACAATTCTGGTAACTGATTCCAACGGCTGTTCCGCTGAACTACAAGTGGAACTTACCCAAGCGAACGAATTGGAAATGCCGAATGCGTTCAGTCCGAACGGCGATGGGGATAATGATTCGTTCGTGGTACACGGCATCGAGGCTTGGCCAAAGAATTTATTCACCGTGGTGAATCGGTGGGGCAGCCGCGTCTATGAGCAACCGAATTACAAGAACCAGTGGGAGGGTGATAACAGCCAAGGTGAGCAATTACCCAATGGTACCTACTTCGTCATCCTAACCCAGAACGATGGCCAACGTACACTTCAGGGATACGTTGATCTACGCCGATGAACGCACAACGGATGAACGCTTTGGACCAAGTTCGCAACATCCTGCTCGCAGCTGCACTCAGTAGTTGTGCACTTGTCGGTTGGGCACAACAGGAGGTGATGGTGAGCCAGTACATGTTCAACCAGCTCTTTCTGAACCCTGCATATGCCGGAACGCACAGCTACATGAGCAGCAGCATACTGCACCGTTCACAATGGATGCGAATGGATGGAGCACCGACCACCAGCATGATGGCTGTTGATGCACCCATCCTAAGTGGAAAGGCAGGTCTCGGATTCTCTGTTGTGCATGACCGCATCGGAGTAAGCCGTGATCTTGACCTGGCAGGTCATTTCTCCTACCATGTGCGCACCGGCGCAGCGAGCACATTGTCGTTCGGTTTACGCGCAGGGGTCTCGATCTACTCAGCTCGATTGGCGGACCTCACTTACTGGGACACCAACGACCAGGTATTCCAAGGCAATATCAATAACAAGCCGGTTGGCAAATTTGGTTTTGGTCTCTACTGGTACAATGCCACAACATACTTGGGCTTGGCGATCCCCACGATCTATGCTGCCGACGGTCGTATCTCGATGGATCCAGGCAATGCACTGGGCCACTACTTCACACAACACTACTATTTCAATGCAGGGAAGGTGTTCCAACTCTCGGAAAACTTCGACGTCAAGCCGAGTACGATGGTGCGGTTCACGCCGGATGCACCCTTGCAGGCCGATGTGAATTGCAACATCCTCTATCGCGATCGTTTCTGGTTCGGTGCGGGTTACCGGAGCGGTGCTGCTTTCGTAGGTATGGTGGAATATCAGGTCGAAAGCAGATTGCGCGTCGGCTACGCGTACGACATGGCCACGTCCAAACTTCGCAACTACGCCGGAGGGAGCCATGAGGTGATGATCGGCCTGGACTTCGGCAAGGAACCCATTCGGATCAAATCCCCACGCTATTTCTGATGACCATGATCCGCAATGCGAAATACTTGTTGATCGTGCTCGCACTCGCTTCGGGTTGCACTACGGTCCGCATACAGAAGGCCGACAAGGCATATGGCCTAATGCAGTATCCCAAAAGTGAGCGGCTCTACGAAAAGGCGTTGCCGCATAGCGAGGATCGCGGTGCACGTGCGCGCTTGGCGAATTCATATCGACAGCACAATGCGTTCAGCCAAGCCCGCATCCATTACTCCTTACTTGAGGCCGGTCGTCCGCTTTCGGGCGACACGGCCTTGGCGTTCGGGGAGGTACTGTTGGCACTCGGCGAGCATCAAGCGGCAGCGATCCAATTCGAACGCGTGTTGGCCATTGCTCCGAACAATGCGCGCGTTGCCGATCTTTTGAAAAGCACCCATTCCTACTCGGACTTCTATTCGGACACTACGCGTTTTCGGGTGAACGAATTGGTCATCCCCGGAGTGGTCTCGGCGTTTGCGGCAGTCCCGTTCAAGAATGGATTGTTGATCACTGGCGAAAGGGCCATGGATCCAGCACATGCAAATCCGTGGAACGATCGATCATTTCTGGACATGTACCACACCGAACGCATTGGAGCAACCGGATGGAACGCCGCCGAACCGCTTCCCGGAAATGTGAATGGCGCTTATCACGATGGCCCGGGCGTGTTCGGCCGTGATGGCGGAACACTTTACTTCACGCGAAGCAACTATGTGCAACGCCGGATCCAAAAAGATGAGGGGAACACGAGCCATTTGAAACTGTTCCGGGCCACTTTGGACCAGGAAGGCAAATGGGGTGACCTTCATGAGTTCGGGTTCAATGAAGAGAAATGGTCAACCGGTCATCCTGCCCTTTCCGAGGATGGGCGTACGCTGTACTTTGCCAGTGACAGGCCTGGTGGCTCGGGTGGATCGGACATTTGGATGAGCATTGACAACGGTGCCGGTTGGGGTCAACCCGTTAACCTGGGACCCACTGTGAACACTGCTGGCAACGAACTCTTTCCAACGGTGAATGGCGATGCGTTGTACTTCAGCAGCACGGGTCACCACAACATGGGGGGCTTGGATATTTTCGAAACGCATCTGCAGGACGGACAGTGGACGCGACCGACCAACATGAAGGCGCCCATCAATACCTCCAAGGATGATCACTCGTTCGTGCTCGATAGCACAGAACAGGCGGGTTACCTGAGCAGCGATCGGAGCGGCATCGATCATGTGTACGCCTTCCAGATCATTGACCTGCAGTTCACATTGGATGCCGTTGTCGAAGATGCGGAAGGGGGATACCTGAAACCATCGGAATTCGTATTGACGAACATGACCACGGAACAAGATGTTGTTCTGGAAGCGGGCTCCGATGGGCGGTTCCTAGCGCCCTTGGAGCGGAATACGAGCTACGAGCTAAGGGCAAGAAAGGAGGGATGGATAACGGGCAATAGTGCGGTTAGTACGAAAGGTATGACACGTAGTGACGAGATCCGTTCTGTGGTACGATTGGATCCCGTCAGGATAGGAAGACCCATTGCGGTGAAGAACATCTATTACGATTACGACAAATGGGAGATCCGTCCGGATGCCGCAGTTGAACTGGATCGGTTGGCAAAGATCTTCATCGATAATCCCACCTTGCGGTTTGAACTTGGATCGCATACGGACTGTCGAGGTGGGGAAGAATACAATTTGGTCCTCAGTGATGCACGCGCCAATTCGGCAGTGGATCATTTGATCCGCAAGGGTGTTGATCCAAGCCGGATCACTGCGAAGGGCTATGGGGAATCCATGTTGCTCAACAATTGCAACGAAGAGCGGCTGTGCTCTGAAGAGGGACATCAGGTCAACCGCCGCACGGAGTTCACCGTGATCGGAGTGGAAGGTCTTGCGACGATACCGAAGTGATCCGGGTTTAGTCTTTCACTGATCGGCGCACCACATCGCTGAAGGGGATCCCTTCCACGTGAGAATCCACCCAGGCCATTACGTCAAAGTATTTCAGGACGAGGCTTTCTCCGGGGTCCTTCATCAAAGGCTTGAACTGGTCCTGCATGGACTTGAAGAGGTCACGTTTCAGTGAAGGCTCCTTTGCACGCGCCAGCTTCTTGATGTGTTCGATCAAGCTGGTTTCCATCACGTCCGCAGGGTGCCGTTTGTTCAGGAAACGTTGGGTGCTGCGAACGATGTATTCAAGTAGGTCGAAATTCCCCAGCTCATAATGGATCACCAAGTTGAAAAGACGTGCATACGTGAAGATGTCCTGCCGTAGAGTGGGTTCATTGTCGTTCAACACCTTATTCAGGAAGAAGAGTGCCTTGTTCTGTTCGTTACCTCCGAAATGGACACGTGCCAGCGCGAAATTGAATTCCAATTCATGCTCTTTGTGCAACCGTTCCCCCATTTCTTCCATACCCTTCAGGATCGGTTCAGAAAGTGCCATGGCCTTCACATGTTCACCAGCGCGATCGAGCAATCGCAACTCACTAACGAAACTCGCAACGAAAACCTGTGCTTCGGTGCTCCGTCCTTGGAATCCTGGTTGGTCGGGCAGGTCCCGCATCAGCTTGATATTGGATCGGGCATTCTTCAGATCGAGAAGTTCGATCTGGGCGTTGATGATATAATGCAGCGTCTTGATGTACCGTTTCGGTAGGTCGGCCTTTATCAATGGAT
>Ga0154020_10008025_pt1 | contig 12278 bp, 11 predicted proteins | sample Klosneuvirus_201_FD_109709 | JGI IMG/M metagenome (GOLD analysis project Ga0154020, IMG submission 109709) | Active sludge microbial communities from wastewater, Klosterneuburg, Austria - Klosneuvirus_20160825_MG | ecosystem: Engineered > WWTP > Aerobic digester > Activated sludge | place... | reverse complement strand
TTTTTTTGTTTGTTCCGTTGTTGAGCGACTACAAGTTATGAGTTGAAACAACAGCTCAACGTGCAACCTGGTTTCAGCAGACCTGATGCCATGGAAGCGTTTGAGGCGGAAACCGGGGTAACTTGACCTGGGGTGCGAAGCTGGCGGAACTCTTTGTCCACCTACGGGACAAGACTGTTTGCGGGTGATGGGCGGGAGGCTCGAGGGCAACTCAGCCTGCCAGACGCGAAGCCAAGATTTCGTATTGCTCCAACCAGACCGCGTAATCCCGGACTTTGAACTCCGGCATAGCCTCAATTAATACGCGGCGGGTCGCGACCCGAGCATAGCTATGGAACAAGAGGGCACTGGAGTTTAATCAGGCCCTTAGAATGATAGTGCAGTCCCCGATGCGATGGATTTCGACCGGATTTGGAGATTGGGGACCAGCCTACTTCTTGGGCTGAAGGCGCAATTCGCGCCGATCGCCACCAACCTGCACGAGAGCGGTACCGGTGACCATGTTGATCTCCAGACACCGAACGCGCATGCGGCCAGCCGTAGTAAACACATCAAGCTCCTCCCCGGTCGTGAAGGTGGTAGTGTTAATGATCGCGAGCGGCTCCGCCGCCGTACCGGAAATGCCTTTGAGTGTCAGTTCAACCGCAGAGGCCACCGGAGCCGTCTTTTGCACCGGGGCATCCGATACGTAGATTCGGGTCGCGTTGGGAAAGAATGGGTCTTTGCCTTCCGGGGACCTTTTAGGAATGACAAAGACTGATTGGGGCGGGGGCAGCAGGACGACAGGGGCTGGCACCTCGCTCTTGGCGCTGGCTGGCTTCACCGCCGAGGAATTCGTTGGCGCGGCGGGCGACACAAACACAAACGCCATCAGGGCGAGCGCGATCAAAGGGGCGCAAAATTGCAGTTGGCGAAGCTTCATGGCGTCAGGTGAAAAATCACGGGTTGCCGGGTTTGACCAGGGTGATGATGTCCATTTTGAACAGGAGTTTTTCCCGATCGCCACCCGCTGGGCTGGGGTCCTGATCAAGACTGAGGTTGACCACCCGCATGTAGGGAAAGTTGTTTTCGAAATCGGTGATGAAGCGACCCAGGTCGTGGTAATAGGCTTTACCGCCGACGTTGAGGGTAGCTTGCTTATAGGGAAAGCGCGGGAGGAGGTTGACCTCGGACTGCTGGCTGATGGGGCCGAATTGGGGAATCTCAACTTTGTAGCCGGTCTTGAATTGTTTCATGGTGTCAATGCTCCACGAATACAGATCGCCAGACGCCATGGTTGACTCTTTCTCGGCCAAAGTTCGGGAGACCTCGCTCACAACGGCTTCAAGCTGCTCGGCATTTTTCACGGCCGCTTCCATCACCTGCAATTTGCCGTCGGCTTCGTGTTTCTTATCGGCCAGCACTTTAAGTTTGTCGTATTGCAACTTGATAAGGCCAAAGCCCAAGGCTCCCAGTACCAGCAGAATAGCCAGGATGGCACCAATGATCTGATTGCGTTTTCCTTTGGTCATAAGGGCGTGGAGCTCATCGAGCCTTCTGCGGGTAACGACATTCGAGGGTGAAGAGGACTATGGCCCGGCCGGTTTCCGGGACAATTTGCGGTGCGGATAGGTTCTTCAGGTTTATCTGGTTGGCCGCGCTCAGTTCGCTGCGGAAATAAGCATTGGCCGCGAGAGCTTCCTTGAACTTGGTGACTTGATCCCCCGGGCTGGCGGAGGCGTCGGTGCCTTCAAGGGAAAGGACGATCTTTTCGGTTACGGTTGCCGGGGTGGCGGGTACGATCTTGCTGCCGTTCGTGCTCGCCTTAGCCCCCTCCACGAAGACATAATTCTGATCCACTTTCAAATGGACGAGCTGCACATCGTCCACCGTGGTTTGTTGGAGCGCGTGAAGCAGGGTGCCGTTCAGGAAGCGATTGGTTGCCAGGGCGTGCAGCGCAATAAGTTTATCGTTGGTTTCCGTAATGCGCTTCCGGTTATCCACCACTTGCTTGTACGCGGTCGCCTTCGAATTCATAATGGCCTGTACCCGTTCCAAATCCTTGTTCGCAATGATGGCCTGAAGTTGGAGGGAACTGGCCCAGACCAGCATCAGAACGACAAGCAAGACGCCGATCCAGATCACCCGCTTGATCGGGTCGCGGCGGCGCACTTCCTCGAGGGCTTGGGCTTCAGCAAGAAAATTTAAGCGGATGGGCATAGGTGCAGGGTCAATTCAGAGTGCGGCCACCGCGGTGCCGACCGCGACCGCCATTTGGGCCGAAACCTGTTCGATTTCCGCAGCCTGTTGCGGGGGCAAGTCCAACTGAAGAAAGGCGGTTGGGTTCCACGTTTTGGTTTCTGTCATTAATCCGTTTTGCAGGGTCTGAACGATGAACTCCGAACGGGTGGAGCCGCCCGTCATGTACACCTGGGCCACGGGCCGGTCTTGCTGGTGCTCATAGAAATCCAGCGAGGCGCGCAATTCGGTGGCGAGTGGCACGAGCACCGATTCCAGAATGGCCTCAACTTCACCCGCCATTCCCACTTTGATCCCTTCGGCTTCAGCGTAACTGATACTGATGGCTTCGGCCACCGCGGTCGTCAGGCGGTCGCCCCCAATATTGACAATCCGGCTGAGGATCAGTTCACCTTGCTGAAGGATGCAAATCGAGGAGGACTTGAAACCCACGTCCACGAGCGCGACAACTTCGTTGGCAAAAACTTCCGGGAAAGCCATTTCAAAGGCGTTCACCGGACCGATGAGACCGGGAGCAATAAACTCGGCCGTCAAGCCGGCCGTTTTGGCGCCTGCCAAGTAATCATCCACCAACTGTTTCCGAGCCCCGGCCACGAGCACTTTCTGTTTGGCAACCGCCCCGGCAGCTTTTCCGGCGTCCGCCGAATTTGAAGTGTTGCTGGGGGGCAAGAAATGGCAATCGAAAATGTAGTTGGAAAGATCCTGTTGCAGGTAGTTTCGTGAATTGTGTTTGAGCACCAGGCGCATTTCATCTACCTGCAAACGCGGCATTTCGACGTGGCGCACCAGCGTATCGTTCACGTTGGTGGACAGGGCCAAGAGCCGGGTCTTGGCCCCGAGCGCATCACTGACGGCCCGCAGATGTTCCGCCAGCATCTCTGGGGAAAGGGTGCTGTCATAGATCGGGGCATCGAGCACCGCAAATCGGGATAACAGGAAACCATTGCCGCGCCGCTGAAGATGGATGGCCTTGGTGGTGCGACTTCCAAGATCAACCGCCAGAATTTGGTCGCGTCGCTTGATTGATCCGCTGTTAATGAATGGCCGGGCCATGTGCGTTGTTATCCAGTTAGTAATTTGATTGCAAGCAGCTTCTTGGCCGGCATCCTCCACGCCCCGAAGGAAAACCTTCGAAAACATGACCGGAAAAACCTGCGTGCGACGAGGAACAATCAGCCGATTCCATGCCACGAGAAGGAGTTGCGGAAGAGGGTCCGGATTTACGAGGGGACTCGGATCGGAAGGATTTTCAACAGGCTGCAGTCGTGGCTGATTTTAAAACGCGCAACTGGGAGTCACACCTTGCGCGGTCGCTGCCGTAATCAAACGAAAGGCGCAGCTTGCGAACGTAAGCTGCCGAAAGGGTCCTTGCTGATCCCGACGGAAGACACGGCCTTGATCAGGTTAGCCGGGTTGACAATCATGTCGGTTTCAGCAGTGTTATGCAACATGTCAGCAACCGCACTCAGCCGACCCTACCTGCCCACCAAGAATGCTGGCGTGATCTTCCTCCAGGTTTGCTTGAAAGCCTCCAAGCCAAAGCCAACCCCGCCTTTACGCTCGACGCCGTGCGCTAATAAGCACTCGGCACTTCCGTATTTTGCTTCTGCCAGTAACGAAAAGCGAGAAAGCCGGCGAACAACAAAAAGACGGCCAGGATCATATTCGTCGAGCCGAACCCCTTGTGCTCCGGGCTCTCGCCAAGCGCCGGTCGGTTCCCCGCGATCTCCTCCTGTCGGGCATCCGCCTGCTCCCGCATCCCGTTCACCAGTGCCTGCCGAAAAGCTTGGCGATCTTCATACCGTTGTGTTCCCACCTGAATCTTCTCCCGCAACGACACCTGCGCATCAAATTGAATCTGTCGCGCCCGATCCGCCTCACTCAGCTGCTGCAATTCCGGCGTGATTGGCACTGCCGCCCAGCCGCTCGCCAGCGTCCCTGCCAGCAACCCCAAAACCGCCAACTGCAAAAAGTCCGATCGACGTAACAAGCTCATCACAATAAAGAGTTCAAAGATTCGACGTATCCGGCGTCAACTCCGTAAAGCCACTCAAACTCAGCCCCTCAGCCACCGGCAGACCCAAGTCCACAAATCGGTTTGGATCATTATTATACCGACTGTGAATCCGCGAATCATAGTGAAACTTCAACGTGCTCGTGAAAATAATCGCTTCATCCCGCGAAATCAGCGCCCCATGAAACACCGCGTCCGCCGCCGCCAACCGCATCGCCGCCGCATGATTCGTGTAAAACACCCCATCCAGTTTGTTCATGCTGTTCGATGCCACCGCATCGTAACCCACCGGCGATCCACTACTCGTAGGATATCCCGAGATTAAATTAGCCCGACTCGAAGTCATCGTCAGATCCGTGCTGTAATTATAGGCGCCGCGAATCACCCCATCCCCATCCGCATCATATGACGTGCTCGTGGTCCCATCACTGTGCAGATAACTCACATTATCGTCCCCCGTGCTCGCAATCCCATCCACGCCAAGATGGGATTCGTCCCCGCAGTATTTCAGCCCGTAACCGGAAGGCTCATAACAATTGTTTTTCCAGTCCGAGCTGGTAACATCGCCAGCCAGAACGCTGCCGCGCACCGCAAACGCCAGCAAATCCGTGCTCTGATTGTTCAACACCCATGCATCCCGATTTGCCGGGGTCATCGTCTCGGGCGAGGTCGTGAAATTTGGCCCGTTATTATACGTCAGATCGCCCGCCACATACAGGTTTCCCCCCACATAAAGCGTCCCCTTCCCCGTGATTTTGCCTTTGATGATGACGTCGCCGGGAATGACAACGGTATTCCTGATCACAATCGGGTTGGCCGCAGTGCCAACGAGATAAAGGCCCGGTTTTGAGGCATCGGAATGAACCCCAAACACCACCTGCGTTGATCCCACCCAGAGGCCGTTGGCGGAAGTGTCGGCCAAGGCTTTCGTTTGGTAATAGGTAAAATCCCGCAGATTCGGCATTTGATCCCGCGGCACTCCGGAGTGGACCATGTCGATGGGGTTGCTGCCGGCCAAGCCGCCGAAAGGCGTGCTGCCGGCGAACGGATCCACCTTGACTCCGTTTTGAGTGATATTGCCATTCGCGAGTATAAGACCATTCACAATCGGGTTGTAACGGAAGTCAAAGTCCCAGTTGGCGCGATTGCCACCATTGCCAGTGATGGTGCTCCCCCACCACCACCCCCAGTTATTGAGGAAATACTCGTAGTCAAAGATCTGGCTCGGCGGGTTCTTCCGGACGGCAGCTTGAACGGTCCGGACTTTGTCACCGACCTTGGCGGAGGCGGTGACAAGATAGTTGTCCGGCAAGGCATTGTTGGGGCGAATGACTTTTACCCATGCATTTTTGAAGCCGGAATCGGCGTCGGCGCGGGCCGCTGTCATATATGCGATATTCAAGGTGCTGTTGGCGGTCGCGGCATAATTTGATGCCCCAGGACTGGCGTCGGCGATGCCCTGCGCCGCCCACTGTAACGCGTTTTCTGCGTGGAAAAAGGCGGCGTTCCAATCTCCGCGTCCGTGGGCGCTGCGCAAAGACGTGCCGCTGAGCGCCAACATACCGGCGACGGTAATGCTGGCGACACCACCAATGACGAGGACGGTTACGAGTGTGCTGCCCGCGCTGGAGCGGATGGCATAAGGGTTTGATCGCATAATTCGAAAGGTCAGTTGTTTCGCATTCTCACGGAAAACGTCCGGCAGACGGACGCGGGGTTATAGACTCCAACCCGTCGTGAGAAACCGTTATCATCCATTTCGATCCGCACGTTCACCAGTGCGTTGTCCACCGTACCGTCGGGTTTTAAGGATGGAGAGAAGAGAAGCTGGCGAACCACGGCATTGGTACCCCCCCGGGTCAAGCTGACCGTCGCGTTGGTATTGGCCCGGTTGGGAATGTGTAACACCTGCTTGGTCGAGGAGTTGAAGCTGATTTGCTGACTTGGATAACCCTCATTCGGCGGCCCCTGCGCAACGATGATGCTTTTGGAAAAAACCTTGGCTCCATTGGTAACCGGCGAACTGAACTGCACCCCTGCGCTGGCACTCATGCTGCGAAGTTGTTGGATGAGTCTTTGCTGCAGGTCGCCGACTGCCTGCTCAACGGTCGCGTCGGCAATGCCGCGATAGTTTTCCTTGGCGGATTCGATCAGCATCAGCATCGTGGCGCCGCCGATCAATATCGCCACGCTTGAAGCAATGAGCAATTCTACCAATGTGAAGCCACGGTGACGGTGAACAGTTGGCCCAGACCTGCTTCGGTCGGGTTTCGTCGCACCTAACCTATTGAAATCCGTGGAGATTCTCACAGTTACAAATCCTTTGTTCGCACCATGTCGAGTTGGTTGGTCAGGCGTCCGCCACGTCCGAATGGCGCATCCCACGCTACCTTTACATTCAGGTGTTTGTCGTGCGTCAGCCCACCCTGCGTGTCCAAGGTCACCTGCATGCGGGGATTGCGATTGTGCAACCACGGCAGGTCGGGATGAAAAAGCTCAAAGTCCGCGGTATTAATTGCGACCCAGGAAGTGTTGGCGGGGATGATAATGTTCGGGGCCCCTCCCGTTCCGTTATAGAGGGGATTGATCGGACGTCCGCCAGCAACTTCGCTGAACGGCAAGGCTTTGATCGTCTCAACGTAGTGAACCAGATAGTCCATTACAATGGCCTGCTCCTTTGCCTTCATGGAGGCCGCGCGATTGAACATGATTCCTGAAAAGCAGGCCGCGAAAAACAGCCCCAACGCCCCCAACGCCAACATGGATTCGACTAAAGTGAATCCGGCAACCCGGCGCGCAATGAGCCTTTCCGGCGGCATTTGCAAAGTCTCCTTGTCTTGTAACACCTTCACAAGTGGCCAACGCTCGCACGAAGCAGGCCAACCGAGAAAGCCGCCGTTCAGACGAGTTCAGGAACAAGGTTGCCAGGGTGAAGTGGGGGGCGAATGTTGCCGATCTGGGGCAATTGGCCGTTCAAATCCAGAATAGATGAAATTAGGCGTTGTTGATCTGGTTCGCCGGCGCCAAGCCTTCCGCGGTCGCCTTGCAGACCCTGTCTCGTCTTTGGACAAACGCGTCTCTCAACTGGATACCCGGCATCGGAAAGTGCCAAAAACCGCCGGGACGGCCGCACTGCCCCGCCACATCATCTGCCAAGCGTCCCCTCACTCTTCCCGTCTATGAAAAAAATGGTTGGCAAGCACTTTCGCCTTTGGGGAAGATGGAACACATGGACGACACCGTTATCTTGACGCACCCAACGGCTTCCGCGGAAGAAGTCCAATCGGGTTGGCACGAACTGAAACTGCGCGTGGAGCAACTCGAAGCGGAGCGCACCGTTCTTGAGCATGACCACAAACTGCTCCGAACCCTCATCGAACGCGTCATCGAGCACCGGCAAAAATCCCACGGCGAACTCGTGTTGCTCCTGTCCGGCCTCGTAAGCAAACTGGCAATTAACGACGTCGGCATCATCGTTTCCAAACTCGTGGAGCATAACGCCCACGTGAACGAAGTCTGTGCCGCCCTCCTGCGGGGCAAAGCCGACGCGCCCTTGCCCCAACCCGCCGTGCTCCTCGCGCTCGGCCAAGTCAAACGCGACCTTGCCGCGGCGGTGAAGCCCGCGGTCGAGGAGTTGATCCAACTCGATCCGTCCCTGGAAAAATCCCTGCTCGCATCCCTCATCGCGCAGCCCGAGAAGTTCTTCTTGCCGGCCATGGTTCGTGCCAATCGGTGTTTCATCAAAGGCCAGTTGCCCAAGGAGCGCGTCCTCCGCGAATTCGGCGAAGCTGCGCTCATCTTTTTTAACGACCTGACCACCGATCCCAAACTGAATCCGCGTCCCAAACCCGATGAAATCGTCCTCGCGTTCAAGAGTGATTTTGAGGCGCTATTCCAGCAAAACCCGGGGCTGATCCCGGACACACGGGAAGCCTTGCTTGCCCTGTACCAGCGAATTCAGCGCACAAAATCACCCTGCGACCAAGGGCGGGCCCAGAAGAACGCGTTCCTCCGCCTGTCCTTCATCCTGGAATTGCTGCACTACTACGAAAACCAAAGCACCGAGGCCCCTGAAGCGGTGTTTGCCCAGCGTCTTCCCGTCCTGATCGAACAACTCGTCGTCACGGGCGGCGCCGACTCCTTGGATGAGAAGCTGATCGTGCAAGCCGAAAGCCTGCTCGCTTTCATCATCGCCGTGGACTACCGCCTCATGGTCGTCAACAACATCGGAAAAGCGGGCGGCGACGGCAAGACGCTCCGGTATGTCCTCCGCCTTCGTGCCGAGAAAGCACCCGAGCAGAATCTCCTCATCGTCAACGAAGTCGTGCCCGAATTCGTCAAGCATCTGATTCCCCCACCCCCGCAGAAACCGCCGCCGCCCGCCACGCTGACGGCCATTTTGCGCCTCATCCAGACCGATGCGCAACGCTTGGTTGCACGCGGCATCATGGCTTCGGATCGCATGCGCCGGGAGGAGGCGGAAGCCTTGGGCCGGACCCTGGGTCAGGAGTTGAAACTGACCAAGCTCGAAGGTGAGGTGAAAGTCACGGCCACTCTCACGCCGGAGGTTGAGCGGCAACTCGCGTGGGACAAGGTCAAGGACCTCATCGAACGGCGCGCGGAACCCGCCACCATCGCGAGTGCGATTCGCGACCGTTTGCACGCGCACTACGACGCCGATGAAGTCAAACAAAGTTGGGTCATCCTCATGGAGGCTGACGTGATTTCGTTGATCCGGACCTTCTGCCAGTTGCCATACCTGGCCGATGGCACCACTGATCCAATTGCTCGTGCGGTAATGGAAACCTATGTCACGCGGCTGATGCACGAGAAATATGCCGCCACCTACCACAAGGTCGTAAACAGTCTGCGAAACATGTTCAAAGCCAAACCCGACAGCCCGACGCTGCTGAATTTTGTCTCGCTGGTGAAATGGGTGGACATGGCCGCCGCCCAAAAATTGAGCGGCGATATCGGATTGGCCGCGCTACCTTAGCCCGCTTCAACTGACCGCCACCAGCGAAACCCGCTCATTCTGATCATTGCGCGTAATCCCCATCGCCTGAGGATCCAAAGTCAACTGGCCATCCACCAAAAACGCGTAGCGGTGATGACCGTGCTTGAACTCCAATTTAAGCATCCACGCCCGATCCGGCATTTGCTTCATCGGATGCGCGGTGGGATTCCACTGATTGAAATCGCCCACCATGCTGACCGCTTGCGCCTGCGGCGCGTGACAGATAAAATTGACCGCCCGCAAATTATGCTGGGCACCATAGCGGTTGAGATTCATAAGCGAGCGACGGGCCGTTAGCCCAAGAGATTCTGCAAAATGACAAGCGCCGTCCGGCGGACCTGCTCCGACTGCAATTCCAGGCGGCGATATTCCTCGATCCAACCCGTCCGGGGTTGGTGCTGCTGGCGCCAAACCGATTTGAGCACCCGCTCCGTGCGCTCCACCTGCTGCATTGCCGAGGTCAGGGACTCGGGCCCCTCCGGCAGGTCGGAAATGTTGCCCACCAGAAAACGGCTGATACGTTTGCGGTCGAACACCGCCTGCAACAGCATCACCACCGTTTGTTCGTAGGCATACCAGCGATGCCGCAACACCTCGCGCAAAAACTCGTGGCGCAGGGCGAAAAACTCGGAGCGCGGCCGTTCCGTGTATTCGCGAATGGCTTGGGCCTCGATGGGAAACCAATTGTAGAGCAGGGCAAACGTGCCGTAGGTATCAATCTGTTGCTTGGCGTTGTTGTGGTCGGTCGCAATCTCGCCGATGCACAAGTCCTGCTGCAGTTCCACGCAAATTTCCGGGAGATCATGCAACCGGCCCAGCACCTCCCGACCGACCGGCGTGCTGTAATTGAAATCTCCGGGGATCAGCCAATACACATCCTCCGGCCCGCCCTTTTCAAAGGCCTGACCCAGCCCGGAGTACCACATCTGGCAGGTGTCCACGCACCACGCGTCCAAGATATCCGAGTGGCGGGCGACGGTATTTTTGCGAAAATCCAGATACTTCTGGTTCCCTTCGTTGGCGTAGTGCGTTTTGCGATCAATCACCGTAATGGGCCGCGCATACACCTTCTTCTCCCGATCCAGCCGGGCGATCAATTCATACAGATGTTCCAGATCTGCGCCCTCGTCGGGCTGGCGGTAGGGGTAAATCACCACGGGATGAATCTTGCCGGCCGTCGCCGCCCCGGATTTTCTCCCGGATGGTTTTGGTTGGCTTCCGGGTCTGCTGGCCGCAGAAATTTTCATGGGCGGATCATCCACCAAAGGTCGCCCGAGTGCCAAGCGTTTTTTGCCCCGGCGAAGGTCGGTGCGCGGGACTTGATTGGCCGGGGCCAACTGCCTTACCCGCCGAACTTGGTCAGCGGGGTGCGGCTGACCTGAAACGTGGCGACTACCACCTGCGCCGCCGCCGGATCGTTCAGGCAAAGTGCGCCTTCCCGAATTCGCAACACCGGTTCGCCTTCGAGGCGCAGTGGGAATTGCCTGGCCAATGCACGGGCATAGGACTCGAAATCCGCGCCGCCGGCCGTCTGCGCCTGCTTGCGGCTGAGCAGCCGGAACCAACCATGGCTCCCCGGCGCAACGTGCTTCATCAACTCCACTGTCAATCGGCCCATCGTGTAACGTGGGTTAATCTCCACGACCGGCTTGAGCCGGCATTCACCCGGGGGGGTGCGATACACAAACGCGTCAATCCCCACTGGACCAATGAAGCCCACGCGGCGCAGCTCAACTTCAAGCATCGTGAAGAGGTTCGTGTAAAGCGCGTGCAGATGGGCAACAATGTCCGGCGGCGTGTGGAAAAGCGATGTCACCCCGGGCGGGAGCCGGCGTTCAAATTTGGGCGCCGCCCAGTTGCCCTGAAACTGCCCGTTGCCATCAGTTATCAGACCCGTGTAGCCGCACAGTCGCAACCCCTCCGGCGCCATCTCCAATTGCACCGAGAAATCCTGCACCCGTTCCAGCCAGGGTTCCACCACCAGTTGCCCCCCGTTCGCAACCGCTTTCGCCATCCAGCGCCGGTGCGATTCCAAAAGCTCCGGCTCGAACAGACGGATCGCATTGCCACCAGCCAGGCCAAGCGCCTGTTTAATCACAATCTGGTGCTGCCCCCGCCCGCGAATGGCCGCGATGGCTTCCAGCGCGCCTGTGAGAGTATTTACCGCCACGCCAACTTCGTCTTCCGTGCAAAGCCAGCTGCAATCCGACGCCTCGAAAGGAGCGGTGGGGTGGGGATCAATCGCCCTGACCCGGCGCAGAAAATTTTGCAAGAACGCCGCACTCCACGCCTTCGAGTAAAGTTGCGCAATTTCGGGATTAAAACTCCCACTCGCCGTGCGTGGTTCACCCGTTAGATTCGCAAAGAGCGGCTGAAGGCTTTCCACACTGTCTGGCCCCCAGGCCCATGGGCGCAACCGACCGAGCTTTCTCTCCCGCAGCGACGCGACCGCTTCAACAAACTCCGGCAAGGCGAAGCCAGCCGCTTTCAAGCCGCTCAGGAAGTGCACCGCCGGCTTGTGCTCCACCAAAACAATATCGTCCTGGCGCCCCAGAAACTGCGGCAGATTCGCCAGATCTCGGGCCAGTTGCGCCTGATGTTTCGTCGGGGAAAAGCTCCTGCCCCCGGCGATCCGCGCTTCCGCCAGCGGATTGAAGAGGAATACCGTCGGCGTGCGGCCTTTCGACTGCGAGAACACATTCAGATTCTCGATGAAATCCAGCGGCAACCCCGCCGCGCGCCGGCCTTCGATGTTGATGGAAAATCCCTTGGCCCGGGCGGGAGACAGCGGAAATTTCAACTGGCGACAAAAGGCATCCCAATCGCTTTCGGTCGGATTTTTCCAACGACGAAACCATTTCAGCCCATAGGCGACGTGGCCAATTTCATCATGATAAATCCGCTGCAACAGCTTGGCGGAATCCGCGTCCCCCACGTCGGCGAAACACGCGGAGAAGTGGCGGGCAAAATCCAGGTTCGCCTGCTCGAACGTAAGGCTCAAGCCGGCAA
>Ga0154020_10008022_pt1 | contig 12279 bp, 15 predicted proteins | sample Klosneuvirus_201_FD_109709 | JGI IMG/M metagenome (GOLD analysis project Ga0154020, IMG submission 109709) | Active sludge microbial communities from wastewater, Klosterneuburg, Austria - Klosneuvirus_20160825_MG | ecosystem: Engineered > WWTP > Aerobic digester > Activated sludge | place... | reverse complement strand
GCCGCAGGCTGGCCGGCCGGATCAGAAGCCCGGCATCCCGCCGCGGCCTTTCATCTGCTCCATCTGGCGCATGAGCTTCTTCTGGTTCCCGCCCTTCATCATCTTCATGAGCTTCTGCATCTGCTCGAACTGCTTGATGAGCTGGTTGACCTCGAGCACCTTCACGCCGGCGCCGGCGGCGATGCGCATGCGGCGGCTGCCGTTAAGCAGGGCGGGCTTGCGCCGCTCCTGGACGGTCATCGATTGGATGATGGCCTCTGTGCGCTTCATCTGGCGCTCGGCGTCGTCGGGCAGCTGCACGCCGCTCATGCCGGGCATCATGCCCATGATGGACTGCATCGAGCCCATCTTTTTCACCTGCTGCATCTGCGCGAGAAAGTCCTCCAGGTTGAAGTCCGCCTTGCGCATCTTCTCGGCCATGCGCTCGGCCTCCGCCTGGTCGATGTTCTCCTGCGCCTTCTCGACGAGTGACACGACGTCGCCCATGCCGAGGATGCGGGAGGCGAGGCGATCGGGATAAAAAATCTCGAAGTCCGCCGTCTTCTCGCCGGTGCCGATGAACTTGATGGGCACGCCGGTGACGGCCTTGATGGACAGTGCCGCGCCGCCGCGGGCGTCACCGTCGAGCTTGGTGAGGATGAGGCCGGTCACGCCGAGCGCGTCGTGGAAGGCCTTGGCGACATTCACGGCCTCCTGGCCGAGCGCGCCGTCGGCGACGAGCAGCACCTCGTCGGGTTGGATCTTCGCGTGGAGCTTTTTGACCTCCTCTATCAGGTCGGTGTCGATCTGGAGTCGCCCGGCGGTGTCGAAGAGGATGACGTCGGCGTTGGCGGCGAGGGCGGCCTCGAGGGCGGTGGCGCCGATGGCGGGGACGTCCTTGGAGTTGCGGTCCGCGTAAAAGCCGAGTTCCTCCTGCTTGGCGAGGATCTCAAGCTGGTCGATGGCGGCGGGGCGGTAGATATCGCAGGCGACGACGAACGGTCGCGCGCCCTTTTTCTTGAGCAGTTTGCCGAGCTTGGCGGTGGAGGTCGTTTTGCCGGAGCCGTGGAGACCGACCATCAGGACCTTGAGCGGACGCTTCGGGGCGAGCTCGGTCGTGCCTTCGCCTAGGAGCTTCACGAGCTCGTCGTGGATGATCTTCACGACCTGCTGGCCGGGGGTGACGGACTTGAGGACCTGCTGGCCGGTGCACTCGGCCTGCACGCGGTCAATGAACTCGCGGGCGACCTTGAAATGGACGTCGGCGGCGAGCAGGGCGGCGCGCACTTCCTTGAGGGCATCCGCCATGTTGGCCTCGGACAGGGAGCCGACGCCGCGCAGGTTGCGCAGGGCGCCGGTCAGTTTATCGGTCAGGCTTTCGAACATGGAAGTAGGTTGTAGGAGCCTGCTTGCAGGCGATGAAGGCCCAACAAGAACAAGGCATCGCTTGCAAGCAAGCTCCTACAAAAGGCCAGCTTGCCGGGCCGACCTTCCGGTCCCCCGCACTCCACCCACTGGAGCCACGGCGACCTCGCCGTGGAGATAACTCCCGGAATCTTCTTGCTGGCCAGTCGGGCTTGTCCCTTAGACCTTACCGTTATGTCCCGCACCGTCGCCATCGTAGGCCGCCCCAATGTGGGCAAAAGCCGCCTGTTCAACCGGCTGGCCAAGAAGCGCATCTCCATCGTCCACGACATGCCAGGGGTCACCCGCGACGTCGTGACGACCGAGGTGAAGGAAGGCGGCTACACGTTGCTCGACACCGGCGGCCTCGGCCTGACCGGCACCGACACTCCGGCCCGTATCACGAAGGCCTCGGAGGAGCAGGTGGCGTTCGCCATCGAGGCGGCCACAGTCATCCTTTTCACCATCGACGCCCGCGAAGGCGTCACGGCGCTCGACGAACGCATCGCCCAAAAGCTTCGCAAGAGCAAGAAGCAGGTCCTGCTCGTCGCCAACAAGGCCGACAGCGGCAAGGAGAAGATCACGGACATCTCCGAGTTCCATCGGCTGGGCTTCGGCGAGCCGTTCTACATTTCCGCCGAGCATGGCGTCGGCGAGGCCGAGCTGCGCATCGCCATCCTCGCCAAACTCGGGCCCGTGCCGGAGGAGACCGACCTCGACAAGGAGCGCCTGGGCATCGTGTTCGTCGGCCGCCCCAACGTCGGCAAATCCTCCCTCAGCAACCGCCTGCTCAACAGCGACCGTCTCATCGTCAGCGACCTGCCGGGCACGACGCGCGACGCCGTGGAACTCGACTTCGAATACAAGAGCCGCGAGGGCAAGTCATGGCCGTTCCGCCTGATCGACACCGCCGGCATCCGCCCGGCGACCAAGCTCGCGTCCTCCGTCGAGTATTTCTCCCGCCTGCGCTCACTCGAGGCCATCCACCACGCGCACGTCGTGTTCATGGTGGTCGACGCCATGGAGGGCATCACGCAGCAGGACCAGGCCATCGCCGGCGAGATCATCAAGGCCGCCAAACCGATCGTCATCGTCGTCAACAAGTGGGACCTCGTGCACGAGCTGTTCCAGAAGCGCCTCGTCGAGAAGTTCACCACCGAGCGCGAATACCGCGAGGACTACGAGAAGAGCCTGTTTCAGAAACTGTTCTTCACGCCCGGCGCGCCGGTGATGTTCGTGTCGGCCCTGACCGGCCACGAGATCACCCGCATGCTCAAGGCCGCCCGCGCGCTCAACAAGCGCCTCGATACGAAGATCCCGACCGCCAAGCTCAACGCCGCCATCATCCGCCTGGCCGACCGCACGCCGCCGCACTCGACCTTCGGCGTCCGCTTCCGCATCTACTACGCCACTCAGACAGGCACGCGGCCGTTTCGCATCAAGATTTTCTGCAACCAGGAGCGCAGCCTGACCGAGTCCTACCGCCGCTATCTCGAGGCCGGGCTCGTCAAGGAGTTCGACCTCGACGGCTGCCCGATCCACTTCGACCTCATCGGCAAGAAGAAGCAGTCCGTCGCCGACCGTCTCGCCGCCAAGGGCCAGCGCCAGAACCTGGCCGCCGGCGAGGAGGGCGAGGATTTCGACCCCGCTTTGATCGACGATTAAGCCAGCATGGTCGCTGCCGTTGCAACTTGGAGTGCCGGTCTCCCGACCGGCTGCGGTCGGCCGAGAGGCCGACCCTCCGCCTGATGCCATGCTGCGGATCGTTTTCATGGGCTCGGATGCTATCGCGCGGCCCGCGTTGGACTGGCTGGCGGGCGAGGGCGGCGGAGTTGGGCAAGTGGTCGCTGTTTTCACACAGCCGGACCGGCCGGTCGGCCGCGGCCAGCAGATCCGGCCCAATGACATCAAGGTCTGGGCGCAGGCGCACGACTTGCCCGTGTTCCAACCCGAGAAAATCGGCGAGGCTGAGCGCCAGCTACTCGCGGATCTCAAGCCCGACCTGACGCTCGTCATGGCCTACGGGCACATCCTGAAACAGGAGGTGATCGACACGCCGCTCCTCGGCACGCTGAACCTGCACACGTCCATCCTCCCGCGCTATCGCGGCGCCTCGCCCATCCAGACGGCCACCGCCTGTGGCGACCAGGAGACCGGCGTCACGCTCATGCGCATGGTGCGGCAACTCGACGCCGGCCCCGTGGCGGACGTCGAGCGCGTGGCCATCTTCCCGCACGACACGGCCGCCGAGGTCGAGGCCAAGCTCGCACTGGCCTGCGTGCCGCTGCTCGCCCGTTGCCTGCCGCAAATCGCCGCAGGCACCCAATTGTTCACGCCGCAAGACGAGGCCCGGGTGACCTTTTGCCGAAAACTGGAAAAGCCCGACGGCGTGCTCGATTGCAGTCTGCCCGCCGCCGTGCTGGCCGCCCGGATCAACGGCCTGATGCCGTGGCCCGGCTGCGCCGTGGAGATCAACGGCCAGGTCGTGAAGCTGGGCCTCGCTGACCTTGGTAGTCTATTAGACTACCAACCGACGGCGCCGGGTGTCGTGATCGGGGCGGATGCCGAAGGGCTGCTCGTCGGCACGGGACAGGGCATCCTCCGCCTCCGCAAGCTCCAGCGGCCGGGCGGCAAGATGCTGCCGTCATCGGAATTCCTGCGCGGCTGGCCGGTGGCTCCTGGCACACGGTTGCCGTCGCAGCCCATGCCGCCGCTCGTGGCGTCGGCGCCCTTTCCGCGACCCAAGGGCTAGGCTTGTTTTTGTCCGGCGAATTTCCCACGCTCGCAGCCATGTCCCGTCAACTCCCTCGTTACGCCGCCCTGATGCTTGCTCTTGTCGGTTTTGCGTCTGGCCAGGTGGATAGCACCCGCATCGAGGTGGCCAACCTGCGGCAGGATGTGGCGCTCCTGACCCAGCGTGTCGGCGAACTCACGATGGCCGTCGAGCAGCTCACGCGCGAGAACAACAATCTCCAGGCCAAGGCCAACCAGAGTTATGTGACGGTCGACCAGCTCAACAAGGCCGTGGCCGACACCAACCGTGCGATGCAGTCCGCGCTGGCCGACCAGAAGCGCGAGACCCTCCAGCAGGTCGCCGGCCAGATCGAGCGACTCGGCAAGCAAACCAACAACGCGCTCGACGCACTGGCCAAGAACCAGGCCACGCGACCGGTCGTGCAAACGACCTTTGGCGACGACTTCCCCAAGGAAGGGATCAACTACACTGTGGTGAGTGGCGACACCCTGTCCGGCATCGCGAAGAAGACCGGCGGCAAGATGGCCGACATCCGCAACGCCAACAAAATTTCCGACGACACCCGGATCCGTGTCGGCCAGACTCTCTTCATCCCCCAAGGCAAATAATCATGGCCATCCCGAAATCACGCCTCGGCCGCGGGCTCGGCGCCCTCATCACCAGCGGCAACGCCGCCCCGAAACCTGCGACGCCCGCGCCCGTCGCCGCCACACCCGCGCCGGCGCCGGCCACCGACGGCCTCTCCGGCTATCGCGAGATCGCCGTGCATCTGGTCGAGCCGAATCCCTACCAGCCGCGGAAGGAGTTCTCCGACGAGGCGCTGACCGAACTAGTGGAGAGCATCCGGGCCGAGGGCCTGCTGCAGCCGATCGTGGTGCGCGCTGCTGGGGACAAATTCCAGCTCATCGCCGGCGAGCGCCGCTGGCGCGCCTTCCAGCAGCTCAGGCTCAGGAGCATCCCCGCCCGCGTGATGACGTCGAGTGACGCTTCCTCCGCCTCGCTGGCAATGATCGAGAACCTCCAGCGCGCCGACCTGAACCCGCTGGAGGAGGCGCACGGTTACGCCAGCCTCATCCGCGATTTCGACCTCACGCAAGACGCCGCCGCGCAGCGCGTCGGCAAGGGCCGCGCCACCGTCGCCAATTCACTCCGGCTCCTCGGTCTTGAGCCGGAACTGCAGGGCTATGTCGGCAAGGGACTGCTCAGTGTCGGCCACGCCAAGGTGTTGCTTGGGGTCGAACATTCCCCGGAACGCCTGCTGCTCGCCCGGCGCGCCCTGGAGCAGGGCCTGAGCGTTCGCGCCCTCGAGGAGTTGACCCGCCACAAGGCTGGCGGTCCCGGCAAGAAGCGCCGGATGCCTGGCGCCACGGCGGCGGCCCTGACCGACATTGAAAGACGCCTGACCACGCACCTCGGCGCGCGCACCACGCTCAAGCATTCACCGAAGCGGGGTCGCATCATCATCGAGTATCAGGGCAACGATGATCTGTCCCGCGTGTTGGAGAAGATGGGTATCCCTCTGTAAGTCCGGGGGTAGGGTGGTGGTTCCGATTGCCGCCAGGCAGCCAGTGCCCCGGTTCAAAGTAAGCGCCTCCCCGTCCCAGAACTTTGTTTTGACAAGGCCTCCCTGACCACGCTTCTTTGCACCCTTTATGAGTCTCGTTATCGGCATTCTCACTTTCGTCCTGATCATCACTTCGCTGTTCCTGGTGCTGGTCGTCCTCATGCAGCGGGCCAAGACCGACGGCGGCATCGGCGGCGCCATGGGCGGTGGCAGCATGGAATCCACCTTCGGCGCGGACACCAGCAACGTCCTCACCGGCGCGACGATCAAGGCGTCCATTGTCTTCTTCGTCGTGACCTTCGCGCTGTATCTGGCCCATATCTACCAGACCAAACACCGGGATGCGGCCGACAACCGGCTGCCGACCGTCGTGGCACCCGCTGCGACTCCTGCTCCGCAACCCGCAACCCCCGCGCCGGTTGAGCCCAAGAAGCCCTGATCTCCCGAGCCCGGCCCTCCGCCGGGCTTTCTTGTTTGCGCTGGTGGTGATGGCCCTGCCGGCGATGCGGTGCGCCGAGTCCGCCCGCTTCCGGCCACCGGCCAGCTATATTTCCGGTGGCAAGCCGGATCAGGCCGAAGGCGCGCGCCTCCTTGGCAATTTTCGCCAAGCCGGCATCGCCGGCACCTACTGGCTGTCCTTTGAATTGCGTGTCATGCCCCGGCAAGGCGCCGAGCGCGTCCTTGAAGGCGAACTCTTCGGCACGCGCGGATCTGCGGGGCCGCTCACGCGTCTCAGCCTCGGCGACGAGCGCTGGCTGATCCAGTCCGGCCCGGCCCCGGCCGCATGGACTGCGTTTGGCGGCAAGGCCGTGCGCCCTGCGAGCACGGCTGAGACCCTGCAACCGGTCGCTGGCACCGACTTCTCGGTCTTCGACCTGCAGATGCCCTTTCTGCACTGGGCGGACTTCGTTTACGAGGGTCTCGCCAAGGTGCGCGGCCGCCCGGCGCACCGCTTCCTGCTTTATCCACCGGCGGACTTCGCGGCAACGCGACCGGACCTCAGTGGCGTGCGGATCTATATCGACACACAGTTTCAGGCGCTGGTGCAAGCCGAGCAACTCGGCACCGATGGCAAGCCGGCCAAAAGCGTGACGCTCCTCGATCTGAAGAAGGTCGGCGAGCAATGGATCGTGAAGTCCGTTGACCTGCGCAACCACCTCACCCGCGACAAGACTCGCCTTACCTTCCGGGCGGTTGCGCTGGACCTGGCGTTGCCTGGGGAATCCTTCGCGCCGACGCAGCTGGCGCAGCCAGCACCGTCAGTGCCGCACGACAAACTGCAGGGACTCTGAGATGCCCACGAAGGCGCCCAAGCCGTTTCCCATCCAGATGGAGGTGGAATTCATCGACCGGCTCAGCGAGCCGGTGCGCGACGGGAAGGCGAAGTCTGTCAGTGACATCATTCGCACTGCTCTGGAGCGTTATGATTTCGCGGATGTGCTGGTTCTCCATCCGGCGCAGTTGCAGATCTCCGTGCGCCTGCCGGATGAGATTCGCCGACAGCTCAAGAAGACGGCCCGCACCAAACACACCAGCATTGGCCATCTCGTGCGAGCCGCCGTCGAGAATTATCTGCCGGAGTTGGAGGCCATGCCCGCCCCGACGGATCAGGTCGCCAGGCCAAAGCGGCGGCAACGCCGGAAGAAGCCGCGGGCGAAGCGCTGAGGCGCCTATGACAGCACACGCGCCACGGCTGGCTTGCGTTCAGAAACTGCGGGCCTTTAGTCCCACTTCCGCATGAGCACACCGCATCCGTTGTCCGTCTGGGCCCGCAATGTCTCGCCGTCGCCGACTCTCGCGATCGACGCGAAAGCCAAGGCCATGCTCGCTGCCGGCGAGGACGTGTGTAGCTTCGCCGCCGGGGAACCGGATTTCGACACACCGCAATTCATCAAGGACGCCGCCATCGCCGCGCTCCAAGGCGGCAAGACCAAGTATGCGCCCACGCCCGGCATCGAGCCGTTGCGCCAGGCCATCGCCGACCGCTATGCCGCCGAATACGGCTACAAGATCACTCCCGCCCAGGTCGTTGTCTCCCCGGGCGGCAAATACTCCTGCTACCTCGCCATTCTCGCCACCTGCAACCCGGGCGACGAGGTCATCATCCCCGCGCCGTATTGGGTCAGCTACCCCGAGATGGTGAAACTCGCCGGCGCCACGCCGAAGTTCGTCCTCTGCGACGACCGGGCCGGCTTCAAGCTCACGCCCGCGCTGCTCACGGCGGCCATCACGCCGAAGACCAAGCTCCTCGTCCTCAACTCCCCGTCGAACCCGACCGGCGCCATCTACTGTCGCGCCGAACTGGCCGCGCTCGCCGACATCTGCGTGGCGCACAACCTCTACGTGCTGGCCGACGAGATGTATGAGCACCTGATGTATGACGGCCACGCGCCGGTGAACTTCGCCATGCTCAGCGCCCAGGTCGAGCAGCGCACGATCACTGTCGCCGGTTTCTCCAAGACCTATTCAATGACCGGCTGGCGCCTCGGCACGCTCGTGGCCCCGGTCCCGATCGCCAAGGCCTGCGCCGAGCTGCAAAGCCAGATGTCGTCCAACGCCACAACCTTCGCCCAATACGGCGCGCTCGCCGCACTGAAGGAAAAAGCGAAGGCCGCCGCCGCGCTGGCGGAAATGAAGACCGCCTTCGATCGCCGCCGGAAGCACCTGCATGCCGAGTTGAACAAGATCCCCGGCGTCACCTGCCTCCTCGCTGGCGGCGCGTTCTATCTTTTCCCCAATATATCCAGCTTCGGGCTCAAGGACACCGAGTTCTGCGCCAAGCTGCTGGAGCAGGAGAAGGTCGCGGCGGTGCCGGGCTCGGCGTTTGGCGCCGAGGGCTACCTGCGCCTCAGCTACGCCACCTCCGACGAAATCATCCGCAAGGGCATCGAGCGGCTGGCGCGCTTCTGCGCGAATTTGAAGAAGTAACCGCACACCGGACGGCGCGTCATTCCCACATGCGCCTGTTCTCCCTTGTTGTCCTGATCGTGCTGGCGGGCGTCCGTCTTGGCGCCGACCAACTTGAGCGCCGCACATGGCTCGTCAACGGCGTGCCCCGTGAAGCGCTGGTGCGCGTGCCGGACAAAATCTCGGCGGGCGGTGCGCCGCTGGTGTTCGCCTTCCACGGCCACGGGGGCACGATGGGCCACGCGGCGCGCAGCTTTCAAATTCACGAGCAATGGCCGGAGGCCATCGTGGTCTATCCACAGGGACTGCCGACGGCCGGGCAACTGACCGATCCCAAGGGCGAGCGCTCCGGCTGGCAGGGCCGGGCGGGCATGGAAGGGGACCGCGACCTGAAATTCTTCGACGTCATGCTGGCGGACCTGAAACAACGATACGCGGTGGACGCCCGCCGCATCTACTCGACCGGTCACTCCAACGGCGGGGGTTTCACCTACCTGCTGTGGGCTGGGCGGGGGGAGGTGTTCGCCGCCATGGCTCCGTCAGCAGCCGTGATCGGACGCGGCGTCGGCGGGCTCACACCCAAGCCGGTGCTGCACATCGGCAGCCCGCAGGACGCACTGGTGAAGTTCGTCTGGCAGAAAAAGATGATCGAGCACGTGCTCACGCTGAACGGCTGCACGGTCTTCAAGCCGGACGCCATGGGCTATACGGCTTATCCGTCAAAATCGGGCAATGAAGTGGCTGTCTACCTCCACGACGGCGGGCACAAGTATCCAAGTGACGTGGCGCCGGAGCTGATCGTGAAGTTCTTCCAGGCGCACGTGAAACCATGAGGTGGGCGCCGGTTTCCACACCGACGCCAGGTTCCGTTGTGGAAAGCGGCGTCCACCGGATTATTTCACGAACGGTATCAGCGCCCGCAGGCGCGGGTCGCGCAGCCACAGTCCGCCCCAGAGAATGACGCCGAAGATGACGTGCGTGACCGCCTGTTCGCCGATGCGCAGGTGGGTGAGCATCGCGCCGCCCAAGTAGCCGGTCAGCAGGATGGCTCCCATGACGGCCGTGCGCGGAATGAGGTAGACGGTGAGGCAGGCGAGTTCCAGGACGCCGAGCTTGAACGCCCACGCGACCGGAATCTGCAGGTGGATGAAGCCTTCGTCGAGAGCCGGCGGATGCGCGAGTTTCATGACGCCGCTGAATGCGAAGGGGAGGGAAGGCAGGATCGTCATGATCCAGCCGGTGATGCGTGCGGCTTTGGAGGGAACGGTGGTTTCCATGGGTGCGTGGGGTTGGGGTGGCGCGCTTGCCGCAGCGGGCGGGGTTGAAGCGGGCAAGGAGCCGGGGGCGTTGGCCGAGGTATATCGCCTCCCGGGCGGCAGGCGCAAGCGCGCGGGCGACAGAAACTGGCGGCCGCATGACCGTGACTTGAACGACGCCAATAATTTCACCAACCTGCGCCTGGGCACTTCCACGTGCCCAAAACTCAACCCCTGATCCCCATGCCCAAATACGTAGATGGATTCGTCGTCCCCGTCCTGAAGAAAAAACTGAAACAATATTTCAAGATCGCGAAACAGGCCGGCAAGGTCTGGCGCGAACACGGCGCCCTCGATTACAAGGAATGCCTCGGCGAGGACCTGACGTCCGCCAGCCAGTTCTGCATGCCTTTCCCCAAGGGCATCCGCCTCAAGGCCGGCGAGACCGTGGCGTTTTCCTACATCGTCTACAAGTCCAAGGCCCATCGCAACAAGGTGAACGCCGCCGTCATGAAGGACCCCCGCCTCGCCAACATGTGCGACCCGAAGAGCATGCCGTTTGACTGCAAGCGCATGCTCTACGGCGGCTTCACAGTCATGGTCGACGCCTGAGCGCCCGCCGTGCCGGCTGCCTCCATTGTTTTCATCGCCGGCCTGCGCGCCGGGCTCGACGCCGCCGGCATGGCGCTGCCGCCTTGAAAAAGGCCGCGCCACCAAAACCACCGCGCAGCCCGGCCCAGCTCCAGGCCGAGGTCGCGGCCGCACTCGCGTGGCTGAAGAAAAACAGCCGCGCGAAGGTCCGCGAGGGCATGACGCGTTACGGCCTGCCCAAGGCCAAGGCCCTGGGCGTGCCCGTCGGCACGATCCAGAAACTCGGCCGGCAGCTCGGCCAGGATCACGAACTCGCCGGGGCCCTGTGGGCGACGGACGTTTATGAGGCGCGCCTGCTGGTCGCCTACGTGGGCGACCCGGCGAAACTCACCCCGGCGCAGATGGACCGGTGGTGCCGCGATTTCGACAACTGGGGCGTCCTCGACACGATTTGTTTCGTGCTCTTCAACGAGAGCCCGCACGCTTGGAGGAAGATCGAGCAATGGTGCCGGCGGAAGCCCGAGTTCCAGCGCCGCGCGGGTTTTGTGCTGTTGGCCTGCCTGCCGTGGTGCGAGGCGGCGGATGATGCCCGTTTCCTGCGTAGTCTCGCGTGGATAGAGGCCGGCGCGACCGACGGGCGCAATTTCGTGAAGAAGGGCGTGAACTGGGCGCTGCGCTCGCTCGGCCGGCGCAGCCGCAAGCTGCACACCGCCGCCACCGCGCTGTCGAAACGGCTCGCCGCGTCCGATGACGCCACCGCGCGCTGGGTGGGGAAGGATGCCTTCAGGCAGCTCACCGGCCCCGCGATGATGAAGCGGGTCGCCCGGCTTTGAGCCGCGTCAGGCCTTCTTCACGAAGCACGCCTTCAGGGCGACCGCCATGCCTTCGACCTTGCAGGCGATCTCGTGGTCGCCGTCCTGCAGGCGGATGTTCTTCACCTTGGTGCCGGCCTTGATCACCTGCGAGCCGCTGCCCAGCTTGAGATCCTTGATAAGGGTGATGCTGTCGCCCTCGGCCAGCGGGTTGCCGTTGGCATCCTTGATGATCCGCGCGGCCTCGGGGGCCTCCGCCTTGGGCCATTCATGCCCGCAGGTGGCGCATTCCCAATGAGCGGGATGACTCAGGATATCTTCGAGGGTGCAGGCAGGGCAGGTGGGCTGGGACATGATGGAAGGAATCAAATGCCAAGAGAGTTAACCACTAATCCACCCTAATCTTGCGCTAATCGGGAAAAAACCGGTCGCCGGCCCCCTGCAGCGCCCCATCCGGGTGCAATAGTGGTTAAATCGCATTGAACCCAGCCCGGACCAGACAACGATGCCCGGCCGATGAAGAAGAACTTCCCCCTCCAGGCTCCCGGCAAGGACGACGCCCGCGTGCGTGACAAGATCCGGCACGAGGTCAACAAATACGTCCGCCGTTCGCAGCGCCGCACGCCGCCGGAAGGATTTGCGCAATGGGAGTTCATCTGCCGCGTCGGCGTCAGCGACGCCAGCGCCGAGTCCAAGGGCATCAAGGAAGTCGGTGCCGCCATCGATACCGTTGCGGCCACCGGCGCCACGGCGGTCTACGTCGAGATCGAGGCCGTGCCCGCCCAACGGAAGCTGTCGACCTGAACACGGTTCGCCTGACGATGAGCAGCGGATTCACGGTCGCGGAAGAGGCACTGTTTGAAAAAACGGGCGGCGCGGTGCTGCGGGCGTTGCGCCGGACGCGGAATCCGGCGGACCTGCTCGCCGTATTTCGCTCGGCACACAAGAGTTTCGACCGGGCCTACGCGGCCGCTCCGGCTGCGGCGCGGGCGCAGGTGGCGTGCCGTGCCG
>Ga0154020_10008021_pt1 | contig 12280 bp, 10 predicted proteins | sample Klosneuvirus_201_FD_109709 | JGI IMG/M metagenome (GOLD analysis project Ga0154020, IMG submission 109709) | Active sludge microbial communities from wastewater, Klosterneuburg, Austria - Klosneuvirus_20160825_MG | ecosystem: Engineered > WWTP > Aerobic digester > Activated sludge | place... | reverse complement strand
CATCCGCTCCGCACGCAAAAATCGCATGCGACGAGCTCGGGGGGCTTGTGTCACGAAATTCCGACACCCTGACTGGTGACCTCAAACTTGCTGGATTTGGCGGCGACAAACGTGCTGTTCCCATGTTGATGTGTTCTTTGACTCTGGCCGTTTGCCGAGCGTCGCTGGAACTAATGTGCAGTCAGGTCAAGTCAGCTCGGGCATGTACGAAGGGAGGTTGGGTACTTTTGCCGAGTCTTGCCTGCGGCTAGGTCGGGAAGGCTTCCGTTTGTTGCTTGGTTGCCTGTATCGCAGAATGCGATCGTCTGAGGGTGACGCCGGTCATCGACGAGTTGAGGAATTCCTGAATGTATTCAGGATGAACTCTGCTTTCAGCAGTATCTGTATGACGCTGGCTTTCTTGATGAAGCAATTGCTGAATTGGAATTGTTAAGCAGTGAAATCAATGCAGAGTTTAGGAAGAAGAAAAATAATCCTGCCACGCTGGTTCTGAGAAAGCTCATCGCCCACGTTTTTTATGGACATACTGACCCAGATGAAATGATGATGTCTCGAGAGGCCCTGGGGAAGATCGCGGCTGAAACATCGATATCTCCGTGGTACAAGTTGTTTGCCGCAGATCATGTTCTAAATCGCATGAAGGCCGAAAAGAATCCGGACGAAGATGCCATTGGTGAAATGAACCTGTTGCATAATACGATTCGCGAAGCGGAAAAGAAATACGGTCTCGATGCATCAAGATGGCAAGATATCGAAGTTCATCCTGCTGCATTTCAGGTAACACTGCGCTTCGGACATTTTTTCGGACACCTTGGAAATCACACGCTGGGATCTGCTGTTCCCAGCACTTGGGACGAAGGAATAGACCATTTTTCGAGGGCAATTCTGTATCGTGTGATAGACGCACGGTTAACACTGACGGACACGTCATTCTCGAAACTTGCGAAAATCACTACGGATCTGAGCCAGAACAAATGGTATGACAATTGGGTCTCGGACAATCACCGAAACCGACCAAGTGATTTCGAGGGTTTCGTGGGGCCCAGCCAGGCATTTGGCGATACCGCCCAGCAGTATTGTGCCAGATCACACTTGTATCTCAACAAATTGTTACATGTCAATAAACATCGGTCTGCCAACTTAAAACTTGCAAAGCTGGATCAACAGCGGGCAATCGAGCTTTGGCAGCTTGCTCTGGAGCCGGATGGTATCGACTCTTCGGGGGGCCTCAAGTACTTCGTCTACACTGTCGCTCTCGCTGTTCGCGTCCAGATGATTGATGATTGGATCAATGGACGTCCTGGGAAACTTCCGAACTATCTCAAAAGAACACAACGAGATCTTGAAGAAGCAGAATCGAAGATTGGATTCCATTATCAGCAAAGTCGCGGTATTGAAGGGATGATCAAGCGCTGGCATGACGAGCTGGAGGTGCTCAAACAGAAACGCACGAAGGGCACGTAAGAGTGAAAGCGAACGCTGCGGCTCATGGAATACATGCCGACGTTGGTCGCAGGACATTTGGTTACAATCGGTCTCAGCGATCGGATGAATCAAATCTTTCTCTGAATGCCGTATTTTTGCATCGAATACCGCCTCACCGACGAGTATCGGTACTCAGCATCCTAAGTCGTCTTGAGACCATGTCTTTGAATTTAAACGCACTCACTGACGAGATCGGCATGATGTCACCACATGCGAGGGACGCATGCAATGGATACGATTACCAAATCGTTGAGAGTGAAAATACGTCACAAGATCTGATGCCTGGTCATGAAATTCAGGGGTTGGCCATTGAAATCCTCACAGAGTCTGGTCTCAATGAATCCATGCGAATTCGCGGTGCACTTGGCATCAGGTATGACCTCGTCACGCTTTTTTCCTTTCGGTTCCGAAGCCTCGCCAAAGTGCTGACCGACATGCTGAGCGCCGTCAGATCTAGCGACTTCGCATGTTCCGATGGTATTTTTACAGGTGGCTTGCCGGTTGCCTTGATGAACAGTTCAGAGTTATCGTCAAATCCTGCTCACCCAACTTTCGAACGATACCGTGATTTGTTGAGTGAAAAGGAACTCTACCTCGCGAGCGATGTTGATTTATTTCCGGAGATGGCTGCGAGCTGTGGGAACCTGGTGGCAAAATGCTGTATACGATCTTCAGTATCAGAGAGCTGGTTACTACTGATGAATGCGCAACGTCTCCTTCCGCCATCGTCGAACACTGATCACGTCAAATCGCTCCCCGATAAACTCAATCTGTCGCACATGCTTCTGGCCGTTGTTGGTGAGCTGTTTAAGATAGTTGCGGATTTCCATCCAGCGGATGTCGCCATCAGAATTGCGAATGACCAGCATTACCGGATACGCCTGATTCATCCAGTACTCGACATGCCGCTGCTTCGGGATCCTAAAGATCTCTGCCCCATCTCGTTTTCGCTTTGACAGGTACGAGTCACCTGATTTGAGTTGCAGATAGAGCCGCTGGCCCGTCGGGTTACCTGCTTCATCTTTGAATTCCAATTCTCCGTCGATACCAACATCGCTTCCCGTATACGCGCGGTATATCTGCCCAGCCTCTCCAGTGACTACGCGCGCCCAGCCTTCCAGGATCAGCTCGCGACTTTGGCTGTCAATGCGGCCACGTGCGCCGTCCGCTAATGTCTGATCGCAACCACACAGTTTTGCCTGAATTGTTGGATTCTTTAGATGATCCGCGAATACCCTCTCAAACGCTCTCTGGCCTTTCTCCGTCGCGCATACAGCCTTCGTCAGCTTCGCAATCTGTGCGAGCTGAAACTGTAGAAGCGAGTTTTTAAGAGGAGTTTTGGTCATCAACTCTATCGGTTGTTTCGATACTGGAACGACTTCGAGCTTTTCGAACTTTCACCTATGCGGGGATTCAACACTTCCGTTGTTTGCATCACTCCTCTCACCTCGCCGATGTTGGTGACGCGGAGGGCTGTTGTTTTGTTGCTGCAGCAAAAGAAGCACATGTCCCAAGGCTGCGTCTCTCGAACACTCCCTCACAGAACAGGCTCTCCGTCCATTTGTCATCATATTGATATCGACGTCATAATGACGGCACTGGCATTTAGGCCAAGCGTGAAGCTGCTAATGCCGAGGCGATTCCACTCAGTACAGGCTCTGTGTGCATGAGTATTCATAATGATGTCGCCGTCATAGTGATGGCACTGGCATTCGGAAAAAGTGTGAAGCCGCTAAGGCCGAGGCATTTCCACTCAGACGCAAACCGCACAACGGCCGTGTGAACTCCTCCGTTTAAAACGAAGTGCCGCACGACGTAACTCATTGAGCATTCCACAACAAGGCTGCCGCATTTGCGATCAACGTCGCCGAAATTAGCCATCTGCGTGGGTGCATTTGTCGGCCCGTATTTAGCTCTGCCGATCAAGGCCAGGATGAATATTGCAACACTAAGGACCGTTTTCTCGCCGCGGTATATTTCTTCGATGTAAACACCCGGATAAGTTTGTGTGACTGGCATAGATCAGCTCTCCTTTTGAGTTTTCGCATATCGATTGACCAGCCGTCGATCTTCCGACATCTGGTGATTGCCAAACTGGCTGGCTACAAGATTCTCGCGACCATCGACCGCTCACATTGAGCTGCAGGCCTACCGTGTGGTGCATTAATGTTCCTGACCATTTGCTGACCCGGAAGATGACAAATTCCGCCGGCTTGAGCGGAGCGAAGCCAACTTCAATGCTGACGCCGCTGCGACTGATGTCGTTCTTTGTTATGGGGCCGCTGTCGCCGCGGAAGAAGTAAGCAGATCGATAACTTCGCTTTAGAATTCGCGTTGCTTGGAGAGGCCCAAAGTAGCGTTCAGCGTTGAGCCGGATCTGAGCCCAAAGCGGTCCATCATTCGGCTCGAACACGACCCACTGCGTCCCGCCGTGCACCTTTTGCTACCGAGTCCCAAAGTTGGTGCCTCCGGTTACGGCCGGATACGTCGGGCTCATCGGGACGGCATGAGCATTCGTGACATCGCCAGAGTTTCATCATTCGCGTAACAAAGTGCGTGAGGTGAAGTGCTGCAGCGAGGCGGTTAGCCGCAGAAGTAGCGTTGAGGTCGCTACTCAGAGTTTTCCGAAGCTCGCGTTGGTTCTGGATCGAATTCGGGCGATCCTGAGGGCCACAACGAATCAGCACCGTCGAAGCAGAGTCATCCTGCCAGTCATGCGGCTTTTCGAGCGACTTCCTGATGAGCATGGAAACAGGAGCGGTTTCGAAACGGTTCGCCGTTTCTTGAAGCAGCATCGCGGGAATCAGCGCATGGCAGGCTGTTGCATGAGAATCTCTGATCTGACAATAATACATGGCCAAAGACGAAGAATAAGGCTCCGCAGAAGTTCAACTTCATCACCAATCCTTGGTCCGAACCGAAAACGGGCGGCATTCCAACCGCCCGCTGTAGTTTCACTTGCAACACCCAGCCGTCGGCTTTGGCACAAATCGTTAAACCTTCGTGGCAAGATGTCACGACTTCGCCGACAGGATGTCCATTTTCAGTTTCCCACCAAAGATCGCTCGTCAAACTTTCAAATCTGGCAGAATCAACACACAGGCCGCAACAATTATGAAACGAATAGAGGCGAGCAAAAAACTGAAGGATGAGATTCAGAAGAGATATAACGAGACCTGCGCGGTTTGCCGCGTCGAAGGACGACTTGTTATTGATGTGGCCCATCTCTTTGAGGATGCGACAGAGAAGCCTCCCACAGCTGATCGTTTGATCCTGCTTTGCAAGAATTGCAATGGAGCTCAGAATTCTGCAAAACACAACTCGATGCCGCCGTTAACAGAGGTCATAGACGAGTGTCTAGTTGAGAGCAGAGCACGAGAAGCTTACCGCCGCGGCGACTTCTCACGCTCTTATGCAGCACATCGCTTGGCTGCCTATGTCTTCGAGTCGAAGCGGCAATTCACGAGGTCCGTTGAAAACCTTGTCGAAGCATTGTCCGCACTTCGACCAATTCGGTGGGGTGATCTTCAAACATCGACTCTCCTTGAGATTTCAAGGCTTTGCAGTTTGTATAAGATTGGAACTGTTCAACGGTGGTTGGCTCTGGACCGACTTTCCCTTGTTTTGTTTGATTACAAAGAGTGGGTGACCTCCGCTGCGGTGGGGAGTGTTTCGAAGGGGATGAGGATTAAGATTAGTATAGATCATCGCGATCCTCAAATGTTTGAATTTGACAGGGCCAGCGCGTTTCGCCGACAGTCAATGATCGAAGCGTGCGCGAACAAATTTGAAAAGCGTGTGACACCCAAAAACGTTCTGTCTCAACTTGTGGACCAAGCGGCTGGATTTAAAACGTCGAACATGTTTGATAGTTTTGCGACAAATCTAGACGTTGCTGCAAAAATCGCGGGTGAACTTACTGGAAACAAGAAGCTTGCTCATACATTCAGCCAACTCGCTTTGGCCCATACAGCAAAGATTACCCATCGCTGGGTGCTTCAGGAGCATCTTTGGCGGGAAGCTGAGTACTTTGCGAGCATGAACGATAGAAAAAAGCTCAAGCAACACGTGGTGAAGGCATTACAGGTTAGAAGCAAGTATCCGGTTGTGCTTGAACCTCGTTTGAGTGTTAGCGGCCCGATTGATCAGGATCCGCACCTTGATCTTCAGCGATTTAATATTTCTATGAATGAACTCGAAGACCGTGGACTTGTTTTAAAACATTTGCTTTACAAGTGCGATCTTCAGCTGACTGAGGATGAAGTAGGCAGGATCGTGAAGAGCGTATCCGCGGACTAGTTTGCGCATAACCCAGTTACAGTTATGACGATGACAAGTTCCGATCGACTTCCATTTCTTTCGTTTCGTTAGGACCGTGAGCGTTTCTGTCCGCTCGCTGTGGTATAGCCATGCAACTTCATTCACTTCGGATTCTAGCAATTACGGATGAGGTCACTGCGCTTTCGGAGCATGCACGACAGGCGTGCAAAGGGTACGACTATCAGGTCTTCGATAACCAGAATGTGTCACAACAACTGGTCGATGGTCAGGAAGTTCACGGACTGACGATTGATGTTGTTGCTGAATCCGACTTCAATGAATCAGTCAAAATTCGACAGCAGCTCGGAATCAAGTATGACCTGATTGCGTTGTTCTCCCTGCGAGTGCGAAACTTGTCCGGCGTGCTGGCGGGCATGTTAAAATCGGTTCGAAACTCAGACGCCGCTTGTTCCGATGGCATTCGAACTGCAGGCCTTCCGGTCGTGGTGATGAACAGGCTTGATCTCGTTTCGAACCCATCCCATCCATCGTTCGATCGCTTCCGATCGCTACTGACGGAAAGAGAATTCTATGTGGCCTCAGTTGCCGAGTCATTCCCGGAAGCCGCCGCACGTGCAGTGGGAACGTGGTGGCTGCACGCCGTGTCTGACTTGCAGTATCAGGGTGTGGGGCTACGGGTCAACGAAAATGGAGTCTTCTCGCTTTGTGGCGCCTATGCGAACCCCCTGGAAGGAAGCTTCTACTTTGCGAGCGGTGCTGCCACCAATGCGTTGCTCAGGAAAGTATGGCGAGTCCACAGCGCTGCGGATGAACTGAATGAAGCGGTCAATGCACTGAATGAGGCTCTGAACACGGCTGCAAAAGCATCCCGGAAGCAGCAGGAACCGATACTCCAGCGATGTTTTGAGCGATACCCGGAGCTGCTTTCAATGGGATTGTATGACACTGTACTGCCGGAAATCAGTCTTAATGCTCCGGATGCCTTTGGACTGGGAATCCGCCCCGACTTCATTGCTTTGAATTCCATCATCCCGGGGTTGCAAAGGGCCGCAGCTGTCATCGAACTGAAATCTCCTGAGATGAAAATTCGGACAGCCAAAAAGGCTTCCGAACAATTCTGCAAGGCCATCGATCAGCTGGGCCGCAGATACCGCAGGTATTTTGATGATCCACGAACGGCCGCGGAACAGAAGACAAAACTCGGACGCGCCTTGGCATCGCCAAAGCTGATGCTCATCATCGGTCGGAACTCCTGGCAAAACGAATGGCTGGACCTGCGACAGGAACACCCAGGCACAGAACACGCTGACATGCGCATCGTCTCCTACGACGATATCTGCAACCTTGCACAATCGCGACTCAACGTCCTACAGGTCATCCACAACAAAACCAGTCACACGACGTAGCCTGCTCTTCTATCTGCCGATAGACAATGTCTTCTTCCCTTGTGTTTTAAAATGAACAAGAGACTGCATCGCATCGGAATACGCGAAGGTTACACGGGATTACCTGTGGGGAAAATGCATTCGTGGCTTCCATCGGCCGACTCTCATTGGTATTCCGGACGAGCGATGACGCAGTCGTCGGGGGCCCGGCACATCGACTTGCGGTTACGCGAACGATGGAATCACCAGATTCTGTCTCGCTGGAGAATCGATCCGGTTGAAAACGTTGGTGTGACGTACTTAACGCACGGACAGTCCACACTTTACCTTTTTCACCAAACTGTCAAAATCGAACTTCGCGCCGGGGTTCCCAATTTCCTCGGTCAATCAATACCCGCAAGTAGCAGCAGAGCATGACAGAGACGTTTCTATTCGACGTTTGCATGAGACACCGAGAAAAAGACCGTGACGTCGCGCGCGCGCTTGCTACTCGGCTAAGGAGTGACGGACTTCAAGTATGGTTCGACGAATGGCATGCAGGACTTGAGGGGCCAACGATAAACAATTTGACTAGCACTCGCAACGTCCTTGATTCGTCGCGTGTCTTGATACTTTGTTTGTCTGCAAACGGCTCAAGTTCTGAGTGGGCACGATTGGAGGCGGAAACATTTCAATTTCGCGACTCCCGTGATGAACGACGCAGTTTCATTCCGCTTCGTCTTGATGACAAGCCCGTGGAAGCATCAATGCTGTCGTTTGTCTCCATAAATTGGGAAGTAAGCAATGACGACGCTGAGTACTTAAAATTATTGAGAGCATGCCGGACTTTGCCTAAGTCTCAGGATATCGAAAGCCCGAGTAGCCAGCCGACAGCCTATAATCCAATCAGTCCGATTTATCATACGCTTATCATTCGCTCAGTGGCCGTCCGCACTAATTGCAAGTATATTGTTTCTGGAGCTGATGATGGGACCGTGCGGCTATGGGAGCCCGCGACGGGCGCATTAAATCGCATCCTCGTTGGCCACTCCGGCCCGGTTTATAGTGTCGATATCAGCCCAGACGGCTTACACGCAGTTTCTGGCTCCACCGATATGACTTCACGACTCTGGAGCCTAGAAACGGGAAGCTGCCTTTCCGTTTCTCAAGCCGCTCGCTCATGGGTTTACTCAGTTGCATTCAATCCAGAAGGGAATCGTGTTGCACTAGGCTGCGAAAACAACACTATCTTGCTCTTGAATTTCAAAGCTGAACGGGAATGCATCGAATTGAATGGCCACCTTGGCTGGGTCCTTGCGGTTGCATATAGCCCATGCGGTACTAAGTTGGTTTCTGGATCAAATGACCGTACTGTTCGACTGTGGGATGTTGATCGCCAATGTTGCGAAAAGACTCTAGTTGGACACACAGGCCGAATCTGGAGCGTGGCTCTAACTCCTGACGGGCGTTACGCCATTTCAGGGTCTGAAGATAAGACCGTACGAATTTGGGAGTTGGAGACTGGAAAATGTGTCCATTGTTTAGAAGAAACCAATTCAATCTATGCGGTTGCTGTTAGCATCGACAGTCGACGCGTAATTGCGGGGTCTGGTAGCGGCCAAATTCTAATGTGGGACATAGCCAGTGGGAGACGCCTGCCGGTCTATGAGGGTCATAAATCCGCTGTCTGGAGTGTCGCTTTTTCGACGGACGACGATGCCATTGTGTCAGCCTCGGCTGACCGAACCATACGGATCTGGGACAACCAAAGTAGGACATGCCGTATTTCAATTGCCGCACATTCAGACCACGTAACGTGTGTGGCAGTTAGCAGTGATGGCAAACGGGTGTTGTCTGGCTCAAAAGATAATAGCGTCTGTTATTGGAACGTCGATTCTAGGCGATGCCTTCGCCAGCTTCAGGGTCATACTAATGGCATTTCTTCTGTTGGCTTTAGTGCTGATGGATACTATCTCGTCTCTGGGTCCATTGACAAAACCATCCGACTTTGGGATTCAGAAACTGGCATTTAATTGAGGCGTTTCGAAGGACATCTTGCGGATGTAAAATGTGTCACAATAAGCTCCGACAATCTATTCATTCTTTCCTCCTCCGCCGACATGACGCTGCGGCTGTGGGACTTACAGTCCGGCGATTGCCTCCGACGAATTGATGGCCATTTTGCTGAAGTTTCATGCGCGGCATTTAGCACGGACGGCCGAATGGCACTATCGGGATCCTGCGATAGGACAGTACGATTGTGGGACGTTAAAAGTGGAGTATGTATTAAGGAATTTCAGGGACATTATGCGGCAGTGGTTAGTGTAGCGTTTAGTTCCGACGGGACTATGGTCCTCTCAGGTTCCATCGACACGACCGTGCGACTATGGGATATTGCCAGCGGCAAGTGCATCCGAGAATACCAAGGCCATAACAAACAGGTGTTATCCGTCGATTTTCGGCAAGCCGACACTCAAGCCACCTCTTTCTCAATGGATGGTACGGTCAGGATTCATGACAATGGAAGCGGTAAACTTTTTTCGCAAATGAAGATTCCAGTTCCACACGTAACACAATGCAATATTGGGACCGACCACGATTATGTCGTCACTGTTGGTTTGGAAAGCACCATTTTAGTTTGGAGTGTCGCCGATGAATTAGTTAAGTCTCAGCGAACTTCACATGGAATGCCCATACAACGCAAGGAGATTGTATATACCAATGCGAAGGTACTTTTGGTTGGCGATTCAGGCGTCGGAAAGACTGCTCTCTCAAATCGCCTTGTGCACAATAAATTTATTCCCACAGAATCCACGGACGGCGCATGGGCTACTCAGTGGCAGGTCCCGCGCGAGGTGACCCAAGGTGCTTCAGACAATGAAATATGGCTTTGGGACTTTGCAGGACAGGTGGACTACAGGCTCGTGCATCAGTTGTTTATGGAAGATGCAGCCACGGCAGTGCTTGTCTTCAGTCCTCAGAACGAAGGCTCATTCGACGGTTTGATCCAGTGGGACCGCGATCTTCAAGCGGCCAGCAAGAATCCATTTTCGAAGATTCTTGTTGCAGCTCGCATTGACCGCGGGGGCCTGATGACAAGTGATAAGCTGTTGAGTGTCTTCCTGTCAGAACATGGCTTTCTCGAACCACTACATCAGACAATCGCAAAAACCGGAGACGGTTGCGAGTTATTAAGAACAACGATTGTGGAGTCAATCAACTGGAATGCTCTTCCCAAAACGACTTCACCTGTCCTATATCATCGAATAAAGCACGAGATCATCCGGCTACGCGACAAGGGCATCGTTCTGATTCGTCATTCAGAGCTTAAACAACGTTTGCAGGTAGAACTTGGGGCGGATATCTTTTCGCTTGATCAGCTTGACAATGTAATCAAACTTCTTGCTGGACCAGGTATGATTCGCGACCTGCATTTCGGAGGAATTGTACTTCTGCGGCCCGAGCTTATTAGTAGGTACGCCGCAGCAGTTATTCGAAAAGTCCGTCAAGACCGTCATGAACTTTGATGTATCACGGAAGAAGCGGTATTGATGGGCGATCTAGAGTATGGCGATTTTGATCGCATATCTGCAGAGGACGAAAAGATCGTGCTCCTAGCGCTGGTAGAGACGTTTGTCTCGCGTGCCTGGTGTTTTCGTCAGCCTTGTGACGGGCAGACTTTATTAACTTTCCCTAGTTACTACCGCAGAGAACGCCCATCACAACGAACTGTACCGGGCGCCTGTGTAAGTTATCGATTCGAAGGGGCTGTTGACGCCATCTACTCAACGCTCGTCGTGAAACTTCATTATTCACTGAGCTTTGAAACTGAGACGTTGTGGAAAGATGCCGCCGACTTCAAAACGATTCCCGGATCCAAGCTGGGTCTGCAATTGTGCCGCGAGGGCTTGGGAACATTTCGCTTAGATGCATTCTTTGCTCCAGACATCGACCCCGTATCTCAGATTTTGTTCTTGCGTTATCTGCACGATCATCTCTCTGCATCTGGCGAAAACATAGTGCGGCTGCGTCACTACAGCTGCGGCAATAAGGCGTGCAGCCGTTTCGGCGTTCATTTAATGGATCGCGAAATTATTGACAAGGAGTCTTCGCCCAATGCCACTGGAAGGGTATTTTGCGTTGCCTGCGGAACTCCAATTGAACTAATTGACTCGATTGAAAGGCAGTTTAATTCGGGCAAGATAAAGGCACAGTCACTTGAAATGTCAGAGAATGCACGAATTAAGATCGATAGTCAAAGTCGAGAAATGCTGGCTGTTGGTCACGTTACGACCATTGTTGCAGAGGCGAGTCACATCTTCCGCCCGGTCACTGTAAGTGATTATGGAATAGACGGAGAGATTGAATTCAGGGATTACCACGGAAATCCATCAGGGAAAAAACTCTACGTTCAATTAAAATCCGGTGATTCACACCTTAACAGACGGCGGAAAGATCAGATTGAGATCTTTCAAATTAAGAAGGAGTGGTGGGCCAAATACTGGCTGAAGCAGGCTTTCACGGTAATGTTGGTCATTAGGACGTCAGACGGAAGTATTCGTTGGATGGATGTGACGAATTATTTGAAAGATAAAATGGCTCGTGGAATAACAGTGAAGCAGATTGAGTTTCAAGGCGAGGAACTGAACACTGCGAGCCTGACAAGATGGCGAGATAAGTTGCTCGGGATGACTGAAACCGACAGGTGAATGTCTGCGTTGGACGAAGCCGTCCAATTCCGCGCAACGCTCCGCCTTAGTCAATGTATCTTGCAAATTTGGGAAGCCAGTCAGGCTTTTCGAGTCGGAATTCGGTGTGAGGATGCTGCCCACATTCGGTGACCAGTCGGTCGAAAAAGCTTTCGCCCTAGTGGGATCAGCGTGGACTCAATCCGTGTTTTGATCAGGCTGGACGCCCGGACTCGGCCTGACCGATGGTTTGCTTCCCGCGATTGTTTCCTTCGAAGAGTTTTGAGGACCTCTGCGTTTCCTTCCCCTTTTTCGCTCGTACCGTAATTGCGTGATCGGTGGGAACAGCACGTTTGTCGCCGCCAAATCCAGCAAGTTTGAGGTCACCAGTCAGGGTGTCGGAATTTCGTGACACAAGCCCCCCGAGCTCGTCGCATGCGATTTTTGCGTGCGGAGCGGATG
>Ga0154020_10008020_pt1 | contig 12281 bp, 11 predicted proteins | sample Klosneuvirus_201_FD_109709 | JGI IMG/M metagenome (GOLD analysis project Ga0154020, IMG submission 109709) | Active sludge microbial communities from wastewater, Klosterneuburg, Austria - Klosneuvirus_20160825_MG | ecosystem: Engineered > WWTP > Aerobic digester > Activated sludge | place... | reverse complement strand
GCGGGCGCTCCTTGACGAGCGTGTCGGAGGCGAGCTCGCGCTCGGCGGCGCCGGATGTGGACACCATCGAGGCGGCCGCGAGCGCCATCAGGGTAGCAGCGAGAATCTGATGCATGCAGCGCCAGATCATCGCGTATTGGCACGAGCGCCGCCACCGTCGCCGGCCCGCGACGCCGGCGAGTGTGACGGGCCGCACACCGGGCAGGACTGGTGCCGGGTTTTCGGCTATTCGGTTATTTCGGCGCTCCGCGCCCAATAACCGAATAACCGAATACCCGGCACCAACTCTTACCGCTTCATCGCCTCGAAGAACTCACCGTTCGTCTTCGTATCCTTCATCTTGTCGATCAGGAACTCGATCGCAGCGAGCTCGTCCATGGGATGCAGCAGTTTGCGCAGGATCCAGATCTTCGCGAGTTCGCCCGGATCGGTGATCAGCTCTTCCTTGCGGGTGCCCGAACGGTTGATGTTCACGGCCGGGAAAACGCGCTTTTCCGCGATACGCCGGTCGAGGTGGATTTCGCTGTTACCCGTGCCCTTGAATTCCTCGTAAATGACATCGTCCATCTTCGAGCCGGTGTCGATCAGCGCGGTCGCAAGGATGGTGAGCGAGCCGCCCTCCTCGATGTTGCGCGCAGCGCCGAAGAAACGCTTCGGCCGCTGCAGCGCGTTCGCGTCGACGCCGCCGGTCAGCACCTTGCCCGAGCTCGGCACGACAGTGTTGTAGGCACGCGCGAGACGCGTGATCGAGTCGAGCAGGATCACGACGTCCTTCTTGTGCTCGACGAGGCGCTTCGCCTTCTCGATCACCATCTCCGCAACCTGCACGTGGCGCGCGGCCGGCTCGTCGAAGGTTGACGACACTACCTCGCCCTTCACGGTGCGCTGCATCTCGGTGACCTCCTCGGGCCGCTCGTCGATGAGCAGCACGATCAGGTGCACCTCCGGGTGGTTCCAGGTGATCGAAGTCGCGATGTTCTGCAGCAGCATCGTCTTGCCGGCCTTCGGCGGCGAGACGATCAGGCCGCGCTGGCCCTTGCCGATGGGCGCGACGAGATCGATTACACGCGCGGTGAGGTCCTCGGTCGAGCCGTTGCCGCGCTGCAGCTTCAGCCGCTTGGTCGGGTGCAGCGGCGTGAGGTTCTCGAACAGCACCTTGTTGCGCGAATTCTCGGGCGAATCGAAATTGATCTCGCCGACCTTCAGCAGCGCGAAGTAGCGCTCGCCCTCTTTCGGCGGGCGGATGAGGCCGGATATCGTGTCGCCGGTGCGCAGGTTGAAGCGACGGATCTGGCTCGGACTGATGTAGATGTCGTCGGGGCCCGCGAGATAGGAGCCATCGGCGGAGCGCAGGAAGCCAAAGCCGTCCTGCAGGATCTCGAGCACGCCGTCACCGTGGATGTTCTCGCCGCTTCTCGCGTGCGCCTTCAGGATCGAGAAGATGATGTCCTGCTTGCGCGAGCGGGCGATGCTCTCGAGGCCAACCGCCTCGGCAACCTTGACGAGTTCGTGGATCGGCTTCGCCTTGAGCTCGGTGAGGCTCATCGAAGCCCGCGATCGGGTCAGCTCTTCCGGGCTGATGATCTCCGAGTCGTCGATTTCGAACGGCTCGAGCTCGTGCAACTCATCCGGGCGGCCGTTGCTGCGATTGCCGTCACGGTTGCCGTGACCACTGTGCCGACCACCGCCTCCCTGGCCTTTTCCCTGACGGTTACGGCCCTGATTGCCCAGATAGCCTCTCACAGGTTGCTGTCCAGGAAGGCCGCGAGCTGGGATTTAGACACGGCGCCCACCTTCTGGGCTTCGACCGCGCCGTTCTTGAAGAGGATCAGCGTCGGAATGCCGCGGATGCCGAACTTCGGCGGAGTTTGCGGGTTCTCATCGATGTTGAGCTTTGCAATCCGGACCTTGTCCTGATATTCGACGGCGAGTTCGTCGAGGATCGGCGCGATCATCTTGCAGGGGCCGCACCATTCGGCCCAGAAATCGAGAAGGACGGGTTTCTCGGACTTCAGCACGTCCTGGCTGAACGTCGAGTCCGAGGTATGGACTATGTGCGGATTGCTCACGCGAAGGATCCTCCGGGGGGAATGGAGTCGATTATTGACGGCACAGGTGAAAGGCCGCGCCACGGAGTGGCATCAAACGGTTACACTAACGAACTTAAGAAGGAGCTGAGTTGCCGGGACGGCGCGGAATCGGGTTCCGCTGTATCTGGCCCAAATTTTTGCGCCTTCCGCGCCAATTTGCAAGGGCCTCTCGAAAAAATGACCGATCAACATCTCTCTGAGCTCCGCTTTGCGGACCTCGACCTCACGCCGCCCGTCATGCAGGGCATCCGGGATGCCGGCTTCGAACGCTGTACCCCGATCCAGGGCGAGACTCTGCCCATCGCGCTCAGCGGGCGCGACGTCGCCGGCCAGGCGCAGACGGGTACCGGCAAGACCGCGGCGTTCCTCGTGGCGATCTTCCAGCGTCTGCTCACGCACCCCCCCGCCGCGACCCGCGGCCCCACATCGATCCGTGCGATCGTGGTCGCACCGACCCGCGAACTCGCCGTGCAGATCCACAACGATGCGCTGGTCCTTGGCAGGCACACCGGGCTGAAGCTCGCGGTGGTCTTCGGCGGCGTCGACTACGACAAGCAGAGAAAACAGCTCGCCGACGGCGTCGACGTGCTGATCGGCACGCCCGGTCGCATCATCGATTACTTCAAGCAGCACGTATACGACATGCGCCATGCGCAGGTCGCGGTGCTCGATGAGGCCGACCGCATGTTCGACCTCGGCTTCATCGCGGACATCCGCTTCATCCTGCGCCGGCTGCCGAAGCCCGAACATCGGCAGTCGATGCTCTTCTCCGCGACCCTCTCGCACCGCGTGCTCGAGCTCGCCTACGAGCACATGAACAACCCCGAGCTCGTGCGCATCGAGCCCGACAAGGTCACCACCGATCGCGTGCGTCAAACCATTTACTTCCCCGCAATGGAGGAGAAGATCCCGCTGCTGGTCGGTCTCCTGCGCCAGGCCGACGCGCGCCGCACGATGGTGTTCGTCAACACCAAGCGCGTCGCCGAACGGCTCGAAGCCGCGCTCATCGCGAACGGGTTTTCCGCGCAGGCGATCTCGGGCGATGTGCCGCAGAAGAAGCGCCTCACCTTCCTGCGCGACTTCCACAACGGCGATCTCGCGGTGCTGATCGCGACCGACGTCGCCTCGCGCGGCCTGCACGTGCCTGACGTGAGCCACGTGTTCAACTTTGACCTGCCGCAGGACGCCCCCGACTACGTCCACCGCATCGGACGCACCGCGCGCGCCGGTGCCGAGGGCGACGCCATCAGTTTCGGCTGTGAGGAATACGCGGTCAGCCTGCCCGACATCGAGGCCTACATCGGCCGCAAGATTCCCGTCGAGGCGATCGCCCCGGGGCAGCTCGCCGAGATCACGCTGCCGCCACACAGCGCCTGGCGACCGCACGGCCCGCGTCGTCCCGTGGAGGGGCGTCGCGGCGGGGGCGGCCGGCCCGGCAGCAGCAGTCGTCCCCGGGGCCGCTCGGGTCCGCCTCGCCATGGCGAGCGGCCGCACGGCGCCCTCGCACCGCACTCCGCCGCGAAGACACCGCACGCCGCCGCGAACGCGCTGCACGCCGCAAAGACACCGCACGCTCCATCGGAGAACGCCGCTGCCGACGGCGCTCCGAAGCCCCGCCGGCGACGGCGTGGGGGTCGTGGCCGAGGCGGTCCGGGCAAAAATGGTGGTGATGCAGGCGGCGGCGCTCCCGCGCCCTGAGCAACCCCCGGATCAGCGCTTCAATGGGTCGCGCGTAGCAGGTCGGCGATATGGTCGACAGCGGGAAATTCAGGATGATCACGCAGCGCGCGCGAGGTGTCGGGACGGCGCACAGCGATTACACAAGCGATGCCGGCTTCCCGAGCGGCCTGCAGCACCGGCGGGCTGTCGTCGACGAAGAGCGAGCGCGCCGGATCGAAGGGCTCGGCCGCACGTACACCCTGCCAGAAACGTGGGTCTTCCTTCGGTGCGCCGAAGCTGCGCGAGCTCCAGGCTGCATCGAAATAGCCCCGCACGGCCGTGGCCTCATCCTTGATGGCGAGCGTGACAGGATGCGCGTTCGTCAGCAGCACGAGCCGCTTGCCGAGCGCGCGCAAGCTGGCCAGAAGCTGGCGCGCCCCCGGCAGCCAGGCAATGCGCGCGCGCTCCTCGCGATGCACGCCAGCGACATCGATGCCCAGCTCGCGCGACCAGTAGTCGATGTCGTACCAGTCGAGCGTACCCTCGACCGCCTTGAAGCGCGGAGCGAGCGAGTGCAGCGCCGCCTCGTGCGTGACGCCCGTGCGCAATGCCCACTCGCGCGGGATCCGCTCGAGCCAGATGTAATTGTCGTACGCGAGGTCAAGCAGAGTGCCATCCAGATCGAGCAGGACCGTATCGATGTGCGAGAGATCAACCAGGGGGGAGTGCATGGCGCCGCATGATAGCGAACTGCAAACAGACTTCAGCCGGAGGCGTATCCTGCCTCTGGCCCTTGACCCGCTCATGCCAGACCTCATCGACCTCCACACCCACAGCAACCGTTCCGACGGAGTGCTTTCCCCCACCGCCCTCGTCGCGCGCGCGGCGGCACGCGGCGTCAGCCTGCTCGCGCTCACCGATCACGACACGGTGGCGGGCTGCGACGAGGCGCGCGCCGCCTGCCAGGCGGCCGGCATCCGCTTCGTCGCCGGCATCGAGATTTCGACCCAGTGGCGCGGCCAGGCGATCCATGTCGTCGGGCTCGGGGTGGACACCGCTGCCTCCGCGCTCGCGGCACAGGTCGACGATGTCGCGAAACGCCGGCACGAGCGGGTACTGGCGATCGGCGATCGGCTCACCACGCGCGGCCGCATCGCGGGCCGGGAAGTCGCAGCGAGCGCACTCGCCGGCGGCGGCGTCCCGACGCGCATGCATCTTGCGCGCGCGCTCGTCTCCCACGGGTTCGCGGATGACACCCAGCAGGCCTTCGACAAATGGCTCAACCGCGGCCGGCCCGGGCACGTGCCGGTCGAGTGGCCCGAGCTGGCCGATGCGCTGCCCCGGCTCGCGGGCGCCTGCCGGGCCACAGTGCTCGCCCATCCGCATCGCTACCGCCTCTCGGGCGGCGCGCTGCGGCAGCTCGCGACGGACTTCGCGGCAGGGGGCGGGGTGGCGCTCGAGGTCAGCATGGCGGGCATGGGCCCCGGGGACCGTGACCGCATCGCCTCGCTCGCGCGCCGCCAGGGCCTCGCGGGCTCCGCCGGGTCCGATTTCCACGATCCTGCCGTACCATGGAATCCGCCGGGTCGCTTCGCTAAGCTTGCCGAGGGCATCACTCCCGTTACAGAGCGCCTCGACGACGCGTGATGGTCGAAATCGAAGACAACGTCGATCGCGAACTGTTCCGCAATATCGAGAAGTTGCGGCAGCTGCGCATCGAGCACCGGGACCTCGATCAGGTGATCGAGAGGTTGTCGATGGATATCCACATCGATGAGCTGCAGTTGAAGCGTCTCAAGAAGCGCAAGCTCGGCCTCAAGTACCAGATCACACGTCTCGAAAGCGAACTGATCCCCGATCTCAATGCCTAAATCCGCAACCAACACGCGTGATTTTTTCGCGCACCTCACCGACCCTCCGGTCCTCGCCCAGTTGTTCGCTGTCCTGATTGCGCTGCTCGTCGCAGTCGCCGCGGGCAGCCTGTTTCGCGCGTGGTACCGCAAGCGCCGCGGGGCCACGCCGGGCGTGAGCTTCACGGGCCGGATCGTCGAGGCGGTCATCATCCTCGCGCCGATTCTCGTGATGCTCGCGCTGCTCGCCGGCACACGCGTCGTGTTCGATTCTCTCGACATGGAGAACTCGATCATCGACCGGGTGCTGCAACTCGCGGCGGCGCTCGTGCTCGTGCGGCTCGCCGTCTATGTGCTGCGCCAGCTGCTCGGCGAGAACTCATGGCTCAAGGGCTGGCAGAACCAGCTCACGTTCGCCGTGTGGCTCGCGGTTGCGTTCGAGCTGCTCGGCTGGTTCGAGCGCGTCGAACGCGCGCTGAACAACATCGACCTGCTGCCCGGCAAAGCGTCCTTCACGATCTGGGAGCTGATCAAGGCGCTCGTGATCGTCACGGTCGCTGTCATCGTCACTTCGCTGATCGGGCGTACGATCGAGCAGCGCGTGATGAAGGTCAACGCGCTCGCGCTGTCGACCCGCATCGGCATCTCCAAGTTCTCGTACTTCTTCCTGATCAGCCTCGGCTTGCTGCTCGGCATCAATGCGGCGGGCGTCGATCTGACGGCGCTGACCCTGCTCACCGGCGCGATCGGAGTCGGCCTCGGCTTTGGCCTGCAGGCGATCGCGAGCAACTTCGTGTCGGGCTTCGTGCTGCTGATGGACAAGTCGATCAAGCCGGGCGACGTGATCAGCTTCACAGGCGTCACGCCCGGTGGGTCGGGCGGCTCGACGACTGACAATTTCGGCTGGGTGCAGGAGCTGCGCGGCCGTTATATCGTCGTGCGCGATCGCGACGGCGTCGAGACCCTCGTGCCGAACCAGTTCCTGATCAACAACGCGGTGATCAACTGGAGCTATTCTGACGCGCGCGTCCGCCTGCGCCTGCCGGTGATGGTGAGCTATCAGGACGACCCTGAAAATGCTCTCGCCTTGCTGCGGACGGCCGCGGCCGACCACCCGCGCATCCTGAAGGAGCCGGGCCCGGCCACGCGCCTGATGTCGTTCGAGGATTACGGCATGCGGCTCGAAGTGCGCTTCTGGATCGCCGACCCCATGAACGGCGTGAACAATGTGCGCTCTGACGTGAACCGCGCGATCTTTCGCCTCTTCCGCGAGGCCGGCATCACGATCCCGGTCGCGCAGCGCGAGCTGCGCATGCTGCCTTCAACCTCCCATGCCGATATACGTTTCGCGCCAGGTCGAGATACCTGACTCCGACCTCGCGGTGACGTTCATGCGCTCGTCGGGCCCCGGCGGGCAGAACGTCAACAAGGTCGCGTCGGCCGTGCAGTTGCGCTTCGACCTCGCAGGCAGCTCCGCGCTCGCGCCGCGCGTGAAGGCACGGTTGCGCGCCCTCGCCGGTCAGCGGCTCACAAGTGACGGCGCGATCCTGATTCAGGCGCGCTCGCACCGCAGCCAGAGCGACAATCGCCGCGAAGCCGAAGAGCGCCTTGCAGCGCTCGTGCGGCTCGCGCTCGTCGAACCGAAGGTGCGCCGGGCGACGAAGCCGACGCGCGCATCGCAGGAGAGGCGGCTCGCCTCCAAGGCGCGGGCGCAGCGGGCGAAGCGCCTGCGCAGCCGCGTTGGCCGCGACGAGTGAGAAAGACCTTGCCCGCCTTGGCCCGCCCCGGCCCGGCCTTCTGCTATCCCGGCGGCTTGTCGCCCGCAAACGGGATCGGTGTTGCACCGGTGACGACGCCGATCGTCGCCCGATCACTCACGTAGAGCTTCACTTCGCGCTCGAACCTGAGCGGGCCGCGCACAGAGGCGCCCGGCCCGACGACGATCACCGGCACCTTGTCCGAAAACGACAGCGAAATTCCCTTTGATTTCTTCACCGTGACTCCGCCGCCCACCTGCGAGCCAGCGCCCACTGTGACATCGCCCTGCATCGTCTCGATGCCACCGCCCACGTGCGCCGCATCGAGCGTGATGTGGCCGTTGACGTTCTCGAGCCTGCCCTTCACATCCGCGCCCTTCTGCAGCGTGATGGCGCCATTGACGGTCGAGACATCGCCGCCGACGCGGGCCCCAGCTCCGACCTTGATGGCACCATTGACGGTGGAAGCCGAATCAGCCATCGCGCGATCGCCGAGGGTGATCGCGCCGTTGATGGTACCGGCCTCCTTGACCACGGCATCGGCCGCAACGTCGACGGCGCCATTGACGGTCGTCGCGTCCGCAGCGGGCTGACCGGCCGCGACCGAGACCGCGCCGTTGATGTGCTCGCCGCCTTCATGCTGGAGGCACCCGATGCTCGCAAACACGGGCGCGAGCACAAAAACATATCTCAGCATGGCCCTCTCCCTGGCTGCCTCAGTCGCCTCCAGTCTACTCGCGCCCGGGCTTGTCCAGCGCAGTCGCATTACCGGGAAAGAGCGGATCGGTCCGCGCCGCGCGCTCACCGAGCTGCTCGGCCTCCGACTTGTCGATCGCTGCCAGCGCCGTTGGCGGTCGCTCGAGGTAGCGGAAGACGTGCGGTGGCCCGTCACCCTGGTGCAGGCGCCGCACGTGTTCCTCAACCGCCTGATCGGCCCGCGTGAGGCGCAGGCGGCGGCGCAGGTGCGCGATCCAGGTCGGGCTGTGGTAGCGCTCGATCCACCGCTCGGGGTCATCCATGTCGTGCAGCAGCGTCCAGCCGCGCGCTCCGTCGCGCTTGCGCACCCGCCGCAATTCCTGCATCGCAGCCGCGAATGCCACGCGATCCTCCATCGCAACGCGATATTCGATGTTGATCACGACCGGCCCGCTTTGCGGCACGATATCGATCTTCGGTTCGAGCGCGGGCGATCCCAGGCGCATCGACTCGAGGTCGAGGTTCTCCTCCCGCATCACGTGCAGCCAGCGACCCAGCAGGATCGAGGCCAGAAAGCCCACTCCCGCCGCGATGAGACTCGTGCGCAACGACAGTGCGTGCGCAACCTCACCCCACAGCCAGCTGCCGAGGGCGAGCCCGCCGAAGGTCAGCATCTGGTAGATCGCGACGGTGCGGCCGACCACCCAGCGCGGCGAGGTGACCTGCACCGAGGTGTTGAAGGTCGACAGGCACATCACCCAGGCCGCGCCCGCGCCGACCAGTGCCAGCATCGTGGCCGCAAGCCAGGGACTGAGCGCCGCCGCGATCGAGGCGAGGCCGAACATGAGACTCGCGACGCGCACCAGCGCCTCGTTTGACATGCGCTGACGCAGGTGTGCGATGGTCAGGGCGCCGATCATGGCGCCGGTTCCGAAGGCGCCGAGCAGCACGCCGTAGGTGATCGCCCCACCCCTCACGAGCTCTTTCGCGATGAGCGGCATCAGCGCCCACACGGCGCTACCCATCATGCCGAAGACCGTGGCGCGCACGTAGATCGCGACGAGCGTGGGAGAAAGTCGCGCATAACGCAGGCCCGCGAGCATCGCAACACCGAGGCTCTCGGGTGACAGCGCGCGCTCGCGCGGCGCATAGCGCCAGCTGCCGAGCACCACGATCAGGCCGACATAGGACACGGCATTGATGAAGAACGCGAACTGCGCGCCGAACGCCGCGACGATCGCCCCGCCGACGGCGGGGCCCACAGTGCGCGAGATGTTGAAGCCGAGACTGTTGAGCGCGACCGCGCTTGGCACGAGATCCCGCGGCACCTGCTCACCGACCGACGACTGCCACGCCGGCCCGTAGAGCGCCGCGCCGCAGCCGAGCACGAAGGTGAAGGTAAGCAGCATCCACGGCGTGATGTGGCCGCGCCAGGTGACGAACGCGAGCGCAGCGGACACGGAGAGCATGATCACCTGCGCGATCAGCATCAGGCGACGGCGGTCCCAGATGTCCGAGATCGCGCCCGCGACGAGCGACAGCAGCATGATCGGCAGCGTCGTGGAAGTCTGCACCAGCGCGACCATGTCGGCCGAAGGCGCGATCGAGAGCATGAGCCACGACGCGCCCACGCCCTGGATGAGGCTCCCGAAGGTGGAAACGACGGTCGCGATCCAGATCGCGGCGAAGATGCGCACCTGGAACGGCGCGAGCGTGGCCGCGCGCCAGCGTTCGAACGCGGTGCTCACGTGCGCGACGCTTTCAGCGTATCAAGCCAAGCCTGGAACATCAGCACGTTCCAGAGGTGCGTGTGCCATTTGCGCCGGCCGCCCTGGAAGCGTGCCCAGAGACCGCGCACGATCGTCGCATCGAAGAAGCCCTCCTCCACGAGGCGCCGCTCTGCGAGCAACGCCTCCGCCCAGTCGCGCAGTGGGCCGCGCAGCCAGTCCGCAACCGGCGCGCCGAAGCCCTGCTTTTCCCGTTCAACGATGGTCACGGGCACATGGCGTGCGAGCAACCGCCGCAGCAGCCATTTCGTCGCGCCATCGCGCAGCTTCATGTCGACCGGCAGCGACCATGCCAGTTCCACGACACGATAGTCGAGCAGCGGCGCGCGCGCTTCGAGGCCGACCGCCATGGTCGAGCGGTCGACTTTCACGAGGATGTCGTCCGGCAGGTAGGTGACGAAGTCGAGGAACATGAATCGATCGGCAGGCGTGCCGTGCGTCAACCGGCGCGAGGGGTCGGACCAGGGTGTGAGCGGCTCCCTGCCGCCGCGTACCACATCTTCCGGATGCCGCCAGCGCGACATGCGATTCTGGTAGAGGCCCTCGGGTGTCCCGGCCGCCAGCTCCGCGGCGAACTGGCGCAGTGCGTGGCCACGCGGCTCCTGCCCCGCCCAGGGGCGCAGGAGCCCTCGCATAACCGAAATCCCGGTGCCCGGCACCAACTCGAGCAGGCGCGCGAGACGCAGCGCCCGCAGATAGCGATTGTAGCCACCGAAGAGCTCATCGCCGCCGTCGCCCGAGAGCACCACCGTCACATCGCGGCGTGCGAGGCGGGAGACGAGCATGGTCGGGATCTGCGAGGAGTCAGCGAAAGGCTCATCGAAGACGTGCGCGAGATCCGGCACCGTGGCGAGCGCGTCCGCGCCCGTCACGTGGAACTCCGTGTGCACCGTACCGAGGTGCTGTGCGACCGCGCGCGCCGCGGGCGTTTCATCGCGTCGCGGGTCCTCGAATCCGATGCTGAAGGTGCGCACCGGCGCGCTCGCCTCCTGCTGCATCAGCGCGGTGACGAGCGACGAGTCGATGCCGCCGGAGAGGAAGGCGCCGAGCGGCACGTCGGATTCGAGCCGCACGCGCACGGCGTCGCGCAGCAGCGCTTCGAGCTGCGACAGCGCCTCCTCCACATCGCCAGTGAAAGGATGCGCGAGCGCCTGCTCCGCGCGCTCGCGCGGGCTCCACCAGTGCCGCGCCGCCTCGAGCGGCCGGTGTGAGCCCGCGCCCGCTGCCACATCGCCGGCATCGAGCCTGACGATCGTGCCGGGCAGCACCTTGAACACGCCCTGCAGGATCGACCAGGGCGAGGGTACGTAGTTGAAGCGCAGCATCGACTGCAACGCGCCCCGCTCGACTTCGGGCCTGAAGCCCGGCATTGCAAACAACGCCTTCAGCTCCGAGCCAAAGGCGAGCGCACGACCGCACCATCCGTAGTAGAGCGGCTTCTTGCCGACCCGATCGCGAGCGAGCGTGAGCGTGCGGGCCGTGCGATCCCACAGCGCGAACGCGAACATGCCGTTCGCCTCGGCGAGCGCCGCCTCGAGGCCCCACGCCTCGATGGCGGCGAGCAGCACTTCGGTATCAGAATGGCCACGAAACGCGACGCCCCCGCGCTCGAGGCGCGCGCGCAGCGCGCGGAAATTGTAGATCTCGCCGTTGAAAACGATCTGGTAGCGCCCCGAGGCCGAGCCCATCGGCTGATGACCCGCGGCCGAGAGATCGATGATCGAAAGTCGCCGGTGCGCAAGCGCGAGGCCCGCGGCGGCATCGACCCACACGCCGGCATCGTCGGGCCCGCGATGCGCGATCGCGTCCGCCATGCGCCGCGCGACCTCGCGCAGTTCGCTCTCGCGCTGCCCGAGCGATTCGCCGTGAAAGAGACCTGCGATGCCGCACATGGGTCCGCATAGTGGCGACTTGCCACGGAATCGGCAATTTCACTTGCTATGATGCGCCCCGCATGCGCCGCTACCTGTTTTTCGTCTCGCAGCTCTATGCCTGGGCGATCCTGCGGCCGATCGCGGCGGCAGCCGCAGCGCGCGGCGATGAAGTGGCCTGGTTTTTCGAGCACGAAGCCGACGCGCGCTATCTGCGAGCGGGCGAGCACCGCCTCACCACCGTCGCGCAGGTGCGCGCGTGGCAGCCGCGCGCAGTGTTCGTGCCGGGCAACTGGGTGCCGCATTTCTTTCCCGGCCTCAAGGTCGAGGTGTTTCACGGCTTCAGTGTCGGCAAGCGCAGCGAGGCACGCGGGCACTTCCGCATCCGTGGCAGCTTCGATCTCTATTGCACCCACGGCCCAGATACCACCGGGCCCTTCGCGGCGCTTGCGCAGCAGCACGGGTATTTTCGCGTGGTCGAGACGGGCTGGCCGAAGCTCGACCCGCTCTTCGCGGGCCGCTATCCGCCGGCTGCGCACGCGCGGCCCGTCGTGCTCTTCGCCTCGACGTT
>Ga0154020_10008019_pt1 | contig 12282 bp, 10 predicted proteins | sample Klosneuvirus_201_FD_109709 | JGI IMG/M metagenome (GOLD analysis project Ga0154020, IMG submission 109709) | Active sludge microbial communities from wastewater, Klosterneuburg, Austria - Klosneuvirus_20160825_MG | ecosystem: Engineered > WWTP > Aerobic digester > Activated sludge | place... | reverse complement strand
GCCAGCACCGTGCCGCTGAAAAGCAGGTTCTGCTGCTGCACCATGCCCATCTGGCGATGGAGCGAATGACTGGTGAGCGTGAGGATCTCGTGGCCGTCCACCAGGACCTCGCCACGGGTCGGCAGGTAAAACTTGGCGACGAGGTTGATAATGGAGCTCTTGCCGCTGCCGGTGTGGCCGACGAGCGCCACGGTCTGGCCCGGCTCCGCCGTGAAGCTGACCCCGTGCAGCACCGGTTTGGCCGGGTCATAGCCAAAGGTCACGGAGCGGAACTCGACCTTCATGCCTGCTCCGGCCCGATCTGGAGCGCCGGCGACCCCGCCCGCGAGGCCGTTCTGCGGCGGGGTGGCCGCAGCTCCATTGCCCGGCCGCGGATCCGGCAGCGCCACCGCCGCCGGATCGTCCGCCCACTCGGGTTGCACATCGATCAGGCGAAACACGCGCTCGGCTCCGGCCATGGCGGTGAGCGCCTGGTTGTATTGGTTGCCGATCACCGAGATCGGGGCGAAGAACTGGTTGGCGAGCAGGAAGAAGGTGATGAGGCCACCGAGCGCCATGTCGCCATGGAACACGCGCCACCCGCCGAACATCAGCAGCGTGGCGACGAAGAACTGGCTGTTCAGCTCCAGCAGCGGCGTGAGGATGGCCGAGGTGCGGGCCAACGCGATGTTGTAGCGGGCATGGTCGGCGAGCAGGCTGCGGAACAGGCCGGCGTTGGTCTCCTGCCGCACGAAGCCCTGGGTCACCCGGATGCCGTTGACCGACTCGGCCAGCGTCGCCGTCACCCGGCTGAAGCTTTCCTGCGAGGCGCGGGTGTAGTGGCTGAGCTGCACGCGGAAATGCCGGTTGAGCGCCCACAGCACGGGAGCCATCGCCAGCACCACGAGGAACAGCACCCAGTCGATCCACAGCAGCACGGCCGCCGTGAAGATCATCGAGCCAAACTGAATCACGCTGACAAACAGCACATCCTGAATGCCGACGCGCACTGCCTCCACATCGCTCGTCACCCGGCCGATGATGCGGCCGATCTTCACGCGGTGAAAGAAACTCATCGGCTGCCGCAGCGTGACCGCGAAGATATCCCGCCGCAGCCCGTTCACCACCGTCTCGCCGATCTCCAGCGCGTAACGCTGGCGGAAGTGAAAGAGCCCGTCCGTCGCCACCGCGAGCAGGCCGTAGCCCGCCACGCCGAGGGCGAGCCCGGCGAAGTCCCGCCCGGTGATCGGCCCCTTGATGACGAGCGCCACCACCCAGCCCAGGGCCGGCAACTGCGCCGCCCGGATCAGGGTGAGGATGATCAGCGCCGTGACTTTGCCCTGGATCGGCCGCGTGTAGGTGAAGAGCCGGCGGATCAGGCCCCACTCGAGCGGCTTCTGCAGTTCCTCGTCCTCGTCGTCGCGCACGCGGCGGACGAGCCCGAGGTCCTTGATCTGGTCCGGCGGGATCATGCGCCGCCCTCCCGCTCGCGCAGCGGCAACTGCTGGAGTTCCCGCGCGTCCACCAGTTGCAGGTCGGCGACGCGCAGGTATGGCCCGGGCACCTTCATGAGCTCCTCGTGCGTGCCGCGCTGCACGATGCGGCCATCCTCCAGCACGATGATGAAGTCGGCGCGTCGCAGCGTGCTCAGCCGGTGGGCCACGATGAAGGTCGTGCGGCCAGCAATGGCGCGGTCGAGCGCCGCAAAGATCTCGTGCTCTGTCTCGCTGTCGATCGCCGCCGTCGGGTCGTCGAGCAGCAGGATGGCCGGCTCGAGCAGGACGGCCCGGGCGATGGCCAGGCGCTGGCGCTGGCCGCCCGAGAGGCTCTGCGCGCCCTCGCCGAGCAGCGTGTCGTAGCCTTGCGGCAGGGCGGTGATGAAATCGTGCGCGGCGGCGATCTTCGCCGCCTGCTCGATCTGGGCGCGCGTGGCCGCCGGGTGGCCGAAGGCGATGTTGGCCGCCACGGTGTTGGAGAACAGGAAGCTCTCCTGAAAGACGATGCCGATGTTCCGGCGCACGTCGTCGAGGTCGAGCGAGCGCACGTCGTCGCCGTCGAGCAGCACGCGGCCGGCGGTGGGATCGAAGAAGCGCGGGATCAGGCTCATCAGCACGCTTTTGCCCGCCCCGGTGGCGCCGAGGATGGCCACGCACTGGCCGGGCTCCACCGCCAGGTCGATGTCGCGCACCACCGCCTCGGTGCCCGCGTAGGCGAAGGAGACCCGCTCGAAACGCACCGCGCCGGCGAGCTTGGGCCGGCGGGTGGCGACGGGCGCGTTCCTCACCTCCACCGGCGCATCCAGGATCCCGAACACCCGGCGCGCGCCGATGAGCGACTGCTGCACGCTGTTCACGATCGTGGCCACGTTGTTCACCTGTCCGGAGAACTGTTCCAACAGGCCCGCGAATACCACGAGGCCCGTGCCCAGCGGCAAACGGCCGTGCGCCACCAGCCAGCCGCCGTAGCCGAGCAGCACCATCATGTTGACGCGGGTGAGGAACCCGACGGCGGGCGAGAACAGGCTCACCTGCCAGAAGATGCCGCGCTGCTGGTCAAAGCAGGCCTGGTTCGCCGCGTCGAATTGCGCGCGCGCCTCGGCCTCGCGGCCCATGCCCTTCGTCACCGCCGCGCCCATGACGCCCTCCGCGAGGACCTGGACCATTTTTTCCACCAACGTGCGGTTGTGGGCGTAGGCTGGCTGGATCTTCCGCGAGAAGGCCGCCGACATGAACCAGAGGAGGGGCGTCGTGGCGAGGCACGCGACTGTCAGCGCCGGGCTCAGGCTCGCCATGTAGATGACATAGGCGGTGAGGGAGATGCCCATGATCACGCTTTGCATCAGCACCTGGTCCACGAACATGCGCACCGATTGCACGTCGCCGGTCACCCGGGTGATGATCGAGCCGGTGTTGTTGGCGTCGAAGAACCGGAAGCTCAGCCGCTGCAGCTTGTCGTAGACCTCGCCGCGCAGATCCACCACGAGCTTTTGCTGCACGAGCCGGTTGATCGAGACGGCGTAGGCGTAGTTGAGGAGCGCGCGGAGGAGCGCGAAGACCAGGATCAATCCCGCCAGCAGGCCCAGCACCTGCAGCGGCGGCCAGCTCTCCGGCAGGGCCACGTGCAGCGGGTTCACGCCGAGCGGGGTGCCGTCGAGCTTGTGCCGGATGTAGTCGATGCCGAGTCCCGTGAAGCTCAGGCCGCCGATGCCGAGGGTGAGCAGCACCAACTGGATGCCCAGCACCAGCAGGCAATGCAGCCGGTAGCGCCAGGCCAGGCCGAAAAGCCGCCGGACCAGCTGCCCGTTGCCAGGTTCGGCGGGCGGGATGCTGGGAGCGTCGGTCATGGGAAGGGCCACGTTACGAACCCGCCGGTCTGGTGCACGAAATATTTTCGCCGCGCGGATCCGCCGCGCCCGGGCCCACTCCGCGCTTGCCAAAAAGCGCCCTCCGGCCAGCCTCACCGCCGTTGGGTTGGTTGTTTGTTAGATTCTATCGCTACGGAGAATTGTCAGGTGAGCGACCGTGTTCAGTGATGATTTGAAATCCGGATTTTCGGGGACGGGCGGTAAGGCGACAGCATCAGCTCTCATCATCACATGTCAGAAAACAACAAGCTCTACGTGGGCAACCTGCCCTTCGCCAGCACCGCGCAGGATCTGGAGGCCCTGTTCGGCCAGGTTGGCACCGTCAATGTCGTCGAGATCATCTTCGACAAGTTCACCGGCCGCTCCCGCGGCTTCGCCTTCGTCACGATGGGCTCGGGCGACGAGGCCCAGAAGGGCGTCGAAAAATTTCACGGCCACGAGATCGAGGGCCGCGCCTTGTCGGTCAATATCGCCCGGCCGCGCGAAGAGCGCCCGGCCCGCTCCTTTGAGGGCGGCGGTGGCGAGCGCGGTGACCGCGGCGGCTATGGCGGCGGCCGGGGTGGCCGCGGCGGTGGCGGTGGCTACCGCGGCGGTCGTGGCGGCGGTGGTGGTGGCGGCTACCGCGGCGGTGGTGAACGCGGCGGCGGTGGCGGCTACGGCCGCGAGTAAGCCGCTCTCGCCTACACACCATTCTCAAAGGCCGGACTCCCGTCCGGCCTTTTTTGTTTCCACTCCCCGCGCTTATAACAAAAACCGCCGCGCCCACGCCGGATCCGGCAGCGGACTCGGCCGGTATTCGCCGAACAGCGTGTAGCGGAACCGCGCGACCACCTTGTAGCCGGGGTCGCGCATCCAGCCGGGCAGCACCCGCAGCCAGGTGACCAGCCGCCAGACCCCGCCGACCTCGGCCGCCGCCGCCAGCGCCCCATCTGTCCGGAGCAGCGGTGCGTGCGCTCCCGGACGCGCCCAGTCCCGCACAAAAACCAGCGAGTCGAAATCCGTCGTCGGCAGTCCTCGCGCCCGCAGATACGCCTGCGCGGCTTCGCCCTGGAGCGGTGCGTAGTGCAGCCGCCCGGCCCGATCCGTGGCTAGCAACCGGCGCACGCACCAGTTGCAGAGGCCGCAGGTGCCATCGTAGAGCAAGACTGGCTGCCGCGCTTGATCGCTCACAGCAGGGTCCCGCGCAGGATGACGAACGCCAGGCTGAAATAGATCACCAGGCCCGTTACGTCCACCAAGGTCGCCACGAACGGAGCACTGGAGGTCGCGGGATCAAACCCGAGTTTTTTCAGCGCCAGTGGCAGCATCGAACCCATCAGCGAACCCCAGAGCACGATGCCCACCAGTGACGCTCCGACCGTCGCCGCGACCAACAGGTAGTGCGCGCCGTAGATGTCGCTGAACTGCGCCCAGATGACGATGCGCAGGAAACCGATGCTCCCGAGGATGGCGCCGAGCATCAGGCCGGCGGCCAGCTCGCGCCGCATCACCCGCCACCAGTCGCGCAGCCGGAACTCGCCCAGCGCCAGCGCGCGGATGACGAGGGTGGCGGCCTGCGAGCCGGCGTTGCCACCCGAGCTGATGATCAACGGCACGAACAGCGCGAGCACCACGGCCTTCGCGATCTCGTCCTCAAAATAGCTCATCGCCGTAGCCGTCAGCATCTCCCCGAGGAAGAGCACCACCAGCCAACCGGCCCGCTTCCGCACCATCTTGGTCAGGGCGATGGTGGTGTAGGGTTCGTCGAGCGTCTCGCTGCCGCCGAGCTTCTGGATATCCTCGGTCGCCTCCTCGGCGGCCACGTCGAGCATGTCGTCCGCCGTGACGATGCCGATGAGCTTGTGGTCGGGATCGGTCACCGGCAGGGCGACGCGGTCGTGCTGGCGGAAAATGTGCAGCGCCTTCTCGCGGTCGTCGGCGGGCGCCAGCATGGCGAAGTTGCCGTCCATCAGCGCGCTGACCTTCGTCTCCGGATCCGCCAGCAGGAAGCGGCGCACCCGGACGTCGTCGAGGAGCATCCCGGCCTCGTCGGTCACGTAAACCATGTTCAGCGTCTCCCGGTCGAAGCCGTGGGCACGGATGTAGGCCAGCGCCTCGCGCACCGTCCACGCCGGCCGCACGGCGACGAAATCGAGCGTCATCATCCTGCCGACGCTGTGTTCCGGATAGGCCATCAGCTCCTGGGCTACCCTGCGCTCCTCGGGCGACAGCAGCGAAAGCAACTGCAGCGCGAGGTCGAGGGGCAGCTCGTTGAGAAAGGTCGTGCGATCATCGCTCGGCAGCTCGCGGAGCAGCGTGGCCACCTGCGGCTGCGTGAGCATCTTGAGCAGGTTGGTCCGCGGGCCCGGCGCGACGTAGGCAAAGACCGCCGCCGACAATTCCTTGGAGCAGCAGCGAAACAGCGCGGCCAACTGCTCCACCGGCAGCTCCGCCAAGTGCGGAGCGACATCCGACGGCAACCACGGCGCCAGCTTCGCCTTCAGCCCCGCAAAATCCTTGTTCGCCAACAAGGCGGCGACTTCCGCCTTAAAGTTGCTGGCCTGCACGGGCATCGGCGCAACCTAGGCGCCGCTTCGCCCAAGGCAATCCCCGCTCTAGAAAAACGAGCCTTGACCGAGGAAACTATAAATACTTTTATAGTTTCCTCAGATTTATGCCTAAGCCTAGAGCCATCCCTCCTGTCGCCGCCACTCCGACGCTCACCCGCATCGTGAGCCAGGCGCGCACGCATTTCTTCGCGCACGGCTACTGCCAGTGCACCATGGACGAACTCGCCACCGAACTGGGCATGAGCAAGAAGACCCTCTACGTGCATTTCCCCAGCAAGGAGGCCCTCGTCCGCGCTGTGATCGCCGACCTCAGCCGCGAGGTTCGCGCCTCCGCCGACGCGTTGATCGCCAACCGGCAGCTCAACTTCGCCGAGAAGCTCCGCGGCTTTGCCGAGGGCATGGCGGAGCGGCTGACCAGCATGAACCCGCGCCTCCTGCGCGATCTCCAGCGTTTCGCCCCCGATGTTTACCAGCAGGTGGCCAAGATGCGGGAGGAGAACATCCCCTACGTCTTCGGCCGCTTTATCGAGGAAGGCCAGCTGGCCGGCTTCGTCCGCACCGACCTGCGCCAGGATTTCGCCGTCACGTTTTTCCTGCAGGCCATGCACGGGCTGCTCACCCCCGCCATCATGGACCGGCTGGACCTCACTCCGCGTGAGATCCTGCCCCGCGCCATCGAACTCCTTTTTGCCGGCCTGCTCACCCCCGCCGGTCGCCAAGAACATGAAAAACTATTCCCCCGCTAAAACCGCGCTCGTCGCGCTCGCCGCCCTGCTCTTCGCGGGCTGCGCCCGCCGCGAAGCGTCCGCCTACCAGGGTTACCTGGAAGGCGAGTTCGTCTACGTCGCCGCGCCGCTCGCCGGTCAACTGGAACACCTCGCCGTCACCCGTGGCGCCCGGATCGAGGCCGGTGCCCCGCTCTTCGCCCTCGAGCAGAGTGCCGAGGTCTCGACCATGCGGGAGGCGGCTGAGCGGGTGCGTTCCGCCCAATCGCGCCTTGCCGACCTGCGCAAGGGGTTGCGCCCATCCGAGCTCGCGGCCCTCGCCGCCCGCCTCGCCCAGGCCCGCGCCGCCGCCGAACTCGCCGCCTTGGAACTCCAGCGCGCCACCAGGCTCCACCAGACGACGGTGCTCGCCGACGGCGACTTCGATCGTGTCCGCCTGAATCACGAGGCCGCCACCAAGCAGGTGGCGGAGATCGCCGCGCAGCTGGATACCGCGCAGCTCGGCAGCCGGACCGACGTCATCGCCGCCGCCGAGGCCGAGGCCGCCGCCTCGCAGGCCGCCCTCGACCGCGCCGGCTGGAGCATCGCGCAAAAGAACCGCGCCGCTCCGGCCGCCGCCCTCGTTTACGACACGCTGTTTCGCAAAGGCGAATTCGTCCCCGCCGGCCAGCCGGTGGTCTCGTTGCTGCCGCCGGAAAATATCAAGGTGCGCTTCTTCGTCCCCGAAGCTGACCTCGTCGCGATCAAAGTCAGCCGGCCGGTGCAGGTGGCGATCACCGGGCAGCCGCCGCTCACCGCGCACATCAGCTACCTGTCGCCCAAGCCCGAATTCACCCCACCCGTCCTCTACAACCGCGCCAACCGCTCCAAGCTCGTCTTCATGGTCGAGGCCGTCTTCGACCCGACCGCCGCTCGCGACCTGCATCCCGGCCAGCCGGTGGACGTGACCCTCGCGCCCTAAATTCGATGCCTGCGGAACTCGTCATCGACGTCTCCGGCGTCACCAAACGCTTCGGCCCCAAGACCGTCGTGAACGACGTATCCTTGCAGGTGCGGCGCGGCGAGATCTACGGATTCCTCGGCCCCAACGGCAGCGGCAAGACGACCTTCATCCGGATGCTCTGCGGCCTGCTGACCCCGGACGGCGGCACCGGCACCTGCCTAGGTTACGATGTCCGCACGCAGCAGGCCGAGATCAAGCGCCACGTCGGCTACATGACGCAGAAGTTCAGTTATTACGAAGACCTGAGCATCCGCGAAAATCTGGATTTCATCGCCCGCGTCTACGCCGTGCCCGACCGCGTGAACGCCGTCCAGCAGAGCCTCGAGCGTCTCGGCCTCGCCAACCGCAGCGCCCAGCTCGCGGGCCAGCTCTCGGGCGGCTGGAAGCAGCGCCTCGCGCTCGCTGCCTGCCTCATCCATTCCCCGCAGCTTCTCCTGCTCGACGAGCCGACGGCCGGGGTGGATCCGAAAGCCCGCCGTGAATTCTGGGACCAGATCCACCAGCTCGCCGCCGACGGCCTCACCGTGCTCATCACGACCCATTACATGGATGAGGCTGAACGCTGCCACCGCCTCGCCTACCTCGCCTACGGCAATCTGCTCACGCGCGGCACCGTGGACGAGGTTGTCGCCAGCGCCAACCTCACCACTTGGGAAGTTACTGGCGCGAACTTGCTGGCGCTCGCCACCAGCCTACGTGGCCGGCCCGGCATCGAGCAGATCGTGCCCTTCGGCAACACCCTGCATGTCACCGGCCGGGACGCCGCCCAGCTCGAGGCCGCGATCGCCCCGTGGCGCGCGGCCGCCGGCCACCACTGGGCCCTCATCCCGGCCGGCCTGGAGGACGTGTTCATCAGTCTGATGGAGACCGCCAAGGACAACTTCGCCTGATCATGCCCCGATTCTCCCTACATCGGTTCTGGGCTGTCGTGCTCAAGGAGTTCATCCAGATGATGCGCGACCGCGTGACTTTCGGCATCATGGTCGGGATCCCGCTGATGCAGCTCCTGCTCTTCGGCTTCGCCATCAACTCCGACCCGAAGCACCTGCCGACCGCGCTCCGCGCCGCCGATCAGGGGCCGTTCGCCCGCAGCTTCATCGCCGCGCTCCGACAAAGCGATTATTTCACCCTCGTGCGGGAGCCCGCCACCGACGCCGAGGCGCAACAGTTGCTGCAACTCGGCGATGTTCAGTTCGTCATCAACCTCCCCGCCGATTTCTCACGCCAGCTGCTCCGCGGCGAGCGCCCGACCGTGCTGATTGAGGCCGACGCCTCCGACCCGGCGGCCACCGGCCCGGCGGTCGCCGCCGCGCGCACGCTCGCCGCCACGGTGTTCAACCGCGACCTGCCGGGGCCGCTCGCCCGCTTGCGCGGCACGGATGGCCCGGTGAATTTCGCCGTCCACGCCCAATACAACCCGGAGAACCTCACCCAATACAACATCGTGCCCGGCCTGATGGGTGTCGTGCTCACGATGACGATGGTGATGATCACGGCGCTGGCCATCACCCGCGAGCGCGAACGCGGCACGATGGAAAATCTGCTGGCCACGCCCGTGCGCCCCATCGAGGTGATGCTCGGCAAGATCCTGCCCTACATCGCCGTGGGCTATGTCCAGATGACCCTGATCCTGGTGACCGCGCGCTACATTTTTCAGGTGCCGCTGCTCGGCAGCGTGCCGTTGCTGTATGGCGTATCCCTCCTCTTCATCGCGGCCAACCTGGCGGTCGGCATCACGTTCTCGACCCTCGCCAAGAACCAGCTGCAGGCCGTGCAGATGGCGTTTTTCTTCTTTCTGCCGTCCATTCTGCTCACCGGCTTCATGTTTCCGTTCCGCGGCATGCCGGAGTGGGCACAGTGGATCGGCAGCGTCCTGCCCAATACGCATTTCCTCCGTATCGTGCGCGGCATCCTGCTCAAGGGCAACGGCCCGCTGGAGATCGCCCCCGAGATCTGGCCGCTGCTGCTCTTCCTCGTCGTGGCCATGGCCATCGGCGTGAAACGCTACCGACAGACGCTGGATTGAGTTACCTCGTCCCGCCCGGTCCTTTCTTCTCCGGCGGCGTCGCCGCGTGCACCGTCTGCGTCGGGAACGCAAATTCCAGGCCGCGGGCGGCGACCGCGCGCATGATGGCCAGATTCAACCGCTGGCGCAGCGCCATGTGCTTCGCGAAATCCGGATCCTTCGTCACGTAGACGACCCACAGATCGAGTGACGAGGCACTGAGGTCGCGGAAATACACGTGCGTGTCGGCCGTGGCGACTGCGGGTTCCGCATCGATGAGCCCACGGATTTCCGTTACGATCACCTCGATCTGCTCCGGGGTGGCGTCGTAGGTGAGATTGAAAACCTGCTCGACGCGCCGGGCGGTGAAACGCGAGAGATTGGTGATGGTCTCGGCGGCCACGGTCTTGTTCGGGATGACCACGAGCGACCTGTCCACAAGTCGGAGCTTGGTGGAACGCAGGCCGATGTCCTCGACCGTGCCCACGTTGCCGGCGATGCGGATCGTCTCCCCAATCTTGAAGGGCTGGTCGATGGCCACGACCACAGAGCCGAACATGTTGGCGAGGGTGTCCTGCGCCGCGAGGGCGAAGGCCAGGCCGCCGATGCCGAGGCCGGCGAGCAGCGCCTTCACGTCGAAGCCGAGGCTCTGCACCACCATGAGCACGCCGAAGACGACGAAGATCGTGAGCAGCGACTTCTTGATCCACGGCATGAACGCCGCCACGCCCATCTGTTTTTCCTGCGCAAGTTCCTGAGCGTGGTCGAGCAGCCCGCCGAAGGCCCGCAGCAGCGCCCAGAAGACGACGAGTGAGAACGCCACGGTGGAGCCGTAGCCGATCATCTCGTCGGTCGCGGCGGACAGCTTCAGCACCTTCAGCGCCCCAAAGACGCCGACCAGCATGAGGAAGGCCGACGCCGGGGCCTCCAGCGCGGGCAGGAGCTTGTCGTCAAGGGTCGACTCGGTTCGGGCGGAAATCTTCCGCAGCAAGCCGAAGACCAGCCCGGTCATCACCCGGCGCACAAGCAGGGCGGCCACGAGGAAGAGCGCGGCGATGACGTAGTGGGTGACCGTGTTGTCCGAGCTCCGGACATCGAAGATCTCAAGGGTGGCGTCCACCAGGTGCTCGAGGAAGTCCGGCGTGCGCGGGGCGGCCTTGCCCGAGGCCACCGCGGCGGCGGCCTGGGTGGCCGTGTCCGGGCCGGTCGCGGCGGCCGGGGTCCCGGCTTCCTGCGCGACCGCGGCGGCGGCGAGGCTGGCGAAAAACAGCAGGTGGCGGAGCAGTTTCATGGTCTGCCGCCAATCAACCGCCCGGTCCCGGCTTGTCAAAGTTTTCGCAGGCCGGGTCCCCGGCTGGAAACAAACCGCCGCCATTCCACCCACTCCCCGCTTGCCCCGGGGAAGCCGGCCCGCCCAGACTGCCCGCCCACATGCCAAACGTCCTCGCCATGTTCAGCACCATGCCCTGGTGGGCCTGGGCCGGTTTCCTCGCCTTTGTCGCGCTGATGCTCGCGCTGGATCTCGGCGTCTTCAACCGCAAGGCCCACGTCGTGTCGCTGAAGGAGGCCCTCGCGTGGTGCGCCGTCTGGTTCGGCCTGGCGATGGCCTTCAACCTCCTCATCGCGCTCAAGATGCCGGACACGGCGACCAGCAAGCCGGCGCTCGAGTTCTTCACCGGCTACATCGTCGAGATGTGCCTGAGCGTGGACAACGTCTTCGTCTTCATCGTCATCTTCCAGTATTTCCGCGTCGACCCGAAGCACCAGCACCGCGTGCTCTTCTGGGGCATCCTCGGTGCCGTCCTGATGCGGGCGGTCTTCATCTTCGCCGGCATCAGCCTGATCAACCGCTTCCACTGGATCATCTACGTGTTCGGCGCCTTCCTCGTCTACACCGGCATCAAGCTGGCCCTGCCGAAAAAGGCCGACGGCTTCGAGCCGGAGAAGAACCCCGCAGTGAAGCTGGCGCGCAAGTTCATCCCGGTCACGAACCACTTCGAGGGCGGCAACTTCTTCACCCGCATCGACGGCCGGCTGCACGCCACGCCGATGTTCCTTGTGCTGCTCATCGTCGAGACGACCGACGTGATGTTCGCCCTCGACTCGATCCCGGCCGTGATCGCGATCACGCGCAACGAGTTCATCGTCTTCACGTCGAACATCTTTGCGATCCTCGGCCTGCGCTCCCTCTACTTCGCCGTGGCGGGCATCATGCAGCTGTTCCGCTACCTCAACATCGGCCTCGCCATCATCCTCTGCTTCGTGGGCCTCAAGATGATCGTGTCGCACTACTACCCGATCGATATCCGCATCTCGCTCGGCATCATCGGCACCGTGCTTGCCGCCTCGATCCTCGCCTCGGTGCTGATCCCGCAGAACCGCAAGCCGGAGTAAGGCGGTTATTGTAGGGGCGCCGCTTGTCGGTGCCCGGGCGTCGTCAAGCGACGCCCCTACACCTGATCACTCACTTGGTGCCCGCGAACACTTCGGCCACGTCGGCCAGTTCCTGGAGCAGCGGCAACTGCCGCTCCAGCCGCGCGATGACCTCGGCGGAGGCGAGGCGCTCCTGCTCGACGTATTGGACGAGCCCCTGCTCCAGTTTGTAGCAGGCCCCCCAGCGACCCACCGGCTCAGCCATGAGCCGGGCGCGGATCGAG
>Ga0154020_10008018_pt1 | contig 12283 bp, 11 predicted proteins | sample Klosneuvirus_201_FD_109709 | JGI IMG/M metagenome (GOLD analysis project Ga0154020, IMG submission 109709) | Active sludge microbial communities from wastewater, Klosterneuburg, Austria - Klosneuvirus_20160825_MG | ecosystem: Engineered > WWTP > Aerobic digester > Activated sludge | place... | reverse complement strand
ATGGCCACGCTGCTGGGCCCGCAGCGCGCCGGGTGCCTGGTGCGCGGCCGGGTGCCCAAGGAGCTGCGCATCGACACCCTGCTGCCCACCGACGCCGGGCGCTTCTCCTGGGGCGGGCACCTGGGTGCACAGATGCGCGACCCGGTGGTGGAGCAGATCGGGCAGGCCGCCACCAGCCTGATCTTCACCAACACCCGCTCGCAGGCGGAGATCTGGTACCAGCTGCTGCTGGATGCGCGGCCGGACTGGGCCGGGCTGATCGCGCTGCATCACGGCTCGCTGGACCCCTCGGTGCGCGGCTGGGTGGAGGCGGGGCTGAAGGCCGGCGCGCTGAAGGCGGTGGTGGCCACCTCCTCGCTGGACCTGGGGGTGGACTTCCTGCCGGTGGAGCGGGTGCTGCAGATCGGCTCGGCCAAGGGCATCGCCCGGCTGCTGCAGCGCGCCGGCCGCTCGGGCCACGCACCCGGGCGGCCCAGCCGCATCACCCTGGTGCCGACGAACACGATGGAGCTGGTGGAGGCCGCCGCCGCCCGGGAAGCTGCGCTGGCCGGCCGGGTGGAGGCGCGCAAGAGCCCGGACGCGCCGCTGGATGTGCTGGTGCAGCACCTGGTGACGGTGGCGCTGGGCGGCGGTTTTCGCCGGGAGGAGATGGTCGAGGAGGTACGCGGCGCGCATGCCTACCGGAATCTGCCGCAGGAGCATTTCGACTGGGCGCTGGCTTTCGTCGAACACGGCGGCGGCAGCCTGGGCGCCTACCCGGAGTACCACCGCATCCAGCCCGACGAGGCCGGTCAGTACCGCGTGAGCGACCGGGGCATCGCCCGGCGCCACCGGCTGCAGGTGGGCACCATCGTCAGCGACAGCAGCCTGGCGGTGAAGTGGCTCTCCGGCGGCACGCTGGGGCACATCGAGGAGGGGTTCATTGCGCGGCTGAAACCGGGAGACGGCTTCTTCTTCGCCGGGCGGGCGCTGGAATTCGTGCGGCTGCGCGACATGGCCGCCTACGTGCGCCCGGCGCCCCGACGACGTGGGGCGATTCCCGTCTGGGGCGGCGGCAAGATGCCGCTGTCCAGTGAACTGGCCGACACGGTGCAGGACCTGCTGCACCTGGCCGCATCGGTCCCGGCCGGCGAGCCACCGCCCTCACGGCTGGAGGTGCCGGAACTGCAGGCGGCCGGGCCGATGTTGGCCACACAGCGCCGCGTGTCCCATCTGCCGAACCGAGGGTCGCTGCTGGTGGAACACTTCCGCTCCCGCGAGGGGCATCACCTGATGCTCTACCCCTTTGCCGGTCGCAACGTGCACATCGGCCTGGCGCACCTGCTGGCCTGGCGATTGGCACAAGGTGCACCCAACACCTTTTCGCTGTCGGTGAACGACTACGGACTGGAGCTGCTCAGCGCCGAACCGGTGGCGCTGGAGCGGCTGCAGACCGGCGCACTGTTCGGCAGCGCCCCACTTTTGCCGGATGTGCTGGCCAGCCTGAACGCCGGGGCGCTGGCGCAGCGGCGCTTCCGGGAGATCGCCCGCGTGGCCGGGCTGGTGTTCACCGGCTACCCCGGGGCGCCCAAGAGCACGCGGCAGCTGCAGGCCTCCTCCAGCCTCTTCTACGAGGTGTTCCGCAAGTACGACGCCGGCAACCGGCTGCTGACCCAGGCCGACGAAGAAGTGCTGGCGCAGGAACTGGACATCGGCCACCTGGCCCGAACGCTGCGCCGCCTGGCCAGCCTGCCGATCGACTGGGTCGAGCTGCGTGCGCCCAGCCCCTTCAGCCTGCCGCTGATGGTGGAGCGGCTGCGCGAGCAGTTCAGCACCGAGAAGCTGGCCGATCGCCTGGACCGGCTGCTGCGCGACGCCGAGGCGGCCGCATCGCAGGCCGAACTGCCCGCAGCACCCCGGGCCCACCGCCGCAGATCCCGCAAACCGGCATGACCGATGTCAAATCCCAAAGGCCCCGCAAGTGAAGATTCGCCATCAAATCAGGGTATCCTCTAGGGTCCCGCGCGTTCCGCGCGACGGGTGGTGGCGCCGCTCTCCACCCTTCTGGCCACCGGCCTGCCGGCCACCGCATACCCGTCCGCCGCGATGAAACCCTTCAACGAAGAAACCGTCACCGAGGTCCACCACTGGACCGATCGGCTGTTCAGCTTCACCACCACCCGCGACCCGGCCTTCCGGTTTTCCAACGGCCACTTCGTGATGATCGGCCTGCCGGTCAACGGCAAGCCGCTGCTGCGCGCCTACTCCATCGCCAGCCCGAACTGGGAGGAGAGCCTGCACTTCTTCAGCATCAAGGTGCCCGACGGCCCGCTGACCTCACGGCTGCAGCACCTGAAGGTGGGCGACAAGATCCTGGTGGGCCGCAAACCCACCGGCACCCTGCTGATCGACTACCTGAACCCCGGCAAGCGCCTCTACCTGTTCGGCACCGGCACCGGCCTGGCGCCCTGGCTGTCGATCGTCCGGGATCCGGACACCTACGAACATTTCGAGAAGGTGATCCTGGTGCACGGTTGCCGTCAGGTGTCGGAGCTGGCCTACCAGGAACTGTTCAACAGCCTGCCAGAACACGAACTGCTCGGCGAGGTCATCGGTGACAAGCTGATCTACTGCCCCACCGTGACGCGTGAGCCTTTCCCGCGCCAGGGACGCATCACCGACCTGATCAACGACGGCCGGCTGTGGAACGACTTCGGCCTGCCCGCACTCAACCCGGCCGAGGACCGGGTGATGATCTGTGGTTCGCCCGCCATGCTGCGCGACCTGAAGAAGATGCTGGAAGAGCGCCACTTCAAGGAAGGCTCCACCAGCGAGCCAGGCGACTTCGTGATCGAGCGTGCCTTTGCAGAGCAGTGATCCGGGCCGGCAACACGCCCCCCCGGGCATCAAAAAAGGCCTCGCATGCGAGGCCTTTTTTTGTGGGCGACCGTCGCCTCAGGTCACTTGACGGCGGCGAGCATGTACTCCATCGCAGCGGCGGCATCGGCATCGCTGAGTTTGGGGTTGCCCGCCTTGGCCGGCATGGCCCCCTTGCCCTTGAGCACAGCGGTCAGCAAAGCCTCGCGACCAGCCTCCAGGCGCGGCGCCCAGGCCGCCTTGTCGCCGAACTTGGGCGCATTGGCCAGGCCGGGCACATGGCACATGGCACAGTTCTGGTTGTAGACATCCTTGCCTTCAGCGGCCTGGGCGGCGAAGGCCCCCAGCAGCGGAATCAGGGTGCTGCACAGGCGCAACAGGGTGACGGCAGAACGGGACATGGACAAACTCCTCAGCGTTGGCAGGCGCCGCCCCCCGGGCCAGCGGCCGGGAAGCGCAGGGGGACAGGTTGGGATCGAACAGGCGGTGGGCGGGGTGCCGCCGCCGCCTCGACCCGCGAACAAGGACGTGTTGGCGAAGATGAGTCGAGGGGCGCGGCACCGCAACGGTGCGCAAGCACCGTGCCTGGCCAGTTGGACCCGTCTGCGGCAGCCGACCAACGGGTCAACCCTAGGTTTGCGCCGCCGAACCGCCGCGCTGCAGCGTCAGGCTGTTCCAGCCGCGCGCCAAGCGGCAACACGCCGGGTGCTCCGCGACTGAACAAGGGTCGAAGCCTCTTGATTTCTGCGGCCCTGCGGGAGGAGGATGGATGCAGACGATCCCATCGCGCGAGGACATCCGTATGACGCTGACCCCACGGCGCCGCTGGTTGCAGCGCAGCGCACTCGCCCTGACGGCTCTTCTTTCAGACTCCTGGCTGACCGGCTGTGCGTCGATGGATGCACGCAACCGCCAGCGGCAGGTGGCTTCGGTGCTGAGTTTCCTGTTTCCAGGCAAGGACCAGCCACCCCCCTCCAGCGACGCGGTGGCGGTGATCCAGGTGCCTTTTCGCATCGGAGTGGCCTTTGTGCCGGACACGGCCAAAGGCGACGCCCGCCTTTCTGAAACCGAAAGACAGCAATTGGCCGACAAGGTGAGGGAAGCTTTTGCGGGCTACCCCTTCATCCGTCAGATCGAAACCGTACCTTCGCTGTACCTGGAACCCGGCGGCGGATTTGCCAACCTCGATCGGGTGGCGGCGCTGCTGAACCTGGATGTGGTCGCGCTGATTTCCTACGACCAGGTGCAGCATGCAGACGCCAGTGGCTGGTCCTTCCTGTACTGGACGGGCGTGGGGGCCTACGTGATCGAAGGCGACCGATTCGAGGTGCTGACCGCGGTGGAATGCACCGTCTTCGACATCCGCAGCCGCCGTCTGCTGATGCGAGCCTCGGGCACCGCGACCCGCAAGGGTGAAGCCACGATGGTCGGCTTCGGCGAGAAGGCACGCGAAGGGCGCTCGATGGGCTTCTCCACAGCCATGGACCAGATGATCGGCAACCTCCGGCAGGCGGTGCAGGACTTCCGGGAACGAGCACCTCGGGATCCGAACGTCCGTCTTCAACTGCCGGCCGGGTACGACGGAAAGGATGCAGGAGGGGCCAAGAGATGAAGTTCCGCAGAGCGGGATCTCGGGCGCAACCAAAAAAAAGCCCACTACCAGGTAGTGGGGTAGTGGGCCGATGGACGATCCCGGAGGAACGCCGTTGGGACTTTGCAACATCCACCAAATCTACGCTCATCGGACAGGTCTTGTTGATCTTGCGTCCGTAGCACGTTCAGCAGTGCAGCTTTTTTCGATTCCGCGTGTGACAGCTCTCTGAGAAGAACTATACGAACGGACAGGTTGATCGGCCATCCCCATGAAGGTGGATGAAAGTTGTGCATTTTTTCACGAACACCACCCCCCAGACGATCTCACGATGGGGGATAAGCCTCCGAGTGAATCGCGGCTCCGAAGCCAGACGCGAAAAGTCCACAGTCAAACCGCACGGGCGGGATCGTTCCGTTGCAACCACGCACCGCTCCACCCATGAATCTCGTTACACTGTTTCTCAACCGCAACAGCTCGCTGAACCCTGGAGGGTTCTCGACTTGTCCAGCGGTCAGAGGGTCTCGCCAAGTTGAGAGTCCTGCAGGAGCAACCCGCCAGCCCATCTGGCAGGAGGTGATCATGAACGCGTCGTTGCACCCATGGGCCCGCTGGCTCGAACTGCTGAAGCGGCCGACGCGGCGCCGTCCTGTGAACCGTCAACCGGACTTTGCAGACTACGGCACGGCATTTGGACTCGATCTGAGCTTGTCAGGTCCGGCCACGCGACCCGGACCGGTGGACACGCCTCCTCCTGTACAGAAGAAGGCTTCGGCGAGAGGCTGAAACCGCTGGATCCAGGGCAGGTGCGTCAGCGATTCTCAGGTGCGTCAGCGAATCAACAGCACGGGCGTCTTGCAGGATGCCAGCACCCGTGTGGCCACCGAGCCCATCACCAGCGTGCCCAGCTCCGAGTGACCATGTGACCCCATCATGACGAGGTCGAAGTCTTCCGCGCGGGCCGTGCGCGCAATCACCTCCGCCACCGGGCCGGTCTTGCTCAGGTAGGTGGCGCTCAGCCCCTGCTTGTCGAGAAAGGTGCGGATCGGCTTGAACGTCTTTTCGCCCTCATCGGCGTAATAACTGTTGAGCACTTCGCGGTCCAGGACCGCGGCAGCGCGAGGCGGGATGGCCTGCACCACCGTCAGAACGGTGAACTGGTGCTGGTTGCCCAGCCACTCCTCATGCGCAGCCCAATAGGCCACCATGCGGCGAGTGAACTCGCTGCCATCGACACAGACCAGAATCTTCATGCCGCCATACTCCGTATCAAGCTGAGTCAGGAGCGTGCAAGTGTCCCATCGCCCCCGGGGGCAGGTTTGCGCCAAGTCAATTTCTCGGACCCGGCCGGTGATCGTTCACAGCTGAGGCGGAGGGGCAAGGGCTTCAGCCCTGCGCCCCCGAACCGTGGCACAGCTTGTACTTGCGACCGCTGCCGCAGGGACAGGGATCGTTGCGCCCCACCTTCGGGCCGCCGCGGCGGAACGTGGCCACCTTCACCATGTCGGCACGCGCCAGGTCGGCCAGCTCGATCACGTTGCCCACCAGATCCTCGATGGCGGCATCCAGCGTCTTCAGCGGATGCTCCTGGTCCAGCGCCTTGGTGTAGGCCTGCTCCTCCTCGGTCTGTTCCGGCAGATGCCGCCACAGACAGGCCAGCAGATCAGGCACTTCCGGCGCAGCCAGTTGCTCCAGCCCGTTGAAGTGGTTCAGCGCATGCTCGAACCCGATGACCCAGGGCGCCAGCGCCGCCTGAATGGCCTCGCCACCCTTCAACGGTTGGCCTTCGTCGTCGGTGGGCTCCATCACCAGAGGGTCGAACCAGCCCTGTTCGGTGAAAGCCTGCGCGAGGGCGGCATGCCGCTTGTCGATCAATGCACACAGCCGCTCGTGTTTGGCCGCATGCCAGCCCGCCGTGTCCGGCGTGAGCACCACCCCCGCTGCCTCGCCGGGATCACTTCCCTCTGCGGTCAGGTTCCAGTCACAGGCAGGCGCCAGGAAGCGTGTCCGCTCGATCACCTCGGGTTGTGACAACACCCCGCAGAGGTAGCCGTCGAGCATCACCACATCCAGCGCCTCCAGCGGCGCGGGCACCGCAGCCAGCAGGTCGTCGAGCTCGCGGATCTCGGCATCGTTCAGGTCGGGCGGGACTAAGGACATGGTCGGCTGGTCAGCTGAAACGGAAAAGCGGAAGACCGGTGACCCGGCCCCACGCAGCAGACCCCGATTGTGCCGGCGCTACGATGTCGGGATGGGCAATCGACTCACACAAATCAGCACCCGCACCGGCGACGACGGCAGCACCGGGTTGGGCGACGGCAGCCGCGTACCGAAGGACCACCTGCGCATCCAGGCCATCGGTGAGGTGGACGAACTGAACTCCCAACTTGGAGTGCTGCTGGCGGAACCCTTGCCCCCGGAGGTGCGCGAGCTGCTGGTGCAGATCCAGCACGAGCTGTTCAATCTGGGAGGCGAGCTGTCCGTGCCGGGCTTCGAGCTGCTGAAGACCGAGGCGGTACAGGCCCTCGACCAGGCCCTGGAACACCACAACGCGAGGCTGCCGCGCCTGCAGGAGTTCATCCTGCCCGCCGGCACCCGCAGTGCGGCGCTGGCCCATGTCTGCCGCACCGTGGCCAGGCGCGCCGAACGGTCGGTGGTGACCCTGGGCCGCGCGGAGATGGTGAACGACGCACCCCGACTGTTCCTGAACCGCCTGTCCGACCTGCTGTTCGTGCTGGCACGGGTGCTCAACCGCGCCAATCTGGATGGACTGGGGGGCGACGACGTCTACTGGAAGAGCCAGCGTCTGGCCGACCACGCTGCCACGCCAGTCGGCACAGGCGACCCATCCGGCGCCGAAAACTGAGGCGGCCACACCACGTTCCGCCCCAGGAAACGATCGCCCCGACGGTGCGATTTTTCTTTCTTGAACCGCTTCAAGGAAAACAAGAGGCCTCGTCCCTACGCTAGCCGAACCTAGTCCGAGGAGGCCTCCTATGAGCCAAAACCAGAGCGGGTTCACCAAACAGATGGCCCGCAACATCTTCTACGGCGGGGCGGCGTTTTTCGCCCTCCTGTTCGTAGTCCTGGTGGTCGACACCGAACGCAAGATCCCTGAGCGATCCAACGCCCAGGCCATCACCCCCGCGGTGGTGGCCGGCAAGAAGATCTGGGAGACGCGCAACTGTATCGGCTGCCACACGCTTCTTGGCGAGGGGGCGTATTTCGCTCCCGAGCTGGGCAACGTCTACAAACGCCGCGGTGGCGATTTCATCAAGGCATGGATGAAGGCGCAGCCCACCGGTGCGCCCCACCGTCGCCAGATGCCGCAGTTCAATCTCGACGACAAGCAGCTCGATGATCTGGTTGAGTTCCTGAAGTGGACCAACGAGATCAACACTGAAAAGTGGCCGCCGAACATCGAAGGCTGAGCGAGGAGCAATGCCATGACAAACACCGTGCTCAAATACAAGAGCCAGTCCGTCGCGAAGCTGTATTTCATCGCGGCGCTGGCGCTGTTCACCGGGCAGATCGTCTTCGGTCTGAGCCTGGGATTGCAGTACCTGATCGGGGACTTCCTGTTCCCCTACATTCCCTTCAACGTGGCCCGCATGGTCCACACCAACCTGCTGATCGTGTGGCTGCTGTTCGGCTTCATGGGTTCGGCCTACTACCTCATTCCTGAGGAAGCCGAAACCGAGCTGCACAGTCCCAAGCTGGCCATCGCGCTGTTCTGGATCTTCCTGATTGCAGGCGCGGCGACCATCGTCGGCTACCTGACGGTGCCTTACGCGAAGCTCGCCGAGCTGACCGGCAACGACCTCATCATGACGATGGGACGGGAGTTCCTGGAGCAGCCGCTGCCCACCAAGATCGGCATCGTGGTGGTGGCGCTGGCCTTCCTGTACAACATCTCGATGACCGTGCTCAAGGGCCGCAAGACCAGCATCTCGCTGGTGCTGCTGCTCGGTCTGTGGGGTCTGGCGGTGCTGTTCCTGTTCAGCTTCGTCAACCCGCACAACCTGGTGCGCGACAAGATGTACTGGTGGTTCGTCGTTCACCTCTGGGTGGAAGGCGTGTGGGAACTGATCCTCGGCGCCCTGCTGGCCTTCGTGCTGATCAAGACCACCGGCGTGGACCGCGAAGTGATCGACAAGTGGCTGTACGTCATCATCGCCTTCTCGCTGATGACTGGCATCCTCGGCACCGGCCACCACTTCTTCTTCATCGGCACGCCGGGTTACTGGCAGTGGATCGGCAGCGTGTTCTCCGCGCTGGAACCCATCCCCTTCTTCATGATGACGGTCTTCGCCTTCAACATGGTGCAGCGTCGCCGCCGTGAACACCCGAACCAGGCCGCCGTGCTGTGGGCCGTCGGTACCTCGGTGATGGCCTTCCTGGGCGCCGGCCTGTGGGGCTTCATCCACACCCTGTCTCCGGTCAACTACTACACCCACGGCACGCAAATCACCGCGGCCCACGGTCACCTGGCGTTCTACGGCGCCTATGTGCTGGTGGTGATCTCGATGATCAGCTACGCGATGCCCTCGCTGCGCGGCCGCATGGTGGCCCCGAAGATCGCCCAGACCTACGAGATGTGGAGCTTCTGGCTGATGACCATCAGCATGGGCGTGATGGTGCTGGCCCTGACCGGCGCCGGCGTCCTGCAGGTCTGGCTGCAGCGCCTGCCCGAGAGTGGTGCGATGGGCTTCATGGCCACCCAGGATCAGCTCGCCTTCTTCTACTGGCTGCGTCTGGCCGGTGGTGTGGGCTTCCTGATCGGCCTGATCACCTACCTGACCAGCTTCTTCGTCGGCGCCAATGAACCGGATGCCGTCGTGGAAGGCAACGGCGCCACCGCCCGCGCGGTGCCCGCCCGTCGCGCCTGAACGGTGAACTGAAGCCACGCAACCGAAACGAAGCGAGTCGAGCCTGGAGCCGATGATGGAATTCAGCAGCGCCCGCCATGTCGCCGCCACCCTGGCGGCGGCCGAACCCGGCGGTCTTCCCTTCTACGCGCAGCAAGCTGGCGAGGTCGCGCTCTTCGAGCACGCCTTCCACCAGCGCCTGCCGCTGCTGATCAAGGGCCCCACCGGCTGCGGCAAGACCCGCTTCGTCGAACACATGGCGGCACGGCTGGGCCGGCCGCTGGTGACGGTGAGCTGCCACGACGATCTGTCTGCCGCCGACCTGGTCGGCCGGCACCTGATCGGCGATGGCAACACCGTCTGGAACGACGGCCCACTCACCCGGGCCGTGCGCAGCGGCGCCATCTGCTACCTCGACGAGGTGGTGGAAGCCCGCAAGGACACCACCGTGGTGCTGCATCCGCTGGCCGATGACCGGCGGGTGCTGCCCATCGAACGCACCGGCGAACTGCTCGTGGCCCCGCCCGGGTTCATGCTGGTGATCTCCTACAACCCGGGTTATCAGAACCTGCTCAAGAGTCTGAAGCCCAGCACCCGTCAGCGTTTCGTCGCGCTGACCTTCGGCTACCCCACCCCGACGGTGGAGCGCCAGATCGTCACGTCGGAAGCCGGCGTCAGCGCCGAAGTTGCAGCCCAGCTGGTGCAGCTGGCCGAGGCCCTGCGTCGCCTCACCGACCACGACCTGGAAGAAACCGTCAGCACCCGTCTGCTGGTGATGGCCGGCCGCCTGGTGGCCTCCGGCCTGCCGCTGGCCACAGCCTGCCGCGCCGCCATCGTCGACGCGCTGACCGATGACGCCGACACCGCCGCCGCGCTGGCCGAGGTGGTGAGCGCCGTCGTCCCGGACTGACCGGCACCTTCAACTGATCCTCACGGGTCGCATGCACGCGCACACATCGCCATGCCGACCCCACCGTTTTGCGCGACGGCGACACCTTTGGCTGCTCCTGTCTCCTCCTCCTTGCACTCCCTGCAGCGTCGTCGTCGCCTCTTTCAACTGGGCTTCTTCGCCCTCTTCCTGCTCGCTCCCGCGCTGGACCTGCTGCGCTTCGATCTGAATGAAGCGCAGCTGTGGTTCCTCGGCCAGCGCTGGACGCTGGGCATCGATGACTTCCGGGCCGGGCGCATCAGCGCCAACGAAGCCGCCCTCTCCATCCTGCTGCGCGCCTTCGTTCCGGCCCTGCTGCTGATCGCAGGCTTCCTGGCGGTGGCCTGGCGCTACGGGCGCCTGTACTGCGGCTGGTTGTGCCCGCACTTCTCCATCGTCGAGACACTCAACCAGACCCTGCACCGCGCCAGCGCGAAGTACAGCCTCTGGGACCGCAAATCCACCCCACGGGCCGATCGGGCGCCGCAGCGGCGCTGGTGGCCGCTGTTCCTGCTCGGCTGCCTGGCCTTCGGCTTCCTCTGGTCGATCACCCTGCTGAGCTACCTGCTGCCGCCCGCCGAACTGTGGAGCCGGCTGCTCAGCGGCAACTCCACCCCCAACCAGGCGCGTTTTCTGGCCGTCGGAACGGCGGTGTTCACGCTGGAGTTCGCATTGGCGCGGCACCTGTTCTGCCGCTTCGGCTGCGCGGTGGGCCTGTTCCAGAGCCTGGCCTGGATGGCCAACCCCAGGGGCATGGTGGTGGCCTTCGAGCGGCGCCAGGCCCGCGACTGCCGCAGCTGCAGCACCCCGGTGTTCCCGGACGGCGCGGCCTGCGACGGCGGCTGCCCGATGCGCCTGAACGCCCGCAACATCAAGCGCATGATGTTCTCCTGCGTGCAGTGCGGCCAGTGCCTGAGTGCCTGCGAGACCTCCCAGGCCGCCCGCAGCCGGGAGCCCCTGCTGACCTGGCGCGTCGGCGCCGACGCGGTGGCTGAGACCCTGCGCCAGCGCAAGGCGGAACTGGCCGCCGAGCGGGCCGGCGCGGCCTCCCCTGAACCGGAGAAAAGCTGATGGAAGAATGGGTTGGCCAGCAATGGCACCGCTTCATCACCCGCGCTGCGGACCGCCACCACAGGGCCGCCGTGGTCACCCTGCCCGAGATGGAACGCTCCATCGGCCTGCTGTTCCGGGCCGGCGGCGGTTCACCCACGGTGCGGCTGTCCAGCGCTGCGGCGCGCCGGGTGGGCGGCGAGCGCAACCTGCTGCAGCGCATCGCCGGCAGCGGCACCCACGCGGACCTGCCCCGGCTGGAGCCGGACACCCTGGCCCTGCCCGCCAGCATCGCCGTCTTCCCGGAGACCGAGCTCAACCGCTCGCTCTACCTCTGGTTGGCCGCCCTGGCCGCCAGTGGTGATGGTGAATTCGGGGACCCGACCGACGGCTGGATCCGCAGCAACCTGCGGGCCACCCGCGCCGCGCTGCAGCGCCTGCCCGGACTGCGCAGCCCCTACCAGCGGCTGGTGCAGGCCCAGCTGGCGCTGCGCCCGGATCTGCGCCAGCTCAAGGCCACGGCTCAGGCCGCCGAGCGCCAGGTCCAGCAGGCCCTGCGCGACACGCTCACACCGGAGTTCGGTACCGCAAAAGAGGCCGCCGAACTGGCTGCGAGCGCATCACGCAACCGCTGCGGCCCGATCGATGTGGAGCCGGTCTGGCTCTGGCTTGAATCCGCTGCAGCAACCCCACCCAGCCTGCACGGCTTGCGCACCCCGACCGAACCCGGGCAGAACCCGCAGGACAGCCAGCGCAGCGCCACCCAGTCGGATCGCAAACGCCGGCACGCCGAAGAAGTGAAGGACGAGCGCGACAAGGCGCCGCTGATCATGTTCTTCCGCGCCGAATCGATCCTCAGCTGGGGGGAATACGTTAAGGTCAACCGCGCCAGCGACGAGGACGAAAACGACAACGCCCTGGCCGCCGCCGACGACATGGACGTGATCGCCGTGGCACCGGACGGCGAGCGCGCGGCCTCGCGGGTCAAGT
>Ga0154020_10008017_pt1 | contig 12283 bp, 10 predicted proteins | sample Klosneuvirus_201_FD_109709 | JGI IMG/M metagenome (GOLD analysis project Ga0154020, IMG submission 109709) | Active sludge microbial communities from wastewater, Klosterneuburg, Austria - Klosneuvirus_20160825_MG | ecosystem: Engineered > WWTP > Aerobic digester > Activated sludge | place... | reverse complement strand
TCGTCATCGAGGAATTTCCGTTCGGTAAAGTCCGTAACGCCCTTTCGAACGTGATCGATAAGTTCCTTTGCGGGCAGGTGAATGCCGTCTAGGACACGTTTCGCGAATCTGTCAGCGCCGTATTCTTCGCCGAGATCGTTCGAAGCCTCTGTTATTCCGTCCGTGTATATCACCATCACCTGGCCCGGCTCGAACCGAATGAAATGCTGGTGAAAATGGACATCCTCGAACATCCCGAGCGGCTGATCGCCGTATTCGACATAACGATATTCACCGTCCGGTTTTATTAAAAGAGGCGGATTATGCCCGGCATTTGAGAAGACGAACGTGCGGTTCGTCGAGTCGAGCACACCGTAGATCGCGGTAATAAAGCGGTTGTCCTCGATAGACTCGTATAGAAGATTGCTGACTTTTGAGAACGCGACATTCGGAGCGTAACCGGTCTGCGAACTCGTCCTAAGCGAAGCCCTCAAAAACGCCATCAGCAAAGCGGCCGGAATGCCCTTTCCCACAGCGTCTGCGACAACGATCCCGTATTGATCCTCAAATAGCTTTACCCAATCATAGTAATCGCCCGACACTTCTTCGGCCGGGAAGATATACGCGCTTACGTCAAACCCTGCGATCTCGGGATCATCTTCAGGCAAAAGCTCAAGCTGAACCTTTCGCGCGATATCAAGCTGGGCCTCGATGCGCTTTTTCTCGACGACCTGTTCGTGCAGCCTCGCTTTTTCGATGATGATCGCAACCTGCGACGTCAAAAGCTGCAGAACAGCAAGATCGTCCTCATCGAAAGCGTTCAGTTCGTCGCTCTCGAGATCGAATGCACCGATAACGCGGTCGTTCGAAATTATGGGCGCGACCATCTCGGAACGCGTCCGCTCACGGGCCTTGAAATATCTGTCGTCGCGGCTGACATCCCGCGACAGGATCGGCTCGCCAGATTGCACGACCGTCCCCAAAAAGCCCTCGCCCATTCGCAGACGCGGTTCGATCAGCTCAAAACTCAATTGATACCCGCGGATCGCCTTTGCCTTGAACAACTCCTTAGGATCTCCCAATTTCGTCTCAACAAGGTAGATCCCGGCCGCATCGTATGGGATGAGAGAACCGAGCGTATCCATCACAAGATTCAGGACCTCTTCAAGATCGAGCGACTGCGATATCGTCTTTGTGATATCGAGAAGAAGGCGCAACTTATCTTCGACCGTTAGTCTCGAAGTGTGGTCAGAATGTTCGGGCTGAGCCTGCTGCATTTTTCGAAATGTGTCGAGGAAAAAGGGAAAAGCGAACTGGGCGAAACGACATTCGCCCAAACGAGTATTATACACCTTTTTGGGACGATCTCAGCCCTTGAAAAGGTGTTTTTCATACTCGACCCAAAGACGCGAGATCTTGATGCGAAATTCGACAAGTGCGGAACTGACCCCGAAATGCCGTGCGATCTCGCGGGCCGTTCTCCCTTCAGTTATCAGCTTCCTCAAGCCCGAATACGGCACGAGTGCCGCCGCCCCGGTCGAATAAGCCTCTTCCTCGATGGCGTGGTTGTAATCGCGAGTCTTTGTGGTCTTCCCCTCAGTATCCTTCACCGCAAGTTCATTCGCCTTATGGCCTAAAAAGACGTGGCTCACCTCCTCCATAAGAGTTGCGGCGTGCCGATTCTTGTTATGCGTCGGATTGAGGATGATCAGGGTTCGGCCGTCTGGAAGCGGTATCGATGCAGCCCCGCCCGACCACGCATCTTTGCCGGCTCCGAGCAGATGCTCTCGCGCCGTGCTGCTCAGTGCGGCGACTTGTTCGAAAGGCACGACAAGAAGATTCGCATGTGCCGCTAGCTCAAAAGGGTCGAGCCTGTCGGTGTCCTTCTTGAGGCCCGCGAACTGCCTTAAGCCTCGAGCCCGCATCTCATAACGCCTTCCCTTCTCTGTCGGTGGAAATTCTTTGATCACTTGCCTATATCACAACAGCTCCGGTGAGATACGCAGCAACGCATCCCGACCGAAGCCGTTCTTAAACTTACTCTTTCGCCCTAAACTTCCTTGTACTCGGAATCGACGACCTCGCTCGACAGTGCAACGCGATAGTTCTTCGACTGCTTCTGCTTCGTGATCAAAAGGTCTTCCTTTCGCTTCAAAAGGTCTGCTCGATTGAATACCGAGATCTCGAAATTATACCCGTGCGTTATCGCATCTTTCGGGCAGGCCTCGACGCAGTATCCGCAAAAGATGCAGCGTCCGTAATCGATATTATAGACCTTGGCGTAACGCTCGTCGCGGCCGATGCGTTCGCTATAAGGCCTTGCGTCCTGCTCAGCCTCGATGTAGATACAGTCCGAAGGACACGCCGCCGCACACAAATAGCACGCGACGCACTTCTCCTTACCGTTCTCATCAACGTGGAGGAGATGTTGGCCGCGATATCGCGGTTGTACCGTAACCGGCACATCCGGATATTGAACCGTCCACTTCTCGCGTGGGATCTCGGCAAGAGTACGCTTCATACCCTTGACGACGGCCACAGTTGATTCGATCACATCTGATATAAGTGACATTCAATAAATTCCCCTACAGCATCATTATAGGCTGTGGACGAGGACGTATCAAAAAGCCCTCTCAAAAAGCCGTAGGCCGTCGAAGAGGAAGAGAAAAACCAGCCATCCAATGCTTGCGACGACTCCAAGGATACCCGTGATGAGGCCGACAAGGGCCAAAGAACCGCCGCCGTAATTTGCCGGATCATTGGAAGCTTTTGAGCGGGCCATAAAGCCCGTGACTATCGCGATCAGGCTCGGTAGAACCGAACCGCAGCAGATGGTCAGCCCGAGGACCCCAAGGATCAGCGAGATGAAAGCGAGCATCTTGCTTTGTCCCGCAGCGGGAGGAGCCGGCGGTACCGGAAGCGGAACTGACGGCTCGAATTGAGCCTGCGGCACCGCAGCGACCGGCGCGTCGGCCGGAACAGGCGGCACTTCCGGGAATGCCTGCATCTTGGTCGGCGGCTCGTCATCAAAGCTCGACAGACTCGACGCCGGCTTCGGCACTTCAAAAGGAGAAGGCGGCGGCGGTGCGATATCGTTGAAGTTCGGCGCGTTGCTGAAATGCGGCGATGCTATCTCCGGCTCGGCGAATTTCGGCGGCTCAGGTACTGGCACCGACGGCACATCCGGGATTTCCATTCCAGGATCGTCCTTTTCCTCGAGGATCTGACGCATCTCGTCCGCAGAAGCGACCATCGTCTTCATCATATCGCCGCCGTCAGGAGCAGGCAGATCGAGCATATTATCCGGCTCTGCGATCGGCACGGGAGCGTTGTCTGCCTGCGAAGCAGCTTTGATCTCTGCCGAACTCGCGACCATCGTCGCATACGGGTCTAGCGGCAGTGCGTCGTCAACGAGCGGCGTACCGTCCGCCTGACAGAACCGCAACGAATCCTCAAAGGTGTTATCGCACGTCGGGCATCGTTTCATAGGTTTTTCCTAAGTTTCGGAGTTACGAAGTTTCAGAGTTTCAGAGTTTCAGAGTTACAGAGTTAGGGCACTCTTCCTCGTAGCAGAAGCCCGCACGTTAGTAACGGCACTCTTCGCAACTTCCTGCCACTTCCTGCAACTCTTATACTCTTATCCGCTATACCAATTCAAGCTTACTGAAGAAATAGGCGATCTCGATCTGTGCGTTCTCCTCAGAATCTGAGCCATGAACCGCATTTTCGCCGATCGACGTCGCAAAATCCTTACGCAGCGTGCCTTCCGCAGCCTCAGCCGGATTCGTCGCGCCCATCAGATCTCGCCACGCCTTTACAGCACCGTCCTTTTCAAGCGCGAGCACGACGCACGGCCCCGATGACATAAAATCGCAAAGTTCATCATAAAAACCTTTGCCCGCGTGAACGGCATAAAACCCCTCTGCCTGTTTTCGCGTCTGGTGAATAAGCTTCATCCCGCAGATGCCGAATCCTGCATCCGAGATCCGCTGAATGATAGCGCCGTGTTTCCCTGCCCGAACCGCGTCAGGCTTGATTATCCCAAATGTTAAATTGCTCATTTCTTAAACAGTAATATTTCCCTTTGTAATTATTCTTGGTCGCAGCTACGTTTTGGCTCAAGCACCGGCCTAGGTGTTATCGAACCCAAGAAAGGCATATTTTCGCTTTCAATTTCTTCAGTATATCCGCAGTTCCCAGCCACCCCGCAAGGTTCACTTTCGTCGTCATCCGGAGCTAGCGTGATAACTAACGGCTTTTGAGCCAGTGCAGTATCCACCGTAAAGCAATTGAGAATCCTGAGGTAAAAACCAACAGAATAGAACTCCAGCCTATAGTCTCCAGGAGGAAGTTCTAGATCGAATTTTCCAAATCCGTCTGATCTAACTTGCCACTGGTCACGAGCATCTGATGTAGCCGTAACAGTTACTCCAACAATGACTGCCCCACTAGGATCGAAGACCGTACCCGTAATCTTCGTTCGCTGTCCAAGGCCATACGAAGTCAGTAGTAAGATAAAGAATAGTCCTAGAAATGACTTCTTCACGCCGCTTTGCCTACAGGACGAAACTCGAATCAACTCCTTCGATAACTCCCTAGAAGAATATCCGTCCACGCCTGTCTGCGCAAATCAGCGAATCATACTCGGCATCGACAACGTTCGAGAGCCGCATGAATGCCCTTACTTCGTGCTAGCGTCTGCACCGCGTTCGAGGACTGACCATGGCCGCCGCTTCACCTACCAGCTTCCTGAGGCTCCGCCGCCGGTCTTCATCGGCAGGGGAATGTCGGGCATCATATTTCCGACCATGTGACGCGTAAAGAAGTTTCCGCTCGCGGCCACTTTGATGTCTCGCCCAGGATTACGGCCGGGCGAACTGCTGACGATCTCGCCGTTTGCCGGTACATAGTTGACGATCTGAGGATTGCCGCGAAGCGATCCGATCGTCATCATCCCGACGAGTGGTGCCGGGTTGATAGTGCTGGCCGGAAGTCCGGTTCGTACGGACGAGTACGCCGCGAGGCCGCCGCCGAGAGAATGGCCGGAAAGGTGGTGAACAGCGTACTCTCGCTGAAATCTTCGCGTTAGCGACAGAGCCTGCGTATATTGATGGGAATAACCTCCGAGAGCCTGGACGCCGTCGTGAAGAAAGTCCATTACCGAGTCGCTTCCTGCGAAAGCTAGGACATACATTTCCCGGCCTTCAGGCTTCGTGAGCACAGCCTTAAAGCCAGTGAGTCGTGTCGCTTCATCTGCCAAGATCGACCATACAGTACCGTCAGGAAAACTGTATCGATCGCCGGTGACGCCATCGTAGGCGATATGGCACACGCCCTTTGTTTCAGCCATTGTCAAGGTGGACATAGTTACTCTTCTCCAAAAGGTCTGGTTCTTGCAAGTTCTCGATTTAAGGACGCTATTTAGAATAGATTTTTGCTTTAGAGATATCAAAGCTCGGCGAAAAATAGAACGTCCGGCAAGCTGTAAGCCTGCCGGACGCTTAAGATCAATGCGGTCAAAGTTTAGACCGAAGCAGCGATCGCTTCGTCAAAGATCTGGAGGGCGACCTCGACGTTCTCTTTGGTCAGGATCAGCGGCGGCGAGAATCGGATCGAGTTCGAACCGCAGCCGAGGATAATAAGGCCGCGGTTGTAGCATTCCATCTCGACCTTATCGCGGAGTTCGGCGTCAGGCTTAAGGCTGGTCTTGTCTGTGACGAACTCGACCCCGAGCATCATTCCTAGACCCCGGACATCGCCGATGCAGTCGTACTTATCTTTGAGCTTGTTGAGCCCGGCTTCGAGATACGCACCGACTTCCTGGCTATTGGCAACTAGACCGCCTTGCAGCAGTCGGATCGTCGCCATTGCGGCTTCAAGAGCGACGGGATTGCCGCCGAATGTCGAAGCATGTGCTCCCTTATGCCAGTCCATGATGTCCGCTCTCGCGGTACATGCACCGATCGGCATTCCGGAGCCGAGGCCTTTCGCCATACAGACAATATCGGCCTTGATGCCGTCGTAATGGTCGAGCGCGAACATCTTTCCTGTTCGGCCCATACCAGACTGAACCTCGTCCACGATGAGCATAATTCCGTGTTCATCGCAGATGCGTCGAAGCTCTTTTACAAATGCTTTCGGCGCTGGAATATAGCCGCCTTCGCCCTGAACGACCTCAAGGACGATGCCCGCAACCTCTTCAGGCGGCGTCGTTGTCTGGAATACGCGGTCTTCGAGCCAACTGATGACGTCGCGCGTGATCGTCGCCTCATCGGTCGGCATATTCGTCGCAAAATGGCGGAATTTGTTCGGATACGGGATGTGCACGACATCAAGCGCCTGACGCATAAAGCCGAGACGCTGTGCCCGCTTTGACGAGGTCAGCGAAAGTGCCCCGAGCGTTCGGCCGTGGAACGAGCCGTAGAATGAGACGAATTTCTGCCGATGCGTATGATACATCGCGACCTTCAAAGCCGTTTCGACGGCCTCGGCGCCACTATTTGCGAAATGCGTACGTGTCGGGCCTTCGATCGGGACGATATCCTCGAGCATCTTGCCGAGCTCGGGCATTTGGCGGTAGAAATAGTCGGTCCCGCAGAAGTGTATGAACTCGTTCACCTGCTTCGTGATCGCGGCGACGACCTCCGGGTGGCAATGGCCGGTCGAACAAACGGCCACCCCGGCATTGCAATCGAGGAAGAGGTTTCCATCGGGGTCGGTAACCCAAACACCTTGGGCGTGATCGACGACGAGTTTGTAATCCGGCCGCGGATAGCTCGGCGTTACATATCGTGCGTCGGCGTCGATGATCTCGCGCGATTTGGGTCCCGGAAGTTCGGTCTTGATATTTGGTCTCTGCAATTCGGTTGACGGCTTCATTATCTTGATCTCCTGAAATAAGCGTGTGCGTCGCGCGGTCGGGCGACGTTCCAAGGTTTCACCGACGCAACCGCCGGCTTTCAATGTCGTGGTTTCGAGAATTAATCGCCGCCAAAGAGATTGGCGCGTTGCCTAGAGGGTCTAAGCTTTGCAATGGAGCGCGAAGTCATAGATAGGAACAATATATCAGAAGCCCGCGAAAGAGGGAAAAGCAGGCGAATGGCCGTGCCGTTTTGAGACACCGCACGGGCGTGAAAGAATAGAGCTATGTCAACACCTGCAGACGCCGCTAACCGGCTTATCAATGAGACCTCGCCCTATTTGCTTCAGCACGCTTACAATCCCGTGGATTGGTATCCGTGGGGAGCAGAGGCGTTCGAGAAGGCAAAAGCCGAAGACAAACCCGTTCTCGTCAGCATCGGGTACTCTGCATGCCACTGGTGTCACGTAATGGAGCACGAATCGTTCGAGGATGCAGACACTGCAAAGCTTATGAACGAGAATTTCGTGAATATCAAGGTCGATATGGAAGAACGTCCGGACGTTGACCAAATATATATGAGCTTCGTTCAGATGACGACCGGACGCGGCGGCTGGCCGATGAATGTCTTCTTGACGCCTGATAAGCGACCGTTCTTCGGCGGCACATACTTCCCTCCGTCACCTCGATACGGAATGCCGTCCTGGCGGCAGATCTTGATGAGCATCGCCGAGGCATACGAAGAGAAACGGGATGAGATCGAGCATTCTGCGAATGAGATCATCGGTGAGCTGCGTCGGCTCTCCATCGTCAGTGAAGGAACTTCGCTTTCGGCCGAGATCCTTGATAATGCATTCAATTCGTTTGAACGGAGTTTCGACGGTAAGAACGGCGGCTTCGGCGGTGCGCCGAAGTTTCCTCAAGCGATGGCGCTTGAGTTCCTTCTGCGACGCCATCATACGATCGGCGATAAGAAGGCTCTTGAAATGACACTTCTCACGCTCGATAAGATGGCGTTCGGCGGCATTTACGATCAACTCGGCGGCGGCTTTCATCGATACTCCGTGGACAATGTCTGGCTCGTGCCGCATTTCGAGAAGATGCTCTATGACAACGCACAGCTGGCGCGCATCTACCTGCACGCATTTCAGGTCACAGGCAATGAGGAATATCGTCGAATTGCGACCGAAACGCTCGACTACGTTCTGCGTGAAATGACGGACACAAGCGGCGGCTTCTACTCGAGCCAGGATGCGGACAGCGAAGGCGAAGAGGGAAAATTCTTCGTATGGAGCGAAGGCGAGATCGATGCGGCTCTCGGCGAAGATGCAGAAGCGTTCAAATTCTTCTTTGACGTTACAAAGGGCGGAAATTTCGAGGGCAAGAATATCCTGAACCGCGCACGCACGATCGATGCCGCGGCGTCAGCACTGAAGACCGAACCGTTCGAGCTGTTCTCGCTGATCGAGAACGGGAAAAAGACGCTCTTCGGCCTCCGCGAGTCGCGTATAAAGCCGCATCGCGACGAGAAGGTGCTTGCATCTTGGAACGGCCTGACGCTCGCCGCGTTCGCGGATGCAGCAGGTGTCCTTCGAGACGAAACATACCTAAAGGCCGCGGAGAAGAATGCGGAATTCCTGCTCAACCAAATGCTTACGCGAGAAGGACGACTTTACCGATCCTGGAAGGCTGGCGCGGCAAAACTGAACGGTTATCTGGACGACTACGCAAATGTCGCTGACGGCCTTTTAGCTCTCTATCGAACGACCGGAAAGATCGGGTATTTTACGACTGCAGCAGCTCTTTGCGATCAGATGATCGAACACTATTGGGATCAGGAGGCCGGCGGATTCTTCTACACGTCGAACGATCACGAAGAGTTGGTCGTCCGATCGAAAGACTTCACAGACAATGCAACGCCTTCGGGAAATTCCGCTGCTGCCGAAGTTCTCCTCCAGATCGCAAAATTGACGGGCGACGAGCGATATGAAAGGTTCGCGGTAGCGGCGCTCAGGCTTGCGGCTAGGCAGATCGCTCGTTATCCGCAAGGCTTTGGCCGAGCACTTTCGACATTGGAATTCCTCTTGCACAACCGCGGTGAACTTGCGGTCGTCGGGCCGAAGAACAATGAGCTTGAGCACTCTGCCCTCGCAGCGTATTTGCCGACCACGACGGTCGCGACATCAGCCGATCCGGATTCAGATTCGACCGCCGTACCGTTATTCGAAGGGCGAGGAGATGCGGCCGAAGCAAGAGCTTACCTTTGCGAGAATTTTGTTTGCTCTCGCCCTGCTGTGACGGTCGCGGAACTACACAAGATGCTCGCTGAACGAGAAAAAGGCTCGAATGTCTAGAACACTCGAGCCGATCTAAAGAAAGTAACGGAAAGATCCGTTGACTATTTCTTCTCTTCTTTTGCGTTTGCAGGTGCAGCAGCGTTAGCGGCCGGCTTTGCATCCTTAGCAGCGTTTGCCACCGAATTCGCAGCGTTTCCTGCAACGTTCGCGGCGTGGTTAGCAGCGTTCGCCATTGCGTTCGCAGCATTTGCCATAGCGTTAGCTGCGTTTGCCATAGCGGCATTGGCTGAATTCATTGCGTTTGCCACAGTTTTGTTAGCTGCGGTATTCGTGGCTGCTTCTCCGCAGGCCATTCCAAGAGCACCCAGGGCAAGAACGGCCGATAGAGCGATCACTTTTTTCATAACAATTGACTCTCCTGTCTTCTTCAAAGATTAGATCTAATTTTCTTCAAAGGTCGTGAGCCTTTCGGCACGGCCTTGAAATGTCCCGGTAAAGCTTTGATTTAGGGAACATTCGACAATATATTCAGGTCAGGCCGACAAGTCAACCCCAAAAAGTGTTTTTTCAACAAACTTTTAACAAGGAAAAGGGCACGATTCCTAAAACTTAAGGAAGCGTACCCTTTGAAAGTTTGCCTTCGCGGGATTGTTTCAGCCCGCTTGGAGGAAAACTATTTCTTCTCTTCAGCCTTCTTTTCGCCAGCCTTGTTAGCTGCTGCGTTTGCAGGCTCAGCCTTAGCGTTCGAGTTAGCCTTCTCGGTGTTAGCAGCCGAGTTGCTGTGAGCAGCGTTCGAGTTCGAAGCCGCTGCGTTCGAGTTCGAAGCTGCAGCGTTCGAGTTCGAAGCCGCTGCGTTCGAGTTAACTGCGTTCACGTTCGACGCGTTGGTGTTGTGGTTGGCATTGTTAGCCGTGTTGTTGGCAGCCGGTGCACCGCAGGCAAAGCCGAGAGCGGAAAGACCGAGAACTGCTGAAAGTGCAATTGCTTTTGTCATTTTAATTAAGACTCCTATCTATTTCTCAAAGATTGATTACCCTTGCAAGGTAAACCGGCCGATCAAACACGACCTATTGCTCCAAACTCTTTCTTTTTTAGAGCAAAGGTAAAGATAAGAATCTGTGAAGTGTTTGTCAACCTAAATATCGATAAAAACAGGAGTTTTTGAAAATAATTTTCAGGTCGATATCAACCAAAAAACGTCGAATTCCGAGATCGCCCCTAGTTCGCCCCAAAGAACCGCATAAAAGGCGTCACAATCGCTGATCCGAACCGGCCGTAAAAGGGCATGCACATCGCCAGAGCGATGGGTACATAACGCGGTCTTATGTTAGATTTGTTCAATGACAAGCGTTTCATTTTACGGCGGTGTCGGAACCGTTACGGGTTCGAAATATCTTCTACAGCACAACGGTAAAAAGGTTCTCGTCGATTGCGGCCTTTTTCAGGGATTGAAGGAGCTGCGTGAACGAAATTGGCAACCGCTTCCGTTCAACCCCGAAGAACTCGATGCGGTCATCATCACGCACGCTCACATTGACCACACCGGCTTCCTTCCCCGCGTCGTAAAACTCGGCTTCAATGGCCCTGTCATTACGACGAAGCCGACCGGCGATCTGATGCGGATCCTCTTGACCGATTCCGCACGCCTCCAGGAAGAAGAGGCCGACTATCGCAACCGCCATTTGCTGACCTCTCATTCGCCCGCCTTACCGCTCTACGACGAGAATGACGCACGTGCTGCTCTCGACCTTTTGCAGCTTGTCCATAACGACGCAAAGCAGGTCGATATCTGCGATGGCGTTAAGGCGAGTTTCCTCGTCGCGGGACACATAATGGGATCGAGCCTCGTGCTCATCGAACTTGAGAACGCCCACCCTGACGGAAGTTCGATCAAGTTCCTTTTCTCCGGCGATCTCGGTCATTACGATACGCCGATCCTAAAGGACCCTGCGACGCCGCCTGCATGCGACTATATGATGTGCGAATCGACCTACGGCGACCGCCTGCATGCCGATGTCGATCCGGGCGAAAAGCTGGCCGGCATCATCAACGAGGCGATCCATCGCAAAGGTCCGATCCTTATTCCAGCATTCGCGGTCGGCCGCACACAGGAGATCCTCTATTTGATCCGCGAACTCGAAGACGCAGGCAAGATACCAATTCTGCCCGTCGTTGTCGATTCGCCGATGGCAAATCAGGCAACGCAAGTTTACAACCGCTTTGCAGAGGAGCACGACGAAGAGTACACGTCGATCCTCGCCTCAAAGCGTCACCCTTTGCGTACCGGTTCGATGCAGACGGCATCCACGCGTGACGAGTCCAAACGGATAAACGATATGCGCGGGCCGAGGATCATAATCTCTGCTTCCGGAATGATCTCCGGCGGCCGCGTCCTGCACCACGCAATACGTATACTGCCGGACGAGAACGCAACCGTCGTCTTTGTCGGCTATCAGGCCGCAGGGACGACCGGACGCCGCGTTCAGGATGGCGAACGGGAGGTCCGCATTATGAAGACCCAAGTAAAGGTCAACTGCACGGTCGACAGCATCGACGGCTTCTCGGCTCATGCCGACTGGCAAGGCGTGCTTCGATGGCTTTCCGGATTGCCGTCTCCGCCGAAGACGATCTTTACGACCCACGGCGAACCCGAAGCGGCCGCAGCAATGGCAAAACACATTCACGACAAATTCGGCTGGAATGCCGTCGTGCCTGAATTCGGCTCGACCGTCGAACTACGGTAAAAGGCCAGTCAGAACCGCCTGCATTGCCGCCGACATGTCTTCTCGCCGAGCGGAAATGCTACGCTTTTCCGTAACGCCATCCAATCGCACTCCGGAGGCGGCTTGCCGCCGACTTCTTGTCGCGTGTTTCACACGCTCCGAGGAAATGTGGGGTCGAATTTCTACAGGTTCCGCTTCGCTTCACCTGTAGCTATCAAAATCGCCGCGTGCTCCGCACGCTCAATCTCAAATCCGCAATCCCAAATCCAAAATCGTCTGGGCTTGCCGCCGACAGAATCTCTGTCGCTCCTAACGGAGCTCCGGGATCTCATATTGCTGGCGGTTGCTACAAACGTTCCGCTCCTAACGGAGCTATGAATCCCCGCCTTGTCCAACCCAACAAAGCTCTGGGACGGCTCTGGGAC
>Ga0154020_10008016_pt1 | contig 12284 bp, 9 predicted proteins | sample Klosneuvirus_201_FD_109709 | JGI IMG/M metagenome (GOLD analysis project Ga0154020, IMG submission 109709) | Active sludge microbial communities from wastewater, Klosterneuburg, Austria - Klosneuvirus_20160825_MG | ecosystem: Engineered > WWTP > Aerobic digester > Activated sludge | place... | reverse complement strand
AGGTGCAATCTTCGCTGCTCGACTGGAGCGAAAACGTCGTCAGTGGCCTGGCAAACGTCGCGCAACGCTGGTCACCGAAACGACGACTGAACGGTGCCTTCACGTGGGCTCGGCGGAAATTGTTTGAGCATCAGTCCGCCGTGCTGAAGCATCGCGCGACACAGCCGGACGCCTTCCTGGTCAAATGTTATTCGCCGGAAGCAGCCACCTTCCGCATCCAGATCGAACTCGTCACCGACATTCCCGTGTTTCGCACGAGCCTTCAAATCGAACCTGGCTGGAACGAACATTATTTGGACGCGGCTGAGTTGATCTCACCGGCTGTCGGCAACGCCGGACGTATGAGACTCTCCATTGAGAACGACCAGGAGGTCCGACTAATCTTTACCTGGCTCGACTTTGTTTGTCTGAAGAACGGAGTCGCCTCGATCCCGCAGTTCAATCGCGGCGGCGAGACCTCCACTGGCAGCGAGCAGGCAATCGATTTAATCCAGAATCGGTCGGCACCGTCAACGAAGATCAAGTGTGTTGCCTGGGATCTTGACAATACTCTGTGGCACGGCGTAATTGGTGACGCTGACGCCGCAGGCGTATCACCGAACGATGAAATGATCGGCCTGATTCGGCGGCTGGATGAACGCGGCATTCTGCAAACAATTGTCAGCAAGAACAACTACGAAACGGCCTGGCCAAAGATCGAACAACTCGGACTGGCTGACTATTTTTTGTTCCCCGCCATTCACTGGGGTCCGAAGAGTCGCAGTGTGCAGCAGATCGCGGACGAATTGAATATCAATGTCGATACATTTGCCGTGATCGACGATTCACCATTCGAACGCCGTGAAATCAGCAACCTTCTGCCTCAGGTCCGCGTCTTTGACCCCGCTGTCGGCCCGTCGTTTATGGATGACCCGGCATTTGATGTTCCGGTGAGCGATGAATCCCGGGGACGGCGCTTGAGTTATCTGACGGAGGCCATGCGCAAGCGCATTCATCAGTCGTGGCGCGGCGATTATGGTGATTTCCTGAAGGGTTGCCACATGATGCTGCAAATTCGGCATCCCCACGTTTCAGACCATTCTCGATGTATCGAACTGTTGCAGCGGAGCAATCAATTTAATCTCTCTGGCCGCAGTTATGAGTCGCACGACTTCCACGGACTGTTGCAGTCCGCACCGCACGATTGTTTCTGCTTCGAAGTCAGTGATGACTTTGGTGGCTACGGGATCGTGGGCTTCGCCGCATTTGAAGCAACCGACGATGGCCCGCATTTGGTGGATTTCGTACTGTCCTGCCGGGTCGCACAGAAAATGGTCGAGGCCACGTTTCTGAAATGGTATGCAGCGCGGCAACAGCATGCGGGGCATCAGCAACTCCGGGCCCGATTGCGGGTCACGTCACGCAACGCTCCGCTGCGTGAAGTCATGGCGCAACTTGGCTTTGCCTGTCTGAGTTCCGATGACGATCGACAACTGTTGGAACTTCGATTCACGGAAAACGTCGTCATTCCGGATGTCATCACGATTAACGATCAGACCTTAGTCGCAGATCTGAATCAGAAAGCAGTCGCATGAGTGTTCCGCCCCGTACAATTATCGTCAATGCCGATGACTTCGGACAATCCACCATCGTGAATCGGGCGATCATGGCATGTTTTGACCGCGGTCTGATTTCTAGCGCGACAATCATGGCCAATATGCCGGGGTTCGATGAAGCCTGTGGTATGGCAATTTCGCGTCAGCTGACAGATCGCATTGGCGTGCATCTGAATCTCACCGACGGCTGGCCATTGCTGCCGGAACTGCGAAGCAACACGGCATTGTGTAACGCATCCGGCAGATTCCGTCGACTCCGGTCGCATCTGCTTTCGAAGTCTGATCGAGCCATGATAGCCGCAGAAGTCGGCGCTCAGATTCAGCGATGTCGCGATGCAGGACTTCCGTTGACTCACGCGGATTCGCATCAGCACGTTCACAATGAACCAATGGTTTTTCTGGCAATCCAGCCTGTACTGAAACAACTCGGAATCCGGCACCTCAGAATTTCGCGGAATATGGATCCACTGCCCATCCTCTCGTTAAAACGCATCACCAAATCATGTTTTAATCGCTGGATCGCACATCATGGATTCCGGGGGACCGATTATTTCGGCACGGTCGAGAACTTTGAACACGTTCGATCAGCCGATCGACTTGCCACCGCATCCATTGAGATCCTGACTCATCCTTCTTTTGATCAGGACGGCACATTGATTGATCATCTTGACAATCGGCCGCTCGCTGATCGGTTGGCCCGTGCATTCTGCGACCTGCCACTTTCCGGCTATCCGTGTCTTCCAGCCGATATTCCATGCAATGTCCGTGCTGCATGAACGACGCGGCTTAGGCTGCTTACGAGACCTGACCGAGTACAGCCCAACACCCGTATTGACTCATTGACCAAAAGTGCGTGATACTCCATTTGTGACGTTTCCAACAAGGATGTTCGGCCCGGCGACTGCCGGGTGCAAAGAGGAATTGCGATGAACCTGCTCCAGAAATTTGCCCATTCAGAAAGCCCGAAACTGAAAAGGCCGTTCAGAGCCATTTGGGGCTACGCGCTTCAGAATAGTGGATTCTCAGAACATATTCAGATGAAACGTTCTCAATACACAGTCCCGTTTTTTGCGAAGAGCAATATGGCGTTGACGCTGTGGGTGGACCCGAATCATGTTGATCGCGCTGAAGAATTTGTATACGACTTTCTGAAACCAGGAGACACTTTCATTGATGTCGGGGCAAACATCGGCTGTGTGACAGCCTCCGGTTCGCTGGCAGTCGGTGAAACAGGACATGTATTTTCCGTGGAACCTCATCCGCAAACGTTCAAACATCTGCAGAAGACCATTGCTATAAATCAATGCACGAATGTGACAAGTCTCAACATGGCGTTGGGTGCTGTGGCAGGCATCGTGAATTTCACCGATGAACGCCGGAAGGACGACAATAACTGCGTCGCGTTGAACGCTGAATCCGGAATCAAAGTTCCATGCGGGACTCTCACAAGTCTGGTCAATGAACATTCGATCTCAAGAATTGCTGTCATGAAAATTGATGTCGAGGGTTTTGAAATGCACGTACTGCGGGGGGCTGAGGCAATCCTGCACAAGGTCGATAGTATTTACATTGAAGTCTTGGAACATACGCTTCAGAAGTTTGGAAGTTGCTCGGCGGAGGTGTTCAAACTACTCCAGTCGCAGGGCTTCCGCTGTTTCTATTTTAAAGATGACCGCAGCAACGTCGTTGCGTTTGCGCAACACGTTGCGGTCGGGAGCTGGCGGTCCGAACTGGTGCCCATTTCGGAAGCCGCGTGAATCGCTGAAGTTCTCGATTCCGCTGGCTCACGACACTTCGCTCGCGGGACTCATTCCCGGCCGCCCAGCGCTGCGACTACCACTTCAGAAGGATTTTCCCGGATTGGCAGCAACGTCATCCGGCACCGATGACTTATGGCACCACATCGCCGAGTTGTTTTTGTAAAAGTATGAAACTGAGTCAGCCAAATCGAAGGGAATCGTGATGTCGTCTGCACTTTGGCAACGTGGCGCAGTAGTGATCGGGTGCCGCGAGAATACCGCCGAATTCATTGAAAAACTATTGAGCAGTCATTGCCCGGTCGCCGGTGTCGTGACGATCTCGCAGGCGACGGCTGATCGGAACAAGGTTCCCAGCTGGATCGATCTGGCGCTCGAATTCGGCCAGCACCTTCCCGTCCACACTTCGCAAAGCTACAAACTGGATAGTCCGATCGATCTCAAAGTTCTGGGAGCGACAAAGGCCGATGTGGGTTTTTGTATCGGTTGGCAACGTCTGTTGCCCCAGTGGCTTTTGAATCTGCACCGCAACGGCGTGTTTGGAATGCATGCTTGTGTAAATCGTCTGCCCAATGGACGCGGTCGATCCCCGATCAACTGGAGTGTGATTGAAGGTGCATCCCAATTGTACGCGCATATTTTTCGGTACAACGACGAACCGGATGCCGGCGATCTGCTGAGCGTGCCGATCATTCCCATCGAACCGCATGATGACATTCAGACTCTGCAGCAGAAGGCCCGCGTTGTCTTCAACAGTGAAGTGATACGCTGCTGGCACAAGCTGTTGTCCGACACGGTTGAACTACAGCCGCTCAACAGTTCGGGTGAACCCGAGCGATTCTATCCGAAGCGATCCGAAGACGACGGGCTGGTGGACTGGAGCTGGTCGGCTCCGCGAATTACGAACTGGGTTCGAGCTCAGACAAATCCGTACCCTGGGGCATTCACATTCCTGGACAATCAGCGTTACAGTATCTGGCGCTGCAGTCCGACGGGACTTGACCACGAAGCACTTCCAGGAACGGTCGTGGAAAGTTTTCGGGACGGAACGTGCTTTGTCGCCTGTGATCAAAATAAAAGCGTGCATCTGCTGCAGCACGATCTGCCGCTGCCGCTGAAACCTGGAAAAAGATTAGGACTATGAAACTCATCCGCAATACCGAGCCCATTCGCGACTTCAGCACGGATCACTATCGGGAGATCGTCGCTGCAATCTGCAAGTCTCACAAAACCATCTGCTTTCGTGACATCCACAAACTGGGACGAGCAGTCTTTGAGATTCCGAAATTCGTTGTCATGCGGCACGATGTGGAATTCAGTATTCCGGCGGCTTTAAGGATGGCCGAGATCGAAGCCGAACTTGGAGTGCAGTCCACATTCTTTCTGCTGCAGACCAGCGACTACAATCCGTTCGAAGAGGAAGAAGCGGTGCAGATTCGCAGAATTCTGGATCTGGGGCATGATATCGGACTGCATTACGACGCCGCACTGTTTGAGCGTCTGAACGTCGACCCGCTCGCAACCGCCAGAGCCCAGATCGAATTGTTTCAGACGTTCTTCCGCACAAAGATTCACGCGATGTCATCTCACATGCCCATGCGTTCCGGCAAGACGTTTTCGATCCCCGGAGTGATCGATACCTACGATCCGATGTACCTGACAGAAATGAAGTACATCAGTGACAGCACTCAGGCCTGGCGAGAAGGCGTGGTGACAGGAAATCTGGCGGCGTACAACCATATCCATTTGCTGACGCACGAATATATCTGGCACCCCTTCGGCTGGGACTGGTCGGCACTGCTGTTTACCGAAGTCAATGACAAGTTCCAGCGTGCGTGGAAACGCGCAGAGAACTTCATCAACATGTACCGCGAAGGCCTGCAACTGAGAGCGCAGAAAGATAAGCAGTTCAAGGAACGCTACATGAAGCCGCCGGAATAGCTCGGCAACCGACGTGGATCATCGTGCTGAACACCCGTATTGACTGATTCGGCCTAAAACTTCGATACTGCGGCATTCCGGGCTGTGGTCGCGAGGCAGAGCCTTTGCTTGTGTTCCGGATAGTGCGGTTTTGAATTAAGGAATGGAATGTCTGCTCAATTATCGCAACAAAAGTTCGTCTCGACGCCGGAAACAAAAATCTGCCCTGCCTGCGGAGCTTCATCAAAGCAGGCGGGTCCCGCATGGAGGTTCGCCAACGCGCGCGGCGAAACAGAATGGCGCCGCTGCAGTTGCTGTCGCTCGTATTTTATGGACGGCGACTACAGTCTGGAAAGCGAAGTCAGCCACACGCAACAGATGACATGGGGCGACACGGTACACGGCGCGCAACTGAACACCTTCAAGCAGAGAATGTACAAATCCATTCTTGCTCAGATTCTGAAGTTCGTTCAGCCACAAGGGAAATCGCTGCTGGATGTGGGTTGCGCCTATGGAGGATTCATGGAAGCCGCGACGAACGCTGGTTTCGATGTCAGCGGTTTCGATATTGTCCCGCAGGCAATCGACTTCGTGAAGTCGCATGGCATGTCTGCCGAGTGCTGTGGACAAATCCGTGACTTCCACGGTTCTGAGAAGACGTTTGATGTCATCACGGTCTTGGATGCCAACATCTACTGGCCCAATCAGGCTGCGGAACTCAGGGATATTCACGATCGGCTGGCGGACGGCGGTTTGCTGGTCATGCGTGTGGTGGACAAGTCGTGGCTGGCAGCTGCGGGTGCCGGACTTCAAAAATTATCACCTGAGCGAGGCCGGAAAGTGCTGTTGCGAGCCCTCAACGATCATCGATTTTCGATGCCGATCGGCAGTCTGTTGGGACTGTTGAAGAAAACAGGCTTCAATGTCGTCAGCGCGTCGCCGAAAGGCGCTGTACACAGCGACGACACCAGTCTGATGGTCAAGCTGTCATTCGGCATCGGGATCGCGCTCTGGCAAACGACGGGCGTGTTCCTCGCGCCAGGCGCTGTCGTGATCGCCGAGAAACGGTCGTAGGATGGACATTCCTGTCCGTCCGTTTGTCCGACGATTCTTTGAATCTGCCGTTTGGCAGATCACCGCTAATTTCCGGCAACGTCAGTCAGCATTCCGAGTTCTTTCATCGATCGCACCAGTTCACGTGCAATGGGGCCGGCTGCCTTGCTGCCCGAGCCGCCGTGTTCCAGCACGACGACGACGACGTATTGAGGACTCTCGGCGGGCACATATCCGGTGAACCAGGCATGGTCCGGTTTTCCCGGAGCAGTTTCAGCCGTGCCCGTCTTGCCGGCGATTGACACGCCGGGCAGACGAACCGTTTTGAATCCTGTTCCGATCGGTTCGTCGATGGCAGCCAGCAATCCCGCGCGGACTGCACTGAGCGTTTCTTCCTTGATCCCAGGGATGCGGTGGCGAGTGGCGCGGAATGGCGAATGATCAATCTCAGACACCCGTCGCGCGGTTCCGTCCTCGCTCACGACATGCGGGGTCACGAGCCAGCCGTCATTCGCGACGAAAGCCAGCAGCCGCGCCATCTGGAGTGGCGTCACCGTCAGTCGCGACTGCCCGATGGCCAGACCGAGGGCTTCACGCTCGAAGCGTCGGCGTGCGGCCTCGGTGTCCGATCCGGGAGAGCCTCGACCGGCACCGGGAACAGAACCGGATTTCTCATAGGGTAGATCAATACCAGTGGCCTGGCCAAACTGCAGCCGATCGGCCCAATTCACCAACAGTTTGGTCCTCATGCGTCGGGCGGCATCGAAGAAATAGACGTTGCAGGATTGAGCCATCGCGGTTCGTAGATTGACTTGTCCGTGCGTTGCTCCAAACAGCCGAAAGATCATGCAGCGATGTTCGTCCGGATTGTTGAGATATCCCTGGCACGCAAAAGGTGCGTTGGGCGTGATCACGCCAGACTCGAGGCCAGCAATCGCCGTGACAATCTTGAACGTGGAACCAGGCGGCAGTGCCATGCCGGTGAATCTGGGAACGAAAGGCCGCCTTGTATCGCCGTTGACAGCTTGCCACATCGCTGGCGATCCATCAACAAACATTGACAGATCAAACGTCGGCGCGCTGGCGGCGGCCAGCAGTCGTCCGGAATCGGCTTCCATCACAATCACACAGCCACCGATCGGAATGGGCTGGCTTTCAGCGGCCGTATCAGTTTCCGCCGGATTGTCGTTACCGGGCAGTGCGGCGGGCAGCAGTAGTTTGGGCGCGTCTCCCAGAGATTCCGCCAGAAGTTCTTCCGCCAACTGCTGCAGGCGTGAGTCCAGCGTCAGCGTCACATCCCGACCACTCACTGGTTGTCGCGCAATCTCTGAAGAAATCACGCGCTGGCGTCGGTCACGAATCGTGCGCCGCACGCCCGCCATGCCACGCAACTGATGTTCGTAGCTGCGTTCAACGCCCGAGCGACCGACTCGCCCCGAATTGGTCGCCGTGTAAGAAATTGGCACCTCGACCGACAGATCCGATTCACGAACATCGGTGCGGACACCGACGACGTGGGCGGCGAGCGTATGCTCCGGGTATGTGCGGCGGGTGGCCTGTGCGATGCGGACCCCCGGAAATCGCTCCGGATGTTCGTTGATCTCAGCGGCAACCGACAACGGGACGTCATTCAGAATGGAATGCCATCCTTCTTCTTCGCGGACAACGATCCGATTAGTATCAGCGCGAGTTGGCGGAGTCGTGAGCGCCGTGCGAACGGACTGTGCGATGGAAATCAGGAGACCTGAATCATCGTCTTCATCAGGATCCTCATCCACGACCGCCGTTTCCGTCCGTCGGCGATTGACGGAGTCACTAATCCGCCGCACACGATCTTCGATCCCGCTGAACCGGGCCACAAGTTCGGGTTGCGAGAGGCCTGTCACATTAGTCAGGGCGTTGTGAAGTGATTCTCGTTCAGCGCGGATCTGGTCTTCGGTTTTGGCGATGAGCTCCCGATTGCGGCGCTCCTCACGGCTGAGGCGCTGGCGAACCTGCAAGTTAAGCCACTGAGGATCTACCAAATCCTGGAGCCAGCGATAATGAACTTCGACGCCATAGACGTCCACATCGGATGCGAGCACGATGGAGTTGGTGAGGATGCGTCCATCACGAGCCGGGATCAATTCGTCTTCCGCCGTGGTGACTTGCAACGTCGCGAGGTATTCTTCGGGGAGTCGCGTCTGAACCCAGTACACGCGGATCAAAATGGCGATCACGGCCACGATGAAAAACAGCCCAACACCATACAGCCGGAGCGGGCTTCCCGTTTCGATCAGTTCAGATGCCGCAGATCGTTCGGCATCAAATACATTGTTCTGCAGCGAGTTGAACATGTCGCACGACAACCAGCGTCACAAGTGGGCCCGCACACAATTTTACGAGGGCTGAGGCTCAGCATGAGACGTTTGCAGCACTGCAGGCGTTGGGAAACGACCGCGATTTCGAACTCGCTCCCACCAACTGGCTTTGTGGAGAAGTGGATCGTTCGCCGGAATTACTCGGTACTTGCCGCGACGGGTTACCAGTCGGACTTGATTGTTTGGCAGCACTTCGGCCACCATCCAGAATTTATCGACCACATAGCTGTAATCATCACCCATACGCGACGGATAAATCGATCGAGCACGAGGACCGGGCGTCGGGCCTTGTTTCGGAAGCGTGTAGACAACAAGATCGCCCGCTTGAAAAGGATGGGTTTGCAAGGCGAACACCTCAACTCAAAACGACAAAGATGTAAAACGTGACGGTGTGCGAGAAAAACTACGGTGCGTTACGAGGCTCCTGCCTCCAGCGAGAATCTCAGGAGCCTCCAGAGCAGTGTGTTCCGAGGCTGGAGCCTCGGAACAAGGACATCGATTCAGACCGCGTGAGGTATAGCTGCGGTCCAATTTAGGCCATTCGCATTTTCTACTCTAAAAAACCTGTTGACACAACAGGAACTTCATGCACTTCGTATTAAGGATCGCGGATTCCTCACGCGGCATCGCGAGATGAAAACGGGGGTTGCGCGGGCATGTTGAGTCCGGCTTCGCTGGACTGCAGATCGCGAACGGTGAGCTGATCAAGCAGACTGCGAATGGACTTTTCCGCCTCGCGCCGATCGTTTTTCCAGCGTTCCTGAAGCGCGGCAAGTTCTTTTTGCAGTGTTTCGATGACCTGCTGCTGGTCATCCACAACTGAACCGGAAACTCGAGCCGCCAGCTCTTCTTCGCGCGTGGCGAACCACTGCTCCAATTCCGCCCGGTCGTTTCGAAACTGCTGCTGCCGGTCGGTAACATCAATAGCCGTCAACTCCACCTTATCGCGTTCAACCGCGACCTGGCCACGCAACCGCTCGAAGAATGACTGCACATCGCCCCGAGCCTGCTCCAGCCGCGCGCGAGCGACATCAGCGGACGAGGCGTCCCGGACAAGGCTGGTCCGGGCTTCTTCAGTCACCAGTCGCTGTTCCAGAATTTCACTCTGCGTCTGATCGAGTTCCGCCCGCAGCCGGTTGAGCCGCTGAGATCGTTCTTCCAGGCGCGCGACCAGATCCGCGAGCGATGCTTCCTGCTGCCTGGTACGCCGCTGTCGACTTTCGATGTCGCGGAGCATGGCTTCGCGTTCTTCCTCGCTGCGTCGCTGCAAACGCTGGATTTCGGACATCGCCGCAGCTCTCGATCGATCGGCAATCCGTGTCTCGCGATCGATCGAACTTTCGCGATCGATTAACAGCTGACGGACATGTTCAAGCTGTCGGAATCGCAGCCGGTGCTGTTCCAGAAACCGCAGCCTCTCACTGCGAAACAGCTGTTGTTCACGGCGAAACTCGCGAAGTTCGACTTCCAGATCTTCTTTGGCGCGGGTCAGGTGTTCAAACTGAAATCGGTATCGCCGCTGCAGGTTGGCCTGTTCCGTCAAAATGTTCTGACGCTTCTTTTCGATTTCCTCGCGGAGTCGCTGCTGTTCGACATCGACCTGCTGGCCAAACAATTCTCGCTGCTGCTGAAGATCTTCGCCCTGCTGCTGTAACTCCAGCTGTTGTGATTCGTGGGCCTGCTGCCATTCGACTTTTTGACGATTGAGCAGGGTGATTTCTGTAGCCAGTTCCTCGCGGGCTTTCTCCGCAAGCCGAATCCGCTCCGTTTTCAGTTCTTCGGCAATGGCTTGCAATCGGTCGGCATGTTCCTGGCGTTCGCGTTCCGCCTGAGCCCGCAGACGTTCACGTTCGGCATCCAGCATCAGGCGTTCCTGGCTGACCTTCATCCGCTCTTCGTCAAGTTCGGCGCGAACGGACGCTTTCAGGATGACGCGTTCTTCGGCCAGGGCCCGTTGCGAAGTTCGCAGCTCGGCGACCTGACGCTGCAGCAATTCATCGTGCTGCACGACTTTGCCGAGCCTCTGTTCCAGGTCAGCCATCATCTCCCGCTGTTCGGAACGTTCACGGGCAACCTGAGCTGCAAATTCCTGAGCCCGCAGTTCAAAGGCTCGGCGATCGGCTTCCAGTTGCTTTTCGTCTGAGCCAAGTTCCGCCCGCCGCTGCTGCAGTTCAGAAAATCGCTGCTGGAGTGATTCGGCCGCAGCAGACGCCTGAAATAGAATTCTCAGGGCATCGTTATCGCTGGCGGCTGCAACCTCAGTCGCGTCTTCAAAACGAACAGTCTCGCACTGCGACGCTGGCGCAGAGCGTTCTTCCGGCAATGCCGCCTGGCCGCGTGATGGATCCGACACTGTCGAATCAGATACAGAATTCTCCAGCATGTTCGGGACTCCTTTCCCAAACGATTCCCCGGGCAACGCCTGAAATGCCAATCAAACGCAGCGAGCAAAAAACCTCACCTTGACACCACATCCCTGTTGATCCGGCGGGAAGTCATTTCGATGACAACTTGTCTATTGCAGCGACGAAAGCCGACTTCGAGGCGGCACCAATCACTTTATCGACAACCTCGCCGTCCTTGAAAAACAAGACGGCTGGGATGCTGTTAATTCCGAAGCTTGCCGCCGTGCTCTGATTTTCGTCGGTATTCAATTTGCCAACTTTGACGCGACCATGATAGTCGTTCGCCAGCTCTTCGATTGTTGGACCCAGACGAAGACATGGACCGCACCACGAAGCCCAGAAATCCACCAGAACAAGTGTTTCCGAGGAGGAATCCAGTACTTCGGACTTGAAGTTTGCGTCTGTGAATGCCAGCACATTGTCAGCCATTATTTATTACTCCTCGATGTTTCCATGTAGTCCGCCCCTGGGAGCGTCGCGAAAAAAAACCGTCGATGAATCTGCCCGACGATTGGGTTGCAGAGTGAAGGCGATTAACGAGCCTGCGGCAGCCGAATACCGCCAGCCGCAATGCCAGGCAAAGAGTCTGTTCTTTCCAGATCCTGCCATCATCCTGTGAAGCGGATTATTGGCCAAGCTCGAAACACTGTCAACGAGCCCACGTTGGCCATCTGAGATTCCGCGTCCAGTGGAACTCCGGCAGTTAGTGCCGATCCACCATCAACTCAGGCAAATGTCAGCCGCAGTGAAGACAGTCTCTGTCCGGAGAAAGTTCGCAACCAAGAACGAGATGTGCCGTCCCCGCTAAGGCGAGCGGCAGATTGCGTCATACCCGGAAAGAAGCCGGGCTTCGGGTGGAATACTTCACGCGGTCCAGACAAGATGAATGAAAGGGTCGGGAGTCTTTTTCGGAGAGTAGCGTGGTGAAAAACGCTGACGTTTCCGTCCGAAAAAGACTCCCGACCCTCTGCTCACACCAAGATGGGACAGTCGCAAGAAAATCCACAGCGTCATTTCTGACCGCGTGAAGTCTCAATCGTTTTCTGCCGCTCGCTTTAGTGTCTAATCAAGGGGGTGCGATCTGTCCAATCCGGAGTTAATGCAGGGATTTTCGGCTTCTTGTCGATCAAAATGATCGGAGTCCAGACAGACTCTTTGTGTGGCCCCGCTGGCTTTACGCCAGCGGACCAGGGT
>Ga0154020_10008013_pt1 | contig 12286 bp, 13 predicted proteins | sample Klosneuvirus_201_FD_109709 | JGI IMG/M metagenome (GOLD analysis project Ga0154020, IMG submission 109709) | Active sludge microbial communities from wastewater, Klosterneuburg, Austria - Klosneuvirus_20160825_MG | ecosystem: Engineered > WWTP > Aerobic digester > Activated sludge | place... | reverse complement strand
GGAGTGTTCGGTGAAAACGGATCGTCCTCAAAGATTCTTCAAACAAAGAAATATCAATATAAGGCAAAAAAGAATGCGAAGTAGTGGAAAGAGAAAGAGAAAGAGAAAGAGAAAGAGAAAGAGAAAGAAGGATGGGGCCGGTGGACGCCGCCGCTTACCTCTACCTCCACTCCGTCCCTCATCAACAACCTCCAGCTCCCTTATCCCACTCACTCAATGCTCAACGTCATTCAGATGTGGAAAGAGTGAGGCGGCGACTCGAGGACATAGCGGAGTACGACAAGCGAAACCAAACCAAATACTGGAGGGCGAGGACAACCACCACGACTGCCTCGAAGACCTCGATGCTTGAACATCTTCATCACTCACGCATCGATCACGAAACAATATCATCGAGATACATTATATGTAGATAAACATTGCGAGGAATTCTCGTTGTGAAGGGGGACGTCGAGGGGAAGGTAGAAAGACCGGGGACGGCAGAGTTGACAGGAAGTTTGCGCTCTTTTGGTATCCCTCTTTATGGCTTCAAAATATTATAAAGTATTCTAGTATTATCATTTTGTTGACAGTGGAAGGCAAGGAAAGCCCAGGAGGACGCACGAGGACTGATCGCCGCTCAAGGGATCAAAGTTGTCGTCATAGTCGAACTGCATGTTGTCCTCCATTCCGCCCGACTGCATATTATTAACGAATAGAAAGTAGCATATTCGATTCCAAGTGCGACGGCAAATCCATCTGTTTTGACGCCCGAGAGCCTTGGCCGCAAGAAAACCGTCAACTCTTCACCGCACTAGCCACTACACCTTCGCACCGGAACTTAAGAATCTTCATTGAAGCAGAAAACTGACTCAAAACAGAGGGAAATCGGGCCCAACTGTTCATTTCTACGGCGTCTGTTTGAATTTTGACTTGAAATATTGAGTCATGTGTATTCGTCCGCACTTGTTCGCGACGGGTATCGAATCGGGACACTTGTGACGGGCACTGCGCGTGTAGGCACTCGGCGTTCGAGGGCCGCGTCGTTGCCATTCCTTCACTCCTGTTCGAAAGCATGTTCCCTGTATTGTGCTTGCTCGACTGGTATCATGTCTTTTCTTTCCACTTTTTCGCATTCACCGCCGAGCAAGAAGAGGAGCCGAGGCCGCAAGCACCGTTGACTGCCGCTCAGCCGACTCAGGTCGTCACTCACTTTCCTGTCCCTCTCAACGCTGCCGATGAGATGTTACTTTTTGTTTTGTCATAGAATTCCGTTGTATCTCCAGTTCTGTCGGCAAGGCCGGACCAGCAAGCTGAGTGTGTGTCGACACCTCGCAAAAATGGCAGCACAACTGAAACATTTGTGCTGTCCTGGCCAATCATTTCGCGATTTTCCATCTTTTGTGTTCGTCACCAACCTCTTCTTCACTTTCCCAGGTGTCCAATCGAAGATGCTTCACTCGAGCGTTCAGGCGTGGCCATTTGCAGCCCTCCAGTCACCCTCGTAGCTCTGTGTCTCTCCACTCAACTCCTCGTATCGGTTATGTTTCCTACTCTGACATCGTCATGGTCTCTGTATGTGTGGGGGGTCGTACCGGTATTCTTTGTGTCAAGCCCTCGTCTTCCATGTGATCCACTCTAGAGCATCCCCTCGGTGTTTTGTTAATCTCTTATTGCTTCCAATCGCTTCTCCATGTGAAATCCGTAATGGTGGTATATAACACTTGTATAGTTGTGGAATTGTGAACGAGTCGGTGATGGAGGTGACGTGGACATCAGAGAAAATATAATACTCAATTCAATTAATATTAATAATTAATTATTAATACTCTTTGAGAGCTAGGAACCTAGGATGGCCAATTCCAAAGGACAGTTGTCTGTGATGATCGGATCGGAAGAGAATCTGGATTTCGCCAATTCGCTGCAAAATGGTGGCTGAGGAGACACATGCTAGAGAAAGGCGATTTCCTTCTCGCACAAGCGAATATATCGACCTGAAACACGAAAAAGGACATTTTTGTACATGGCATCATAAAATATGTATTCAGGGAGATCTTCCTCCAAGAGAGAGACCGACAGTTTGAAACGAAAGCTTGAGTGGAAGAGGGGTCGTCGCCAAAGGCTGGGACGTGAGAATTAATAGCCAGGGGCAGGGTAGGCACCAGGGTAGCCTGGAGGGGGGACGCCAGGGGGGTACATGCCGGGGGCGTAGCCAGCGACGGGGGCACCAGGGTAGGCTCCAGGGTAGCCGGGAGCAGGGTAGCCAGGGGCAGGGTAGCCGGGGGCACCAACAGTGTAGGTAGTGGTCTGCTGAGTCACAGGGGGAACGTAGCCGACGCCAACAACGGCGGGCGGAGGAGCCTGGAAGAAAAAACAAAGGTCAATCGAGATTCGTCGACGAGCTAAGAGGAGGAGCCTCGAGGACGAGCAGAGGAGAAAACAGCGAACAGAATGATACTAATATTTTGATTACATAAATAATTAAAGAAGAAAGAACAGTCACAAAGCGTATAAAGGGGGGGGGAAAACCAAAACACTAATCAGAGCAATGTTGGAAAGACCAACGTAAAGTCGATGGAATTCCATTCCAGCGACCGAGGCACCAAAAAACAACAAGGGCTTTAAAAAGAGAATGCTTATAATCAAATTTAGATGAAAGGGACTGTCCCGGAGCTGAGGAACGAAACAAAACAGACACTTCATCAGAGCTCGTGCAAACGGCTTCCACAAACGGCTTCCTTCGCCTCAGCAAGCCTTTGGTTCATCCAGCAAAGAAAAGAAACACGCACGTAGTAAGTGGCTCCGTATCCGCCGCCATAGTGGTGGTGGTGGTGGCCCTTGAAGCCTTTCCACTTGAAGCTCTGAAAAGAAAGGAGGTCAGATCAGCGATGGCCGCGTTCATGGCAAGCAGCTCTAATCATCAAAGCGCCCTCCCAGGAATTAATAACCACAACAGCAGTCAAGAAAAGCAGCCGCGAAGGCGGAGGGAGGAGCTCGTTCGTGGGCACGAACGGTGTTCAAAGGAGTGCTCCCGTGAGGAAGACTGCAGCGCAGCGCACCTTGAAACCCTTACCCATGTTGTTTGACTACAGTGAGAAGATAATGAGGTGAGTGACGTGAGCCGGCTCAGTCGAGAAAGAGCAGGCAGGCGGGACTGCGTGACGAAAAGAGTCCAGACGCAACGAAAGACAACGCTTCCACAGACTGCCAACCGTCAAAATCAAAAGGAATGTATTACCGGTATTTAATCAGATCACCCTTATTATTTTGTTAATCACACACTGCAAATTTGAAAGATGAGATGGTGAACGTCTCACTCGGACATCTCGTCGTCAATGTCGGGCAAGTCGATGTCGTCGTACTTAGTAGTAGGCGGAGCAAACGAGAATGAAGACGTCGCAAAGGCTGTCGATAGCGGCGGCGCGACTGGAGAAGGCGCGGAAGAGGTGGGAATAGAGGAGGCGGAAGAGGACGCTGGGGGCTGGGCGACGACGTCCTCCTCTTTCTGGTGTGATTTCGATTGCTTGTTCTCAGGCTTCTCCTTCTCCCTCCCTTGCTCCATCTTCTTCTTTTCCTTCTCTGCTGATGTTTCTTTCCCTTTTTCCTTCTCTTTTCCTTTCTCCTTCCTGAGAGATCTTTCTTTAGGAGCAGCGTTGCCATCGGTGCCTGGCAAGGGCTCGTCGATATCCATCGCGCCTGCTGGAGCGGTCGCAGCAAGTGCAGAGTTTAATGAGAAACTCGCTGAGTAGGAAGGAGCAGACGCGCCGGAGGTCGAAGGAGGAGCAGAGAAGAAGGTGGACGAGGTGGACGAGGTAAAGGACTGGGGCTCGCCAAAGCTGCCTTCAGTTCGCGCCTTTTTCGCGGGAGGGGGCGGGAAGGCCAAATCTACGAAGCAGAATTTAAGTTCCTGGCTTTATCAAGGAGACCAACAGACTGCAATACCGCTGCCATGGTCGACAAAGGAGGACGATTGGGACGAAAAGCCCGTCTGGAAACCGAGGGGATTCGTCAACTTGTTATGAACTTCACCCGAGCTCTTCACCATGAAAGCGATAGGGGCTAAACGGACAATAAATGCTGATAGGGATTTCAAGGAGGAAATGGGGAGGAGGACCTCGCGGATGGATGGCAGAAGCGCACGAAGCGAGGCCGCGGCGCGCGAGCTCGGCCACCTTGGAGGAGGGACTCGTCTGAAAGCTTGCGAAGACCTAATGAAGACGGGAAGAGTGAGCAGATGAATGATATCATTCGCATTCGAGCGGCAGCAATCAACCTTGACAGCGTAAATGACCAGAGGCGGCTGCCCCAGCACCGGGCTCAGAACCGACGCCAACAACGCTCCCAAGACGGACTCCTGGATAGCAGCATCGGCATAGAGGCCTTGCGGCTTCGAGGTCTCCGAGATCATCGCATTGATGTCCATCTCGAGCGCGTATTGCAAGATGGCCTAAATCAAATTCACGTGACCCTCGGCGCTTACATGGCGAGAGAAAGTTCTTCGAAAGAGTACTTTGTCAATGTTGGCACGATCGTCCACCTTGATGAATTGGCCCGCGTTCGTTAACACCGAAGCCAACACTAGGGAAAAGCGTAAGACAAAGAGATCCATTCGAAGTGAAAGTCGACCAACATAACATACATTTGAGGGCAGCGATGACAATCGGGGCAGGCGTCAGGTCGGCATTCGTAAGCGCGTCCGCGAGCTTCGTGAGCGCCGTCTCGTCCTTGCCAACCGTCAACTGCTCGGAGCGGAGCCGCTTCTTCTTATGTTTCTTCTCTCCCTTCGCCTAAGATGAGAAAAAGAGGAGGAAAAAAACTGACGAGAGGGCACAAACGGAGACATGAGAGCGGACATCGGCCAAGAGGACTTGGGCATTGTCAGAGAGGAGGCCGATCTTTGCATCCTTGAGATCCGCCACGGCGTGATTCGCCGCATCGATTGCACCGCTCTAATTAAACAAATATATAAATGGTAATCATTAGCAAGTGAAAGATGTCTAGAAACAGGAGAGGGTACCAAGATGGCGCTCGGTCCAAAGATTGCGAGGCATTCCTCGATAACAGCGTACTGCAGCTCTCTCAGCGGCACTCCAGACAACACGAATGTCCTTCAACACAAATAACAGTGAGTAAATCGCATCATATACAATAAAAAGAAAGTGGAAATGGCATTACGTCGTCTGGCGGCCACGGTTGAGGCCGACGAGGGCCATCTCGAGGACCAGCTTCATGTAAGGGAACATGACAGACTTGCACCTACATAGCACTCCATGTCAGACATGGCCATCGAGAGGACAGGAGATTGATAAGGGATGGTACGAGCGCAGAAGAGAGAGGAGGAGGCGATAAGCGGTCAGGTGGAGGGCCGGGATGAGCGTGCCAAGGTCGCTCGTCGAATAGAAGCCACCGTCGGAAGCACTCGGCGTCTAGGAAACGAAATCAATCGCTCAAGGAAACAAAGTGAACACGATTAGCAATGGTAACGTACGAGCTTAGATCCATCACAGGCGAAGATCTTGACGAGCAGGTGGAGAGAGGGCTCGAGAGGGAGCTGGGAGGGCTCATCGAGGTCGCCCGCACTTAAGAGAGCATCGACGGCGGCGACGACTCCATCAAGTTCACTCGTAGCGCTCGATACGGAGGGCCATCGATCCATCTTAGCAGGAACTACAAGGGCAATCAATACCAACAAATCACAGAGGGAAGAGATTAAGATGTAGTACGAGTGTTGTCCTGAAAGTACTCCTTTTCCTCGCTCTTGGCACTGATGAGACCCTGAAGAGAGAATGATGGAATGAGATGATAAAAGGTGATGAGAAGAGAAGAGGAGAAGAAAGGTGAACTTGATGATATAAGGTGATGAGAGGAGGAGAAGAAAGGTGAACTTGATGATATAAGGTGAAGAGAGGAGGAGAAGAAAGGTGAACTTGATGGAGTAATATCGGAACCTTATAAGAGAGCACAGTGAGGGTGTGGAGCTTCGTGAGAACAGAGCGGTACACCTCCTCCCACTCCGCTGCTTTATGGCACTGTAGCGCCAAAGATATCGATGCCAACTATAAGATAACAATTATCATTAAGTAAAAAGCAATATGCAAGGGACGGAGAAACCTGGCGCAGTTTGAGATCGGGGTCAGCGAGTAAGAAGAGGCAACGCTGACGGAGCGCAGGCAGTTGTGGCTTGAGCGACAACGGCGCCTCCTTGAGCACTGAGTTAACCGTCATGAGCGCCTCCGCCTATTGCAATTCCATCAGATGATCATAAAAATATCAATGTAAAGTATATTTCAATGGAACATGGAAGAGAGTGAGAGAGGTACCCTAGCGACGGATTGGGGAATATCGAGAGCCTTCATGAGCACTGCGATGCACTTGGAGAGCGTCTCCTTGACGAAATCGCGACGGAGATCGGCCCATCTCATCGAACTAATTGAGATAATTAAGGATTACATATCAATATAATAATTAGCGATTTGATATCAATATAGGATATTAATGGGATCACAAGTGAGCCGAACCCTTGGATGAACTGGCCAATGGCGAGATAAGCGGCTTGGTGCACAACCGTGTGACCGTCCAACTAGGAAACCGTCTGTGAACAACAGGAGAGAGGCGATGAACCCACTGAGAGAAGGGGGGAGAGAGCGAAGGGAGGAGGCGGCGGAAAGGAAGAAGCGGAAGCCAAGAAGAAAGACGAGGCAAAAGCGGCGAATAAGGAGGGGCGAAGAGGTATCGGAGGTCATAATCGGATCATTTGGTACGCGTCTTGCGGCATGGAAGAGCGCCTCCTCCCACTGCTTGTGGTTCGCGAGGAAGGTCTCATAGTTGGCCTGCACCATCGTCTCGCGCAACAACACGAGCGCCGCGAATCGACTCAGAGGCGAATCTAATAAAATATAAGATTATAGAGAGCAGCACATAACCATGATCAAAAATGATAACAAATCATAATAATTGCGAGGGATGGAGAGGACAAGGTGAACGAACCGCATTTGGCGAGCTCGGCGATTTGCGTCGACCACTTTCGCACCGCCGTCTTCACCTCAGAGGCGAATGCCACGCTCTCGTTGTCGTCGCCCATCTCAGCTATATAATAATAATTATATTGAAAAAAATCAAAAGAAAAACGATCTACGATCGAGATAAGGCACGACGATCGGCGAGTCTAGGGGTAGAGAAGAGCGCGTGGGAGAGGGAGGAAATGGAGAAGGTCGACGAGAAGCGCGCGTCGAGATCGAGGAGAAGAAGGAACTGAGAGAGGCCCCCACGACCTCCCGATCGGATCACGGTAGAATAAAGATAAATAAATATAGGTAAATTAGAAAAAGGGGGAACGGGCTCACCCGCGTGGAGCAAGGCGGCGACGAGGCGGAGATGGCGCAGCGACGAGAGCAGCGCGCGAAGATGCGCCTCGACGCGGCCCTCCTTGAGCTGCTCCGCTGACCATGCCTTCAGCAGCGCCAGCGACGACTTGCCGCTCGCTGATGCCATCTTCAATGTGCAGCTCAGAGAGAGGAAAGGGGTCAGCACTGTGAGTGAGTGATCAGCAGTCAGATCCCTTTTTCTCTGATACTCTGAATCGGCCAGGAATTGAGGAGTCGACTGCGAGCCCAGAACCCCTGCGGAGTGCCGACTCGTGGGCATTCTCTACGGCTGTCCTTCTGCGCGCTTTCCTTCGTTCGTCTCCCAACTAATGCGTGTTTGGGTGGCAGTGGTGGTCGTGCTGGCCCTCGCGGCATTCGTGGCCGTCGTTGTAGCGGCGCAAACGCAGACGAGCCAACAAGGGGACAAGAACGGCCAGGCCGTCGTCGTCTCCAAGTTCAAGGCCTGGCTTAAGCGCTTCAAGCACGCTGCGAAGCCTAAGCGTGAGATTGCGAAGATGTGGATCGCTTTTAAACGCAACGTGAAAGCGATCATCAAGTACAACAAGGCCAATGCCGACAACCTCGAGCCTCACGCCATCCTCTCGTTCAACGGCCCCAACGTTGGCCTCAGCGATGATCAAAGGAAGAACTTGTTTGGTTATGTTCGCGAGAGTAAGGGCCCCAAGAGGGCCCTGGAGGAGGTGGCGGAGGTGGCGGAGCAATCGGCGATGCTGGGCAGCGATGAGACTGTCGATTGGTGCGTCTCTCCCGACCTTGCCGGCATGCTTTCGTGACGCCCCGCGTTCAACTATCACTTTGCAATATTATGTTAAATATTTTTTTGTTTGGTTGCCTCTTTTCTTGGTTGGCAGCTGCTCGCGTGGACCCAAGTTGGCCTTTCGTGATTTGACCGGATCAATATATTATTCATTCTTCCTGTTATTATTAGGCGCAGCAAGATGCCGTCCCCTGTTTTGCACCAAGGCGAATGTGGCGGCTGCTACGCCCACGCCTCCATGGCCGCCCTGTCCGCTGCCATGTACGCACCATGAGTGTTGTTTCACACCCGGTCACCGCGATATCATCATCCTCCTCCTCCTGATGACTCTTTGTAGCGCCATCCAGAGTGGTAAGTCGGCAGTGAACCTGTCACCCCAGTACGTCATCGACTGTGCTCGCCCGGAGAAGGGCTTGTATGGATGCAAAGGTGGCGACCCTCGTTGGTACCCGGCATTCCGGCATTAGGTATTCGGTATTCGGTATTCGGTGATCACTGAAGGCATGCATTAATTCAGGTTGTTCTGGTGGCTCAGCGAGAACAAAGGCGTCCCGACTCTTGAGGACTACCCACAGGGCGATGCCACCTCGACGCAGTCGGGGGTTTGCGATAAATCGAAAGCCGCCGCCTCGGGCACCCAGCTTGTGAAGGTCCAATTCCCATTTTATTGCAGGAATTCTCCTCAACGACGTCATGGACTCGATGGTATAGGGCTACGGTCGCCCGAACGCCTCGGAGACAGTGATGATGCAGTACGTCAAGGAACATGGCCCCATCGTCGCTGGTATCTTCGCCGACTTCAATGAGTTCATCAACTACAAGGATGGCGTCATTCGTGGCTCATCTTGCAGCAACCAGGAGATGAATCACAACATCGTCATTGTGGGCTACACCACCTACCAGAGCTTGCCTGTCTGGATCATCCGCAATTCCTGTACCCTCATCGATCATTATCCCGCCATTGGAGTGTTGAACTCTCATTGTCCTTTCATAGGGGGCGAGTCGTGGGGTATGAAGGGATACGGCTACATCGAGAGGGGAGTCAACGCCTGTTACATTGGGCGCGCCCCCACTTCCATTACCTACTCTTAACGCGCCTCCGCGAGCCATAAATAAAGAAACTTAACGATTCGCCGATGGACAAATCCCTTGACCAATGTTAATACTTCCATGGGAGAAATCTATATTCAGTCCCAACAATATCCAACAAAATCGTCAAGAGTAAGGATTGAACGTCTCCTCAATAGCGGAGTCCCATTTGTCCAACACGCTGGTCATATCGGGGCATCCAGGCGCCATTTTGTCCTCGCTCCTCCTGCATACGCTCACCTCGCTATGGTAAACTGAAAACGCAGCGTCTGCTTCATATCGCGAGAGATCGATCGGCATGTTCGATACGAGGCTATGCGAGAAGAGTCGACTCCGAGGCTCCGTGGCGGTTTCGCCACGGAGAATGTCGAGTGAATCCGGAGTAGGCGCTTGTCGAATCGTCCAGTAGAGATCCAGCGCAGTGAGGGGCTTCTGAATGTTATTTCTCAAATTAGCTTCGTAATGCGGATGCTTCTTAAGGAGCCATTTCGGGAGAGAGAAAAGGAGGAGAGGCAATCGACGCTCCAGCCAACCCTCTCGAGTGCCATAGATAATTGGACTCATGTGATTGCCATGATCGCCCATGATGATGATCATGCTCGCGTTAAACACTCCTTTTGATTGCCAGCCCTCCAACAGCTGAGTAAGATCGTCATCAATAGCGTTCACCAGTGCTCCCGTCGGCTCATGGGCTTCGTATAATGTGGCCACTGCTGACACCGGAGCAATGCCCTCGTAGGCGGTCAACAGCTTGTCGAGATACTCAAATACGTATCGATGCGCTGATTTCTCTCCAAGGCACCTCTTGGTAGAAGAGAAGCTTCCGCCATTAAGCATTGCAAATGGATAGGGTTCCGGGTGGATGTCGGGATGGCAAAAAGGCGAGAATATGTAATGATCAGAGTACTGAGAGGCGTTGGTGAGCTTGAGGGCCTTCTTGGTAGCCTGAGCCAGCGTATCGCGATCAGAGTCGACGATGGAGTGACACATGCCCGAGACAAAAGCGGAGACATAGTTGTTGTTCTGAAAGGAGGGCGTGTGCCACCAATAGCTATTTTTGTAGTCGGAAACATAACCCATTGACTCAGGCCAGGTTCTACCTGCCAGGAGGCCACCTAGATCAGATGAAAAATGGTCAAAAAAAAAAAAGATCAGGGGAGTCGACTCAGCTAGAGCGAACCATAGTTGAGAGGGCTATTCAGGCCCAGTGTGGTGAATCGAAAGAACTCGGTCCATCGAGCATCTCCCTCCTCATTGATCTGCAATACATTACATCAGACGGATGTCATGGAAATCTACAAGACTAGGAAATTCGACCTTTTCAATAAAAGCTTTTGTTTGTGGGAGGGTGCGATGAAATTGGGGGCGAGAGAGTGCGTCGACAAGGATAACAATCACGTTCAGAGGGCTTGCCCGATTTTCGGGCTTCGCTTGCTCCTCGACTGAGACTTTTTTATATTGATTTGCAGAACCCTTCTCTTTCAAGTCTTGGTGTTTGTCGAGGATGCGCCGCCTTGGAGCGATGTGAGTGTGAAAGTTTTTTCGTTGTCCACATTGAACTTCGATGAAGTCGCCACGGACTTGGACTGGCTCAGAGTAATTATACCTATGAAACAGAGTTATCCGGCGCTCAGTTCAAAAAGAAGAACGATCGTGACCTCGACTCATAGTGAAAGAAGGTGCGAGTAGCAGAGAAGCGCCCAATCGCCATAAACCCAAGAGAAGACTTAAGAGGCGTCACGTAGTCGGGATTCTCAATTACTAGAGCGACTTGGTCGCACTCGACCTGCACGGAACGAAAACAATACGAATCGCGAGGCAGCAAGGCGGGCTCCCAGCAGGTTCCTACCTTTAGAAGAGAGCCTTCCAATGAGGAAAACGAATTGCCTGAAATTGAATGGCACCGAAGGTCGCCCATGATCCCACGAATGATAGGAAGGGTCATGAGAAACCATGGAATGGAATCTCGCTCAATGTTGCAGCCAGGCCAGTCGGGCTCCAGATAAGTCCCAGATATGCCTTCGCCCCAGGAAGTCAACTCCTGCCTCACTCGGAGCCCACCAGCCACAGCCACAAGCAACACCAGTGATAAAACCAAAATTGATCGATAAAAAGGATTCGAAAACAAACGAAATAACAAAAGGAGGGCAACGAGGACGATATAGAGCGGAATGGAGACGGCGAGAAAGAGGGTCACGTTGAACTGGCCGTGCATCAGCGGATCACCACCAAAATCGAAATATGCCAGCGAGCAATGGAGGAGACCATAGGTCAAACCAATGGCCAGTCTCTGTTTGAAGTTGAAGGACTTGGTGACGACGAGCAAGAGAACGCCGATGAAAGAGATAGCGACGGAGACGAACGAGTAGCCCAAGATCGAAGGAAGCACGACATCCTCAAAATACTCCAAATCTACAATGAGGGAGAATTGGATAATTAGATAATGGATATCACAATTCAGATGATTATCGTACCTTCGTGCCCTCGTAAAGAGAAGAGGTAGGCGATGGCGAAGAAGGACGCGGAGACTGCGATGGCGGCGAGGTCGAGGGGAGTGGTTCGCCAGGTCGACAAAGCGCAGCTCGACCTCGCCTCGGGGTCCACAAAGCGGTCCAAGTAGCCGAGCCGAGCGCGTAACCGCACTGTTCGATGTCGAATATAATACCATATTACCATCAGGCTAGCATAGAGAAAGAGGAGGGAGGACGGGGCCAGCAGCCACTGGAGAGAGTCGAAGATGGAGGGAGGAAGTTGAGGAGGGTGGCGCGTCTTTACCACTCGCACGCCCTTGACACGCTCCATGGCACATCACGCACTTTGTCTCTTCTATAAAAATAAATATTTATGCCCGCGATCCTCGACGACGGACGACGATTAATCCAGTAGGTTGTGGACGGCGACACTTCTCACAGTCTTCAGCTCAGTCGACGAGCCACCGAAAGCGCGAATCATGAGGCAGAACCAAAAACCGTCGGATTTCGGAGGCGAGGCAGCTCAGCCACGCCAGCAGCGCCAGCCCGTGGTGCGGACTGGTGGCAAGCTCAGTGCACTGAGCGATATAGGGGATGTCGGTGCG
>Ga0154020_10008012_pt1 | contig 12287 bp, 19 predicted proteins | sample Klosneuvirus_201_FD_109709 | JGI IMG/M metagenome (GOLD analysis project Ga0154020, IMG submission 109709) | Active sludge microbial communities from wastewater, Klosterneuburg, Austria - Klosneuvirus_20160825_MG | ecosystem: Engineered > WWTP > Aerobic digester > Activated sludge | place... | reverse complement strand
GTCGAAGCGCTTCATGCGCCCACGCCGCGCGTCCACCATTGGCTTATGTCGGTCAATAAATCAATGCGAATGTGGGCAGTATAGCAGCAACTACTGTTGTGTGGCAAAACCGAAAAAGTCACTTGATGAAGTCGCTTTTTGAAGGAGCGCGAATGACTCATCGAGCAAAGCGCCGCTCAACGCTGGTGGCTTGGACGACTATCGACGAGCGCGCGCTTTTCCCCTGAACACTCTGCAGTTGGTATAGAACGGTCATTACGCATTACTCAGAGCCAATATAATTGATGGAGGACATCGTGCCACAGTCGAGTGGCGGCGACAAGAAGACGAAGCGCAAATTCATTGGCAAGCGCCGCGCCAACAACGCTGCGGGCTCTGCTGTTGGTACCACTGCTGAATAATGCAATAGATACCTCATAAATTATATTGCACATTGAATTCCATCAGTCGGCCTCACTTTTGAAGAAGGCTGAATGGAACAAAGGGAACGCTCGCGCCGTCCCCGTCGACTTGTCGCTGAGAAAGCCGACCGCTCCGCAGAATTTTAATTAATTAAATGCATTATTATTTGTTATTGAGGACGAGGCTGTGTGAGGCGCAGCCCTTGTCTTCCACCTTTCGCGCTCGTCGTCGACGTAAGTTCCTCGAGGCCTCGACAAAGCCGTCTGATGCAGCTCTTTTGTTGCAATCGGATATAGTTGTCGAATAGTTGATTATATTGTTAATATGCTAGGTGCTTCCTCGAGCGGCGTGTCAGCGCTGAACGCCTGGTCGGTGCAGATTCCTCAGGAGCTCCTCGACGATCCTGCTCTTCAGAAGGCCATTGCCGTTCTCCCCTCAAACTACAACTTCGAAATTGAGAAAACGGTATTATATTAGAAGATTCTAATAGACAAGCTTTTATTATTGAGTTCAAGGGAATCGTTTTCATGCGATACAGACAATAGATTGGATCGTCCTCTTCTCCTCATGAAGCTTTCTGTTCGACTCTTTCTTGTCACTGACGATTTATTATTATTATGTAGATTTGGCGTCTGAAGAAGGCGGAGTCAAAATGTGTGGCATTGCAGTTTCCCGAGGGTCTTCAAGCATACGCTTGCGTCATCTCCGATATCCTCGAAAGGTCTGAATCGCCGTTTTCTTCTTATTAATAGTAATGTGACAAATTATGAATATCTGATTTCTGCACGATAGATTCGCTCATGTTGAGACGGTTATCATGGGAGATGTGACTTATGGCGCCTGTTGCGTCGACGATTTCACCGCGCGCGCCCTCGGTTGCGACTTTTTGGTCCACTACGGTCATTCGTGTCTCGTTCCCATCCAGGTATTTAGTGTTGCGGTGGCCTTCGATCGTTGGTTGATCTCATTGGTCCATGTTGTCAGAATACTACCATTGGAACGCTGTACGTGTTTGTCGATATTAAGATTGACCTCCAGCACTTCATCGACACTGTGAGGCTCAATTTCCCCGACCCCAAGACGAGGTATACCTGGATACCTGTATGTGATTTTCTTTTTTAAAAATCTCCTCAGTAAGACTGTGTTCAGGTTGGCCGTCTTGGGCACTATCCAATTCGCGAGCTCGATCCAGACTGCCAAGTCCGTCCTGGCGACCACATACGCATCCATCAATGTGCCTCAGTGCAAGCCGTTGTCACCTGGTCCCCTTTCATTCGTTGACCTTCATGCCAGTTGAATGTTGGTGTCGGGATTTTGTTGGTTCTTTCTGATAAAATTCGTGGTTTAGGTGAGGTCCTCGGCTGCACGTCGCCTAAGTTGAATGAGAGCGAATTCGACGCTGTGGTATATCTCGCCGACGGACGCTTCCACCTTGAGAGCATCATGATCTCCAATCCCCACCTCAAAGCCTATCAATACAATCCTTATTCCAAGGTCTTTAGCATTGGTTCGTGAATTTCTCTTCTTGGGTTCCTGTAGGCAGTTTGGTTGTTGTTCTCAATTGTGATTATTCTAGAGTCCTATGATTTTGGTCTCATGAAGAAAATGCGAGCTGGCGCAATTGAGAAGGCCAAAGGCGCACGCAAGGTCGGTGTCATCCTCGGCACTCTCGGTCGACAGGGCAACGAGCATGTCCTCGAGGTAGTTCCCTTTCCATCCACCTGAATTGAAGCCATCAAGGCGAGATTTTGAAGTCCCAAAAGTCATCGCCTGTTATTCTGTAGCGGCTGAGGGGAATGCTCGAGAAGAGAGGCCTCGAATACATTGTCGTTCTCCTCTCGGAGATCTTCCCGGCCAAGCTCGCGCTATTCAAGGACGTGGACGCGTACGGGATCCGATTCAAATCAATTACATGACAAGTCTGACTTCTGCGTTTCCAGATGGATCCAGGTCGCGTGCCCCCGTTTGTCAATCGATTGGGGATACGCTTTCACCACGCCGCTGCTTACCCCATATGAGGCCCATGTCGCCTTTGGCCAGGCCGAATGGCAGGATGACTCGTATCCCATGGACTTCTATCGCAAGGATGGAGGCGAGTGGGCCGTCTACTACACCGGGCCAACGACCTCCTAGGAGGCGCGATTGCTCCTCAGCGGTGCTTTGGCTCTGTTGCCACCGCCTCCAGTGGTGAAATGTACAAGAATTTGAAGATCTTGACCCCGTGTTGAAGCCTCGCCCTGATGATATCGCTGGCCGTTGCGCCAAGGCGCGAATATTTTAACTGAAGAGACGACGAAAACGCCACTCAAATTTTGCCACTGAATTTATCGTCAAAATTGGAAAATGTACAAAGATTAACAAGGCACAAAATTACACGGAAGGAAGAAGGCTGGAGGTGAGGAGAGGCAAGTCATCGCAAAATTAGCTCCAAAGTGGCCGTTAGAACCCCGGGATAGCCTGCTCTTCGTCGCGCAGCTGAAGCGTCGCCATGTCGTCGAACAAATCGGAGAGGTCGTGTCCAGAGAAAAATTGGTTCGTCCTGCAGAAGGAGGGAAGGTGAGAAGAGGCGGATCAATGAGCATAGGCGGGGACCGGAGCGCTCAACGCACTCCACATGCCGACTGCTCCCGTCCAATAACAAGCAATAAATAAATAATTTAATATCAGAATCGCACCAGGTGAGCTTGCGCTTGCGGGCGCGCTGGACGACGGACGAGGGCAAGAAGCGTCGGTCATTCACGGGGTCGATGGTATTGCCGTGCTCGTAGAGATTCACACCATATTGCTTCTGAGTGTTTCCTTGCGCATCGGAGACGGTCCAGGACCAGCAGTGGACGACAAAGACACCAATTGTGACCGATTCGTAAAACGTCATTTCCTTGCCCCCAACGAGCCGAGAGCAATCCTTGAGCAGAAATTTGATAGCCGCCATCTTTGCACGCGATTCCGTGTGACCAAAGAGATAATAGAATGATTTCGCGAGTCGCTACTCGCTAGAGGGCAGGGGAGAGCGGCAGAGCGAACGCATGATGAAGCAGGGGGCGCGAGCAACCCCAACGACTTCTAACGGGTGGGCGGGAACAACTTTCGAATCTCGCGCTCCAGGTCCGCGCGGACCTGGTCCCGTCTCGCACTTCGCCTTGCGTCATTTCGCACAGAACATAAACGATTGCCCTCGCATGGCTTTACTGCAGCTTGAGGTCACCCACTCGATCATTCAAGGCGCGCTCGGTAACAAGAAGAGCTTTCGCGCCGACGTGCCTTTGCACGAGGTCAAGGAGAAGCTCTCCATGATCGTCGGCACCGAGCCGCGCTTCCAGAAGCTCCAGTTATGCGATCCCGAGACCCAAGCCGTGATTATGGAGCTCGATGATGTCGACTTGACCTTGAACGACTACGGCGCTCAGCGAGACTGGGTGCGCACCCGCTCAAGTCCTTCCTCGGCCTCCCCCGTCCCTCCTTGCTCCTCTTGCCTGTTCGAATTTGCTAATGATAAAGAAACTAATTATATTTATACAATATATTCCCTCTGTTTTGCGATCTGAAGAGACTGAAAATGGATAAAGGTCGGCGGGAATTTCCTCCGTGGTCGCGGCTCTTCCTCCCTCTTCTTGCTTCATCTGTCTTATCACATTGCTTACGATAGATTCTCCACGTTATCGACACGGACCCTTCGCGGACGCTAGAGCAATACACGGACGAGGCTGTGGCCAAGCTCGACAAGAAAAGCCCTCTCAGCGACACGGACTACGACAAGAAGGCCGGCACCTACCGCGAGTGGCGCAAGGATCAAGGTCCCCTTTCTACTTCAAATTCCACGTTCAGTGTATCGTATGGAGCTCATTTCACACCATTTAGGCTTGAAGGTCCGCGATTTGAATGCGACGGCGACTTCGGCGAACTCCACGCCTGCCAAGAAGCCCAAGGGAGGCGACCAGAAGCCCGCCGATATCGCCGTTGGTCAGCGCTGCGAGGATAAGACCCAGCGCCGCTCTGGTAATTCGTTCTCCATTTTCCATTTCTGTGTATTTTCTCAAGGACCTCTCCGTTTAGGAACTGTTCGCTTTGTCGGTCAAGTTGAGTTCGGCACTGGCTGGTGGGTCGGTGTGGAGTTCGATCAGCCACTTGGCAAGAATGATGGTGAGCTTCAAGGTCCTATTTTATTCTTTTGATATGTTGAGGTTGATGAGTTCCTGACATGTCCCTTTCGAAGGCGTTCGCTATTTCTCTTGCAAGACCAACCACGGCTCCTTCTTCCCGCCTGCTCAGGTGGCGGTGTTCAACGATAATGACTGTTGCGGCGACCACGGCGAATGCAACACTGACTGCGAGGAGGAGTGCGGCGCCTGTGCCCCTGCTGCCCCTCAGCCACACCAACATGCCGGCTGCACTTCATGCGGCGATCACTCGTAGATATTCTCTCGCAGACTGTGGTGTAAATAATAGAAATGTGAGCTGAATCTGAATCAGGACTCTCATGGAATGACGCTGTGAAATTGAGGACAGACATCGGTAGTGGGTTACGGAACAAAACTGGCGCCGAGTCATGACGGCGCGCATCAAAGTGTGAATGACATCAGAGCGGATTACATGCGCTCGACAGGGACCAAGCCAAGCATGCGGAGACCGCTGGCGAGAACAGCCTAACGGATCAACATGGTGAGGTTCTGGAGAGGCACAGACATCTCAAAGCGAGTGAGAATTACCCTGGCAGAGTCGAAGAGGAGCATGCGAGCCTCCTGGAGGGGAGCCTCCTGTCCCTTGATCCAGAGCGCCTGGTGAGCGAGAGAGATGGAGTGGGCCAGGTCGAAAAGGTAACCGACGATCACACAGGGCTCGAGGGTCTTGGCGGCATAAGCAATAGTCTCGGGCCACTTGGCGAGCTGAGTAACGAGGCCCTGGGCTTCAGTCTCGCTCAAGAGCGCAAAATTAACCTAAAACGCGCGATCAAAACGGCGAAAAAAAAGGGAATTGACGAGGATTCCGAACATCACGCTTGAGGGCGACACCAGCGTTAACGTCCTTCATGGACGAGAGACGGGCGTGCGAGTACTGGAGGTAGGGGCCAGTGAAGCCCTGGTACGATGTGACGCGCTCAAGGTGGAACTCGTAGTCCTTGATGCGCTTGGCGGACAAGTCCTGGACGACGACGGCGGAGAGGCCAATGAGGTCCGAGAGGTCGATGGGCTCCATGCCGAGCTTGTCCTTGATCTCAACGAGCTTGCCCTTGGCGTCCTCGAGCATCTTCTCCAGAATGGCGTCGCGGGAAGCATTGAGGGTCTGGTCGAGAAGGACGACCTTACCCTTACGAGTCGACATTTGCTGCTCCTTACCATCCTCGTCGCGAGGGAGCTTGACGAGGCCAAAGTTGACGTGGACGCACTTGGCGGCCCAGTCATAGCCCATGAGCTCGAGGATCTTGAAGAGCTGCTGGAAGTGGAGGTTCTGGGGGGCAGCGACGACGTAGATCATCTTGTCAAAGTGGTACCTAAGGAACCAAATTATAAGATTGTATTGGCTGAGTTCCGAGGAGGAGAACTGCGTACTTCTCCCAACGGCTCTTAGCCGCCGAAACGTCGCGAGTGAGATACAGGGTGGCACCAAGACGGTTACGAATGACAGTCTTGCCAAGCTTGAAGGCCTCGAGGTCGACAATCTGGGCGCCTTCCGAGTCAACGAGGAGCTTCTTCTCCTCGAGAACCTTGTAAGCCTCCTCCATGCCCTTCTGCTGAAGAGCCTCACCGTCGTAGAAGTCGAACTTGACGTTCAGACGCTTGTAAACCTTCTCATACTCCTAAGGGTAGCAACGCATTATTCAGGGAGGATATAAGCGACTCTTCAGGAGAGCGGTATAGACCTGGATGGAGATATCACGGAAACGAGACCACAGATTGAGCGAGGCCTCATCACCATCCTCCATCTTCTTGAAATACTCGCTACAAGGAAAGTCAGCGTAAGCCCCCGACAATGAGCAAATCGATTCAAGCGATTGGATACCGGGCCTTCTCGTCGATGGTGGTGTCCTTCTCGGCATCCTCGTTGATGCGGACGTACAGGTCGAAGAGGTGTTGGAAAGCATCGCGCTTGATCTCCTCTTCGCTGCCGTACTTCTCAAATCCAAGGGCCAAGAGACCGTACTGCTTACCCCAGTCGCCGAGGTAGTTAATGCCGACAACCTCAGCGCCGAGAGCCAAGTGGATCATCTTAAGCACGTTACCTAGGAGTGCTTTCATTGAGGAAAAACAGAAGTGAAATCAAGACTAAACATGAACACGTGCCAATGATGGTGGAGCGCAAATGGCCCGCGTGGAACGGCTTCGCAATGTTCGGAGAAGAGTACTCAATGACAACCTTCTGGCCCTTGAGCTCCTCGCTGTGGCCGTACTTAGCGCCCTTATCGAAGATGTCTTGAAGGACGAGCTGGGTGTAACGAGCCTTGTTCACGTTAAAATTGAGGAAGGCAAGCTTGCCCTCGCCCATCCAGCAGTTCGAGACGAGCTCGGGGTGGGCCTTGCACTAAAGGAAAATGCTCATGAAAACGTCGAACTACCATCATCAACCAATTCATCGTCAAGTGTATTGACTAATAATGCTCCATCACGAGCAGACGAGGCGTACAACGTCGATCCACTTGCTACAAATCTCGTTGGGGTCGCCGGCATATTTGAGGCGGCCTTTGATGGTGGGAATCGGGATGGCGTAGTCGGCCTGGTCCGCCGTCTTAGGGGCCTGGAGGATCTGGAAGATAGCCTAGCAAGCAATGTGAAAATTAATAATAGTGTCGTGAAGACCTTAGAGGATTGAGAAATGGCTGAGAACACGAGGGAGAGGTCATGCGGGGGACGCGTATCCCTTTTCGCGCGTGGCAGCAATGATCACCCTCGCGCGGAACAAGCATTGAAAATGAACTCTCATTAATGAATTATTTGCGCACATCCGCAGGGAACTGGGGCGTGGTCTGGTGCAGCAGAGCCACGATCTCCTCGCGCAACAAGACGACAGCGGGCTTGGCGGCCATTTCGCTTTGCTTGACGAGTTCACTAGAGAATGAGGTCGGCTGACTCGAGGTCACGAAGTGGAAGCCAACCATTTCTTTGTTATTTCTCCCTTACGAGCTACGACCCACGGCGGCGCTTGGGGACGATCGAACAGTTTCGGTCCAGCGCCAATCTTCCGGCGCCTTGAAGCTCGGCTCGCAGCCTCGCACGCCTCGCCCTCGCAAAGTGCTGCTTTCGCTGAATGGAAAGGAGGGAATATAAGGATTTTTGATTCGTTGCATGGTCATTGTCGTGTAGCAGGGGCAAGGCGCTCTTCACCCCAGTCTTCATCGTCTCTCGTCGTGCTCTGGTGCACCAAAAAGGCAAGATGGCGACTGTGGCGTTGAAGCAGTACGTTCCGCATGATCTCTTCCATTTCGTGGTAGAATTATTGATGGGATGACGCTGCCTGCACGTGGCGTGGGGCCATCGTTCGAGGCTCGGCTAATCTTGCTCGCTCGCTCTTTGCCCCAGCCTTCCCTCCTTGGTGGCGCTTGCCTCGCTGTTCATGTCTTAAAAATATCACCAGAATTATTGGATATAATTTTTGTTCGGTGCGGTCTGTTCGTGCCGGTGGAACGCCAATCGGAGAACGTTTGTTTCGCTCCTTTTCTCCTGAGCCTCGACCTCGCCCTTTTGTTGCCTCGCCCCACCCCAATTTATTCTTCAAGTTTGGAATGGAATCTATTATTTATTTTGTTTGTTCTGGAAATTTTGCAGAGGGCAAGGCCTCCCTCGCCTTGCTCTTTGAGAATGGTCATTGCTCGAGATTCACTTCTTTACTTGGCTGTCTAACATCGTGTTCTCTAATTTAGGGTCCTTCCGTCACCAAAGACGGCGGCGCTGACGGCTTTCGCCGACGAGGACGCGCCTCGCTCGGCCATGTTGACTCGCGCTGAGAAGGCCAACAAGGACATCCCTCCTTACGGCAAGCGACAGGTGCTCTTCGTGCCCATCCCTTGAGTATTTTCGACGAGTGTGCTTTGTTCTGATGTTTTATGTGTTAGGGATACATTCCTCGTGTGCCGGAGGACTTTGGCGATGGTGGAGCCTTCCCTGAGATCCACGTTGCTCAGTATCCGCTCAACATGGGCAAGAAAGGCGCTTCATCAGGCATTGGTGGTGGCGGACAGATTGTTGCGCTCACCACAGATCAGGAAACCGGTGATGTGCGCTATGACGCCATTGTAAAGCAAGGTCAGCGCAAGGACCTCACCGTCTATAGCAGAAATTCGTACGTTGCTATTTATTGATGAAATGACGACCATTCTTTGTTTGTGAAGTTTGTTTTTTCTTAGGGACATGAAGGAGAAGAATTATAATGAAGAGGACCTCGCCCGGCCTGGTGAGGACGCGGAGGAGGAAACCGCTCGCCGCACTCGCGTATGATCCTTATTGAAGTTGGTGAGGGGAGAGTGTGCGATTGCTCATCACCAAGCATGATAGGAAATGTTGGAAAAGAAAATGAACTCGAAGATCGCGGCTACCCAGCCAATGATTGCCAAAGAGACCGCGGACGCCAAGCCTAAGTACATCAAGTACACTCCGGCCCAGCAGAACCCCGATCATAACTCGGGCGCCAGGTTCTCTCCTCTGTTTCTCATTCTCTTATGTTGATTTGATGTATGTATTCATCTGTTGTTTTCCAGCCATCGTATTATTCGCATGGTCGAAATGCCTCAAGACCCCATGGAGCCTCCCAAATTTAAACATACTAAAGCGCCTAAAGGTTCGGGTGTTTTGTCACCAAAATGAAATGATTTTTCTGTTATTCTAATGGTACTGATTGTTGCAGGTCCGGGCAGCCCTCCTGTCCCCGTGATGCACTCGCCCCCTCGCAAGCTTACTCAGGATGAGCGCGACGCCTGGAAGATTCCCCCTAGCATTTCCAACTGGAAGAACAACAAGGTGTGAATTGGATGCATTTCCTTTTGATTTGAGTTTTAGCGCTGAACTTGCTTTGGTCTCAGGGCTACATTATTCCTCTGGATAAGCGTTTGGCTGCGGACGGTCGATCCTTGCAAGAGCACTCTGTCAGCGATACCTTTGCCAAGCTCAGCGAGGCCCTTCTCATTGCCGAGCAGAACGCCCGTGAGGAGGTATGCTAGATGTGGTGTATTCTCTAGGTTCGAATGGAGTTGTTCTTATTCGACTTGCATCGTTAGGTTGAAAAGCGGATGGTGATTCAGAAACAGCTCGAGCTCCAGCAACAACAAGCGAGGGAGGAGGAGCTCCGCAAGGTTGCCCAGCAAGCTCGCATGCAGCGCCAGAACATCCAGGAGGGCATCGCTAAGGAGGAGACGAACGACGAGCGCGAGTCTCGTCTCGAGCGCGAGAAGGTAGCATCAGTTGATATTCAGAGATGCAACACTGGTCCGTGTTGATCGCTGTTGTTATAGGTTCGCGAGGATCGCCGCCGCGAGCGTGAACGTGAGCACCGCCTCGAGAACAGAGGTTCCGCCGCCAAGGCCGCCGACAAGGCCCTTCCTTCGAGGTAACCTTCCTTTCAAAGTCGGAGTTTTCAGGATCTTTCTGATTGATGTGTTGCTAGGGCGCATGCTCGCGACATCTCCGAGAAGATTGCCCTCGGTGAGGTGGTTCCTCGGTCTCAGGAGAGTGTCTATGACCAGCGCCTCTTCAACCAGAGCGCCGGTTTGGACTCTGGCTTTGGTGAGGATGAGGACTACAACATCTTCGACAAGCGTTTGTTTGGGTACTCCGCTTATTCCAACACACCAAATATTGGTAACTATTCGCCTCACGTTATGTTGTAGTGGTGAGCGCGAACGTGCCCTGTATAAGGCGCCCGGCAAGGAGGAAGGCGAGCTGTACGGCGAGTCGCAGTCGCTCGAGTCGATCGCCAACACGGACCGCTTCAAACCGCACAAGGACTTCAGCGGCGTCGACCGCTCTCAGAAGACCTCTCGCGAGGGCCCCGTACAGTACGAGCGCGAGGGCGAGAAGGAGGAGGATTACGGCCTCACCGACTTCCTTGAGGCCACCTCGACCGCCAAGGAGGGCCGTAAGGTAGAGGAACGCAAGACGATTGGTGTTATGCACGCCGCTGGTGGTGGCGCGAGCGCTGATGACCTTCAGAGCGGTGGCCGATCTCGGAAGGTTGGCTTCTCGGAGGGCCAAGGTAGCCCTGTCCGTGAACCCGAGGGCGGCCTCGATCGTGACTCGGTGCGTGATCACGAGCGCACGGAACGCGACCGCCGCGACCGCGATAGGGATCCTCGTGATCGCGATAGGGATCCCCGAGACCGCGACCGCGATTTCAGGCGGCGATCTCGATCACCTCCGCGCCGTCGCTCGCGATCGCCCCCTCGTGACCGTGACCGCTCGCGCCGCTCTCGTTCTCCGCCTCGCCGCGACTCCTTCCGCGACTCCGACCGTGGCCGCGATCGCGATCGTGAACGAGAGCGCGAGCCCCGCCGCCGCTCTCGCTCGACCGAGAGGGACGACGGCAGCCCCGCCAGGAAGAGGCCGCGCTATTAGACTCTTCGTCAATTTTGACACGATTACGATCCTGACTCCCTTTGCCCTTTGTCTGCTCAAGCATAGAAAATGTGCAGAACTGTGTATGAGAACCCCGGACTTCATCAGAGTGCGCGATGATTCATGCTGATTCTATGAGGGGAGGGCGCGATGGCGACGCAGCGGAGAAGGAAATCGCGAGCGCGAAGAGAATACGGCTGCGTTGGACTCCCGTTGGAGGAGACGGCAATCAGGATTCGTAATCAAAAAAGGTTTAAAAAACAATTATAACTGCCCAGGATCGCTAGGGCCTACTGTAAGGAGCGCAGGCTCGCTAAGTACTGTACCCTGATAAAACGGACGTGCTCCGAAATTTTCCTCCGAGGCTTTCTCAGCTCGTTTTCGTTATCGACCATCTTCATCCGCAAGGTCCCCCCGATGATTGGCGATGAAGATTTGTTTATTTCCGTGTGGATTTCTTTTGGCAATTATTTTCGCTATGGCTGGTCGATGGTCTTCCCTACGACGCGACAGCTCTCAGGCAACTTTTCTCGTTTTTTCTTTCTCTCCGCCCTCCCTCCTCCACCCCATTGCAGAATTTTGTTTTACGCATCCTTTTAGCTCTTATATTCTTATATGTTTCATGAGGTGGCCAAGTGCCGGCACCTTTCGGTTCTGCCCTGAGAAGTTCCGTTTAGCGTCGTGCTGGGCTGGTTCAAGCGCTTATTGAACGCCGGGCCGTTAGCCGCCATGCATCGCTCGATCTATCCGTTTGCCCTCCGCCGACCGGCTTCGCGTTACTCTCTGACGCGGATGTCCCTGCGCTACCTGGTTCCTCGCCTCTCGTTATCGTCAACAAGAAATTTTCGTTCGAGGACGCTGTCGCAATTGCGAAAGTTTGCAAGTCCTGGATATCTGATTTATTCAAATTGGGGCTCCAAGAAGCGTTTCGAATCGAATTATGCCACATCGGAGATCTCTGGCAACTTCGATTGTGCCTTCATCCTGTCGCCTGGTTTGATCTGATTCGCGAACAAAATGGCGAAGCTGATGCGTTGATCCATGCTCGTGCTTATCTCGAGTTGTGTGAACGCGAACATAACCCGACGACTGCATTGACTCGCGAAAAAGCTTCCTCTGGCAAATGCAAGTTTGATGATGCAGGTTGCGACGCCAAGGAGTGTACATTTCTTCATGTCCTCTGGAGATGTCGGCATTCGATCCCATTGCGCACTGACAACACTAAGCTCGTGGAATGCGGCTTCCCAGTCTACGTGGAGGCCTTAATGGCTGACGGTGCGAATTGGGCGCTTCATCGACGTTACCGAAAAGGAACAAGAGAATTGCTGCTGATGCCAAAAGCCAAATTCG
>Ga0154020_10008011_pt1 | contig 12288 bp, 13 predicted proteins | sample Klosneuvirus_201_FD_109709 | JGI IMG/M metagenome (GOLD analysis project Ga0154020, IMG submission 109709) | Active sludge microbial communities from wastewater, Klosterneuburg, Austria - Klosneuvirus_20160825_MG | ecosystem: Engineered > WWTP > Aerobic digester > Activated sludge | place... | reverse complement strand
TCACCGCGCGCACCTGCGCCAGCCGGGCGCCGTTGGGGGCACGCACCAGCAGCGCGTTGGTGCGTGGATCGGCCACCACCGAGACGGCGCCGGAGGAGCCCGCGGCACCTGCCGGCGCAGCGGCAGCGCTGCTGTCGGCAAAACGCTGCACCATCTGCGCCATGTCCGAGGCCACCGCGTGCTTCAGCGGGATCACCTCCACGTCGGTGGCCGCCGGCACATCCAGCGCGGCGATGATCTTGGCAATGCGCTGCAGGTTGTCGGCGTAGTCGGTGATCACCAGGCTGTTGTTGCCCGGGTTGGCGTTGATGGTGTTGTTGGGTGTGATCAGCGGGCGCAGCACCGTGACCAGGCTGTTGACGTTTTCATGCTGCAGGCGGAACACCTGGGTGAGGATCTGGTCACCCTTGCGCACCACCTCGCCCACCGACACCGCACCGGTCTGCAGTTTGGCCTCGGCTTCCGGCACCACCTTGAGCAGGCCGGCGACCTCCACCACCGCAAAACCCAGCCCGCGCAGGCCGGACAGGTAGTTGAGGAAGGCCTCGCGGGTGGTGAGCGGCTGCTCGCTGTACAACGTGATCGTGCCCTTGACGCGGGGATCCACCACGATCTGCCGGCTGACGATGGCCGACATGGCGCGCGACACCGCGTCGATCTCGGCATTGACGAAGTTCAGCGTCACCGTGGATTCGGCGCGGGGGCGGGCGGCGGGGCCCTTTTTTGCTGGGGTCTGGGCCTGAGCCAGTGCCGGCACCGGCGGGAGCGATCCCAGGGCGAGGGCAATCGTCAGGCCTGCGGCCGGCCAGCGTGGGCGCAGAGTCATGGTCATCCGATCGAGAGCAGGGACCGGGCACCGTCGCGCCGGCCGATGATGTTGAGCAGGTTGTTCAGCGCCGGCTGGTCGGCCTCGCGCGCCGTGGCTTCACCACGCAGGCGCAGTCCGGACGGGCCGATGCTGCCACTGCCCTGCAGCTGCAAGGCCCCTTCCAGGGTGGACAGGGCCACGCGGGCGCTGCCCGGGCGGTCGGGTTCACCGGTGATCGACAGGCGGTAGCTGCCCAGCAGCGGCAGGGTGGACAGCCGGGAGGAGAAGCCTTGCAGCTCCACGTCCACCTGCCCGTTCAGGGCCAGTCGGCCGCGCGCGCCTTCCACACTGAGGTTCTGGCCGGACAGGCGCAGCAGCCCGCCGGGCTGCAAGGTGTTCCAGGGCGTGCCCAGGCCCATCAGCAAGGCCGCCGGCCATTGCCCGATCCACGCAGCGGCTGCGGCAGCGTCGGCCGCCCCGGGGTTGGGCTGGGCCGGATCGAGCCGGGCGCTCCAACGGCCCAGGCCGACCGACAGTGTCAAGCCGACCTCGCCGTTCAGGCAGCAGGCGTGCTGCAGCACCACCTTCAGGCCGGCCCCGGTGGGCGCGATGCGCCAGCCCAGGCGGCCGGGCAGGGCGCTGGCTTCCCGCGCACCCGGGCCGGCGGTGAGCAGCAGCACCGCATCGCCGGACCAGAGGCTGCCCTGGGCATCGGCGAGCTGGAAGCGGCCCTCGCTGGCCGAGGCCACCGCGGCCGCCAGCCACTGCGCCGGCGCCCAGACCACTGCGGCCACCAGGCTGCCGCAGACGGCGCCACTCACCGCCCAGCGCCGCACCCGTCGAGCCTGGGCTTCACGGTGGTCGTTGCCGGAGCGGCCGGGCAGCACCAGCAGGCTGCTGGACATGCGGTTCCACAGCTTCGTCGCACCTTCCGGGCGGGGGCGCGGAGAGCGTTTCAGGGGCCGGTGGAAGAAGGGCATGGGTGAACTCGGACTCACAGGGCGCGCGGCAGCGTCAGCACCGCGTTGCCGTTGTAGCCGCTGCCGGAGCGGTTGAGCTGGGCTTCCACCACCCGTGCACGGCCGGCCTGGCGCACCTCCCCCAGCCAGTCGGCCAGGGCCTGCGGATCGACCTGCTGGAAGGACACGGTGGCGCGGTCACCGCTCAGGGTCAGTCGCGCGGTGGAGCCCAGCCGGGTGGTGGCGGCCTTGATCGCGGCTTCGGCCAGGTCGGGCGCCACCGGTGGTTGGGCGCGCAGGTCCCGGGCCTCGGCGGCCAGACTGCGCATTTCGGTGAGCTGGGCATCCAGCGCTGCGCGCTGTGCGGGGGCGTCGCGCAGCACCTGCCAGGCCGGGCGCAGGGCCACGAACCACAGGCCCAGCAAAAACAGGGCCAGTGCTGCCGTGCCCACCGCGCGCCGCTCCCGCGACGCCAGTGCCTGCCAGCGCGCGCGCAAATGCTGCTTCAGTTCCATCAGGGCCTGCGGGCCGCCGCGATTGGGGTTGGGGCTCATTTGGGGCCGCTCTCTCGGCGTTTCAGGGTGATGCGGCCATCGCTGCCCTCCACCTGCCAACCGGCCGGTGCGAGTCGTTGGCGCAGCGCATCGGCCTGGGGCGCACCCAGTCCCGGCGCGGCCAGCGACAGCTGTTGATTCTCGTAGCGGATGGCCTGCACCGGCAGGTTCTCCGGCCAGGCGGCGGCGGCGCTGCGCAGCATGGGTTCCAGGTCGGTGGGGCCGCTGCGGCCGGCGCCGGCGCGCAGCAGCTCGGTTTCCCGCCGCATCTGCACCGGGGCGTCGAGCACCGCGCGCACCTGGGGGTGGGCGCTGCGCAGCAGGCTGAGCATCTCGTCGCGGCGCTGGCGCAGGTCCTGCTGCTGGCGCCAGGCCCAGGCGTTCAGCCCGACCACCTGCACCAGCGCCAGGGCTGCGAGACCCCAGCGGATCGGCCGCCACTGCGGCGACCGCAGCCGCAGCCAGGCCTCGCGCAGCCAGGTCACGCCGCGGTGGCGGGTGGCCAGGTCGAACTGGCGCAGGTTCCAGCCGTTCTGCGCGGCCGCCAGCAGCCGTTCGGCCTGGGTGCGGATCTGCACCGTCTGGCCCAGACGGCGTTGGGCCGCCTCGGCGCTGGAAGGGCTGGCGCTCAATCTCCAGCCTTCGGGCAACGGCTGAGGCCACAGGGCGGTGCCGGCGCTGCCGGACAGCGGCCAGGTGGCCACGCCGCCCTCGTGGCAGAACGTGATCCAGCCCTCGTCCAGGTCCCCGGCGCCCATCAGGCTGCTGCTGCCGCCTTCCGATGCCGTCCGGCGCTGGGCCTGGGCCTGGACATGCAGCTGGCCCCGTTCGCCCGGGGCGGTGGGGCAGGCGATCGGCGCCACCCGGTCCACCGCGATGCCCTGGCGCTCCAGGGCCTGCAGGTGGGCCTCCAGCCAGCCGCGGTCACAGGCGGCCACCCAGGTGGCGTTGCCGGCCCGACTCTCCGGTGCCAGCGCGAGGTGCAGGGCCTCCGGCTCGTCCAGCAGCCGTTCCTCCAGCAGGCCGGCCAGCGCGGCACGCAGGCGGGCTGCCGGCGCCTTGGGACAGGTCAAGGGGTGAAAGGCCAGCTCCAGCTCTCCCAGCACTGCCACCACGCTGGTGGCCTGGGGCAGCAGGGCGGCGGCACATTCGCCGTCGGCCACGATGCTGCTGCCGTCGCTGCCGGTGAGGACGAAGGGGTACTCGGTGCTGCCATCGGGCAACGCCGCCACCAGGCGATCCTGTCCGGCGGGGCGCACCCGGGGCGGCAATTGAAGGATGAGCAGGCTCATGAATGGGGCTTCAAGACCCGCAGGATTGTAAGTGGGGGCCGGAACAACAGCCCACGAATCAAAGACTTACACATCATTGTTGCAGTGATCTGGCAATTTGGCCGGGGCCGGCGGCCAGGGTGTCGCCATCCACCGGCAGGCGTCGCACCCCCAGCACCCGCAGTTCGCGGTCGCGGCGCTCCAGCAGGGTCATCTGGGCCACGCTCAGCTGTTCCAGCTGCATCAGGCCGACCACCTCGAAGTAGCGGGTGCGCACATCCAGTCGCTGGGCATCCAGGGTGCCGGCATCTTCCCCAAGCAGGCTCTGGGCCTTCTCCAGGCTTTCGAAATGCTGGCGCTGCCGGCTGGCGATAAGCCGCTGCGCGCTGCCCAGGTCGCCCTTGGGCAGCACGGCGGCCAAAACCTCCCGACCGGCGGTGTTGAGGTTGACCGGGGTGCGCTCCGGCAGCAGCGCCACATGGGGGGCCAGCCGCTCCACCGTGGCCGCATCCAGCCCCAGCCAGGTGAGCTGGCCGACGTCGTTGGGGGGCAGGGGCACCCGCTGCGATGTGCTGTTGCCGGCCTCCGCCTGGTTGCCGGGCTGGGCGCGGCGCAGCCCTTCGGCGATCTGTCCGGCCACGGCGGGCGCCAGGCCGAGGATCTCGCACAGGCGCTGCAGCGACTGCAGTTCGGCCGCCTGGATCTGGCCCTGCTGCACCAGGTTGCGCAGGTTGTAGCGGGCCTGGGCATCGCGGATCGAACCGGAGAGGAAGGCGTCCAGCCCGGCGTCGACCTCGGAGTTGTTGTTCCGGTCGGCGGCGAGGAAGGAGGACAGCCGCGCCGGCGCGAGCGGTACCGCCCAGGGCTCCCCCAGGTGGTCCACCTTGCCGCTGCGGGCGTCCTCGCGCAGGATCAGGCGGGCCCAGTCCAGCGCCCCGTTGAGGATCCAGCGCGCCTGCGCCTGGGAGCGCTCGGCGGCCTCCACCTGCACCGCCTGCCACTGCTGCCAGACCATGCCCACCGCCAGGGTGGCCACCAGGCTGACGATGATCATCGCCATCAGCAGCGCGGCACCGCGCTGGCCGCGGCGGGGAGTGGGGGTGTGGGGAGGGCGGTTCATGGGTGCAGCAGCCTCACGTCGCGGGTGACGCTGCCGGCGCCGTCGGCATCGGCCACGCCGGGTGCAAAGGTGAGCAGCAGCCGGGCACCGTCGGGCATGGATTCCCGCGCGCTGCCGGTCGGGCGCTGCCCCTCCCCGCCGGCGGGTGGAGGGGGTGTTGCGCCGTCCTGCAGGTCGCCGGAGGACTGGGCGTTGCGCCAGGCGCTGCTGCTCAGGTCGAAGAAGTACATCTGCCAGCCGGCCACGCCCCGCAGTGCCACCAGCGTGCCGGGTTCATCGCCCAGCAGCTGCTGCGAGCGCATCCAGGCCTCCTGCAGCAACTCCGCATCGTGGGTGGCCGCCGCGGCCCAGCGCAGCAGCTGGCCGCCCCGCAGGCTCCACACCACCAGCCGCACCTCGCCGCCCTGCAGCCGGGTGATGCGCAGGTTGGCGCCGTCGAAACTCACCGCCGGCACCGCCTGGGTGTCCACCGCCTGCGCCAGGTCGGCCTCCCACTGGGTGAGCACCGACTGCAGCCGCAGCAGCCTGTCGGTGTGGGCGGCGGTGACCTCGCGGCCGCGCATCACCGAGTCCAGCCCCTGCCAGGCCATGCCGGTCATCACCGCCAGCACGAACAGCGCCACCAGCACCTCCACCAGCGTGAAGCCGCTGGCGCAGGGGCGCAGGGGAGCCGCGGGGCGGCGGGGCGGGCGGGCGGGCATCGGATGGGTGTGGCAGTTCAGTTGCGCGGCAGCACGGTGGACAGCTGCAGCACCGGCTGGCCGGCCGGATCGGCGGCGCGCACGTCCGCACGGCGGAAGTTGGGGTTGGGTGTGGGCCGCACCACCAGCTGCAGGGTGTAGGTCTGGCCCAGCTGCTCGCAGTTCTGCTCGGAGTCCCCCACCGGCGGGAACTGGCGCTGCAGGCGCAGGTTGGTCAGCAGGTTGTCGGCACACCACTGGGCCGCCAGGGTGTGTCCCAACCGTTCGCTGTTGCGGGTGAGCGCGGCGGTGGCCTTGAAGCCCGCGGCCAGCGTGACGGCCACGATGGCCAGTGCCACCAGCACCTCGATCAGCGTCAGGCCGGCCTGAGGGGGCGCCTGCGGCAGGACAGGGGGGTCAGCGCGCATCGGCGGTAGCAGCAGTGGCGGAGGGTTGAACCGCAAACGGTGCCAGCCCGTCGGTGGCCAGCAGGACGCGGTGTTCGTTCAGGCTCAGCAGGATGCGCTGGGGCTCGATCACCGGCTCCGGCCCCAGCGCCACCGCCGCGCGGGCGGGCAGCAGCTCGATGCGGATGACGTCCTCGCCGTCGCTGGCTGCCTCCAGCCAGCGGCCCGGCAGGTCGGCGCCTGCGGGCAGGCCGCTGAAGTGGAAGTCCTCCCCGCCGTTGCCTTCACCCAGCGCCTGACCACCCGGCCGGCGCGCCGGCCCCGGTGCCCAGGTCACCGGCAATCCAGCGGCGCGTGCGTGGGCCCGAGCGCTTTCCAGCAGGTGCACCAGGCGGGCGGCCTCGCGCTCCAGGCGGGTGTGGTGGGGGTCGGGCAGCGCCAGGCTGGTCACCGCGGCGGCCAGGGCAACGATGGCCACCACCACCAGCAGCTCCAGCAGCGTGAAGCCGCCTGCACCGACCCTGGCCTGTCGCGCGATGCGCATGGGGAACCGGTCAGTGCCGATCGCTGTCGATCCGGGCCCCGGTCACTGCCAGGAGCCGATGTCGGCATCCTTGCCTTCGCCGCCGGTCTGACCGTCGGCACCGAGGCTGAACACGTCGATTTCGCCCTTCACGCCCGGCTGCACATACTGGTAGGCGCGGCCCCAGGGGTCGTTGGGCAGCTTTTCCAGGTAGGGCTTCCAGTTCGGCGGGATGGTGCCGGTGCTGGGTTTGGCCACCAGGGCCTGCAGGCCCTGTTCGGCACTGGGGTATCGCTGGTTGTCCAGCTTGTAGAGCTTGAGCGCCTGCATCAGGTTGTTGACGTCGGTGCGCGCCGCGGTGACGCGGGCATCGTCGGCGCGGTCCAGCACGTTGGGCACCACCAGGGCGGCCAGCACGCCGATGATGACCAGCACCACCATCAGCTCGATCAGGGTGAAGCCGCGACCGGCCGCGCGCAGCAACTGCGCCCGCCGATGGGGCGAGCGGGATGCGGTGCCGAGGGCGGCAATGGGGGGCCGGATGAGCGGGCGGGCGGGGGTCGGGCGGATCATCATGCGCGAAGGAGAAGGGCAGTCGGGACGGGACGGGCAGCCAAGCCGTGCCCGCAGGCGACGGTGACCACAACAGGGGGCACAACAGAAGGCACAACAGAACACGGAACAGCAGGCGACATCCTCGCTGCAGCTTGTCAGCATGACGTGACCAGTCCTTGCAGTTCTGTCACAGGAGCGGGAAGGTCGGTCGATCATAATGCGCCGACCATGGCAGCTCGTTGGACCGCTTGGATCGTCTGGGCCGCATTGGCGGCGTCTTTGGTGTTCTGGGGCACCCGCCTGCTGGTGCGCCCCTCCCCCTTGCCCGCTCAGGCCCAGACTGTGGCCACCGACAGCGGTGTGCAGGCCGATTTGCTGCGGCTGTTTGCCGTGGCCGGCCCGGCGGCTGGGGACGGCGCTGCCGCGCCGCAGGACCGTGCCCTGGCCGAGCGCTTCCGCCTGCTCGGCGTGGCCGCCGGCCTGCAGGACTCCCAGCGCGGCTGGGCCCTGATCGCCGTGGACGGACAGGCCGCACGGGCCTACCGGCGCGGCGAGGCGGTGGACGGTGAGTGGATCTTGCAGACCGTCACACAAAACCAGGTGGGCATCGGCCCGCGGGGTGGTCAGGTTGTGGTCCAGCTCGATCTGCCCAGCCTGCCGCCACCGGCCACCGGCAGCCTGCCGGGGGCGGAATCGGCCGCAGCAGCCGGTGGGCCTGGGGGCGGGGTGACCGGCGCGAACACCGGGGCTGGGATGGGGGGGCGCCCGCCGTTGGTGGGTTCCGCCGCCACGGCAGCTGCGGCTGCGGCCATGCCGGGCGTCAACAGTCTGCCACCGCAGATCACCCGCGGACGGCTCGGGGCGGTGATGTCACCGCGCGCGGTGGGCCAGGTGCCCGACGATGCGGGGCAGCCTCCGGGCGCTCAGCCCGTCACGCCACCGGATCTGGCCTCGCCTGCAGGCAACGCCGAGCCGCGCTGATCCGCGGCGCGTCGGCCATTCAGGCAAGCCTGCAGCGAGTGGGCGTTGCTCTGCGATTCAGCGCTGCGGCAGGCTGATGAACTCCCGCTCCGGCGGGGCCGCGGCATCCTCCGGCAGCGGCAGGGGCTCGACGGTGTCGATCACTTCGGTCAGCAGGCTGGCCGCAGCGTTCACCAGCGGCCAGCTCAGGGCGATGCCGGTGCCGTCCAGGCTGTTCATGCCCAGGGCCAGCAGCGCGGTGCTCTGGAAACCCGCCAGCACGGCATCCAGGCCGGCATGGTCGCTGCTGCGGCAGAACACCGCGTAGTCGGTGATCGGGCCGGCGATGTGAGTGGCCACGATCAGCGCTGCGCAGGCGGCCATGCCGTCGATCAGCAGCAGATGGCGCTTCTCGGCCGCCTTGAGCATGGCGCCCACCATCATCGCGGTCTCGAAGCCGCCGAAGGCCGCCAGCGCTTCCACCGGATCGTCCAGGTTGGCGTGGCGGTTCTGGGCTGCCTGCAGGGTCAGGATGGAGCGGTCCAGCTCCATCGGGTCCATGCGCGGGCCCACCAGCAGCAGGTCGTGCAGGGAGGCCTGGGTCAGCGCACTGATCAACAGGGCCGAGGCCTGCAGCGATCCCACCCCCAGCCCGGCGCAGCCCAGCACATTGCCGGGCAGAGCGTCGGCGATCTCCATGCCGGCACGGATGGCGGCATGTGCCTGGTCCACCGACATCGCCTGGGCCACGCGGCAGTTGCGGGTGCCGTGGGCGATCTTGCGCGACAGCACGCCCGGCTGCCGGGGCAGCGCCGTGGCCAGCCCGCAATCGACCAGCTGCAGGTTCAGGCCCTGGTGGTGCGCCAGCACCGGCAGCGCCACCCGGCTCTGCAGGATGTCGTCCACCATCGTGGTGGTGTCGCGCTGGGAGGGGTCGGCCAGGTCCGTGGCCAGGCCATGGTCGCCGGCAAACACCAGCAACTGCGGCTGGCGCAGCCGGGGGCGCAGCGCGTTCTGGATCAGGCCGATGCGCACCGCCAGCGGCTCCAGCTCCCCCATGCTGCCGGCCACGGCGGCACGCCGGGTCAGCTTGAGCTGCAGCGCCTGTTCCAGCGAGGCGCGGGCGGTGGGGGCGATCAGCGGGGGGCGGTCGGTGAGCAGCATCTCGGTGAAGACTCGGTGAACCGTGCATTCTGCGAGCGCCGCTGCAGGGGCGCCATGGCGGATGTCACACCGAACCGATCCCCGCCGGGCGAAGGCGGCCATGCCGACCCTTTTGGCGGTACCGCACTGCTGGTGCCGGGGCTCAGCGCAGGAACAGCCGGTACACCGGGTTGTCCGTCTCCTCTACGCAGGGGTAAGCCAGCGTGTCCAGGAAGCGGCGGAATTCGGCCCGGTCCGCACGCGGCACCTGGATGCCCACCAGGATGCGGCCGTAGTCCGCACCCTGGTTGCGGTAGTGGAACAGGCTGATGTTCCAGTCCGGGTGCATGCTGGAGAGAAACTTCATGAGCGCGCCGGGTCGCTCCGGGAAAACAAAGCGGAACAGTCTCTCGTCGGCCGCCAGCGGTGAGCGGCCGCCCACCAGGTGCCGCATGTGCTCCTTGGCCATGTCGTCGTCGGTGAGGTTGACCGTGGCAAAGCCGTGGCGCTGGAAGTTGCGCTCGATGCGGTCTGCCTCCTCCCGTTTGGAAATGGCCACGCCCACGAAGACATGAGCCTGCTGTTCGTCCGAAATGCGGTAGTTGAACTCGGTGACCGCACGGGGGCCCACCGCCTCGCAAAAACGCTTGAAGGAGCCGCGCTCTTCGGGAATGGTCACCGCGAACAGCGCCTCGCGCTGCTCGCCGAACTCGGCCCGCTCGGCGACGAAGCGCAGTCGGTCGAAGTTCATGTTTGCGCCGCAGGTGACGGCCACCAGCGTGCGGCCCCTGCACTTGTTGCGTGCCACCCACTGTTTCATGGCTGCAACGCCCAGGGCGCCGGAGGGCTCCATGATGCTGCGACTGTCCTGGTAGATGTCCTTGATGGCGGCGCAGACCTCGTCGGTGTCCACCACCACGAACTCATCGACCAGTTCGCGGGCGACCCGGAAGGTCTCCTCGCCCACCTGCTTCACCGCAGTGCCGTCGGCAAACAGCCCCACATCCGCCAGCGTGACCCGCTTGCCGGCCTGCACCGAGCGCAGCATGGCGTCCGAATCGCGCGTCTGCACGCCGATCACGCGGATCTCCGGGCGCACCGCCTTGATGTAGGCCGCCACCCCGGAGATCAGCCCGCCGCCGCCGATGGCCACGAACACCGCATCGATCGGCCCCTGGTGCTGGCGCAGGATCTCCATCGCGATGGTGCCCTGGCCGGCGATCACGTCCGGGTCGTCGAAGGGGTGCACAAAAGTCAGCTGCTGCTCCTTCTGCAGGGTCAGCGCGTGCTGGTACGCGTCGCTGTAGCTGTCGCCATGCAGCACCGTCTCGCCGCCGAGAGCGGCCACCGCATCCACCTTGACCTGGGGAGTGGTCACCGGCATCACGATCACGGCCTTGCAGCCCATGCGCCTGGCCGACAGTGCCACGCCCTGGGCATGGTTGCCTGCCGAGGCGCAGATCACGCCCCGCTTGAGCACCTCCGGGGGCAGCTGCGCCATCTTGTTGTAGGCACCGCGCAGCTTGAAGCTGAACACCGGCTGCTTGTCCTCCCGCTTGAGGAAGACTTGGTTGCCCAGCCGCTTGGACAGGTTGCGCGCCGCGTCCAGCGGTGACTCGATGGCCACGTCGTACACCCGGGCCGTCAGGATGCGGCGCAGGTAATTGCCGGCGATCTGCTGTGCGACCGGGGAGAGCCCGTCGGACGCCTTGACGGCAGTGGAGGACGACGCGGCAGCGGTCGTGGAGGTGAACGTGGACGTGGAGGTGCGCGCAGCGCGCTTCTGGGAGGGCATGGGCTCGATTCGCAGGCGTCGAAGGCGGCGAATCATAGGTCAGACCCCGCCGCATCCAGGGACATTGCCTTGGAGTGCTGCCCGTCAAGGGGCGGTGCTTCCTGTCCGCTGCCTCGCGGATCCCGGCTTGCAGCCAAAAAAAAAGCCCGGGGGTGAGCCCGGGCTTAATCCACCTATGGAGGAGGGTGGAGGAGACAACCATTGGGGTCAGAACAACACGAGGGGCATCTTGGATTGACTTTCGCCCTCTGTTCTCTTACGACCCGTTGGAGCCATTCTAAAACGCTTTCATGTTGCAATGCAACGTGTGGGGTTGTTCGAGTCGGCGGCGGCTCCAGACGGATGTCACGCACAGGCGCGGCAGTTGCTGCACTTCCAGTACGGCTGCCCTGTGTTGAGGCGGTTGGCGCGCGGGGCAAGGGGCTTGGGCGATGACAATTGCAGCCGTGATTGCCTTTGGATGAAGTGCAAGCGCCTGCATCCATTAGAGGACCTGAAAGATGCCATCCGTCACCATCCGGAACTTGCCCGATGAGGTGCATCGCGCCATCCGCGTGCGGGCCGCTCAGCACGGCCGCAGCATCGAGGCCGAGATGCGCAACATTCTGGAATCCGCAGTGAAGCCACAGGGCCGCGTCAAGCTCGGTTCGATGCTGGCCGAGATCGGCCGCCAGGTGAAGCTGACCGATGAGGAGCTCGCCACCTTCGAGAGTGTGCGCGACAAGACCCCGGCCCGTGCAGCGAGCTTGGAGTGATCTTGCTTGATACGAACGTGGTTTCGGAAGCCGGTCCGTACACTGCGCGACCCGATCTGATCTGACTTGGAGTGGAGAGCAGCATGGAATGCACGATCAACTGGATGCCCGCCAGCGGCATGGCCTTCAGCGCGGAAACCGGCAGCGGCCACCTGCTGACGATGGACGGCGCGCCTGAAGGCGGTGGCCGCAACCTGGCGCCGCGGCCGATGGAGACCCTGCTGGCCGGTGCCGGTGCCTGCACCGCCTACGACGTGGTGCTGATCTTGAAGCGCGGCCGCCACGACGTGCGCGGCTGCGAGGTCAAGATGTCCGCCGACCGGGCGCAGACCGACCCGAAGGTGTTCACCCGCATCGGCATGCACTTCGTGGTCAGCGGGGTGGGCCTGCCGCCGGCGGTGGTGGAGCGGGCGGTGAAGTTGTCGCACGACAAGTACTGCTCGGCGGTGGCCATGTTGGGCAAGACGGCGCAGATCGACTGCAGCGTTGAATTGAAGGACTTGGCGGCACCCGCCTGACTTGGGCGAAGGGGCCGGATTGGGGTGAATTGACGCCTATTCGCGACAGGTTTTTCGCGGTTTTGTGGATATTCCGCTGCGCCGCAGCAATTTGCTGCGGCGCAGCGGGATGCAGCTTGCGTGCGCGCTGATCACGGTGTTGGACGAAGCCGCTGCGCGGAGCCGACCTCCCGACAGTCCCGACAGTCCCGTAAGGTGCGTGTTCACGCAGCCGATTCTGGCGCGTGTTCACCCACCCTG
>Ga0154020_10008010_pt1 | contig 12289 bp, 11 predicted proteins | sample Klosneuvirus_201_FD_109709 | JGI IMG/M metagenome (GOLD analysis project Ga0154020, IMG submission 109709) | Active sludge microbial communities from wastewater, Klosterneuburg, Austria - Klosneuvirus_20160825_MG | ecosystem: Engineered > WWTP > Aerobic digester > Activated sludge | place... | reverse complement strand
GTTCCGATCAACAACAAAAATACTTCCCGTCGCTGATGATGTTGTCGGTTGGTCATTTTTGGGGTGGGAGGTGTTGGGATTCTGTACCGATTGGTAGGGGTGTCTGCCCCCCCTTTAGGAGTCTTCCTAAGACCCCGATCGGAGTACTTTAGGGGGTGCATAGGAGGGGATCAGGGGGAAGGTGTGTGGGTCTGTTTTTATGGCCATATCTGGAAGCTGCTTATGCTGAAGAAAATTCTCCGGGTATCAGGTCACATTGGGAACGGCACGCCCAACGGGGGCACGAAGGGGGGATGTGGATGGAATGAGGTTGGACAGGTTGCGGAAGCGAAAGAGGAATCTGCATCGACCGTTTGGCAAGGCCGGGTCACTCCTCCGTTTCGGGCATCGTGTCTTGCATCCAAGCGATCCGTTTGTCTGTCACTTCCAGCAGATAGCGCTCGCTCTCTGGGTCAAGCAGGATTCCCGTCGCGAGCCAGTAGGACTTCGGCTTGAACGACTTGTCCGGTTTGTTGATGTGGCTCCATCGCTTGGTGATGGCCGCCGCATAGGCTTGTTCTACGAGGGTCTGCGACGGGTCCCAGGCGCGTGCGCGACGAATCTTTCCGGTCGCCTTTTGCCACTGCTCGCGACGGCTCTCAACAAGGATCGAGTGCTGCATCCGCTTGATGAGAGGGTCTGTTGTGATGTCGTAACCCGCCGCCGCTGCATGTTCGAGGTATCGTCCCGGCGACATCAGTTGCAGGAGTCGCGCCGCCAGTCTTTGCTGTTCTTCGACGGCAATGTCGCGATGATGCTTCACTTCCCGAAGTTCCGTTGCAAGCAAGTCCTGATTCAAGTCCAGCAGCGCCAGTCGCTGCGCCTCACCGAGCAGTGACGGAGGCGTTTTGATGAGTCGCCGAAGTTCCTGGCGCATCTGCTCGACGTGGCGCTCGGCGGTGATGCGCCGATTCCGTTCTTCCACAAGACTCCGCATCGTCGAGTCCGCCGACGCGTGGATTTCCTGATGCGCCCGCTCCGACGCGGTGAAACTCTGTCTCTGTTTCGTCAGCTCAGCGTCGCGACTCTTCAGAGCCCTCTCACTCTCATCGCACTGATTGCGCAATTCCTCGTATTTCCGATTCAACCCCTCGTGCTCTTTTGCGACGCGCTCTTTCGACTCCCGATGTTCTTCGGATTCCCGACGAAGCCGGTCGATTTTCACTTCCAAGTCGAAGCGAACGTCCTCGGTCTGCCCTCGCATCCGCTCGATTTCTTCTTCCAACTCCGTTGAGTACGCTTCGGCTCTCTCTAGGTCTTCCGAGAGACTATTGTATCTCGACTCCATCTTGTCGGCACGGCTCTCTTCCTTCCGACACTGAAGCTCCGTCTCCACATGCTTCTTTCGTTCTTCTTCCAGCTCGTCGCACAGCGTCGCATTCTTCTTCCGTTCGTCGGCAAGCTCATCGCGGACCGTCGCAAGTTGCTCGCGAACATCGTCCAGATCGTCGCGCAGCGAAGCATTCTTCGTCCGTTCCTCGGACAGCTCGTCGCGCACCGTCGCAAGCTGATTCCGCAGGATTCCTTCGCTCGTCTGCGCTTGCTTCACCGCCACCTCAAACTCATCGGCCCGCGCTCGTTCCAGCGCCAGCAGCATCAGCGCTTCCGCAAGCGTCTTCGGCTGACCGCGCCGCCGTCGCGAGGGAATGTCCTCACCGGGAGAGAAATCGAGGCGCTTCACCCCCGGATGTCGATACCACCACACGCGACAGCGCTTGCCGCAAAACTCGCGGTCTGTACGAACACAAAAAGGTAGGCGAAAATCACACGTTTTACAAAAATGAACGTCTCGCAAAAGATCCGCCTTTTTATCGCGATGAGTGATCTCGATCGATGTTCCATATTAGCACAAACGCACAGCTTATCGCGACGAACCTGGAGTCGCTGATCACGTAACTTTTTGACTTCGTTTTGTTTAAAAATTTTGATTGAGCAATAAATTTCCCCAAAAGGAAGTCATTATTCGAAAATTTCACGAGAACCAGTCTTCTCATTGCAGACGAAATCGATCGTTTCTTGGTTGAGATGAATACCTCTCAATGGGTTGCGGATTTTTTGCTTAGCAATGAGCTGTTTGCCTCCCATCATGATTGAGTTGATTGCTTCGCGCAGATCGGTTCAGTGAACAGATCCAAATTGAGCAGAACGAGTCGTGATAGACTCTGCTTATGAAGAAGTGCCCGGTCTGTGGTCGAAAGGTCGTTAGCAAGCGGCGAGACGCGATCTACTGTCGAAACCCTCGCTGTCGCAAAGAGGCGTTTTTGGCGAGGAAGGAGCAGGCTGCGACAGAGCCCCTGCCGCGCAGCGCGAACAAAGCGTCGGTGGTGGTTTCGTTTCCCGACGGAAGCCGATGGCTGATGGAACTGATTCCGCTTCAGCCGACTGCGCAGACGCAGTTACCGACGCTGACTCAGGTTGCAAACCTTCCACCGATTCAGACCGAGGGATCAGCCGAAGCGAAGACGGCTGCGATCGATTTGTCGCCAGCGACGAAGAGGAACGGTTTGGAACCGATCCAAGCAGCAAGTACCAACGAAAAGATGGATGTGGTTGTGAGCGAAAGCGAATCTTCATCAGCGGCTATGCCGGAAGCGTCGGAGGTGGACCAGAACCGTTCCGAACCGATCCAAGTGATCGTCGCTAAAGATGCCATTTCTTTGGGCCTTGCGGCAGATTCAACGGTTGACGCCGCAGAAATCACGAGTCCTGTTGCTGCTTCCACGCAAAGCGCGGAGTCTGCCGCAGTCGAAGTTCCAACGGAGATCAGACCGGCATCGATCGAGCCAGCGCTGCGCACTGTCGAGCTGTACTTTGTGGACGCTCGTGCACGGAGGATGACGTTCGAGTCAGCGACGCGCTATCGCGACGGAAAGTGGCGAGTCGATTTCCTGGCGCGGGCGGTGCTTGGCGTGGGTCCGTCGGAAGGGCGCGGGCTCGGAGGTCAGCCGGGACGGTGGCGTGAGTTTTATCCGCAGAAGTCACCGGGCGATTATGGCTTCGTCGAGAACGTCGGAGTGCTGTGCTGGGAGGACGGGGATGGTCGGGCACATGCCGCCGAGGCTGGACTGCTCAGCGCGGCGCTTGGTCCGACGTGGCGGGAGAGGATTCGTTCGATATTGGTAGCGCGGACAGCGGACGGTGCCGATCGCTGCTAGGCGAATACATCACTAACGGTTGATGCCGTCGCAGCTCGACGCAGCCAGAGCTTGAGCTGCCCCAAGTCCTGGCAACTGGTGATGCGACGGAGCTGTGCCGCGTCTGGCTCCAGACCGCGAGCACTGAGCACCGTCAGCAGCGCCTCGGCTTCGCCCTTGACTTGTCCCTCGGCGATGCCACGGAAGTAAGGTGGGCTGTCGAACTCTGTGCGGGGAACGAATCGGGTGCTGGGGTCGAGCATGATGAGCCTCTGAATGTTCGTGAAACGCTCTTTTGTGACTATGCCACCAAGCAGGCCGAGCATCCACCATAAGCGATCGATGGCCTCGGTTGCACTCGGGGCAGCATGGTGGAGCGCACGGAGTGCCGAGTACGCGACTCGCTCGCCGCCGTCGTCGTCTGCGTGGACCAGCGCCGACAGCAGTGACAGCGGGACATTCGCTTCGGCCTCGTCGACAGACTCGATGCGGGGGATTTCATCTGGGCCAAGTACCAGCGGCGACCACGGCGAGGTCGGATGGAAGCGCGGGATTGGCTGTCGCGCCCACTTTGCCGTCGCAGTACTCGTCGCCAGTACCAGCAGGTAGGTCAGGCAGCCGTGTTCGGCAAATAGCGCCGACGCATATAACGGCCAAGCGCGATGTTTTCGATCGTCGGGCTGGCGCTGCACCTCGAGTACCACCGCCAGCACTGGCTTGCCTTCGTGCTCACAGACCAGCGCCCGGTCCGCCCGAAACTCCTGCGCCACCGTTTGATTGAACGACGCAGGTGCCAGCTTCACCGATGAAAACGGCGGTACATCCTGACCACACAGCCGCCGCAGTAACTCTGGCACCAGCTCAGGATGCCGAGAGCAAAGCTCCAGCGGCGCTTCATGTTCTATGGAAAGGGGCATTTCAAATAGCTCTATCTATGGCTTTTTGATTTGATTGCCTTTGCTGGTGATTTTGAGGCTACCAGTTTTTGTTCTGGTTGTTTCTTTGGTTTCGATTCGCAAATTCGACAAAATCCTTTTAGCACATTCTGAAACCGACGAATAATCTCGATGTCTAATTCAATTTTAAAACCTTCGCTATATTTATCTATTTTGGCATTTTTGAGTCTATTATTCATCGATGCAGTAAGAATGCCAGATGTATGAACGATTGCATTACGAATGATGGCGACCTCGATGACATCCTTCACGCGATAACCTTGGCGTGCGCCAGAACTACTTAATTCAATCATCGCCTGTGCGTAGTCTTCTACCTTCTTCCTGATTACCACTGCCTCAGCAAATTCGCAGTCATTCGTCAGATCGCGAGAGAGGTCAGCAAACCGTTCCCGCAGCTTGACGTTTTTCGCCGAATCTGTCATATATCTCTCGATAAAAAGGACGCACATGGACTCAAAAGCGGAAAAATAGTGAATCAGAATACCACCCAGCAGTACCTGTGGTTTCTTTAGTTGTTCACAGTAATTTTGTACCGAGAGCTGGAATTTCCCTTTTCCATCAGATAATGATGTGACAAGCATGGTTTTTGATACGTCGAGTGGCATATCGAGCACTGTCATCATTTCCCATTTTGTCGACTCAAATCCAGCAGCGAGAAGCAGTGAATTATAGGTTCGCGTAATGAGCTTCCAATTAGTCCACTGATCCGCAATGCGATTGCTTATGCTCATGAGGTATCCTTGTCTGGCTATCTATGCTAATTGTTAGAGTCTCTGCGCCTTACCCCCTCCCCGCCGCCATTTACTGGGATGAGCATGATCCCGGCGCGTTCGATCGCGTCTTGGATCGCTTTCAGGGTGGCGGGGCGTGGGGTTCGGGTGTTGGACTCGAAGTCCTTGATGGCGGTCAGACTGACTCCGGCAGCCTCGGCAAGCTGGCGCTGCGAGATGTCGAGTAGACCGCGAGCGGCGCGGCACTGACCGGGCGAAATGTCAGCCTTTTGGGCTGCATTGATACTTTTTGGTTGACTATCGGCCATGGCGGACTAATCTTCGAGCTGTCGAAGCGGTGGCATCATGCCACCTTTCACTACGGGCATCAAAGGCATGTCCTTGGGCTACGTCTGCCCGAGGGAGCGCGCGCACTGCCGACATCGCTCGTGCGTCTACACGCATGGAAGGGAGAGCCATGTCCTCGGCACTTTTGCGTCAGCCGTCCGGCCTTGCTTTGATCTGTGTGGTCGAGTTCTGCGAGCGGTTCGCGGGATTCCTTCTGTCGTCGCTACTGGTCTTGTACCTAAGCGATCGGTGGCAACTATCTGATGGTGATGCGGCACGAGCTGCCGGGTACTGGCAGGCGCTCGGCTATTTGGCAGCGATCGGTGGTGGCTTGCTGGCCGATCGAATCGGCTACCGTCGGTCTGTGGTGTCCGGTCTGGTTACACTGGTCATCGGTCTGGCGCTGCTGTCGTTGGAGTCGCGAACGGGGAGCCTACTCGCGGCGGCGCTGCTGATTGTGGGGAATGGCCTATTCAAGCCTGCGGTGACGGCGCTGCTCTCCGCGATCTATTTGCCAGGAGATCCTCGTCGCAGCAGCGGCTTTGACTGGTTCTATCTGACGGTCAACCTCGCTGGCTTCGCGGCCCCAATCATTGGAGGTCTGCTGCGTACCCAGTTTGGGTGGGCGAGCGCTTTCGCGATGGCAACCGCTGCTGCACTGCTGGGACTGCTTTCGCTTCTCATCGGCGGTTCCGCTGTGCGCACGACGACGACGCACATAGAACACATGGAGCCTGCGCCCAATCGGCATTCCAAAGGTCCACGCCTTCTGGCTCTGATCGGAGTCATGCTCGCGCTCGCGATGCTCGGTTTGGCTTTTTCGCAGAGTGCGGGGACGCTGCTGCTCTGGGCTCGCGACCACACCCGACGGAACATTGGCTCATATCAGATCCCGCCCGACCTCTTTGCATCGGTTCCGTCGCTCATCGTGATAGTTCTGACGCCTGTCCTGTCGGCAGTGTGGCGATCGATGCAGCGCCACAACCGAGAGCCGTCGGACTCACTCAAGCTGCGCATCGGCCTCCTTCTCATGGCCGCTGGATACGGAGTGATGGTGCTCGCCGCATTCATCTCTGACGCTCATCCCGTCAGCGCGCTATGGCTTCTCAGCGGCAAGCTCGGTCTGACGATAGGTGAAATGCTAGTGCTGCCTTCGGGACTGGCGCTGGCTGCCACCATGGTCCCGTCGCATCGGGCTGGGTTTACAATCGGACTGTCGTTCGCTGCCCAAGCACTCGGCTTCTGGCTCGGCGGGATCGCTGGAAGCTATTGGGACAGGACAACGCCGACGAGCTATTTTGCGGTGCTGGCGACTTGGACGTTGGTTGCGGCAGGACTGTGTTGGCTTCTGATCCAGCGTCGCGAGGCCGGTCGGGCCTGACGCTTCGCCCAGTCATTCTTCCGCCGACTCGCTTTGCACCCGCTCCGAGTGCGCTTCTGCCCAAACGATTTCCGCAGAGAGCGATGACGACGGCTTGACCACCCTCAACACACCATTGTAAGCAGACGATTGTGTGCGTTGACCGACAGGTCTGGCACCGCTTCACTTTGCGGCGCTGGCTGCAACCAGCAGAGAGGCTGACATGGGTCGTTCGCGAAGACGTTCTTCTCGCAAAGTCTCACCGTGGCTGATTGCGCTTGCACTCGTGTTTTACGTTGGCGCGGTGGGCGCGCTGTCGACCGAGAGCCTGGCCTTTCGACTTCTCCTCACGCTGGGCTGTATCGGTGCTGTTGTCGTCATCATCGGTGGCTTCTTCGCCGCGGCAGACTCGCCCATTGCGAAGGTCAGCCGTGTCGCACGGTCACGAATGGGAATGGTTCTTACTGCGCTAGGATTGACGGGTTTAGGACTGGCCGCCGGATGGTCTGAAGCCAAGAAGCGTAGCGATCAGGCTGCGGCGGTCGCACGGGCGGCGGCAGAGCAGGAAGCCGCTGAGGCCAAGTTTCGGGCGATGTCGTCGGCAGGTCACTTGGACGCAGCGCGAACCGCCATGGACGAGGGCTTCGATGCCGCAACTCGTACAGGAGGACAGCTCACGCTCGCTGAGCGCCACCTTCGAGCCATCCCCGGTTCGGCATCAGAAGCTCCGTTGGCGAACGCACTCCTCTTGGAATGTGCATCAAGGCCCGCTCGTGCGTTGATCCTCGCTGCGGAGCACGAGGTGGAATCGGGTACAGGTGAGGACATTTTTCGACGTCTGGGCCTTGCCAGGGAGATGCTTCGCAAGATTCCCGCGAGTGTGCCGGAGCATGCCATCGGAGAAGAGTTGATTCGGACTTGGCGGCAGCGGGAAGCAAGCGAACACCTTGCGGCAGCTCAGAAAGAAGTCGACTTGGCCACGGATGACACCATCTTCCAGCGACTGGAAGCTGCCGATGACCATCTTCAGAAGATACCCACCGACACCCCCGAACGACCCCTGGCAGACTCGCTTCAGAAAAAGTGGCAACGTCGCGCAGCGCTGCTGCGGCTGAGCGCTGCTCGGTCTGCCATCAAGGAACGAGCCTACGTACTCGCCGCCGCCCATCTGGCCCACGTTCCGCCGAACTCCCCATTTTCGGCCACAGCGATAGCTCTGTCGAAGAAAGCGGATTCACTGCGCAAGGCCGACGAGCGACGCCAAGCCCAGTCCTCGGCGGATTCAGATGACGTGGATGCCGGGTCGGTTGGGGGCGGCAGCGGTGGTCGGCAGCGGGGTTCCGGCGGCTCTGTGTATGTCCATTCCTACACCCGAAGGGATGGAACCTATGTTCGCTCCCACACGCGCAGCGGTGGCCGAAGACGGTAGTCGATCGCCAAACTTGTTCGAGGATGGCGTCGTGGGGGCTCGACGCGCATGGAAGAGCGGGCCAACTGAAGCAGTTGCAGACCGCATCTGCCCGGACCATAGTCTTATGGACTATGAGCCAGAGTAAAGACTTGTTTGCCTACACCGACGAGACCGGAAATACTGGCCTCAAGATTTTCGACGATGCACAACCATTCTTCCATACTCTCACAATTATCGCCCGAGAAGACCTCAGCAAGGTGGTCGCACCCTTGGTATCGGAGTGGTGCGCCACACTAAAAGTCAACGAACTTCACGCAAGTGAACTGGGGGTGGGTCGCCTGGAGCGGGTAGCACCGCAAATGCTCGAGTTCCTAGTGCGCGAGCGTCCCCTCTTTATCTTCACAACGGTGGAGAAGCGCCATCTATCCGTGATGAAGTTCGCTGACGCCGTGCTCGACAGCCCGGCTGTGACAGGGCTCCACTATGGTCACCGGGCGTGGCGCCTTCGGATGTGCCTGTCCATAGCCAAGCACTTCTCCCCGAGCGATGAACGCGAGTTCTGGGACGCATTCAATCGACGGGATCTCGAGCTCTTCGTCCGCGTGGTAGATCGAGTCGAGAATAGTCTTATGACGTGCTCGCGCGATGCTCGTGAGCGCGAACTGGTCGGCGACGCATTGAGATGGGCAATGAAACACCCGGAGGATCTCTTGATGCGTGCAGGCCATCTCGATTCTCCAAACATCGTGGCGTTTGGGTTCGTGATCCATGCAATCCACTCGATGTTCCATAGCACCGGGCTTCGCGTTAAGACCTTCATACATGACGAGCAGAATCAGTTCATGGGCGCGTTCCGCCGAATGTACGACATCCTTTGCAAGAGGCGGGGGGATGAGCGGCCTGACAACCCTTTCATCGATTGGAAAGAAGCCGACACCTTCGACTGTCCACTGACAAGAGCGGATTCAAAGGAGGCACCGGCACTCCAGCTAGTCGACACACTGCTTTGGTTACTGAAGCGCTACTTCACTAGAGGGACTACCGGCGGCACTGCCTGCGATGCGTTGTTGACGCCGCTCCTTGCAGTAGGAACAGGACACGAGTTCAGTCGTCGACAGCTCGAAGAGGAGGTAGCCGAGACGATCCAGCAATTGCTTCGTACATTCGCATCGTCTCCGGCATTGCTCCAGCAAGCCAGGGTTTTTCGGGACAGGCTCGAAGAAACACGGCAGCGAAACATGCGCGAGCAGGGGGATCCCAAAAAGTAGCCATATCCCACTATTGGCTGCCAGTGACAGTCGCCTACTTCTCAATGCCACATATCGCTATCGGACTTTCCGGTCAGGCGGGATTTCTGCTCCCCTAACGCGGCTTGTGGGCGTAAATGCAGTCCACAGTCACGGTACCATCTCGGAACCGCATGCGGGCTTGAATGAGTGCGCCTTCCCAATAGGAAAAGGACGCAGCGAATCGATCATCGTCTACAGCGCGGCAAAGTCTGACCTCTCGGAATTTTTCTCCGGCACTCCACTCAACCTCGACGGGTAGTTCGCGAAGAGGACTGAAGTCAGATGAATGCGGAACAATCCACACTTGGACTTCATAGCCTTGGTTAGGGTGCATGGAGGGAAACACATTTGCGACAAGCATGTTCCCGCGAAGATCGGCGTACTTCTTTCGCCGAAGGTCGTCGAACTCTCCGTCCTTTATTCGGTCGAAGGCGCGAACGTGGTATGTTTTCTCTTCTGGGGCACGCGTTCCCATGAAGACCCGATCATACGTTCGGAGAGTCTTCCAATACCACTGGCGGCCAGGTGTCTTGGTCCCATCCAGTGCTCGGAAGACCAAGCCGCGGGTTACGACTTGAATTCGACCGTGCTGCGCCTCCTCATCCCACTTCAATGCAATCACGTTGTAGGTATTGGTGGCAGGCGATCCAGCCGCAGCTGGCAACCCCGATTCAGCAGCGCCCGCGGAGCCTCCCGCAACGACGATGAGAGGATGTTCCGACTCACTCGTCCATGCGCACAGCGCGTCGTAGGAAAAAACGTGCGGGTAATGCTTGTGCCCGTGAAGGACTATATGGAAACCATACCTTCGCAGAATCCCAAGGAGCATCTGGCCGTTGGCCACTCCGTCATAGCCTCGCCCTGGCTCAGCGAGGGCTGGTAACACGACTGGATGGTGATGTAGGAGTGCGATCTTGACGGAGTCTTTCAATCGACTGGTCGGAACTGCCTTCAGTTGCTGTTCGAGTTGATCGAGCGCGTCATCATCGACGTAGCCGCGATTCTGCTCTGCCGTGCCTTTCTGAATGTCGACGCAGGAGTTGATCTCTGCGATCACCAGATGCTCCGTCAGGCTTCGATCATGCACACGTGTAAGGCGGTTTGGCTCCTCTGGTTCAGCATGCCGTTGCGTTGTCGCTTTGTAGAACCGGCAGAACGGATACCACCGCCTTCCAAGATCAGGCTCTGCGTAGTGGAGATCGTGGTTCCCTGGAACCACGAGTACATTCTCGGCCCCAAGCTGATGGCCGAGCAGCGGTCGAGCCCGCATGGCTGCGATGAAGTTCTTAGCCTCATCAAACTCGCTCGTCGAACCCGCTTGAGTCAAGTCGCCCGTCAATGCGAGTAAGACAGGAACGGGGTGGTTCGCATCAGGCAGCCAAGGAACAACCTGGAACGCTGGACCAGACAGGTCTGAGAAAAGCGAATCGGCCAGGGTCGGAATGCCCCGCGCAGGAGGCCGCGTTCCATCTGGCTGAAGTTCAGAGAGAAATCGATGCTCCGGCCCAAAGTGAGGATCGGAGACGTGGACAATTCGCACCTGTCGAAGAGAGTGATTCACAGTAGTGGGCTCCAGTGTACCGATTCGCAACCATTGCGCACATAAGAAAGTCCCTCGCGACCATCGGGTCGCAATACACGCCCCGCTAGTTTGAGCGCCACCGAGCCAGTAGCGGCGCGTTCAATCGATGGATTCAGGTGTCAGCAATGTGCCGTCGATAGCGGCATCGCAGCCATCCACCGACGCCCTCAACTCGTGCTCCCAGCATGCCGCAGCAGATCCAGCACACTCGCGGCATGCCAGACTTCGCCACGGGTGGGTAGGATTCTGGCTTTCCTCAGCTTTTCGCCGATTTGGCGCAGACTCAGTCCCTGTGCGCGCAGAACGTGCGCCTGCTGGATCGCGATCGTCTTGTCGCGGGTCGGTCCTTGCTTCTTCTGACCATCGGCGCTCTCCTTCTTGGGCCGACGAGGCAGAGTCAGGAATCCAGCTCGTTCTAGGATTCGGTACAGAGTCGGGCGCTCCCACTCCGTACCACGCGGACGTACTCCTTCCGAGGTCAATCGCTTCGCGATATCGAGCACGCTCAGTCCGTCTCTGTGCAGCGTGCAGATTCGCTGAATGACCCTCTGTTCGCCAGGATGCATCACGATGTTCCGCCGCCCGTGCTCGTCGGGCTCCTTCGTATACTGCCACCCGTAGGGAGCGCCTCCCATCTGCACCCCGCGCCGCTTCAGCTCGTTCATCGCCTCCTGCGTCCGCTCGCTAATCGCTTCCCGTTCCCATTGCGCAACGGACATCAGGACATTCAGCATCAGCTTGCCACTCGCCGACCGCGTATCGATCGAATCACTGACGGACAGCAGCGAGTATGGGAGTCCCTCCCGAAAATAGGAATCGCACAAGTACCCGAGATCCTTCACACTCCGCGTCAGCCGATCGAGCTTGACGACAACAATCGCGTTGGCTTGATTGCTGGTCAGCATCGCCAACGACCGCTTGATCCCTGGCCGCTCGAGGGACTTCGCCGAAAATCCCTCATCGATCACGATGTCAACAAGCTCGATGTCCTGACTGACGCAGTGAGCCCGAATCCGCACCTGCTGCGCCTCCAAGCTGACGCCCTCGGTCGCTTGCTGCTCCGTACTAACCCGGACATATCCCACCGCCCGGAGTCTCCCCTCAACTCCCCTCGTCCCTCCTGACCTACGCATCCTGCACCCCCAAGAATTGAACCTTTGCAGATTTTATCGACATATCCGCAGTGCATGCAATTTGAATATATCTATGTGGGATTCTGTGGTGAATCCTCTTGCCTCTGTTTACCGTCTCAAGTGGAGCGGATTTAGGCTCCGCTGTCGCTCTTTGTATTCCCATTGCCTTCACTCCTGTTGCGGAGTGTTGTAATGGTTAAGACCGTTCCGATCAACAACAAAAATACTTCCCGTCGCTGATGATGTTGTCGGTTGGTCATTTTTGGGGTGGGAGGTGTTGGGATTCTGTACCGATTGGTAGGGGTGTCTGCCCCCCCTTTAGGAGTC
>Ga0154020_10008006_pt1 | contig 12294 bp, 13 predicted proteins | sample Klosneuvirus_201_FD_109709 | JGI IMG/M metagenome (GOLD analysis project Ga0154020, IMG submission 109709) | Active sludge microbial communities from wastewater, Klosterneuburg, Austria - Klosneuvirus_20160825_MG | ecosystem: Engineered > WWTP > Aerobic digester > Activated sludge | place... | reverse complement strand
CCTTCTCCAGTTCCTTTACCAACCGGCGATTGGAGCTATCCGCGTGTTCCCGCCGAATCATTTCCAATTCGTGCAACTGCTCCTTGAAAAAGCGTTCCTGGGTTTAGCGTGAAAGCGGGATGCGTTCAAACCCGGAGTGCGTGACGATGACGGCATCCCAATTGCCGGTGGCGATGCGGCTGAAAAGTTTCTTGCGGTTCTGCGACTCGAAATCCTCTTTGCCTGCGGCCAGGATGTTTGCGCCCGGATACAGCGTGAGCAGCTCCGTCGAGAACTGGCCGAGCATGTGATTGGGGACAACAAACATCGGCTTGCCGGAAAGACCAAGCCGCCTCGATTCCATTGCGGCAGCGACCATCGTATACGTTTTGCCCGCTCCAACAACGTGAGCCAGCAGGGTGTTCGGAGTTTGGAGGATGCGCCAGACACCGGCCTTTTGATGTGAGTGGAGTTGGATCGCCCCGCTCGCGCCGGGCAACGTCAGATGGTCGCCGTTGAACGCGCGGACGCGCGTGTGATTGAACGTGTCGTTGTAGAGACGGCAAAGTCGTTCCCGTCGCGAATCATCTGACCAGACCCATTCTTTGAAACGCTCCTTGATGCGCTCCTGCTTTTCGCGCGCGGCCTCGGTTGATTGGGCGTTCACAACGGGTTTTTTATCCACCGTGTCATAGACCGTAGGCGTCTTGAGGTTGAGCGCGTCTTCAATCAGTTCAAGTGCCGTGTACCGGTCAGTTCCCCAATCCGTCGTGTTCGCGGTCGCACCTCGGGCTTCCCAATTCGGATTGATGTGCCAGGTGCCGAGGGCGTGGATGTGGCCGATCTCGACGCCAGACGGAATGTTGAGCAATTCATTGGTGAACTGCTGCACGTCTTCGGGCGGTAACCAGGCTGCGCCCAGCCGCACGTCAATTTCCGTCGCGGCCAAGTCCGCTGGCTGGACAGATTTCAATGCCTCGACATTCTCGGTAAATCGCGGGTCGGTCACTGACGCTGCATCCGCCACGGCCAGTTTTTCACGGACGTTGCCGGAAAGGTATTGGTCGTCGGTTTCCCATTGGTTCGTTTGCGGATTCAGAAAAATGATGCCTTTCAAGTCAGGTAAGAATTCCTGCACCGGTTTATTGAGCAAGTCGGCCATGTGGTCGAGGTTAACGCAGCCGTGCTCGTTCAATGTGACAAGCAACGCCTCCTTCGGCGTGCCGACCGACTCGACCGGCTGCCGGTGATGAATCGTGCGCTCGGTGAAAATGGTGGCCTTGGTCGCGCGTTTCGTCTCGTCGTTGTAATGCTCCAGCGAGAGGAGCAAGGGCAAATCGGGGTCGCCGTCAAAGGCGCGCTGGTTGGCGCGAAGATTTACCGGGCCAAAGCGCCCCACAAAACGGTCGTAAGCCTGGTTGAGTTGTTGCCGCGTTTCGACGACATGTTCCTCGGCGCTGCCGTCCATCTGTGAACGCAGACAATCACGGACAGCATCCCTCACTGGAATCAAATGGCGGATGCGCGAGCGTGTTTCGGCGGTCAAGTCGGTGAGCGGACGTAAAACATTTTCCTCGCGGATGCAGACCATGCCGTCGTGAAGACAATAGGCGTTTGGTTTTACATAATCGGGCGCGGGAATGGACTCATCCAGCGTCGGTTCGGCGATCTTGTGCGACTGTGCCTCGTAAACGCCCTGCGGAAGTTGTTCGACCGCTTGAGCCAGTGCCTCCGCCAAATTGCGACCGTCCGGTTCGAGAGTCGGTTCGTTTCCGCCATACATTCCGCCGGTGAGGCGCATTTGACCGAGCATCATTTCCGGTCGGGATGCGAAGTATTCGTTGATGGTAAATGCCTCGCCGACATCGTTGGTATGGGTGGCGGTTTCCTTCCACGCCGGACCAGTGGGCGATTCACCTGGGCGCAGCTTGCGAAGCATCACGATGTCGGTGGTGACTTCCGTGCCGGCGTTCTTTTTGAAAGCGTCATTCGGCAGACGAATTGCACCGAGCAACTCCGTGCGCGTGGAAAGCAGTTCGCGCAGCGTGGAATCAAGTTTGTCCATCGTGCCCCGCGAGGTGATGAACATCAGCAAACCGCCGGGGCGAACTTTTTCCAAGGCCGCCGCAAAGAAGTAATCGTGGATGGAAAATTTGTAATTGTTGAAACGCGGGTCGTGAACGGTGTAATCGCCAAACGGCACATTGGAGGCTGCGAGATCGTAAAATCCATCGGCGAGTTTGGTTTGCTCGAACGGTTGGGCACGAATGTCCGCGTCGGGATAAAGCGCCTTGGCGATGCGTGCTGACAGTGGATCAATTTCGATGCCGGTAACAGTCGAGCGGCGGAGCATGTCTTCGGGCATGAGGCCAACGAAGTGGCCTATGCCGAAAGCGGGTTCAAGCACACGCCCGCCTTTGAAACCGAATCGCTCGGCAGCATGATACATTGCGCCGATGACGGTCGGGGCGGTGTAATGGGCGTTGAGGGTGGTGGCGCGGGCGGAACGGTGTTCTTCATCCGAAAGGATTTCCGAAAGCCGGAATTGCTCTTTCCGCCAGTCGGCGTTGTCCACGTCGAACACCTGGGGCATCGCGCCCCAGCCGACGTATTTTACGAGCGTGGCTTTTTCCTCCGGTGTCGCTGGCCGTTCCTCGGCATCGAGTTGCCGCAGCGTTTTGATTGCGGCGATGTTCTTTTGGAACTTTAGTTTTTGCCCGCCGTCGCCCAAACGGTCGGCCTCGGTAATGCGGTAGGCGTTGAGGTTTTTTGGCGATTCTTCGTGATGACGGTGAATTATTCTTCGGGGGCTAGGAGGATGTATTTCTCCCGCACCAGTTCCCACGCCTGTGTCTGTGCCTGTTCCGCCGTTGATCCCCGCTGCATCAAATCCGTTCGCAGCGTGACCATTTCGTCCTTCGTCTTTTCCTCCGCCTCCAAAAGCATCTGGTGCAGGCGTCCCGCTTGTTCCAGTTCGCGCACCATCTTCGGGCGGTGTTCGCGCCAGTGTTTCTCGGCCATCCGGCCGTATTGTGTCAGTGGTGTCATTGGGCGGCCTTCGCGTTGAGAAAAGGTCTAGCTGCTGGTCTAATTCTACATGGTTTCGCCGGGTTGCCATGATTTTCTTCGGGTGTTCCTGTCACATGTCGGTTCACGGTCGAAAGAGTTCGGCAATTTCCACTTTCAATGCCTTTGCGAGGAAGAAAACGTGTTTGTCCGTGGCCACATACTTCTGCAATTCAATATTGCTGAGCACATCACGGGTGATGCCGAAGAAGTTTAGGACTTCCACCTTCGCCACCAGCATATTTTGGGTCAGGTTTCGTTGGTCACGAAGCCGGGCAACATTGCGTCCAATGAGATTCGCGTCGCGTCGCATAATCGTTTTGTGTCATTTATAGGTTTATTTGCCCTTCGCGAGGTGTGCCTGGCACACAACATCCAATGCGGTTCGGAGGGATCGGAAAAGGCAGCGACGGTGAGGATGCCCATGCAAACAAGCGACAGGTCGCCCGGAGGCAATCTGATTGGCAGCCATGACTGAAAACGCTGAACAGGGTGTCGGTTTTCATATTGGGATGTCTGTTGGTTCACCTTCGATAATAAAGTTCAGCCTGCCTCTGCCAACGGATGTTTGCGGCCACGATCTGGTTTACGGCGCCACGCGTGGAGGTCCGTTCGTCGTCATGTCCGGTTGACTGAAACGGCCAAAAGTTGTCCCTTGAATGACCTTTCAAGAGTGAGCAGCGCTGGTGTAAATTTGCGCCATGAGCACAAAGCCCGCATTGCGCCTGAGCAGGCTGATCGCAAGTGAAACCGGAAAAGACGGCGTTAAGTTGAATCGCCTGACTTCCCTCATCAATGAAGCCAATCGGGAAGCCGGAACAAACTGCTTCGTCAATCGCAGAATGCTGGCAAAAATCAGGGACAAACCAGAGAAAGTCGGGTTGACGTTGAATGTCCTGGTGGCACTCAACACCTACTATCGGAAGCGCGGGTTGGGATTGCAGCAGTTGCCAATTCTGGAGACGCGGGGTGTTTTGGAGCCATTGATGGATTCCTCTCGGGTGGTGTTCATGCTGGGAGCGAAACCCCGACCGGAAGAACGGCGCAACGATATTAGTCTATGGGATACAAAGTCGCAGGCCGAATTGTTGACCCAGGCATCCCGGCTCGACGTTCAGCGTAAGTTTGATATTGAGCCTGTGCTTTGGCGAACTCCGATCGACCCGGCAGCGATCCACTCCGAGCGTTGGCACCGGATCCTTGAAGAGGATCAGGCCTCGGTCATTTCCATCGGTTCGCCTCTCGCGTCCCTGAGCAGCGAAGTAATGCTCTCGCGCATGTTTGGCGTCGAGCAGTTCAAACTGCCACGCTTTCGCGCGGGCAAACAGGTGCCTTTTTTCTTCGTCTGGCTTCCCAAGTCGATTCAGCACTTTTGCAGCGCCTTTGCCCTGACCTGGCGTGAACTTCATTTAGAACATGCTTCGCTTGCGACACGCGTGAAGCGCAACCAAACCGCCGCCTTCATTCTCGAAGGCAAGCCGCATGTTGTTCCGTCTGAAGGAAAGGCTTGGATCATGTATGGCATTATTGCGGCGCAGCGCCGTGCCGCGGGCAACGTGTGGTTGGTCGTATCAGGACTGACCGGACCAGCCACCTACGCGGTCACAACGATGGTTAAGGAAATCAGCGCCGAGCTGCCTTGGTCTAAGGGGAAGCACTCAAAAGTTCTGTGGGTGCCTGTGAAAGTGAAAATCAAAGCCGGCAAAACCGCTCCTTGGAGCGGAGACACCCGCGAGATCGTGGAAGCCCTATTCGATGGCGAACCACGCCTATGGCCTGAAGACGCTGAACTTCCGCCTGAGAAGCTGGCTGGAAAACAATCCTCAATCTGAAATGGTTGCCGGGCTGGCGAACAACAAATCTATTCCGGCCTAAAAATCTGAATCCTCACGAAAAAGCAACGACTCTGGTTGAGGTTCCCGTTTTGGCGGCAGTCCCAACGGTAAGATAACCACCGACATCTCGTGAACGGGCTGTTTTCGGGTGCGAGTGAACATCCACACGAGCACCACCGCGCAGACAACCACGAAACCAGCAAACAAATAATCGCCGTGTTCCTGGATCATTTCATCCAGAAACTTTGTCACACGCGCCACATAGAAAACCGGGTGTTGCATAATTGTGTTGGGTTGCGATCAGTCTTTGAGCCAGCGATTGCGTTTCCACATTTCCGGGAGTGGCTTCCCTTTTGCCGCCGATTCCAGCGGACGCTCCAAAAAGCCAACCAGCAATTGAATGACGGAATCAAGTGCCGGCGCATCATCCTTGAGGCCGGCCTTTTTCCAAAACGCCTGCCAGCCGCGAATCTTCGCCGGGTCGGTTGCGAACATGGGCGTCAGACCGGCTGGCAGTCCCTCGGGAAACGCGGTGCCACGGCGGGCAAACGTCCCTGCGACGGACTTGGCAAGCAACGCGCCATCAAAGGGGAATTTTTGCGCGAGATAGTGCAGGTCGAAATAATCTTTGAAACGTGAGTTCAACATCCCCAATTTCACGATGGCTTCCAATTTCTCGGCCACAACGGTTTCGCGCGAATACGCGCGCAACTTGGGCGCAGCCATACCCAGCATGACGGGAAAGGTGATTTCCTCCGGTGCAACGGGCAGCGCGTCGCGAAAGCCAACATCCACCTGTAACGGCACGACGGCCTTGCCAATGGTAGCCCGCAGCTTCACCCGGATGCCGGCGTATTCATCCTGGGCGCGAATGTCCTCGCATACCACCGAGCGCGCATCGAAATCAACGCCATCGGTTTCGACTTCCAAGCGGCACAATTCCCTGAAAATGTCCGCCAATCTCTCCGGCGACGGATGCCCGAAGCCGAGCAGATCCAAATCCCGGGTGACGCGGTGCAGCCCCGGTTCCCAGAGCGCGAAGAGCATCGCCCCTTTCAAGATGAATTGCTCCCGATGGCTGGAGCGGGACAGCCGGTAGAGCAATCGCTCCAACGTGAACCGCACCAGCAGCACGTTGTATTCTTCCCCCGTTTTTGCGCGATGTTGGGTCAGCCGGGCATGGACTGAAGCGGCGAGATTTTTCATGCGAGGCTGTCGAAGTAAGGGCGCATGACATTAAGCACCCGGCAGACCTTGGCATAATGCCAGAGTTCCCCGGACGTGGCTTTCTTGTCCCGCCACGCATCGCGCAGCGCCTCAACCGCGATGTTGACGCCGATGCGGTTGCGGAAGCGGAAACAGTCGGCCACGGTTTTAGCGACACAATAGATCGGCACAGAGACGCCCTGGATGACATGATGTTTGATTCCCTTGGTCATCATTTCCCCGGAAAGCGTCACCACGCGCAGCGCAGGTTTGTCTGATTTTGGCGGTCGCGTTCCGCGTGAAATCGCGATCCAGACTTCGGCTGGATTCTCCGTAGTCAGTCCGTGAAAGCGCAGCGCGGAGAGCAGGCAGATGACTCCCTTCGGTGAAAGTTTTGCCGCCTCTGCCAGCGACTGATTCTCGGTGAGCGGTGCTCCTGCGACCACATAAAGCCCCCGCCCGGTTTTGAGCAGCTCGCCGCTCTCGACCAGTTGCTTGAGATACACTCGCGGAACGCCAATGGGGTTCAGGTCGCGCGGACGCAGCACTCCCAGCTTGCGCGCGTGTTTCAGAACTGCTTGTTGGTGGTTCTTTGCCACAAAGCAACTATTACATAATGTATGCAGTTGGCAACAAGTGAATACATTCAGTAAAGAGGCCGCTTTAACCGTTGTCACGGGCCTTGCAGGCGAACGAAACAGAAAAACACACGGAAGCCCACCGCGAAGACGGGCTTCCGTATGTGATGAGGCGGAGGCAAAAGGGCTGGGCTTCAAACTCCAACGCCTTCCGGTTTCTGCTGTTGCTGCTGGCCTTGAGTGCGGGCAACCGCGCGGCGCGTGGAGCGCGCGATTTGGGCGATGACGCCTTCCTTCTGGTCGTCCGGCAAGTCCTTGACCAGCGTTTCGTAGGCGTGCTTGAGAGCAGGGTTGGAATTGATGCGTTTCATCATCCCGTCGCGCATCCGCTGCTGGCGATCCAGTTCGCGCACTTCGTTGAGGACTACGCTGCGTTCGAGCCGCTCGCGCGGCATGGCCTGAACGTAAGTCCAATACTTCGGGTTCTCTTTGATGTAGGCATCAATCTTTGCATCCACCTCCGGGTTGGTGCGGAAGGTGGGCTGTTCTGCGGGGGCGGCATTGCCGCTGGCGCTCGGTGGCGCGGTGGTTTTCGGTTTGCTCATAACGATTTGTGTTTTGGTTTTAGTTGCGCGGCATTTGCCGTGTTCACCGGAGCAAGGCAGTCAAACCTTCTTGCTCCAGCAAAGTGTTTTCATGGTTTCGGGGAATCATTTGATTCCAATGAAAAAGCGGGAACGTCATTGGTGGGCGAAGGTGATACGGTGATCTTCTGCATTTCCCTCTCAAAAACCGTGACGCGCTGCTCGGTGGCAGCGAGCCGCGCGTTCAAGAGCGCGTTGTTTTGGGCAACAGTTTTCATCTCGACGAAAACCTTCTGCAATTCCTGGTAGGACTGCGCGAGCCGGGCGGCCTGTTGCATGACGAGCGCGGTGGCCTCGCGCTGGCGGTTCATCTCTGCAACAACAACATCGTTGGTAGGCGGCGGCCCGAACGCGGCGTCCGGCGGCGGGTTTAACAAAGTGGCGGCGTTCGGCGATCCGGGGTGAAGATTCCAGCGCGAGGAAACCTCGATGCGATAGACCGGATGCCCTTCCGCCATCATGTCAGGATGGTCGGGGTCAATATGGCGACCAACGTGATAGGCACGGGCGACCTCTGCATAACGCAGGGATTCAGCCGGGGCGGCCGCCGCAGGCGGCGCGGGACGAACGGCGAGTTGCGGGCGCGAAGCGCACGAGGCGACGAACACGAGTGGAATGAGCGCGAGATATTTCATGGTTTGATGGGAGTTGCGGTTGATTGGAAAGCGGACGGAACAGCGTTGAGCGCGGCGCGGGCATTCAATTTCTCCGCGCCGGTCGAAATGTCTTCGGCAAATGGTTTTTCCGAGCCGCCGATTTCGGCATCGGCACGGTCAATAGTTTGCAGGACATAGAGGTAAAACTGTTTCCCGCTCGGCACGCGGACATAGAACCCGTACTTTTGAATCGCGTCGTAAATGCGCTGTGCGTAAATCGAGAGAACTTTTTGCGCGCCTTCAAATGGCGCATTGGCCAGCGAGGGGCTGCTGATCGGGCCAAAGACAGTTTGCTGCTTTTCGGTCAGCGCCTCGGCTGCACCGGAGAGGAAGGTGGCGGCGAAAAGTTTTATGTCCGCCATGTCGTCAGACTTGATGACGCGCCCGCGCAATCCAGCGCTGCCGTCCGTGATGCCCCAGCCTTCCTGGTCGCCGGAAAATTCGCGGTCGAGGGCGATGGCGCTCAGGCGGAGTTCCTCACCGCCTTGCCACACGAGCGTCCATTTGTTGCCGCTGGCGATGCGTTCACGATGCCGGTCGGTCTGGGCCGTGCCATGAACCTCCGTGCCGGCGGGGATCACCAGTTTGCCCGCGTGATAAATGTTCTCGGTGATGATGCCGATGATCGGCGTCTGAATCGAAGCCGAGTCCACCGTGACGATGGTTTCACAGGAAATGAGCCGGCCAAATGGCGCGTAAATCGAGCTGACGGTTTTCTTGTCGGTGTTTTCGGTTGCCGAATCAGCGAACAAACTGATGGGTGCAAGCGCTGGAGCTTTGGCCTCCTGCGGTCGTGACTCGGTGATGACTTTCGGCGCTTCGGTGGATTTAACAACCGGCAGCGCCTCGGGCTTTGGTGTCGGCGGACGGAACGGCTGCATCGGCAACTCGACCGACTGCACCACCTGGGCCTTGTCGGTGACGTTGGTTCGGGCAGGTGCAACCGCGATGTCTTCAGGGCTGCCGGATTTATCGCGCAGCACGCTGAATATCATCAGACCGCCGCCAAAAATCGCGACGAACAAAACAAGTTTGCCGCTCTTGGTTTTGAAGAAATTGAGGAAGTCGCGTGGTTTCATGGTTGAGCCTTGGGTGAGCCGCATGGTTTAACGGGAACGACGACGCTATTGGTGACAACGACGGGCGGTGGCGGTGAAAGGCGCGTCACCAAAACGCTGAATTCATTTTTCAACGACAGCTCGTTGCGCCCGCCATCCGGCGTGCCGGCGATGGCGAAATACACCGTGCTGGCGGATTGGGGCGGCAGCACGCCCGGCGCGTCGCTGATGGACTGGTAGTAAAGCCGGTTGCCAACACGGACACAGAAGCTCTGCGGCAGATAGCGAATTTCCTGGTCGGACTTGTTCCTCAGCGTGAGATGAAAAACGAGCGTGTCCTCGGTGTTGAAACGGAACACTTCCTCAATGCGGATTTCGTAGTCGTTGAAGTCGGTGACTTGCGGTTTTTCACCAAATGTCTTGGCCTCTGCCCCAGCGACGGCATCTGGCTGTTGCTTTTTCAGTAGCGGGAACGCCTTCGATTTATCCAGCAACGCGAGCAATTGTGTCGGCGTCAGCAATGGCGCGGGCAGGACGGCCTCGGCGGTCGCTGGGTCGTCCAGGTTCAGTGAGAGAACGGGACTGTCACTCTCCACCAACTCGAAGACGTAGGTGCGCTTGTTCCATCGGATGTTCAGGTTCGTCGCGGCTTTGCGCACGAGCGCACGGACGGACACGAACGTCGAACCTTTGGTGTGCGCAAGTTGGAATTGTCCTGGCGTCTTGCCATCGGCGGTCACGCCCACGGCATCAATCGCGATGATTGGGCCGGGAAAGCTGATGGTAGTGACGCGGTTTGTCGCAACGGGCACGGTCAAGACCACACGCTCGTCCAGGGGGACGTGCTGGATGGATTCGGGCGATTCCGCAAGCGCGAAGGCAGCGGACAACAGGAGGATGCTAATTGATGATTTCATATTTGAAGTCGCCGACGGCGGTCGGGAAGCGACCGTTGACGGCCATGTTGGGGTTGCGGATGAGACGGAGACTCAATTTGAAATTGAACGCCTCGGTGAACGCTTTTTCCTGAAAGATGCCGCTGCGGATCACCTGCCCGGTGACGGTGGCGAGCACTTCGTTTTCGCGCGTGGCGAGAATGTCCACGCGGGCAATCTCCGGCTTCTGATGAAGCTGCTTGGCGCGAAACTCAACCGCCTCGCGGGTGCGCTGATCCTGGGCTTTTTGGAGCGCAGACTTGAGAAACATCTGCTTCAGCAAATCGGCATGGTCAAAATCCTTCGGACCGCGTTCGAGAAACGCAGTCGTGGCGAGGGTGGCCTGTTGAATGTGCAAATCCCTCGCCTCCTGAAATTGCAGCAACGGGCTGATGTAGTATGTCTGCGCCGGGTCAATGATGACGACGCGCTCACGCTGTTTGAACTGGCTGACGAGGTGATAACGGTCGAGCGCGGCCAGCACGGTCACGGCCACGGCGGCGAAGAACCAGAACCACGGCAGACGATCGCGTTGCGCAAAGAGCCGGGTCGGGTCAAAGGCGCGACGGGCCGGAGCAACGGGTTTTGAGATCGTGGCAGTTTCGTTGAGAGGGGGATTTTTCATGTTGGTTCAGTAGTAGGGGCCTTTGGTTTTGGCGATGAGTTCGCGGACGGATTTGTCGCCGGTGATGTCGTCACCCGGACGGCCACGAGCGGAGCGCGGCGGCAAACCCGAACCGGCGATGATGATTGCGCCGGCGCTGCCGTGTCCGGCGGCGGACGACATGGTGCTCAACACGGCCGCCATGCCCGCTGCCCCAGCGGTGACGAGCGGGATGCCGGTGGTCGAGGCGACGGCGGCAGCACCGGCGGTGGTGGCGGCGGTCTGGAAGAAACTGCTGAACGCACCGGCGATGAGTTGTCCGCCCGCGAGTTCACCGCTGGCGATGACTTTTTGAATGACGAGCGGCGCGGAGATCGTGCTGAACACGATCCAGAACGCGACGACGACGACGCCCACAGTGGCTTGCAGCAAATACAACGTGGCCGTCGTGTCAATGAACCTGAACGCCGGGTCTGTCATGAAATCGAGAATTCCTTGCGTGATAAGCGCGGCGACAGCCCAGCCAAGCGGCCAGAGCAGAACACCGACGATGTTCATCAGGTAACGCCCGCCAATGGAACGCAGCGGACGGATGGCCATGAAGCCGATGAGCAGCGGGGACAAGGCATAGCCGGAGAACAAAATGAATTTCTGGATGATGTAGGCCCAAAACAGCAGCAGTGAGGCGAACTCGCCCACGAGCCAGAGAATTCCCGAAATCAGAACTTCAACCGTGAAGCCACTAAGGTCGCCCAGGATGTCCCACCACGAGTGGTCGCTGTCGGTATCGCGTTTGATGACGAGCAACTGATTGTATTGGTCTTGAACATTCGACGGGTCAACGCCGAGGCCGTCGAGGATGGAAGTTTGCACGAGGGATTGGACCTGGTTGCCCCATTGCGGCAGGAACACGAGCAACGCGGTCAGGATGAACAGCCGGACCATGTGGAGCATGAGCGTCTTGCCGCTGAAGCCGTGGACGACGAACAGAATCGTCCCGACGATGAACAACATGAACGCCACGATGCGCAGCAATTCGTGCAGTTCGGCGCACTTTTGCAGGAACGTCGGGAATAGTTGTTCAAAGGTTGCCATACGTCGGGACGATTTGAGGTTGCGATTACGGAGTCGGGAATGCCGTGGGCGCATTCATCAGGCGGAATGTCTGCCCGTATTTCTGCACGGCCTCGGTGAACTCGGCGTGCTGTTGCTCTTTCTTCGCTTCGATCTGGCGCTGCGCGTCGTTGCGGTTGGCGATGTCCTGCACCAGCGCGGACGTGGTAGCTTGATTGATTTCGTAGTCGGTGTTGTTCAGCGCGGCGGTCAGCCCGATGAGAACACCCTGCAACTTCTGCACCTCGGCGTCGGTGGTGGCCGACTTGAGTTGTTCGGTTGTCGCGGCGATTTGATTTTTCAACGCGACGCGGCGCGCGGCGGCATCGGTCGAAACGGACAGGTAGTTGTCCGTGGTTTTTTGCACGGCGGCGATGGGCTTGAAAGGCGTCGTCTGCCGCGTGATGGACTGGCCGTTCGGCGTGGTGAACGTCGTGCCGATGCTCTCGAACAAACCGCTGGCGCTGTAGAGCATCGCGTCAGTGGTGCTGATGGTGTTCTCCAATGTGGTGAGCGTCTGGCCGAGTTCGGTTTTCTTCAGGTCGCCGATGAGCGGCTGGACCGTGGCCAGCAGGACGGCTTTCGGATCGCCGAACAGGCTTTCGTAGTGTTTGAACTGG
>Ga0154020_10008004_pt1 | contig 12295 bp, 13 predicted proteins | sample Klosneuvirus_201_FD_109709 | JGI IMG/M metagenome (GOLD analysis project Ga0154020, IMG submission 109709) | Active sludge microbial communities from wastewater, Klosterneuburg, Austria - Klosneuvirus_20160825_MG | ecosystem: Engineered > WWTP > Aerobic digester > Activated sludge | place... | reverse complement strand
TAACCAAACTCTGCCCAAGGCGTTGCCGCCGTTTCCGTGGAAAACAACAACGACGCGCTCCGGATTACCGACATTTCCGGTAACATGACCGAGCAGGCGCCCGGAACCATCCGCTGTGCTCATCAAGGGAAACAACCCGACTTTCTCCGCGTCACTCATTGAGGCCGCAACGGGGAAGTATTGGAGCGATCGCTGGAAAAAATAAACGGCAGCACAAATAAACACATAGAGCACCAATGCCAGGACGAGAAAATACCGAAGCAAACTCATTTAAACCGCCTTACTTCCGCAAACCCCGCCAAGCGCGCTCCGGCCAAATAAACAAGACCAAAGGCAGCCAGGGTAAAAGCTCCGCTCAGAAACACCGAGGAAACAGGTACCAAGGCAGCTGCCCGCGCAACCGCCACCGCACTGATCGCAAGGGCCCAAATCTTTATGTCACGAGAGGTCATCATGTTCAGTTTGCCTATTCGTCGGGAGAGCAGCCGCCAGACCAAAATGATCTCCACCCAGGCTCCACCAACCGCAGCCACGGACAAGGCCGCCGCCGCCTGTGTAAGGGTGAGCCCGAAATAGTCTCGAACCCCAAAAACAACAATTAAGCCGATCACCGTGCTGACGGTCACCCGCGTCAGTGCGATCATAGCCGGTGTTTTCGTGTCCCCCAGCGCCCAAAACGCTGAGGTAAACAGACGAGCACGTGTGGTCGCGAATAACCCCAAAGCCATCACCGCCATCACCGGCCACAAAACCTGAGTATCCTGGGCCGTAAATTTCCCCGTTACAAACAAGGTATTCGATATCGCATCGCCCACGCCAATCATCCCTACGGTCGATGGCACAATAAAAAACGACAGACGGTCCAGGGCCTTTTGCAACCGATCCCGAATAGCACCCAAAGCCTGCTCCGCACCAACACCCGATTCGCCAGTGCCGCCCGTGCGGGCACCCGCGGCCGTGCCGCTTAGTTCGGGAAGCTCCGCCGCTGAAATCGCCATGCCAAACAACGACACCGGCAACAGGTAAACGGTTTGCGCATAGGCCATCACCGCCACCATGGAGGCACCGAGAAAACTCGACAGAATCTGATCAATGAACGCCGACACTTGCACGACACCACGGGTCAGAATCGCCGGACCGGCATTGATCAGTACCTTTCGGACGGTGCGGAAGTCTTCGGTCCCAGGTTTTACCCGGGCCACAATGATGCCGCGATTGAGGCGAAACACCGCCGGAACCTGCACCAGAAATTGCAGGATCGACCCCACAGCAACACCCCAGGCGACTTTTTCCGCGAGTGCATACTGCCCCGCCTGATCCAGCACCGCGTTCACGCCGAAGGCAATGAGGGCGACGATGATTGCGGCATTCCAGATCACCGGGGCGACATAAGAAAGGAAAAATCGGCGATGGCTGTTCAAAATCCCGAGACACCAGGCGGACAAAACGAGAAAAGCAACTCCGGGAAACATGATTCGAACCAACACGATAGTCAGTGACTTCACATCCCCGGAAAACCCCGGAACCAGAGTACCCACGATGGCCCCGGCCCCCAACACTCCCGCAGCAGCGATCAATCCAACAAAAAGTAACAGAATGGAAAATATCCCGCCGGCGACGCGAGCGGCGTCCTCGGGCCGCCCCTCAGCCAACAGTCTGGAGTAGGCTGGAATAAAGGACGCAGAGAGAGCACCTTCTCCAAAAAGATTCTGCAGCAAATTTGGAATTTTCAAGGCGGCGCGAAAAGCACCGGCGGCATCGGAACTCCCCAGATAGTGGGCGAACACCCGCTCTCGCACTAAGCCAAGAATGCGCGACAGAAAAATTCCGGCTGCAACCGCCATGGCGCCGCCAGATTTTCTGCCTCCGCCCTGGCCTTTGCCCTGGCCCCGGCCTTTTTCCTGGCCTTTTTCCTGGCCTTTTTCCTGGCCTTTTTCCTGGCCTTTTTTCTGGCTTTTTTCGTGTCCTGCGGGGGGCAACGGCATTCTAGTCGTCCACACTGTTGAGATGCCGAGGGTACACGACCGAAGGGCGCACGACGTCAATGGCTTCGCGAGCCATCATCAAGCACTTTTCCCTGATTGCCGCAGACTCCGATGTGTTGCACCAGGCTTGGATTTCCCATTCTGTCATCTTAAAATTGAGGTTTTTGAGGACTAAAGCCGGTGCAGGTCGTTCCCTGATCAAAGGGATTTTACCCAGAAGTTTCTCAAGTTCCTTCCGGATGGCACCAACGTCGAATGCGGCATCGACCGAAAAAACCAAATCCACTCTTGTCGTATCGAAATAGCTGAAATTTTCGATGATCGCGCCAAACACCGCACTATTGGGGACATAAACCCGGCGATGGTCGACCGTATCGATAATCGTGGAAAAGAGGTCGATTTCGTCGACCGTGCCCTTCACCCCGCCGACCTGCACAACATCCAGGACTTTGAAGGGGCGAAAGATCAGGAGCATCACCCCTGCGGCCAGGTTTGAAAGAGTTCCCTGAAACGCGAGACCTACGGCGAGGCCGGCCGCACCGATCAAGGCGGCAAAGCTGGTGGCGTGGACCCCGAACACTCCCAGAATACTGATGCCGGCGATGGCAAGCACAAGCCACCGGACCGCATTCGATATGAAACGGGTGAGCGTCTCGTCAAATTTCGCCGTCCGCAGGCCCTTTCGTACGATTTTCCTTACATAGGCTGCCGCGAACCATGAGGCAAAAACCAAAAGCAGTACGCCGATGATTTTCGGCCCATAGGTCAGGACCAATTCTGAAATTTTCGATGACATCGCGCTGACTTCAGTGCTGACTTCCATAATGGTCCACCTCTACTTGCGCTAAAAAAACGTTTGAATTCCCAATGTAAAAGTCGTCTCGCCGGCAAGAATCAGCCCCGGCCGGACAATCAGTCCTCCTGCTAAAATATTCGCACCCGCATGGAGGTTCAGCTGATCGTCGCGTTCGGCGTCATTTTTGTCCGACGCCGTCGCCGAGCCAACTTTGACTTTGCACTTGGAGTCGCCATCGCTGTTGAGAATGATTTCCAGGCCGCCGTACGGCTTCACGGCATTGTTTGCCGCAAAAGTCGCCATACCGCCCAGGTGGAGATCTGTGACATCCACGTCACACTCGATATCGCTCGTCCCGCTCTCGCCCTCATACTCCTCCATGGTGAAATTGAGGAGACCGTATGCGGTCACTTTCAAACTACCCGCCTGGTGCACCGCAAACCGCGGTCCAAAGCCTATGATGAACCCCTTACCATCGAGGTCGACATCCTCGATGTCGGAGTCGAAGGAAAACCCCACCTGCCCAAACAGATCCATCCCATGAACCAATCCAAACCCGACGTCACCGTGGAGAATTTTTCGGCGCACGTCCCGGTCCCGGCTGAAGTCATATTCGATTTTTGAAACAGTAAACCCGCCCCCGCCAACGGCGCGCCCTTGTTCTGCAACGGTTGTCGGGTTTGCCAGCATTTGGGCCTGAGCCTGACTTGCACGGAAAAAACAGGAATAGGCCAGGAAAAACGAGAATGCCAAAATTTTTGGGGGATGCATGAGATTCCGACTCCCATTGAATTCAGCCAGGACAAAAATCACGATTTTGACAAAGATAACCACAATTTACATGAAAACACCAAGACATTTTGGTTAAATCAGCGCCAGATTGGTCATCAAATGGCCACCAAATGGTCGTGAATTGCCCATGAAATGCTTATAAATCGACCTTTTTTGATCTATGACATGACGGTAACCAGCAGGTGATACAAAACTTTTACGTCCGTTCCCGGGTGTTTTTCGTTAAGAATATGGGTTCGGTTAAGGAGATCAGCAAAAATGGCATATCGCGGCAAAAACCAATGGGCACTGGTTCTCGGTGGGTCGAGCGGGTTTGGACTTGCCAGTGCACATGCGCTTGCGGATCTCGGCCTCAACCTCTTTATCGTTCACCGCGATCGCCGTGGGGCGATGGCGGCCATAGACCAGTCCTTTGAAGACATACGGAAAAAAGGCGTCAAGCTCGTGGCGTTTAACACCAATGCCCTTGAGACCGAAGGCCGAAATACTGTTCTCTCCGCAATGGCTGACCAGCTGGCAGGTGGAAAAGTGCGCACGCTGCTCCACTCCATCGCACTGGGAAATTTAAAGCCGATTGCTCCGGTCGCCCGGCAAAGTGATCTGCCTTTGAAAAATCTCGCGGGAAAGCTCGGCGTTTCCGTTGAAAAGGTAAAGGAATCCGTAAACGCCTTATTCAACGAAGGCGATGTCTCCTTTGCAGATCTGGCCGAAACACCAGTCTATGACGACTCGGTGCTGATTGGCGAAGAGGACATGTCCCAAACGATCTACAACATGGGCACCAACCTTCTGACGTGGGTGCAGCAGTTGTACCAGCGCAAGATGTTTGCCGACGATGCCCGGGTGTTTGGTTTGACGTCAGAAGGCAATACCGTTGCGTGGCGCGGCTACGCGGCGGTCTCCGCAGCCAAAGCAGCACTGGAGGCAGTGTCACGCTCCATTGCGCGCGAATACGCCCCTTTTGGCATTCGGTGCAATATTTTGCAGCCGGGCGTCACGGAGACGAAAGCACTGAATCTGATCCCTGGGTCGGCTCATTTGAAGGCTTCAGCACTCAAGCGCAATCCTTTTGGACGACTAACGACACCGGAAGATGTCGGCGGTCTTGTCGCGTTGCTCAGCCGCCCCGAGGCAGGCTGGATCAACGGTGCACTCATACGCGTGGACGGTGGCGAACATATCAGCGGTTAATTTTATCCAACACTAAGCGATCCGGACATCCGGTGAAGGTTTGAACATGCGGTACTCAGAATTCCTCGAACGAAATCATTTCACCAAGAATGAAATTTTAGCGCACGGGCGCGGCCGGCTGCTCGAAGACCCACCGTCTCCAGACATGGCTCGCTTGCCGACACCGCCGTTCCTGATGTTCGATCGCATCACCAGGCTTGAGAAAACCGGCAATTCCGGACTCATCTATGCAGAGCAGGATATCAATGTGGATGCCTGGTATTTCCAATGTCATTTTGATGGCGATCCCGTACAGCCAGGCTGCCTCGGTCTCGATGCCGTCTGGCAGTTAATTGGCTTTTATTGCATTACAGCGGGCGCTCACGGGAGCGGCCGGGCCTTAGGTTGTGATTCCGTCGAGTTCGTCGGCCAGATCCGCCCGCACGACAAGCTGGTTCGCTACGAAGTGAAGATCCGCCGCTACACCCAGCTGAAGGGCAGTGGGTCCGCCATCGCGATCGGCGATGCGACGGTTTACACAAACGACGAAGCCATTTACAACATCAAGGGTGCGCGGGTTGGCTGTTTCACTAACATTGCGTACAAAGATTATCCCAATCCGGATGCCCCGAACTCCCGCGGCGGCATCATGGAAAGGTAAGAGCATGGGAATCGCAGACCAGCCAATTGAAGAAATTTCAAAGACGCTCATGGGCATTCTGCCCCAGCAGCCGGGGTTTCGCTTTCTGGATCGCGTGGTCGAAATTGACGACCAGCGCATCGTCGGCGAATACACCTTCGATCCCAAACTCGATTTTTACCGCGCCCATTTTCCCGGAAATCCGGTCACTCCGGGCGTCATCCTCATCGAGGCGATGGCCCAGACGGCGGTCGTGGCGATGGGGATTTACCTGTTCCTGAAAGAATCTGAAAAAAATCCCGATTTTGATCCAAGAACCTATTTAACTCTTTTCACCGAATGCTCTATGGAATTCCTCAAGGAAGTGAAGCCCGGTGAAAAAGTAACGATCAAAGGTGAGAAGCTCTATTGGCGTTTTAAAAAACTTCGCTCAAGTGCTTCCCTCTATTTGAGTAACGGCGATCTCGCCGCAACCGGCACTCTCTCTGGCGTGGGGGTCAAACGAACATGATTCAAAAGCGCATCGTGGTCACAGGAATGGGAGTCATTGCTCCCAATGCCAATGGTCTGGAAAATTTCAAAAATGCCCTCTACGAAGGCAAGTCCGGCCTGCGTCTGCAGGACAAACTGAAAGAACTGGCATTCGGGTGCCAGGTCGCCGGAGTCCCGGAAGGGATCGACGATCTCAAGAAAAGTTATTTTAAAGACGAAGAGCTCGTCGCCATGAACTCCGCGATGACCTACGCCTGTATCGCTGCGGTCGACGCATGGCGCGATGCCGGACTGACCGTTCCCAAATGGGATGAGGACGTACTTCACGAAGACTCCGGAGCCATCATTGGAACCGGTATCGGCGGAATCGATACGCTCAACGATAAAGTTATTCCCATGACTAACTCCGGGCAGGTTCGCCGTTTGGGCAGCGCCATGGTCGAGCAGGTGATGGCAAGTTCCGTGAGCGCGAAAATGTCCGGACTGTTCGCGCTTGGCAACCAGGTGACCACTAACAGCTGTGCTTGCAGCACGGGAACCGAAGCGATCATCATGGGAGCACAGCGCATCCGCGACGGCATGGCAAACCGGATGCTCGTCGGCGGCGCGGAAGGATCAGGTTATTGCGCCTGGGCTGGCTTCGATGCAATGCGGGTTCTGAACCGCAACAGTAACGACAACCCCGGGGGGGCTTCCCGCCCCATGAGTGCTACAGCCAAGGGCTTTATTCCCGGCAGTGGTGCCGGAGTCCTGGTCATTGAGGACCTGGAGACCGCAAAAGCCCGAGGTGCGCGCATTTATGCAGAGATCCTCGGCTATAACATCAACAGCGGTGGCATGCGCCGGGGTGGTTCGATGACCTCTCCCAGTGGCTACAGCGTTCAACGTTGCATCCGTTCAGCGCTCCTTCATGCCGGAGTCAAAGCGGATCAAATCGACTACATCAATGGTCATTTAACGGCAACGGGAGCCGATCCACAGGAAATTGCGAGCTGGCAGGCTGCCCTTGAGGTTGCCGACGGAAAATTCCCGAGCATCAACTCCACAAAATCCATGATTGGCCACTCCCTGGGTGCCGCCGGCGCTATCGAATGTGCCGCGACCCTGGTGCAGATGCACCATGGGTTCGTGCATGGCTCTATCAACTGTGAAGATATTCACGAAAAGATTAAGCACATTGAAAAGAGCGTGGTAAAGAAGTCGATTAATAAGGAAATTAATATCGCCGCCAAGGCCAGCTTCGGCTTCGGCGACGTCAACAGTTGCATCATTTTCCGTAAATGGAGGGAAAAATAATGGATCAGGCAGTATTCAAAGACGTCGTTAAAATCATCACCCCCTATGCCAAAAACGCAGACATGCTGGCAAAGGCGACGGTCGAAACCAACATCCACAAAGACTTGCAGGTGAACTCGACCCGCTTTGTCGACATCGTTCTGGAGTTCGAAGACAAGTTCGGACTGACCATCAGTGACGAAGAGGCCGACAAGATTCAAACGATCGGCGATTGTGTCTCGCTTGTTTCCAAACTCAAGTAACCAGTAGTCTGTGCTCGCCCGCCGACACAGATTTGCACTTCAATTGCAGCGATGGATCAGCCGGGTTAACAGCCCCTGGTTCATCGGCTTTTTCTATTTTTTGCTTCAGGTCTGGGCGGGATATTCCTGTCCAGACCTGAAACAGTTTCGTAAGCGCGTACGCGATCTGCTCAATCAAGCCGGCGACCGGCCTTTAATCATCTGCGCCAATCACCTGACCATGATCGACTCCATGATCATCAACTGGTTGATGTTCGGCTACGTCGACTACCTTCGCCACTGGCGGTTGATGCCGTGGAATATGCCGGAGATAAGAAACTTTGCCGCCAATATCCCATTGCGCATCATGTGTTATCTCGGAAAAAGCCTGTACGTGGAGCGTGGCGGGACGCTGGCGCAGCGGCGCCTGACCGTGGAAAAATTTCGGCAACTTCTCGAATGGCGCGAGCTGATCTGTATTTTCCCGGAGGGAACCCGCTCCCGGACAGGGCGCATCCGGGGATCACCCCCGACCTATTCCGTGGGGGAGCTGTGCCAACTTCTGCCGGAAGCCCAGGTGCTCTGTGTGTATGTGCGTGGTTATGGTCAGCAAACCTGGGGCCACGTGCCCAAACGCGGCGAGAGGTTCGCCATCGAAATTGACCTGATGGTGCCTGCCACCCCACACAGCGGGCGGCGTGGAGCAAAGGACATTGCCATACAGATCATGGAAAAGCTGGGGACCATGGAAGACCACTTTTGGACGCAGTTCCCGACCTATTCCGAAACCAACACAGTCCCTTTGGACCCTGTCGCAGCGACCGCAATCCCCCCGGAGCCAGCAGCGGGGCTCGCGATCCCCTCTGCGCCAGCAGCAGCGACCGCAACAGCGACAAATCCGCCATCATGACTGAGGCTTATCGCACACGGAAGCCTGGTAACACCTTTTGAGTCTCTGCGGACGGCAAAGGGTATGCGGTGCTGGTCGGTGTCGACGACGACCTCATCCACCCGAATTCCAAACAACGAACTGACCACAGTTGCTGCCAAAATACGCACGTCGGCTGACAGATTCCGCGCTGATACGCCTGTTGTAACGGCACTCGCGGGGGCTACCTTGGTTTCGACGCGTCCCGAACCGGAATGAACCCACACATGCACGTAGTCAGTGCTCGCCACACAGCCAAATGAATGAACCCGCCCCCGCCAATTTACTTTTGCCTCGGACAGATCCACAGAAAATTCAGCTGGGGAAAAATAGATGGCGGCGTCCCGCTGCTTTTCCAGTTTGTAAGCAGCTTCTTTCGCAGCCCAGGCAAGCCAAAGATCCTGGCTCTGCGCTCCGCCCCGGTTATATCTTTCCAAATCATGATCAGAAAAAATCCGGCGGACGAACCGAGGGTGGTGTTTCTGATTGAGACTCAGGTCGACAATGTCATTGCCTATCCACATGAGTCCTCACGGCGAAGCATCCGCCTCTAGTACCTTCAGCATTTCAGCGACGATGTCAGCGGCTACGTCATCAAAGGCTCGTTCCGGAGCCACATGCACCAACAGCCCCCCTACGCGCAGCATACAAATGCCATGCAACGCCGACCATGCCAGCAAGGTCCGTGACTTCAATTGGGCCGGACTAACCCCACACCCCTCCCCAGTACCGCCCCCTAAAAACTCCTGAACCAATGCCGTCAAAATCGCAAACATGGCCTTGCCGGACTGAGCATATCGATGCCCGGGTCCCGGGGATTTTTGCAGCGGACGTCGGAACATAAGATCGAATTTGCCAGGATTGGCCGCGGCAAAGGTGAGATAGGTTCGTGCTAATATCATCAACCTGTCGCGGGCCTTTGCTTTGGATTCGCTGAGCCGGGCCTTGAGGTCTTCCAGTAAGGCACTAAACGCAACATCTTTGATGGAAGCAATAAGGTCTTCCTTGTCCTCAAAATGCGCATAGGGGGCAGCGTGGGAAACTCCAGCCCGCCGCGCGACCATTCGCAAACTCAGGTCCGAAGCCGGAATGCCCTCCTCCAAAAGCTCGATGGCCGCCTGGACCAGAGCCTCCTTTAAATTCCCGTGGTGGTAAGTGGAATTGCTGTCGCTCACTCTCTTCGCTTTCTGCGTTGCCCACGACATCAACCGCTTAAGGATCAGGGCAGAATTTCGCAATCATTTCAGACACCGCATCCATAATATACACAATTTAAACTGCCCCACCCGGTTTCACCTGACTTGCCGCTTTCGATGTTGTTTCAGTGGCTTGAAGATCAGTTTCGTGCAAAACTCGCAAAGTTTGAAACGGGGTCTAACCCCCCGAAGTCTCAGCAAATATCAGGGCAAAGGTGAAACCAGGTGGGGCACTTCAAAGTTTTCACCCTCGCGGGCATGCTGACCGTGTTTTGGTATTGGACCCGCCACAGCTTATCCCCCGGGTCTCTATGGAACGACGACCTTTGGACCGCAAATTTAATCAAGTTTTCAACCCTTGGAGACCTATGGTCAATCGCCCCTCCGATAAGTTTTGGATTTGCGTTAGCGCAGAAAGCATCGCGGGGGGTTTTGTCGAACCCGACATTGGCGGCTCTGCTTTTGCCCTATCTTTGTGGCGTCCTTGGCCTGGTTCTTTTTAGTTGGTGGGTGTTTCGTTTTTCCCGCTCTTGGATTTGGTTCACCATGGCATTCCTGCTCTTGTCATCCAATCATCATCTGGTCAGCTTTTTCGCGCGCGGCAAGCATTATGGATTCGACCTGCTGGCAAGCGTTGTCATCATAGGATTGGCAATCCGGGCTTTTAAAGCCCCGTCGCCAACCACCCGCATGGCAGTCTATGGAGCGGCCTTGGTGGGATTGTTCTTTTCTAGTGCCAGCGTGTTCGTTTCGGTGCCGGCTATTGCGGTTCTGCTCACCGGGAGCCTCACAGGCACAGGACGTCGGGAGCTGGCGACTCTGGCCCTCTGTGCGATGACTGCCCTGTTTTATTACGCAGGTTACCTGTCATTTCAAGCCCGTGCGGGTATGACCACCTATTGGGCTGCCTACATGCATCCGACTGCCTACCTTTCACCATTTTTCTTCAAGGCCCTGCCTCCTTACCTGCGCGATCTAATTTTTTTAATCCCTGTTGGACTGGTTTGGGCCTTGCGAGACCGCACCTGGCGCTCCGCGGCGATCGCCTACATTGGTTCGATTTTGCTGATTTTGGCATTCGCCACTCTGGGTAAATATCCGCTGGGGGGTGGCCGCATGGACATCTGGTCTTACCCACTGCACTGTTTAATGTTCTGCGTGGGTCTGTGGAGGGTGGCACGATGGCACCGGTTGCTGCATTGGTTTCCCCATTTAATTGCAGTATTGTGCCTGGGGCAGGCACTTTGGCTGGCGTTTGCCGACCCGGTTTTTTATGTTGATGATCCCAACGCCGTCAGGGGGAAGATGATGGCTTTGGCTCGCGAGCGTCCGCTTCCTGGTGACACGCAGCAGAGCCTCTGGGCCTGGTGTTATTACAACGACTTCGACCAGGAACCCTGCCAGATCGTTGCCGAGCCGGAGGGCGTCAACGGCTTTCGCATCGATATGGCCGGGGCCGAAAAATAGAGCGGAGACACAACCCCATGCGGCAATTGGAAATCGCACCAAAAACCCGGGTCAGGAATCTGGAGGTCCCCTCTTTTTTTTACGGCACCGCCTGGAAGGAAGACAAAACCGCCGAACTCGTTCTACAGGCCTTGCGGGCAGGATATCGGGCGGTTGACACGGCAAATCAACGCAAGCATTACTTCGAAGCCGGAGCCGGCGACGGAATTGCGAAGTTCATGAAAGAATCCAAAGCAAACCGCGGCAGCCTCTTTTTACAGACCAAATTCACCTACGCCCGCGGCCAGGATCATCGACTCCCTTACGACCCTGAGGCCAGCCTTACCAAACAGGTGCAGCAGTCGATTGCCAGCTCACTGGGCCACCTCCAGACGGATTATATCGACTCCTATGTTTTGCATGGACCGGCAACCGGCATGGGGCTCACGGATGATGATTTTGAAGTGTGGCAAACCATGGAGGCTTTGGTCGACGCAGGCAAAACACGGCTGATCGGAATTTCAAATGTAACCTACGAACAGCTGGCGACACTGTTACAGAAAGCGCGGGTAAAGCCGGCGTTTGTTCAGAATCGTTGCTTCGCTTCGTCAAAATGGGACAAACGTATCAGGGAGCTCTGCGCCAAACATGAGCTGCGCTATCAAGGGTTTTCGCTGCTGACAGCTAACATGGCTCACCTCCACCACCCCACAATCAAATCCATCATGTTGCGGACCAAAAAAAGTATTCCGCAGATCGTGTTTCGATTTGCTATGCAGCAGGGCATGATTCCGTTGACGGGAACCAAAGATGCCCAACACATGGAAGAAGACTTGCAGATTTTTGACTTTGAACTGACCGGGGACGAAACCGACAGCATCGAAAACATCGCCTTTTAGCGGCGCGGAGGTTCACAACATTGGACAGCAACGCGGATCCCATCGGACTATTCAAAGATTGGTACGACGAGTGGCAATCCGTAGCACCCAAGCACGATGTTCAGGAGCCCACTGCCGTAACCCTCGCCACAGCTGATGCCAATGGTCGGCCGTCTGTGCGCGTGGTTCTGCTGAAAGGTTTTGGCCCCGAAGGATTTGTTTTTTACACTAACCTGGAAAGTACCAAAGGCCAGCAGCTCGCAATAAACCCTATGGCTTCCATGTGCTTCTATTGGGATCAGCTTGAAAAGCAGATCCGTCTGGAAGGAAAAGTCATAGCCGTGACGCCAGAAGAGGCCGACCGCTATTTCGCTTCCCGCGCCAAAGACAGCCAGATCGGCGCGTGGGCCTCCTTGCAGTCGCAAAAGATGTCCGCCAGAGGGGATCTGGCTAAG
>Ga0154020_10008003_pt1 | contig 12296 bp, 16 predicted proteins | sample Klosneuvirus_201_FD_109709 | JGI IMG/M metagenome (GOLD analysis project Ga0154020, IMG submission 109709) | Active sludge microbial communities from wastewater, Klosterneuburg, Austria - Klosneuvirus_20160825_MG | ecosystem: Engineered > WWTP > Aerobic digester > Activated sludge | place... | reverse complement strand
GTAGTTGATATTAGCGAAGGTACTATGGGCGGATTTAAAGAGGTTGTATTTAATGTGAAAGGTCCGGGAGCATACGGCATTCTAAAATTCGAAAGTGGCGTACACCGAGTACAACGTGTACCTGCAACAGAAACCCAAGGACGCGTGCATACTTCGGCAGCAACGGTGGTTGTTTTACCAGAGGCAGAAGAATTAGATGTAGAAGTTAAAGATGCAGATATTGAAATTGCTACTGCACGAAGTGGTGGCGCAGGTGGACAGAACGTAAATAAAGTAGAGAGTAAAGTTATTTTAACCCACAAACCTTCCGGTATTGTTGTAACCTGTCAAACCGAACGAAACCAATTAGGCAACCGCGAAAAAGCTATGCAAATGTTGCGTTCTAAATTGTACGATATCGAATACCAAAAACGCATGACTGATGTTACTAAGCGCCGCAAAACCATGGTAAGTACAGGCGACAGAAGTGCGAAAATCAGAACCTACAATTACCCACAGAACAGAATTACCGACCACCGCATTAATTTAACATTATATAATCTTACCGATTTTGTAAATGGCGAAATTCAGGAAATGATTGATTCATTACAGTTTGCCGAAAATGCAGAACGATTGAAAGAGGGAGGAATTAGTTAATCACTTATTAAAAAAGTATTTTAAAATGAGTTTTGAAAGTATTTGCGAAAAAGTAGAAAACGTTATAGCTAAACTAGGCATTAACCCAACCGAGGCACGTACCGAAAATGCAGGACAATGGAATATTTCTAAAGACCAGAGTTTACAGCTCATGTTAGACGTTTGGGAAGAAAACGGATATCTGTTCTTTCAAATATTATCGTTTGTTTGTCCGGTTGAAGACAATAGCCGTCCTGATTTTTTTAAATTATTACTGCAGGAAAATCATGGATTTTGCGAAACTGCTTTTACAATTCTTGATGAAAATGTTTTTCTGAAATACACAACGGAAGCGGATACTCTGGATGAAGAGCGTTTACTGAAAAGCATTACCCGAGTGGCTTATTATAATGAGATGTTCAGAGAGAAATTAGGTTAAAAATGAGCCGGATACTTGTAGTGTGTTTAGGTAATATTTGCCGCTCTCCACTGGCAGAAGGTGTTTTATTGCATTTTGTAAGTGCCAACAAACTTAATTTAACTATTGATTCTGCAGGAACATCCGATTACCACATTGGACAAGCACCTGATTTAAGAACCATTGCCAACGCCAAAAAACACAAAATAGATCTTAGCCCTTTGCGTGCTCGACAATTTGTTAGTTCTGACTTTGATGAGTTCGACCGCATTTTTGTAATGGATAAAAGTAATTATGCTAATGTGTTAAACTTAGCAAGACATGAACAAGACAAACTGAAAGTCGATTTGTTTTTAAACATCCTTCATCCCGGAAAAAACATGGAAGTTCCCGACCCGTACTATGGTGGTGAAGCAGGTTTTGAAAATGTTTTTAATTTAGTGTGGGAGGCGAGTGAAAAGCTGATTAATGAGTATAAATAATTAGTAACCGTACTTTTCTTTCCATCTTTGTTTTAAAAAATTCCGCATTTCGTTTTCACGGGAATTATTACCTGGGTTGTAAAATAACTTTCCTGAAATTATTTCAGGTAAAAATTCTGATTCTATAAAATTGTTTTCGTGAGCATGGGCGTATTGATAGTCTTTCCCGTAATTGAGGCTCTTCATTAGTTTAGTTGGGGCATTTCTTAAATGTAACGGAACAGATAAATCACCTGTTTGCCTAACCGTTGCAATAGCATCATCAATAGCAAGGTAAGACGCATTGCTTTTTGCCGAGCAAGCCAGATAAGTAACTGTTTGTGATAACACAATTCTCCCTTCAGGCATACCAATTACATTCACAGCCTGAAAACAATTATTGGCAATTACTAAGGCAGTTGGATTAGCATTACCAATATCTTCACTCGCAAGTATCAGCATCCGCCGTGCAATAAACAATGGGTCTTCCCCACCCTCAAGCATCCTGGCCAGCCAATACACTGATGCGTTTGGATCTGAGCCACGGATGGATTTAATGAATGCTGAAATTATATCGTAATGTTGTTCGCCGTTTTTATCGTATAAAGCCAGATTATTCTGAATGCACTTTAAGACAAATTCATTCGATACAATTATTTCTGAATCCGTACATGAATTAACCACAATTTCAAGCGCATTTAAAAGTTTCCGTGCATCGCCACCGGAAATCCTCAATAAGGCTTCTGTTTCTTTTACATGAATTGTTTTATTTCTTAAAACATCATCTTTCTCAATAGCTTGTTCAACTATTTTTTTTAGATGGTGTTCTTCAAGATGTTTTAAAACATAAACCTGACAACGTGATAGCAAGGCAGGAATCACTTCAAAACTTGGATTTTCGGTAGTTGCACCTATCAAAGTAACTATCCCACGTTCAACTGCACCTAATAACGAATCTTGCTGTGACTTACTAAACCTATGAATTTCATCAATAAATAAAACAGGTTTGTTCTGCGAAAAAATATCATTTTGTTGTGCCTTCTCTATAACCTCTCTAACGTCTTTCACCCCTGAGTTAATAGCACTTAATGCATAGAATGGCCGTTTCAATGTTTGGGAAATGATTAATGCCAAAGTAGTTTTACCAACCCCAGGCGGACCCCATAAAATTAATGAAGGCAAGAGATTTTGATCTATGGCATTCCGTAATGCAGTTCCAATGCCAATAATGTGTTCCTGCCCAATGTAATCAGCAAGTACTTTTGGCCTTACCCTTTCTGCTAACGGTTCCATGTTAGTTTTTTTAACTTTTAGAATATGGGTAAAAGTATTATATTTACCTTAATATTGTTCCAAATTATGTCAACAAAAAACACACTTAAAATATTTGCACTTACTGCAATTGTACTGTTGTTCATCAACGCCGTTATTAAAAAGGAAAAGGATCCTTTGCATAAAAAAATCTATAACACACAAGTAATAGAAGTAAAAGATGGCCAGAATGGAAAAAAAGCCTTACCCGATGAACTCGAATTTAAAGATGGTAAATTATTCAGCAATGTTTTAAAAGAGAAATTTGAATATAACTGGTTACGTTACGAAATCAATAAAGATTCAACTTATATCGACTCTACAGAAACTGAAATCCGTTACTTCGAATTTGAGTGTAGTTATACTGATGATAAAGACCAAACCATGGTTATGAAATGCGTGATTGATGAATTTGATATTGACGGTGAAATTAAAATCACCAAAAACGATAAATTAAAGAAGATGTATGTCTTTAACGGTAAAGAAAAATACGTTAAACCTTCCAAGAAAAAAGAAAAAACCGAGTAAAATTGAACAAATGGCATTCACGTTTGTTTGTTTAGCATGACAATAACCTTTAAAAATCTAATAGCTGTAAATGTTTTTACGGCTATTTTTTTTACTACTGCTTGCAGTCAAACTGAACCTATAAAACAAAAAGTTATGGAAAACACCCCTGTTTCAAATATAGATACTGCCACTCTCGGTTCGGGATGCTTCTGGTGTGTTGAAGCGGTATTTCAACGATTGGATGGCGTTATTAAAGTACAATCCGGTTATAGCGGTGGTACTATCAAAAATCCCGCCTACCGTGAAGTGTGTGCAGGAACTACAGGCCACGCAGAAGTTTGTCAGATTACATTCGATAAAAATAAAATCAGTTTTAAAGATTTACTGGAGGTTTTCTGGCAAACCCACGACCCAACTACACTTAACAGACAAGGTAATGATGCCGGAACACAATACCGTTCAGCTATTTTTTATCATAATGATGAACAAAAAGTTCTAGCAGAAAAACTCAAAGCCGAACTTGATAAATCAGGGGCTTTTAATAAACCAATAGTAACAGAAATAACTCCTTACACTGTGTTTTACGTGGCCGAAGATTATCATCAGAATTACTTTAACTTAAACGGACAAGAACCTTATTGCCGTTTTGTGATTCAACCCAAAGTAGATAAATTCGAGAAAGTCTTTAAAAATAAAATGAAGAAATAAAAAAAGCCCCGCTTAACCCGGGGCTTTTTTTTGTATTAAAATTTCTTCTATTGAGGCAAAACATAAAATATATTAGTTAACCATTTAGCAGTATCCTTTTCTGTCATAGGGTCAGTTATATACTCTTCTATGACCTGGGTTTGGGCAGGCAAATTATTTTTCTTGATATATTCATCCATCGCCATGTGTGCGTTAATACTTTGCGACCAAGCCCCGTAATAAGCAATATGCAATACTTTTGAAGCCGGCACCACGAAAGATTCGAAGTTTTTCAATTTTACGCCATTCTTCACACAAGCCACTGCAGCACATTCCGATTCTCCCTTTTCCTGATCCCATTTAAAATAAATAGCACTTGGTGCCATAATAGGTTCTTGATTTTCTTTTCCTAATTCTTCAAATAACTTCGGATAGGTTTCGCCAAAAAAAGCCGAAAGCTGTTCGAATTTGAAAACCCCTTTCTTCCCTACAAATGTTTTTTCTTCCCAATTGATTTCTTTTACCTCATAAGCTGTTTGAGAAACAGGCGCCGGCATGCTTTCAACGGCTGCTTTAAATTTCGATAATCCTTTCTCAAAATCTGCACCCATCATATTATCCATGTTCATGAATAACATCATACCTCTTCCGAAAAAATCAACATCGAATTGAATACCCCAGGTTAATTTGGTTCCTTCGTTTTCATTAGTTACCACATAAAATGTTTTTGAGTCTCCCATTCCTTCAAAAGTCAGTTTTTGAATTAAACTGTCGCCATTCACCGCAACAAATTCGAGTGTACCCTTACCTACTTCATCATTGCCTTCCCACTTGTAACCGTAACCGGTTTTACCCATTTCACCAATATAAGACACTTTCATATTAGGATCTTTTTCGCTCCAAGGCGACCATTTTTCCTGAAAAAATTTAAGATCAGCCAATTGGGCTTTTACCAAATTACCGTCGGCCTTAACATTAACAGAGCGTGTAACCAGCATTTCTGATGGGCCAACAACACACAAAATAAAATAAAGAACCACTAATCCAAAAATTACATACAATACTTTTTTCATACTTTTTTAAAAATTTAAATTATTAAACTAAAATAGTAATTTTAAACCATGCCACAGGATTTAATTATAAAATATATTGAAAATAACCATTTCGGAAAACTGATTGGAATGGATTTTAAAATTGTTGAAGAAGGGCTAGTAGAATATTTTGTTACTATTAACAAAAACCACTTAGCAACTCCAAACGCAGCACACGGCGGATTAATTTCCTCGTTAGTTGATGCCGCTTTAGGCGTAGCCGGACTGTCTGCTGTTTACAAAGAAAATAAGGTAGTAAGCACCATCGAATACAAAATGAATTTTATGGGTCCTGCCTTACTTAATGATGAACTAAAAGCCATTGGTAAAGTTGAACAAAAAGGCAATAGAATCCTGATAATTACTTGTGATGTTTATGCAGTTAACCGTAACAATACACTTCTTGCTAAGGCACTTGGCACTTTTAATGCCTACGATGCCGCTAAGGCAGGTTATTAACAAAACCCGTTTAATCATTCTCTCCGAATACAGGAAATCGTAAGCACTTACTAATTACTTTAGAGGTCTTAATGCCTATAACAATGAGAAAACTCCTGCTAATCCCGTTTCTATTTGTAAGTCTGATCAGCCTTGCACAAACTTTAACTATCAATGAGATTATCAGAGCACCAAGGATTGATGCCGATAATACGGATGAATTACTAAAGAAAAAAGGCTGGGAACAATACAGCTATGAAATAAATAAAGACAGCGGATTTGTAAAAAGAACCTGGATGATTAAAAATCATTACAACGACCTGAAATCATATTACACTTATTTTCAATCAGACGTAGATTCAATTGAAAACCACATATTATACCAGTATTCCGACAGAGATGCGTTTAATACTTATAAAACCGAAATGAAAAAATTGGGTTATAAATTGCAGTCAGATAAAAAGAAGAAAGGAAAAAAGAAAAAAGATAAAACCAAATCTAAAGATAAAGAAGAAATGTATTTATCAGAGAAAGGCGCTTCATTAATTATTATGAAAGAAGTATTCTTACTTGGATTTAATGCTTTTTTGATTGAAAGCTATTATACAAAATCACAAATTTCTAACAGGTTACTCGAGGAGAAATAAGCTGATTAGAACTTAAGTTCATTAACTGTCCAGGCCTGTGGCTTATCGTTAAATAAAACCTTAGTGCTGCTCCAAACCTTATTAAACAGCTCAGAATCCCTGTACTTATTCAGAAATTCCTCGTTTTCCCAAATGCTATAGGTAAAAAACACGTTGAAATGTGATTGGTCTTGCAATAGTTCAACATGACTGCATCCTTCAAATCCTGCAATCAATTTCCAGTTCTTGCTGAAAATTCCTTTAAATTCATCAACCTTTTCCGGCTGAAACGACATTCTTACAATCCGTTTAATCATTAAATTCTATAGTTAAGCTAAAATCAAAATTCCTGCCTACCTCACGAGGGTAAAGCATTTTATAGGCCGATTTACCATTCATGGCAATTTCAAGATATCCAAAGCCGTTAAACATCGCCAGGGCATCGCCTACTTTTACATCTTCATAAGTCTCGGAAATTTTAGAAATCCTTGAGCCGGGAAGAACAATACTGAATTTCCTGTTACCTAAGGCAGCATAAAACTGTTCCTTGGTGATGTTTAAAATAATATTACCGAAGTCATCGATATAAATCGATTTTCCTTTAAGGTTACCGGGGTTCGTAAAACTCGAAAACTGATACGCTTTGTAATAGTCTGCTGCCTCAACGCCAATCTCATCAAGCTTTTTACCGGCACTTATTTGTGAAGCCACTTCAACAAATACATCTTTCAGAAAGAAATTATGCTGCGATGCATTTTCAAAATAAACCTGATATACTTTTTGATTAAAGGATTCGTCGAGTAAGGTGATTAATCCATTATCCGGACAAACAATAAATTGATTCATGTAAGTAGTTACCAAATACCGCGTGTTGTCAATGCCTGTATTATTTTTGATAGCCTGCCCACCAACAATAAATTTTACACCTACTAAATGAATACTGCCTTCAGGAAAAAATTTCAAAGAGTTTTTTAAGATAAATGCCGCATCCGAGATGTTATTGTCTTTGATATCGCAGCTTAAGTCTAAAATCTGAACATTATTCACCTTTTGCAATAAACTTGCCTTTACTATGGCTAAATAAGGATCGCGATAGCCTAAATCTGTAGTTATGGTGACAATTGGCATTTAGGGGGTATTGTTCAAAAATAGCTAATTATTTACCGTGTGTTTTTTATAAAATTGAGGATTGATTAACAGCTTTATAAACATTTAAAACACAAAGAACTTGACCGAAAAAATTATTGTACTTGAGAGTGTTGATCCTGTAGAGATTTATGGTGTCAATGATGTTAAATTAAACATCATAAAAAAGCATTTTGGTAAACTAAAAATCATCGCAAGGGGTTACAGCATAAAGGTGCTTGGGGAAGAGAGTGAAATACAAAATTTCGAAAAAAAGCTTAACCTCCTAATCGATTATTACCACAAAAACGGATTGTTAACCGACAAGGTAATTGACAGATTACTTGGGCCAACCGGCGATTCCATTATTGAAACAACAGAAGTACAAAATGATTTGATTTTGTTTGGAAACAATGGTTTGGTGGTGAAAGCAAAAACCGAGAATCAAAGAAAAATGGTGGCTTCTATTGCCAAAAACGACATGATTTTCGCCATTGGACCTGCAGGAACAGGAAAAACCTATACCGCTGTGGCTTTAGCGGTGCGCGCACTTAAGAACAAGGAAGTAAAGCGCATCATTTTAACACGTCCTGCGGTTGAAGCTGGTGAAAACTTAGGCTTTTTACCCGGAGATTTAAAAGAAAAACTCGACCCCTATATGCAACCTTTGTATGATGCACTTTCTGATATGGTGCCGGGAGATAAACTCAATCAGTATATAGAAAACCGGGTGATACAAATTGCCCCATTGGCATTTATGCGTGGGCGAACCTTAGATAATGCATTTGTGATATTAGATGAGGCACAAAACACTACCGAAAGTCAGATGAAAATGTTTTTGACACGCATGGGAAACAATGCTAAATTCATTATTACAGGCGATGCCACACAAATTGATTTGCCTAGCAAACAACCATCAGGATTGGTACAAGCCCAACGGTTCCTAAAGAAAATTGAAGGAATAGATTTTATTGAACTCGACAGCCGCGATGTGATCCGCCATAAACTGGTTAGTGCAATTATTCAGAGTTATGAGGGTAATAAATAAAAAAATGATAATTTTATAAAATAAAACCATCCTCGCCTCTTAGTGGAGCGGCGCCGGGGTGAGCTCAACCAAACATGAAAGAATTCATCAAAACAAAACTGCAAACTTCCATCGACTTAAAAACATCTTTATTAAGTAACGATGCCATTTTAAGCGCTATTGAAAACACTGTTATCGCCAGCGTTGAGGCCTATAAACACGACGGAAAAGTGTTATGGTGTGGCAATGGTGGCAGTGCGGCAGATGCACAACATTTGGCTGCAGAATTAAGCGGAAGATTTTATTACGACCGTCCTCCTCTTTTTTCGGAGGCATTGCATGTGAATACCAGTTATACCACAGCCGTTGCCAACGATTACAGTTATGATGTGATTTACTCACGACTTGTAAAAGCCATGGGCCGTAAAGGTGATGTGTTAATTGGCTTGTCAACCAGCGGCAATTCAGCAAACGTTGTAAAAGCCCTTGAAGTAGCTAATGAGCTAGGCATGATAACCGTTGGATTTACAGGTGAAACAGGTGGGAAAATGAAAGACTTGTGTAAATACCTTGTTAACATCCCATCAAAAGATACTCCACGAATTCAGGAGTGTCACATGATACTTGGACATACTATTTGTGAATTGGTTGAAATAAAATTATTTCCAAAACCATAAACTTTGTTTAGCGAAGCAATTATACTGGCCGGTGGATTTGGAACAAGATTGCAAACTGTTGTTTCTGATGTGCCCAAACCAATGGCTCCAGTAAACGGAGAGCCATTTTTAAATTACCAGCTTAATTATTTAAAACATTACGGCATAAAGAAAGTGATTCTTTCGGTGGGATACCTGCATGAAACTATCACTTCGTATTATAAAAACCAATTCAATGGAATCGACATTAAATATTCAATAGAAGATAATCCGTTAGGAACAGGTGGTGGCATCCGCAAAGCCATCACACTTTGCAAAAGTAATTCTGTGTTAGTACTTAACGGCGATTCATTTTTCGAAATCGACCTGCATGCATTCTCCAACCACCATTACACTTTTAAATCAGATTTTACTTTGGCTTTACGTAAAGTTGACAATTCGGCGCGGTATGGTACAATAGAACTGTCTGTTTCGGGTGGTGGCCGCGGTCAAAAGATTATATCATTCAAAGAAAAAAACGGGGAAGAAAAACCAGGTTTAATCAATGCAGGTATTTATGCTTTAAATACAGAACTGTACTTGAAAAAAACTAAAGCAGATGTTAATTTTTCAATTGAAAAAGATTTTTTTGAAGCGAAATTAAATGAGCTGGGTATTTACGGATTGGAATTTAACGGGTACTTTATTGATATTGGTATACCTGAAGACTATAGCAAAGCACAAAATGACTTTAAAGAGTTTAAATATAAATAAAGACTGGACATTGTTTTTGGACCGTGACGGAGTTATTAATAAAAAACTCGAGAACGACTATGTAAAACATTGGATAGAATTTGAATTTATTGAAGGCACTTTAGATGCACTTAAAATTTTAAATACCATTTTCGGCAATATAGTCGTTGTTACTAACCAACAAGGAATAGGAAAAGGCATTTACCGTACTGAAGACTTAGAATTGATTCACAAAAACATGTTGTACGAAGTGAATTATTTAGGCGGAAGAATTGATAAAGTGTATTTCTCTCCTTATTTAAGCTCGCAAAACCATCCTACAAGAAAACCGGGTATTGGCATGGCCATGGCTGCTAAAAACGATTTTCCCGCTATCAATTTTAATAAATCAATTATTGTGGGAGATAGTTTAAGTGACATGGAATTTGGAAGGAATGCAGGTATGAAAACAGTATTTATTTCAGAAGAAAAAAACAACGACAACAAAATTGATTTTAATTTTCCATCATTAATTGAATTTACTTTAAATTTATAATTACACCTTGACTTGGACCCTGAGCTTGTAGAAGGGTTACATTGTAGAGTAAAATTGAGTCACAATGAAAGTTTCCATTATAACCGTTACCTACAATAGTGCTTCTACCTTAGAAGAAACTATTCTTTCGGTTATTAACCAAACTTACAAAAACATTGAGTTCATTATTATCGATGGCAAATCAAGCGACGGCACATTGGCCATCATTGAGAAGTACAACCACGCCATATCAAAATTTGTATCAGAAAAAGACAAGGGGATTTACGATGCATTAAATAAAGGCATTGCTATGGCGAGTGGCGATGTTATTGGCATTTTGCATTCAGATGATTTCTTTACGGATGATAATGTCATTACAAAAATTGTTCAGCAGTTCACGCATTAGCAATGTGATGCCTTGTATGCTGATTTGTATTATGTGAGCAAAGACAACACCAATAAAATTATCCGCAAATGGAAATCAGGGGAACTGAAATCAAATTCATTTTTATATGGCTGGATGCCACCCCACCCTACATTTTTTGTAAAAAAAGACATTTACAATAAGTACGGCGCATTTGATTTAAATTTCAAAACATCGGCCGATTATGAATTAATGTTGCGTCTTTTATACCGATACAAAGTTAAAGCAGGCTATTTGCCTGAATACATTATAAAAATGCGTATGGGAGGTCAAAGCAATGTAACTACCAAAAACAGGATAATTGCTAATATAGAAGACCGCAAAACATGGGAAGTAAACGGCGTAAAGCCTTATTTCTTTACTTTGTTCTTGAAGCCTTTGAGAAAAATTACTCAGTTTTTATAAAAAAAGCCGCTCTTTTCAGAGCGGCTTCAAATCAATAGTAGGTATTAATTATTTCTTCTGCTTATTGGCAGTTTCTTCCGATTTCACTTTAGCGTCGTCTAATATTTTCTGACAACGTTTTTCGCTGTCGTCAACCACCTTTTGTGCTTGTTTGTCAACTTCTTTTTTTGCAATCTCAGCTGCTTTCTTTGCGGCAATTTTAGCAATAGGGTTACTTGCCTGCTCCACTTGTTTGTCTGCCGCAGCATAACCTTCTGATTTTATCTTATCAACTTGCACTTGTGTTTCAGCTTTAATCTTGTCTACTTGGGCTTTGGCATCGTCTAATATCTTTTGTGCTTCTTCGTTGGCTTTATCAGCAACAGCAGCAACAACCTGCTCTTTTACGACTTGGGTTGCAGGTTTATCACCATCTTTCAATCCTGTTTTAATAGTAGGTTTTGTTACTGTTCCGCCAAAGTTGATGTTCACTTTAATTTTCTCACCTAAGTTAACATTGGTACCTGCTGCTGCATTGGCTTGCGACATTAAGCTATTCAATGCACTATTAGCTTGCGAGCCAAACATAGAACGTGGAATCTCCATTTTCCATTTGTAATCAATGGTCTCATCAATTCCTGTGCTGCCACTGATATTGGTGTTAATCTGGTTCACCTTCACGTCAAAAGGCTTCGTTTCTACACGTCCGTCTTTCATTTCAAACGACACATCCATATTCTGGAAATCGAGATTTTTTAATTCGTTAATCTTAAGTGCATCACCTAATTTCACAAAAGGCTCATAGCCTCCAACACTTACCTTATTAGTTTTTAATTTACCATGTGCATGGGCAGTATTTAAATCCGGCTCCATTTTATCATTCAAGGCTACGTCAAATTCTTCAATTGCTGCAGAGAACATACCCTTGGCGTATTTGGCAATTGGTGCCAGTTTTTGTACCGAATTAAAGGTATTAAAAGTGGTTTGAATATCGAAGTTATCCAGTTTTAAATCAAAGTTAGCCTTTGGTTTTTTAGGATTAGTTGTTTCGTAATAACCATTCACTTCAATGGCTCCACCAAGTGTATTCATTTTCAAGTGGGTCATGTCAACCTTTTTATTACGCACCACAATATTACCAACCATATTTTCTAAAGTTAAATTGGTATATAAAACTTTACCGAATTTTGCCGTTAAATCAAAATCGATATTACCCGGAACTTCTACTACACCACTGGCAGCCGTAGAAGTTGTTGCAGCTGTTGTATTTGTTACGG
>Ga0154020_10008002_pt1 | contig 12297 bp, 21 predicted proteins | sample Klosneuvirus_201_FD_109709 | JGI IMG/M metagenome (GOLD analysis project Ga0154020, IMG submission 109709) | Active sludge microbial communities from wastewater, Klosterneuburg, Austria - Klosneuvirus_20160825_MG | ecosystem: Engineered > WWTP > Aerobic digester > Activated sludge | place... | reverse complement strand
GGAGGAGGAGAGGAGGAGGAGGAGGAGGAGGGAGGGAGGGAGGGAGGGAGAAAAACGATATCATACGAGTGGTGGTCCTCGAGAAGATTGTAATTATAATACCACTCTTTCTGAATGTGATCGATATAGTTTCCCTGGGGAGCCGAAGGAATTCGTCCTAGAATATTGAAATAATTAAGATGAGAGCGAGCAATAAAGGAGAAGAGGACGAGAACGAGAAGGAAGCACCGCAATAGAATTCGTAGATGCGAAACTTGCGCTTGGGGACGTTTTGCTCCATTAGGGCATTGAGAATTCCGTGCGCTTTCTCAATGATTTTCTCCTTTCTCGTCATCTCTCCCTTCTCCTTCTCCTTCTCCTCCTCCTCCTCCTCCTCCTTCTCCTCCTCCTCCTTCTCCTCCTTCTCCTCCTTCTCCTCCTCCTGCTGCTCCTCTCTTTGTCGAAGCTTCATGGCGAGCTTGGGACTCTTCCTTTCTGATAGTCTTTCTTCTTCGGGGCTTATGTTTTCAATCATATAGGATTTTTCCTGGAATGACATCATCTCAATCTCCATCTTATCGCCATCCTCGTCAACCAATTCCTTCTTCTGAAAAGCCACCGACATCTCCGCCACAACTTCCTTCCCTTGAGACCTTCGCAACTCACGAGAAGATTTCAGATTCGATTTCGAGGATTCGTTCGCATTTTCGGTATTTTGTTTTCCTTTCTTTGAGGTGGAGAGGGAGATGGAAGGGGCATGTGCGATAGCCTGCTGCTCGAGCTGGTCCTGGATATCTACCTCCACCTTCATTTCCTTCCGCTTCGCCTCCTCCAACTCAGATAAGTGCTCTTGCTTCGGAATTTCACCACTGATGCTCATAAAACTTCCGCTTCGTTGCTCTTCAAAGGGATAGGCGGCGCCAGAATCGGCAAGGCGCCTCCTCTTCGAAGAGCTTTGCAGCACCAGCGCTTCGCTCTCATCGGGCTCTGCGAGGGGTTCCTGGCTCTCCAACATCATCTTCTTCTCCATCTCAACTATCATAATCTCATCATATCAATTATTAATACCTTCAGCGAACAAGAAGACAAAACGACAGCGAGAAATACTCGAGAAACGAATGAGCAGTGAATACGATTTTCTGTCCGAGAAATCGCAACTTCGAGGGGGGGAAAAGAGAGAAATTCTCTTGAATAAAATTGTGAAGATCATCTAGAAATTCGGAGGAAAGCGCACGCGAATTTTGCGCTGGCTCGTCGTCCGAGAGCTCGAGCTTGAAGGCAAAAGGAACGACCTTGATCTTCCGCATCGCCTCCTCGTCGTCAAAGACGCCCTCCGTTTCCATCTATGAAATTCGCTGTAGTAAATGAGTAATTAACATATAACATCATATACAATAGCAGACTTAATGAATTCCGGTAAAAGCCAGGAAGAGCCAGGTGACGAAACTCGAAGACGCTCGACCGAGATCAAAAACATCGTCACGCCCAAATCCTCCTCAAAAACCTCCAACAATATTAATACTCTCATATTAATTAATATGGAATTAGCTTATTGTTAACGTCTTATCGTCTTGAAGGCCTCGGCGCGAGGCAGTCGAGGGGCGAGGAAATCAAGGAACCGACAGGCTGCTCTCTCTCCCCTTTGAATATGACATCGACGAGGGGACAGGAATGACGCGGGATATTGATTGAAATACACGTATATTAATACCTTATTAAACTGCTATTGATCAAGAAATACGATTTACTTTGGGAGTGAATGCAACCACAAGCTCCGGCCAAGGAAGTGATTCATCACTCAAAGCCCTCGAGTCTGAGTTGCAAATGGCTGAGTCAATCGATTGAGTCATATGCGCTCACCTCCGTTAACGCAACTCGGACTCATTTAGCCTCTCCGGGAATGAGGTCTTTGACTCTGGAGAGCTCATCCTCCACCTCCACCTCCACCACCACTACCACTACGCCCTCCTCCCTTCGATTCCTCTCCTGCTGTGACTGACATACTTTGTTGTTGGTATAAACGTGACAACTGACGAATGGCGAACCAACGCGATGCTTCGCTCGCCCAACATTACCGACTCGGCCACCAAGGTCCCTCCTCCCTTTCACTCCTAGGACTGCGATGGCGGCAATGGCTGCTTGGAGACTGCAAGTCAGCTCAGGCCTGCGATGGAGGTCCGGCGTGCGAGTCCACCTGCCATTGTAATCCTGGGCTCGTTTCTGACTGTACGCATTCCGTTGGACTCCCTTGCACAGTCTCTTCCCCCCACCCTCCGCCACAATCCCAGCTCAGCTGGCTTACGCGGTGTTGGGTAGTAACAACGAGTGGATGCAAGGCGGGCACTTCTCACGCTCAACAGTGCCGAGGCAAGATTGCCACAGTTGGTATTAATCGTGGCGGCCCTCTCAACTTTTGCTTATTAGACGACTGGAAGGTTTCTGCAGTAATATGTATTTGTTTTAAGTTTGTTCCTTCCATTAACTGCAGAGTTTTATCAGTTATCATATGGTTTCTATTTCTTCTCGTCGAAATTGAAAGAGAAGCTGAACCCCACGCTTGACGAAGACGATGAGGGTGCAGTAGTCGAAGGAGAAGGGGAAGGATCCATCGAGAACTTGAAAGGTGAAGAGGACGAAGACGAAAAGGAGGAGAAGGCAGGAGAAGAAGGCGATTCAGTCGAGGCACCCATAGTGAACTTAAAGGGGCTGGAAGTTGCTGAGGAGGGAGTCGACGGTGTTGTGCGGAAGGATAAGGTGGGTGCGAAAGGAGATGAAGAAGCACCTCCACTCTCCATTGTGAACTTGAAGGGAGAAGCTTCCGATTGGGGAGTAGAGACAGAAGGGGCAGGAGCCACGCTTTTCTTGACCTTCTTCGAGGATGACGAAGAAGAAGCTGCCGCAAAATCGATAGAGAATAGGGACGCTTCCTCAACTTTCGGAGGGGTCGGCGATGCAATTTCCGTTGGAAAATCGAACGCCAAGAAAGTCGGAGCCCGCTTGTTGGGTGCAATGTCAGCCTCATCCATCTCATCTTCGTCTTCTGCCTCCTCCTCTTCTTCAGCCTCCGAATCGTAGTCGAAACCATAGTTCCGTCGAGCTCCGCGAGAGAAGGTAAAGGAATTGGCGCGCATTCGTTCGTCATCGACGTCACGCAGGATAGCGCCGTCCTTGTCGAGACGAATGTACTCTACCATCGGGGCACGCGACAAGGAGGACATCATCGACGTGGCATTCGAGCCGTCCTCCAACTGAGGATACAGCTCATTAAGAATCTTCTCGGCCTAGGAAATAGAATGAAATATATCCCGCGTGTTTTATTGGAATCGGTTTCAAATGATGACGTACGTCCACCAGCTTGACGGAACGGTTGTCCTGGATGAGGAAATGTACAAATTTCGCGACCATCTTAGCGAGGTCGTGGAAGTCTGAGGGGTCCATGAAGTAGTCGGCAACGGGCAATATTACCTTCGCCTCGAACTTCACCATTGACTTGAGGAGGTTCTAACAAGAAAAGAGTTATCAGATCACTCCACCAAGAATAGGAAGAAAGCAAATAAATACCAACGCTTCATCTTGGAACTGGAAATCCAGTTTGAGCTCGGCAAGGAAGGACTCCAGCCATTCGTCATTCAAGGCCTTCTTTTGCGTGTAGGCAATGGAAACGAGCTTGAATAGCAAGGCGATCTGAAAGGTATTCCCGACCTGGAAAGACTTCTTCAAGATGTCCTTCTTCTCGCTCGGGGACGCGTCTAGGAAGAACTTTCCCATAGCTTCTACGTCACCGAAAATATGTTTGAAAAAATTGTCCAAGGTGATGTAATTCTTCTCCCACAGCATCTTGCGGACACGGAGAGTGCCATGGCGCGCGGCCCAGTTCACCAAGGGAGCGCGCTCGAGCTCCAGTCCAAGTTCCAGCGCGGAAGAGATTGAATCCTAGATGGCGAAATATATAAACGATAGGGATTGTTCATTAATCGCGCGAGAAGACCGAACCTCGATGGTATAAGAGCCAGAAGTGGTTTTGTAGAACATAGGCGACAGAGAGCGATCCCATTTGTAGACGCCCTTCTTGTCGAGGGCGTAGAAGATATCTGGGGAACGAAGATCTCGGGCCATCTTCAAAACCTAATAGAAAAGTGAGCAACCGAGATAAACGTCTTGTAATGGCAATCGAATCAAATACCTCATTGAGGTCGAATGGGAGATCCTTCCCAATGGCCCACGCAGCGACCTTCCTGCCAAGACTGATCAGAACCCACTTCATCGTCTCCGGAGTCCATTCCAAAATATTTTTGGAGACGAGGATCTCGAAGATGTTGACATTGGGACAGGTGAAAACGCCAGGAACCAAGATTGCCATATTAATGGGGTAGTCTTTCTTCAGAGCCCATTCGAAGCAGTTCCAGCATGAGTGAGTCGCAAATACTTTGTAGTATGAAGGTTCCCACGCCAACAATTTACGGGACTCGAGCCATTCCATGTTCTCAATCGAGTCGATCGAGAGGAAGCGCTGTATTTCAGCGGTGGACATCTTGTAGTGAAACTCGTCCACGAGCATGCGGACAACGGCACTTTGGCGGTTGTTGATGACAGCAATGATGTCAACGTCGGGATACGTTTGGACATATTCCGTGAGAAGAAAGGAAAGCAATCTCAGGATTCCCTTCTTCGCAGCGTGGATAGTGAGAGATTTCGCGAGATGATTCTCGGAGCTTTTCTCATGGGAAAGAGTTGCGTAGAAATCAAGGATCTTCTTGAGCGAAACAAAATCGACTTTCTCTCCAGGAAGTGACTCGATGTTGAGCTTCTCAAAATGCGCGAGAGTAATAGCCTGCAACTCTATCAAACAAGATAGCAACTCCATTTCACCGGCCTTCCAGGAATATTGCAAAATATCGGAAGCAGAATATCGTTGTAAGAGCCCTGGGAAAGCTTTCGACCGAGCATGAGCATCGCGGATGAGAAACTCGACGCAGCTGTATCGCTTGGCTTTCACCAAATCGTTCGTAGCTGTTGATACCCAGTAAATTGATGTAGGTGTAATTAGGTTTCTGTGGCATTTGCGCTGAAGGTCCTTGAAAGCGACTATCGTGTTGCCAGAAGCTTCCACTTCCTCGGTTACGGTATCGAAAATATCGAAGAGAGCTCTCTCAATATTCAATGAATCGCCGAGTAACAATTTGAAGTAAGGCAGCGGTGAGTAAACAGAAATCATTCGGATGAGATCCGTGAATTGCGTCGTGTGAGCGAAATGATTTGGAGAATCGACTGTCAAGTCGATTTGACGCAACAAGTAAGCTGCCGAATCCCAATTGTTCCCCACAGCGAACTTGATGAGGGCGCTGGCGAGTGGTAAGGTGACGCTATGGGGGGTGCCACGAGCCGCCTCGAAGGCCCAGGGTATCAATACGTGCAACTCGGCATCAACAACAACTATAATGAGGAACTAAGAACGCGAGGGGAACAGGGGTTGCAAGGGTACCGAAACCGCACGTTTCGTAAATTGCTGATTCCAATGATCGCTCATCGATGTCGGAGCTCCAATTGCATTCAACGTCGACACAATAAACTCGGCTTTGTCGTTGTTGTTCTCTGCAAGACTTGGACCAGGGGATTCCAGGCGAAAGTGCGAGAGGTACGAGGCGTGTTTGTTCAGACGAGCGAAGACGATGCCAAAGTGGTCATAGGGGCACATTTTCTCCTTTACAAGCCAGCGGAAGATCTCGATGTGCCCACCAAATGCGGCCCTGTGCAACATGAGGATAACGCAAATGATAAATCGGCGATCACGTAAGAAGAGCGCACAAAGCAGTGTGTTTGAGCGACCACGATTTAAACTCGAATCTCTCGGCAAGAGACTTCGTCAGCGCCAAATTGCCACCAATGATCGCGTAGTCCAAGAGCAGTCGGTGAGGTTTGGTCCCAGGATTCAAGAAGAACCTGTCAAGCCGATGTGTCATGACGAGCACTTCGCGGGCCAACTGGAAAATTACTGTTGAAAAGGAGAAGGTCGTACTCTACAAACTCTTTGTAGCCTCTCCTAGCAGCGAGGAAAGAAGCCTCTGCGATTGTCATTTTGGTTCCGAGGCCGATTTTCATCTTCCTGAGCGAGCGGCAGGTCCACGAGAAAGCGAACTGGACGAGCAAATCGTCGACCTCGAGGAGGAGGTGCTGACTGATGAGCTCGAAGGGCAGGTTGACAGCAGCAAGGCTGTCCTCACTTGCCGCCACCTTCTCAAGCTCTTGCAATGCCTAATGGAAAATTTAACTTTACACGAAATCGTCGTCCATGTGGGGTCGACCACAAGCGGGGAATGGGTGCAATAGAGGGAGGATGCACTTCATAAAAGTCGAACACGTCGGCGACAGGCGAAAAGGCCGCCGCGGCCATTGACACGCTCAGCGCACCAACAGCGCCTGGGATGCTCTGTGCCATCAGAAGATGGCGCCTATGAGAGATCCTTCTTTAATACAATAATCCTCACTTAATCGTACACCTGTATTAATAATTCTTTTTCCAACTGTCGTGGCGGTCTTCCTATCTCTATCTTCGAGTGTGACATCGACGCTTTCCAAGACCCAGAAAACTTTCAGAACACCGTCTTCACGAAAGATTGTGTGTTGCCTGACTTGCTTCACTCATTTCATTATATTCCCGGCGTGCGCGTTGCGATGGGCGTCCCTGGATTCTTCCGATGGTTGAAAAAGAAATATCCCGAAGCGATTGTGCGTCAGGTCCTTCCTGAGCTCGCCGCCAACGGCGCGGATCCCGCGCAGGCGCAGAGCAAGCCTCGCCAAGGAGACGATGCGTCTCCTGAGACTAAGGTGGTCGCGCTGGGCGAATTTGACAACTTGTACCTTGACATGAACGGCATGGTCCACCCAGCCACCCACGGCGAGGGCCGCAAGGTTCGACACTTCTCTTTGATCCGCCGCTTGCCCTCCCTCGACCATTCCATTTTGTTTGGTTTGATTTTTTTTTCATTTTAGGTATTTTATATTTTTCTATTATGTTGTCCTTCCGTGAGCTGGAGTTGTCTCGAACCGCTCTCTTCTCGTTGCCTTTCCTCGACCTCATAAGTTCGATTGCCTCTTCCTTTTCCTCTTTATGACAGAATTCGATCTCATCTGATTGATTCTTTATTATTCATATTAATCTCATTTTGTAGATCGAGTCTGAGGAGGACATGAAGCGCTTCCTATATAACGACCTCGACCTTGTCGTCGCGGTTGCGAAGCCCAAGAAGCTCATCATGTTTGCCTTAGGTCATTCCCTTCCACTTCTTTCCGCTTTCAGTTGGTGTGGAAATGACGTTTGAGTTTCTCATATACAGACGGTGTTGCTCCTCGCGCCAAGCTGAACCAGCAGAGGGCTCGTCGCTTCATGGCTGCCCAAGCCAAGAAGGCACTCGTTCCTCTCTTTTTTCCGTGACTGAGATTTAGCCTCACCATGTCCTTTGTTATCTATGTATCGCCAATTAATTGTGTTCTTGTAGAATGGTTCAAGCTCGGCTCCGTCGAATTTTGACCCCAATTCGATCACTCCAGGAACTGAGGTTCGTTTCACCATTTGCTGCTCTCGATGGTACCCTCCCTGAAAATTCATTGAATATTTGGATATAGTTTATGGCGAAAGTGCAAAGCTGGCTTCGCGAGTACATCTCGAATCGCATGCTCAATGATCCTCTGTGGAAGAACGTTCGAAGTGACTTCTATCATCTGCCCTTGTTATCTCTCGGCCTCGTCTTATGTTTACTTATTCTGATGTTTTCATAGTTGAATGTCGTCTTCTCGGACAGCAATGAGGCAGGTGAGGGTGAGCACAAAATCATTGATTTCATTCGCCGTCAACACTCGGCTCCTGGCTTCGACCCCAACACCCGCCACCTCTTCTATGGTCTTGTACTTGTCCCCGTTGAGCTCTCTTTGGTCTTTCGCGAAACAAATCCCCCAGTAATTGTGATATTGTTATTTCTTTAGGATGCCGATTTGATCTTTTTGAGCTTGGCGACTCACGAGCTCCACTTCACCATTCTCCGCGATTGGGTCTCTTCATCGAGCTTTGCCGGTGGTACCCCATATCTATTGTTTCTTTTCTTCTAATTTTGACACAATCATGGAACCTTCCTCGTCTTTCGAAAAGGAATGAAGTCAGCGCCGATCGATCCGAGTCCCGTGTTATATTTACAGAACTTGCAAATGTCAATTACGGCGGATAAGCTTCGCGAGGCCTTCGGGGGCTTTGGCGAGCTCCATGACGTTCGTGTCATTTATGAGGACGACACTGTCACTCCTAAAGGGTATTTCTCTCTGCTGCTATACATACATAATGCGATCTTGTTCGCTGATTTGGTTCACCTTGTGTAGGTTTGGTTTCGTGGAGTACAAGGACGTGAGCAGTGCGCGTGCCATCGTGGAGGGCTCGGTCGCTGTCGTGATTGACAATGAGCCCATCACTATTCAATACTCGCGCCTTCAGAAGCAGCCGCCCCTTGGCATGAGTACTTCACCACGCCAATCAATATATAAATTATATATACATATTCAAGATGTTCTTTGTTTTCATATGTTTTGTGTGCAGCGGTGAAGCAGTTGAAGCAGAAGAACGAGTCGGACCCTCACACGGACATGATCTGGGTCGGCAATCTCAGCTTCAACACCACGGAGGACTCGCTCGCGGACTTTTTCAAGGTGCCTTATGATGACCTTGGCTGTTTTTTGAAATGATAATATTTGCCTATTCTGACCCTGTTGATATTGGGTAGGAGTGTGGCGATGTTGCGCAGGTTCGCATCGTTACCGACAGTGTCACCAAGAAGTCCAAAGGGTATGGATTCCTTCATCTGTCTGTTTTATATGGATTGCCCATATATGGATTGCCCATATTTCTATGTCTCCTTCATATGCATTATATCTCTCTGTCTACCTCATATATATATATATGCCTTATTCTTTTTTTTTCGCTCGTCAATTTAGTTATGGTTATGTCTACTTCCGATCAATCGACTCCGTAACGAGCGCGCGCCAGCTGAATGGACAGCGACTCGATGGGCGCCCCATCAAGATCGACCTAGCCGCGAAGCCCAAGCGCAACGGTATGGACCTCCTCCATTGTCTGTTGTGATTTTTCTAAAATGATGATGATTTGTAATGATAATAGAAGCTGAGGATATGAAGCAGAAGAAAATCTCCGAATTCCTGGAACGCACCAAAACGACGGGCAACAGTTTCGCCTTCCAGACCCTCGAGGTTTCTATCTTTCTTATTCTCCCTGATTCCCCTCCGCCCTATGATCCGCCTTCCCGGCTCCACCTTCCTCCGTTGACATTGGTAGGAATTGATGGTGAAATGATAGGCAAACGGTTGGCAAGTTGATAAGGCGGTCGAGGCAGGTCTGGCGGTGCTTAAGGCGTACAAAGATCCCGCGACTCGCCCCTCACTCCCATGGGCCCGTCCCGCTGTCCCTGCCCCTTCCTCTGTCTCTTCATCTGATCCTGCCTCGGCTTCTGCCTCTGCCTCTGCTGCTGTTGCTGGTGCTGCCTCTGCTGCTCCCTCTATCAACGTCGAGACCGCTACTTTGGACCCTCGGGTACCTTCTCACACTCCGATCACTTGACGCTCCTTCTTTAGAAATTCAAATCTCGAACATTGTTGTGTCGATATTCATTCAAACCAATTTTATCCTTTGTCACTTGTTTGATAATGTTCTATAGGGCCCGAAGCTTTGCAGAAAGGGCCGCAAGTGCATCCACCCGGATTGCAAATTCGCGCATCCTCACGGCCGCGAAATTGACGAGAATCCTGCAACCTCCTCTCTTTCGACTCCTTCTACTCCTTCCTCTGATTCATCTACTTCTGTCTCCTCTTCCTCGCCAAGCGTGGATGAGAAGAAGCCCCCGAGTCATGGAAAGAAGAAGATGCGGAAGCTGTCCATGGAAACGTATCTTTCCATTCCTTTTCCTCGTCCGCTGATTTTCATCAGCCTCATCAAAGTTTCTTTTCAAATTCTGTGTTTTGTTTATACATATGTTTTCCTATTTAGTGCGGGCGCTAGTGGTGCTGAGGGCGAGGCCTCTGAGGCGGAGGTCGAAGGAGGCGACGACGACGATGAGAAGGACGAGACCCCTGACTCTCTCATCTCTCGTGCGCCTTCTTCCCTTCCTGGTTGTTCCACTCTTTCCCACTATCTTCACCTCGACTCATTTTTTCCTGTCTCTTTCAAGGTGGTGAAGTTCGAGAGGGCTTCCTCTTCTTGAAGCTGTCGGCTCTCCGCGAGTATTTGCAATACGAGTTCGACCGCATCCACCTCTTCGAGTGGCCCGCCAAGATGAGTGAAGGTATTTCTCTTTCTTGCTTTCGAATATTCCTCATTTTGACTTCTCCATCCTCTGTTCTTTTCCAATCTTCCATATTTTTACCACCCCATGGCATTTTCATGGGTTCACTTTTCGTGAGTAGAGGACAGTGCGAGGGCGCATCAGTATGGTCCGAACAGATTCCCTGCGCAGTTCGACACGGAGAGACTCATCGACGACTTTATCTTTATTGCGATGTTCGTCGGCAACGACTTCCTCCCTCTCGTCCCCACTGTCGACATTATGAAGGTATCCTCGTCTTCTTTGCCTCTTATTCGTCCTTCATTTGTTCGTGATATATGTTGTGTAGGGCGGCATGGACGTTGCGATGAAGCAGTACAAGCGCCACTTACTCCAATTCGCGACTACTCCAAATGACGCATATCTCATCCACAAGGGCGAGGTAGCCCCCTCCTTTCCTCTTTCTTCGTCCGATGTGATTGGATCGTATGTTAGGTCAATTGGCCGCGCGTAATTAACTTGATGCGATTGCTGACGGACGCGGAGGAGAAGAGGCGGAAGAACAACCCGCGCAACGACCGCCGCCGCCCCTCCAAGGGCTCCGACCAGAAGGCCCCTGAGCCAGCTCCAGACACCAATCCCACCTTGAAGGTCTTTTTAGCAAATCTGACATCTCACTCGTTCTACCTGCAATATGATATTCTTACCCTTGCTGATATGCCTTCATATTCCTCTCCGTCATCTTCCCTTTCATATTGCCTGCTGATTGGCGGTCCGGTAGGTGGTGGACGACTCTGTGGATACGTACTTTGAGGATAGGAAGCGCTACTATGAGGAGAAGCTCGGTCTCCACATCAACAACGTTGAGGGAATCAAAAGCCTCTGCACTGATTACCTCCGCGGTATCCTCGCTTCTTCATATCCTCCTCCCTTTCCCCCCTCTCTCCCTCCATCCCCTCCTCTTATTTGATCTTATTGAATGATTTCTCCTCGTTTACACGTTGTCTTGTTCAGGTCTCGATTGGGTCGTCGGTTACTACTTCAAGGGCGTCCAGTCGTGGTCCTGGTTCTTCCCTCATCACTATGCGCCTTACCCCAAAGACATTCTCCTCACTTTGGAGTCCCTTGTCGCTGATCAACTCTTCCCCGATAAGGAGGAGGATGAAGAGGAGGAAGACGATGAGGGTTTTTCCAAGCCCGTCACTCGTCACCAGAAGAAGATCCGCTTCCACCCTGAGAAGGATACTGGCCACGCTGATTTCCACATCTCTAAGAAGGACTTGTCGCATATGATCCTCAAGGAGCGCCTCTTCACGTTCGAGTTGGGAGCGCCTTTGAAGCCCTTCCAGCAACTTATTGCCGTTCTTCCTCCTGAAAGGTGCCAAGACTTCTCTCTTTATGCTCCTCTAGCCTTTCCTCACCCCACAATATGTAATATGTTTTTTCTCTTATATTGAATCCACTTGTCGTAGTGCGGCGTGTGTCCCTCCAGCGTATCGCTTCTTGTTGACGGATACCTCGTCACCGATTGCCCAATTCTATCCGAGGGAGATCAAGATCGATATCAAGCGCGGCGCCCCCGAGTGGCACAACGTTGTCCTCCTCGACTTCTTCGGTATCCTGCTCCCTCTGCTGATGTCTCTTCGTCGATGGCTCCTAAACCGGTCTTTACTTGAATAGATATCACTCAACTCGTGGCGGCATATGAGGGAGTGAAGCCGCAGCTAACGGCAGAAGAGGTGGTGAGGAATGCCGCGTCACATGAGTCGCTCGTCAGTCACCATGAGATTAAGCACTCCAACTCAACCTCCTCTGATGATGGTCTCGTCGGTAGGATCCTATTCCCCCACCCTCCCCGTCCCCATTCCACTCAAACCCTCTCATTCTTTCATGATGATCTTGGTGTGTTTCTAGGAGGTCTCTCAGAGCACTCGACCGTGGCCGACGGAGCGCTGCACTCGTATCGCTTCACTGCCCCAAGCGACCCGTTCGTCTTTGGCAT
>Ga0154020_10008001_pt1 | contig 12297 bp, 8 predicted proteins | sample Klosneuvirus_201_FD_109709 | JGI IMG/M metagenome (GOLD analysis project Ga0154020, IMG submission 109709) | Active sludge microbial communities from wastewater, Klosterneuburg, Austria - Klosneuvirus_20160825_MG | ecosystem: Engineered > WWTP > Aerobic digester > Activated sludge | place... | reverse complement strand
AGTCTCTGCCGCAGGGGCATAGCTCAATTGGCAGAGCGTCGGTCTCCAAAACCGAAGGTTGGGGGTTCGAGACCCTCTGCCCCTGCCAACAGAACTTAAGGCGAGATTAATGGCCGACAAAATAAAGTTCGCGCTGGCGCTGTTGCTGGTCACTGCAGGCGTCGCTGGTTTTTACATGCTGGGCGAGGCGGCGCTGATCCTGCGCGTGTTGTCCGTCTTGGCGGGCGTGGTCGCCGGCACGGCGGTGGCTTGGTTTACCGAGCCGGGACAGCGATTCTTCGTCTTTGGCCAGGAGTCCTGGACCGAAACCAAGAAGGTGGCCTGGCCTTCCCGCAAGGAGACCGTGCAGACCACCGGCATCGTCTTTGCCTTCGTGGTTGTGATGGCGATATTTCTTTGGTTGACCGATAAGAGCCTGGAATGGTTTTTTTACGACCTGGTCCTGGGATGGAAGAAATCATGACCAAGCGCTGGTACGTAGTGCATGCCTACTCGGGCTTCGAGAAGTCCGTGCAGCGCGCTCTGGCCGATCGCGTCCGGCGCGCCGGCATGGAGGAGAAGTTCGGCCAGATCCTGGTGCCGGTCGAGGAAGTGGTCGAGATGAAATCCGGCCAGAAGAGCATTTCAGAGCGCAAGTTCTTTCCCGGCTACGTGCTGGTGGAGATGGAGATGGACGACGACACCTGGCACTTGGTGAAGAATACCGCCAAGGTGACCGGCTTCGTCGGCGGCACGGCAACCAAGCCGACTCCGATCTCCGAGAAGGAAGTCGCCAAGATCATGCAGCAGATGCAGGAGGGCGTCGAGAAGCCAAAGCCCAAGGTCCTCTACGAGGTCGGCGAGATGGTGCGGGTCAAGGAAGGTCCCTTTACCGATTTCAATGGCACGGTGGAAGACATCAACTACGAGAAGAGCAAGCTGCGCGTGGCAGTGACCATTTTCGGCCGCTCGACCCCGGTGGAGCTGGAGTTCTCGCAGGTCGAGAAAGCATAAGGTTGTACGGGGCCGGACCCGCCAAACCGGAAAGAGGAGCGCAAATAGGGCGACCGAACGCGCGTTACCACTCACTTATCAGGAGCCATCATGGCCAAGAAGATCGTCGGCTTTATCAAGCTGCAAGTGCCGGCGGGCAAGGCGAATCCCTCGCCCCCGATCGGTCCCGCGCTGGGTCAGCGCGGCCTCAACATCATGGAGTTCTGCAAGGCCTTCAATGCCCAGACGCAAGGCGTCGAGCCGGGACTGCCGATTCCCGTGGTGATCACCGCCTTCGCGGACAAGAGTTTCACCTTCGTGATGAAGACGCCGCCGGCGTCCGTGCTCATCAAGAAGGCCGCCAAGATAGACAAGGGCTCGGCAAAGCCGCACACCGACAAGGTGGGCAAGCTGACACGTGCCCAGGTCGAGGAGATCGCCAAGGCCAAGATGAAGGATCTCACTGCTGCCGACCTGGAAGCCGCCGTGCGTACCGTCGCCGGCAGCGCCCGCAGCATGGGCGTCACCGTGGAGGGCATGTAACATGGCCAAGCTTTCGAAACGCACGACGGCGCTGCGTGCCAAGGTCGACCGTAACAAGGCTTATTCCGTCGCCGAGGCGCTGTCGCTGGTCAAGGAGTGCGCCACCGCCAAGTTCGACGAATCCGTAGACGTCGCCGTAAACCTCGGCGTCGATGCCAAGAAATCCGACCAGCTGGTGCGCGGCTCCGTGGTGCTTCCGGCCGGTACTGGCAAGAAAGTGCGGGTAGCCGTCTTCGCCCAGGGCGACAAGGCCCAGGCTGCCAAGGATGCCGGTGCGGACATCGTCGGCTTCGACGATCTCGCCGCCCAGGTGAAGGAAGGCAAGATGGACTTCGACGTAGTTGTCGCCACGCCGGACGCCATGAAGGTGGTTGGTGCGCTCGGTCAGATCCTCGGTCCGCGCGGCCTGATGCCGAACCCGAAGGTTGGCACTGTGACCATGGATGTGGCCGGTGCCGTCAAGAACGCCAAGGCGGGCCAGGTGCAATACCGCACCGACAAGGCCGGCATCATCCAGTGCACCATCGGTCGCGCCTCTTTCTCGGTCGAGCAGCTGCAGCAGAATATTGCCGCGCTAATCGATGCCCTCAACAAGGCCAAGCCGGCGACCAGCAAGGGCCAATATCTGAAAAAAATCTCCGTCTCCAGCACCATGGGAGCGGGTGTGCGCATCGACCAGGCTAGCCTGTCGGCGCAGCAGTAAGGAATGGATTCCCGCTCGTGCGGGGACAGAGCTTTGGGACGCCGGGGATGCGCAAGCGAACCGGCGGATCGTCAAAGACCGCTGGCGCCCGCAAGGGCTTAATCGCAGCGGAGAAGAGTGCGGAACGGGATTCTCCGATCCCGGATTCCCGACCTCTGATCCCTGGCCCAGCGCAGACGGTGCACCCAGACAGGATTTTGGTCCGCGGCCCAGAACGCCAAGGACAGCACTCCTGATCCAGGTCGCCGTGGGTGCGGCGAAGCGGTTTGCGCCGCGTGTTGACTTGAAAGGAGAAAGGACCTCATGGGCCTCAATCTTGAAGGTAAAAAAGCCATTGTGGCGGAGGTGTCTGCGCAGGTTGCCAATGCCCAGACCATCGTCGTGGCCGAGTACCGTGGCATCGAGGTGGGCGATCTCACCCTGCTGCGGGCAAAGGCCCGCCAGTCTGGCGTCTATCTGCGCGTGCTGAGAAACACCTTGGCCCGCCGGGCGGTTGCGGACACCGGCTTTTCGGTGCTCGCCGACCAGATGATCGGACCGCTGATCTATGGCATTTCGAGCGATCCGGTTGCGGCGGCGAAGGTGCTCAACGACTTCGCCAAGAGCAACGAGAAACTGGTGCTCAAGGCCGGCGCCTATGCCGGCAAGGCGCTGGACAAGGCCGGCGTTCAGGCGCTGGCTTCGATCCCGGGCCGGGAAGAGTTGCTTGCCCGGCTGCTCGGCGTGATGCAGGCACCGGTATCCGGCCTGGCCATCGCCCTGGGCGCGCTGGCCAAGCAGCGCGAAGCCGCAGCCGCCTGACCGATCCCTTACCAATCTGAATCTGGAGTAATTGATTATGGCTATTAGCAAAGAAGACATTCTGGAAGCCGTCGGCAATATGACGGTGATGGACCTGAACGATCTCGTCAAGGCGTTCGAAGAGAAGTTCGGCGTTTCCGCTGCCGCGATGGCGGTGGCTGCGCCTGGCGCCGGCGGTGGCGCCGCCGCCCCGGCCGCAGAAGAGAAGACCGAGTTCACCGTCATTCTTGCCGCTACCGGCGACAAGAAGGTGGAGGTGATCAAGGTCGTCCGCGCGGTCACCGGGCTGGGCCTCAAGGAAGCCAAGGACCTCGTCGACGGCGCGCCGAAGCCAGTCAAAGAGGCGATCCCCAAGGCCGACGCCGAGGCGATCAAGAAGCAGTTGGAAGACGCCGGCGCGAAAGCCGAGATCAAATAAGTCTGTATTGGCAGGATGGGCTGGCGGTTTTTGGCCGCCAGCCCATTGCCTTTACGGAAGTTGCCAGTTTCCAGTTGCCAGTTGCCCGGAAATGGCCGTTCGCAGTACCGCAGCAACTGACAACTGAAAATTGATTTCTCACCCCCGGAGCCGATATGACGTACTCCTACACCGAGAAAAAGCGCATCCGCAAGAGCTTCGCCAAACGGGCGAGCGTGCTGGACGTGCCGTTCCTGCTGGCGACCCAGTTGGAGTCCTACCTGGCGTTCCTGCAGACTGACATCCCGCCGGCGCAGCGTCGCAATCAGGGTCTGCAGGCCGCTTTCACCTCGATCTTCCCGATCTCCAGCCACAGCGGCAATGCCCGCCTGGAGTTCGTCTATTACGCGCTTGGCGAGCCGGCCTTCGATGTCAAGGAATGCCAGCAGCGCGGCCTGACCTTTGCCAGCCCGCTACGCGCCCGCGTGCGCCTGGTCATCATGGACCGTGAGGCTGCCAAGGAGACTGTCAAGGAAGTCAAGGAGCAGGAGGTTTATATGGGCGAGATTCCGCTCATGACCACCACCGGATCCTTCGTCATCAATGGCACCGAGCGAGTCATTGTCTCCCAGCTGCACCGCTCGCCGGGTGTCTTTTTCGAGCACGACAGGGGCAAAACGCATTCCTCGGGCAAGCTGCTGTTCTCTGCCCGCATCATTCCCTATCGCGGCTCGTGGCTCGATTTCGAGTTCGATCCCAAGGATTACCTCTATTTCCGGGTCGACCGCCGTCGCAAGATGCCGGTGACGATCCTGCTCAAGGCAATTGGTTTGACACCTGAGCAGATTCTCGCCACCTTCTTCGAACTCGACTGCTTCCATCTATCCAAGAAGGGCATCCAGTTCGAAGTGGTGCCCGAGCGTCTGCGCGGCGAAGTCGCCCGCTTCGATATCACTGACAAGGCCGGTAAGGTCCTTGTCGCCAAGGACAAGCGAATCACCGCCAAGCACATCCGCGAGCTGGCCGAGGCGGGCATCAAAAAAATAAGCGTGCCGGAGGAGTTTCTGGTTGGCCGGGTCATCGGCCGCAATGTCATCGACACCGAAACCGGGGAAATCCTGGCCAACGCCAACGATGAAATCACCGATAGCCTCCTGGCCAAGCTGAGCGAATCGGGCGTGGCGGAACTGCATACCCTTTACACCAACGACCTTGATCGTGGCGCCTATATCTCCTCTACCTTGCGCACCGACGAGACCGTGGACCAGATGGCCGCCCGCGTCGCCATCTATCGCATGATGCGTCCTGGCGAACCCCCGACCGAGGATGCGGTCGAGACCCTGTTCCACGGCCTGTTCTACTCCGAGGAACGCTATGACCTCTCGGCAGTCGGACGCATGAAGTTCAACCGCCGTGTAGGTCGCGAGGAACTGGACGGTTCTGGCACCCTTTCCAACCAGGACATCATCGATGTCATCCGCATCCTCGTCGAGCTACGCAACGGCCGCGGCGAGATCGACGACATCGACCATCTCGGCAACCGCCGGGTCCGTTCGGTGGGCGAACTGGCAGAGAACCAGTTCCGGGCAGGTCTGGTGCGCGTCGAGCGTGCCGTCAAGGAACGCCTGTCCCAGGCCGAGTCGGAAAACCTGATGCCGCACGATCTGATCAACGCCAAGCCCATTTCCGCCGCGATCAAGGAGTTCTTCGGCTCCAGCCAGCTTTCCCAGTTCATGGACCAGACTAATCCTCTGTCGGAGATTACTCACAAGCGCCGCGTCTCGGCGCTGGGCCCGGGCGGACTGACCCGCGAGCGCGCCGGTTTCGAGGTGCGCGACGTGCATCCGACACACTATGGCCGCGTTTGTCCGATCGAGACGCCCGAGGGGCCGAACATTGGCCTGATCAACTCGCTGGCGTTGTATGCCCGCACCAACCAGTTCGGCTTCATGGAGACGCCGTACCGCAAGGTCGTTGATGGCCGCGTCGCCGATCAGATCGACTATCTATCTGCGATCGAGGAAGGCCATTTCATCATTGCGCAGGCCAATGCCCAGCTGGACAAGAAAGGCAAGCTGATCGACGAACTGGTGTCCTCGCGTCACAAGAGCGAATTCACCCTGGTGACCCCCGACCAGGTCCAGTACATGGATATCGCCCCTGGCCAGGTTGTCTCGGTGGCGGCCTCGCTTATCCCCTTTCTGGAGCACGACGACGCCAACCGGGCGCTGATGGGCGCCAACATGCAGCGCCAGGCGGTGCCCTGCCTGCGCGCGGAAAAAGCGCTGGTCGGCACCGGCATCGAGCGAACAGTAGCTGTCGATTCCGGCACCGCCGTACAGGCGTTGCGCGGCGGTGTGGTGGACTACATCGATGCCAACCGTATCGTGGTGCGTGTGCATGACGATGAGACCGTGCCAGGCGAGGTCGGCGTCGACATCTACAACCTCATCAAGTACACCCGCTCCAACCAGAACACCAACATCAACCAGCGCCCATTGGTAAAGGTGAGCGACATCATCGCCAAGGGCGACGTGATTGCCGATGGCGCTTCCACCGACATGGGCGAACTGGCGCTTGGCCAGAACATGCTGGTGGCCTTCATGCCCTGGAACGGTTACAACTTCGAGGATTCCATTCTGATCTCCGAGCGCGTCGTCGCCGACGACCGCTTCACCTCGATCCACATCGAGGAACTGACGGTGGTGGCCCGCGATACCAAGCTCGGCGCCGAGGAAATTACCCGGGACATCGCCTCACTGGGCGAGGCGCAGCTCTCGCGCCTGGACGAATCTGGCATTGTCTATATCGGTGCCGAGGTGGAAGCCGGCGATGTGCTGGTTGGGAAGGTGACGCCGAAAGGCGAAACCCAGCTGACGCCGGAGGAGAAGCTGCTGCGCGCCATTTTCGGCGAGAAAGCCTCCGATGTGAAGGACACCAGCCTGCGCGTGCCCTCGGGCATGTCCGGCACGGTGATCGACGTCCAGGTGTTCACCCGCGAAGGCATCGAGCGCGACAAGCGTGCCCAGCAGATCATCGACGATGAGTTGCGCCGCTATAAGACCGACCTCGCCGATCAGATGCGCATCGTCGAGCGCGATACCTTTGCCCGTATCGAGCGCCTATTGATCGGCAAACTGGCCAATAAGGGACCGAAGAAGCTGGCCAAGGGTACCAAGCTGACCAAGACCTATCTGGAGTCGATCGATCCGCATCATTGGTTCGACATCGGCCTGGCCAACGACGAGACGGCCCAGCAATTGGAGAATCTGCGGGAGAGTATTGAACAGACCCGCAAGGACTTCGATCAGGCCTTCGAAGCGAAAAAGAAGAAGCTCACGCAGGGAGATGAGTTGCCGCCAGGCGTGCAGAAGATGGTCAAAGTGTACCTGGCGGTCAAGCGGCGCCTGCAGCCTGGAGACAAGATGGCCGGCCGCCACGGCAACAAGGGCGTCGTCTCGCGAATCGTACCGATCGAGGACATGCCTCACATGGCCGACGGTACAACGGTCGATATCGTCCTCAATCCGCTGGGCGTGCCATCCCGGATGAACATTGGCCAGATTCTGGAGACTCATCTGGGCTGGGCCGCCAAAGGGCTCGGCCTGAAGATCGGCGAGATGCTGAAACACCAGACGGCCGTAGCCGAATTGCGCAAGTATCTGAACAAAATCTACAACTCGAGTGGCAAGGGAGAGGAGATCGACTCCCTGAGCGACCACGAGATCCTCGAGCTGTCGGACAACCTCAGGCATGGCGTGCCCTTCGCGACCCCGGTGTTCGACGGGGCCCACGAGGAGGAGATCAAGAACATGCTTGAGCTGGCCGGCATGCCCCGCACGGGACAGGTCACGCTGTTCGATGGCCGGACCGGCGAGCAATTCGAACGCCCGGTAACCGTCGGCTACATGCATGTCCTGAAACTCCACCATCTGGTGGATGACAAGATGCATGCCCGTTCCACCGGCCCCTATAGCCTGGTCACCCAGCAACCGCTGGGGGGCAAGGCACAGTTCGGTGGTCAGCGCTTCGGCGAGATGGAGGTTTGGGCGCTGGAAGCCTACGGAGCTTCCTACACGCTACAGGAAATGCTCACGGTTAAGTCCGACGACGTCTCGGGCCGTACCAAGGTCTACGAAAATATCGTCAAGGGCGAGCACAAGATCGACGCCGGTATGCCCGAGTCGTTCAACGTGCTGGTCAAGGAAATCCGCTCCCTGGCGATCGACATCGACCTGGAACGGTACTAAGTAAATTGCAGTCTCACCCCTCGCAGGAGTGATGAAATGAAAGCACTACTCGATCTGTTCAAGCAGGTAACTCAGGAAGAGGAATTCGACGCCATCACCATCGGCCTCGCCTCTCCCGAGAAGATCCGTTCCTGGTCCTATGGCGAAGTGAAGAAGCCTGAGACCATCAACTACCGCACCTTCAAACCTGAGCGGGATGGCCTGTTCTGCGCCAAGATTTTCGGCCCGGTGAAGGACTACGAGTGCCTGTGCGGCAAGTACAAGCGCCTCAAGCATCGCGGTGTCATTTGCGAGAAGTGTGGCGTCGAGGTCACGCTGTCCAAGGTGCGGCGGGAGCGCATGGGCCATATCGAGCTGGCATCGCCGGTTGCCCACATCTGGTTCCTCAAGTCATTGCCCAGCCGGCTTGGCATGGTGCTCGACATGACTCTGCGCGATATCGAGCGGGTGCTCTATTTTGAAGCGTATGTCGTCGTCGACCCGGGAATGACCCCGCTGAATCGTGCCCAATTGCTGTCAGAAGACGACTACCTCGCCAAGGTCGAGGAGTATGGCGACGACTTTGCCGCCGTGATGGGTGCCGAGGGCATCCGTGAGCTGCTGCGCTCACTGGACGTCAATCACGAGATCGACGTGTTGCGCAAGGAACTCGAAACGACCGGTTCCGAAGCCAAGATCAAGAAGATCGCCAAACGCCTCAAGGTGCTGGAAGCTTTCCAGCAGTCGGGCATCAAACCGGACTGGATGATCCTCGAGGTGCTGCCGGTGCTGCCGCCTGACTTGCGTCCGTTGGTGCCGCTCGACGGCGGCCGTTTCGCCACCTCAGACCTGAATGACCTTTATCGGCGGGTCATCAACCGCAACAACCGCCTCAAGCGCCTGCTGGAACTGAAGGCTCCCGAGATCATCGTGCGCAACGAGAAGCGCATGCTGCAGGAGGCGGTCGATTCGCTGCTCGACAACGGTCGCCGCGGCAAGGCCATGACCGGCGCCAACAAGCGACCGCTGAAGTCCCTGGCCGACATGATCAAGGGTAAGGGCGGCCGCTTCCGTCAGAACCTGCTGGGCAAGCGTGTCGACTACTCCGGCCGCTCCGTCATCGTGGTTGGCCCGCAGCTCAAGCTACACCAGTGCGGACTACCCAAGAAGATGGCCCTAGAGCTGTTCAAGCCCTTCATCTTCAACAAGCTCGAGCTGATGGGCCTGGCTACCACGATCAAGGCAGCCAAGAAGCTGGTCGAGCAGGAAGTGCCGGAGGTGTGGGATATCCTCGAGGATGTGATTCGCGAACATCCCGTGATGCTAAACCGAGCGCCGACCTTGCACCGCCTCGGCATCCAGGCTTTCGAACCGACCCTGATCGAAGGCAAGGCCATCCAGTTGCACCCCCTGGTTTGCGTCGCTTTCAATGCCGACTTCGACGGCGACCAGATGGCCGTGCACGTGCCGTTGTCCTTGGAAGCGCAGATGGAAGCCCGCACCTTGATGCTGTCTTCCAACAACATCCTATCCCCGGCCAACGGCGAGCCGATCATCGTCCCATCCCAGGATATCGTGCTGGGGCTTTACTACGCCACTCGCGACCGTATCAACGCTCGCGGCGAAGGTATGGCATTCGCCGATATCGCTGAGGTGAAGCGTGCCTACGAATCCGGCAAGGCGGATCTGCATGCTCGCGTCCTGGCGCGCATCAAGGAATACGATCTGTCCGAGTCCGGCGAGAAGCTGGAGAAGATCACCCGCTACGAGACCACGATTGGTCGCGCCATCCTCTCCGAGATTCTGCCGGCCGGTCTGTCTTTCTCGATCATCAACAAGCCCCTCAAGAAAAAAGAGATTTCGCGCCTGATCAACGCCTGCTTCCGCCGCTGCGGTCTGAAGGAAACCGTGATATTCGCCGACAAGCTGATGCAGGCTGGATTCGGCTTGGCCACACGCGCCGGCATTTCCATCTCAATCGGCGACATGCTGGTGCCGCCACAGAAACACGAGATCATTTCCGCCGCCGAGCATGAAGTAAAGGAAATCGAGAAGCAATATACGTCCGGCCTCGTCACGGATGGCGAGCGTTATAACAAAGTGGTGGACATCTGGGGCCGTGCCGGTGACCAGGTCGCAAAAGCCATGATGGAACAGCTTTCTCATCAGGAAGTTGCCGACCGCACTGGCAAGAAGGTGGCCCAGGAATCCCTTAATTCCATCTACATGATGGCCGATTCGGGCGCTCGCGGTTCCGCCGCTCAGATCCGCCAGTTGGCGGGCATGCGTGGCCTGATGGCCAAGCCGGACGGATCCATCATCGAGGTACCCATTACCACCAATTTCCGCGAAGGCCTGAATGTCCAGCAGTACTTCATTTCGACGCACGGCGCCCGTAAGGGTCTGGCCGATACGGCCCTGAAGACTGCCAATTCGGGGTACTTGACGCGTCGCCTGGTGGACGTCACACAGGATCTGGTGGTGACTGAAGATGATTGCGGCACCAGCAACGGCTTTGCCATGAAAGCCCTCATAGAGGGCGGCGAAGTGGTTGAGGCCCTGCGCGAGCGTGTGCTGGGGCGCGTGGTCACTTCGGATGTTCTGCATCCAGAAACCCAAGACGTTCTATTCCCGACCGGGTTCCTGCTGGACGAGGACGCCGTCGAGCTGATCGAAAACCTCGGCGTGGATGAGGTGCGCGTTCGCACCCCGCTTTCCTGCGACACCCGCTACGGCCTTTGCGCCAAGTGCTATGGCCGGGATCTTGGCCGGGGCATGCTGGTCAATTCCGGCGAGGCCGTCGGCGTCATTGCAGCCCAATCGATCGGCGAGCCCGGCACCCAGCTGACCATGCGTACCTTCCACGTTGGTGGCGCTGCCTCGCGTGCGGCGGCGGCCTCCCACGTCGAAGCCAAGTCAGCTGGCACCATCCGGTTTACTCAAAACATGCGTTATGTAACCAACCCGAAAGGCGAAAAGGTGGTCATTGCCCGTTCTGCCGAGGTGTTGGTGACGGATGATCACGGACGGGAACGTGAGCGACACAAGGTGCCTTACGGAGCCATGCTGGCGGCCGATGATGGCAAACACGTCAAGGCTGGCGCCCAACTGGCCACCTGGGATCCGCATACCCGCCCAATCGTGACCGAGTATGCCGGTCTGGTCCGCTTCGAGAACGTAGAGGAAGGCGTCACCGTCACCAAGCAGATCGACGAAGTGACCGGACTGTCGACCTTGGTCGTCATCGATCCCAAGCGCAAGGCTGGCGCTGCCGCCAAGGGCTTGCGTCCTCAGGTCAAGCTGCTAACGACATCCGGAGAGGAAGTGAGGATTCACGGCACCGATCATTCGGTGACGATCACGTTTCAGGTCGGTTCCATCATTACTGTGAAGGACGGCCAGGATGTCAGCGTTGGAGATATCCTGGCGCGTATTCCCCAAGAGTCTTCCAAGACACGCGATATCACCGGCGGCTTGCCGCGGGTGGCGGAGCTTTTCGAGGCACGCTCGCCCAAGGATGCTGGCATGCTGGCGGAAGTTACCGGTACGGTGTCTTTTGGTAAGGATACCAAGGGCAAGCAGCGCTTGGTCATTACCGAACCAGATGGCACATCGCACGAATACCTGATCCCCAAGGACAAACACGTCATGGCTCACGACGGCCAGGTAGTGAACCGCGGGGAAGTCATCGTGGACGGCCCGGCCGATCCGCACGATATCCTGCGATTGAAGGGTGTCGAGGAACTGGCCCGTTACATCATCGATGAGGTGCAGGACGTTTACCGTCTTCAGGGCGTGAAGATCAACGACAAGCATATCGAAGTGATCGTCCGCCAAATGCTTCGACGTGTAGTCATCACCGATCCTGGTGATACCCATTTCATCCGCGAGGAGCAGGTTGAGCGCGCCGAGGTGCTGGACGAGAACGATAAGGCGATCAACCAGGGCAAGCGACCTGCCGAGTTCCAATACATGCTGCTGGGGATTACCAAGGCCTCTCTGTCGACCGACTCCTTCATTTCGGCGGCTTCCTTCCAGGAAACTACCCGGGTGCTGACGGAGGCGGCGATTATGGGCAAGCGCGATGAACTACGCGGCCTCAAGGAGAACGTCATAGTCGGTCGCCTGATCCCGGCGGGTACCGGACTTGCTTACCATCGCACTCGGCGCATGCAGGCCATGGGCGAGGATATCGCTGCCGAGCGGGAGCTGATTCTAGAGGAAGGCTCTGCCCCACAGGAGGATGTCCAGGCGGGTTGACCGTAGTTTGAAAACCCCCGTATAATCCGGCCTCTTTGCGAACGGCACGGCAAAACCGTGTGCAGCGCAAGATAAACGATTCCCGGGGCGGCGCAGATAATCAAGCCGCCTCGGTTTTTTGGAAATTCAAGAACATGCCAACAATCAATCAGTTAGTTCGGAAATCGCGCAAGGTACCGGCGACCAAAAGCAAGGTCCCAGCCTTGGCCAATTGCCCGGCTAAACGTGGTGTATGTACGCGTGTGTATACGACCACTCCCAAGAAGCCGAACTCGGCGTTGCGAAAGGTCGCCAAGGTACGGCTGACCAACGGTTTCGAGGTGATTTCCTATATTGGTGGCGAAGGGCACAACCTTCAGGAACATTCGGTTGTGTTGATCCGCGGCGGCCGT
>Ga0154020_10008000_pt1 | contig 12299 bp, 9 predicted proteins | sample Klosneuvirus_201_FD_109709 | JGI IMG/M metagenome (GOLD analysis project Ga0154020, IMG submission 109709) | Active sludge microbial communities from wastewater, Klosterneuburg, Austria - Klosneuvirus_20160825_MG | ecosystem: Engineered > WWTP > Aerobic digester > Activated sludge | place... | reverse complement strand
TGGCGCCGATGATGACCGCGCCGTCCTGCACGCGCCATGAAAGATCAAGCGAGTCGGTGATCAGGTTCAAGGCCTGGCGCAGCTTCACGCGGCCCACGTCCAGCGTAACCGTGCCGTCGCCGGGTACGTCCTTGGCGCGCAAAACGTTGATCTTGCCTTCCTGACGCAGGCGCTTGATCACGTCATCTAGCGGTTGCTCTTCAAACGAAAGGTTCATGTCCACCGTGTCCAGCGCGCTGCGCACCGCGAGGTCTTCCTTCGAAAGCGGCGTGCGGCGGGAACGCTCGAGGCGATCCTGGCGATCGAGCGTGCGCTGCCAGTCTTCATAATCCGGCAGGGTTACATCGCCCGTGGGGAAAGAAGCCGCGTTCACCACCTGGGCCATGACCTGCTTCCAGTTGGAGTTGAAGGCTTCCCAGGTGTCGCGGTCTTCGCGGCCGCGCTGCAGGTCGCGCGCGATGCCCTTGAGCTTGATGACGTCCTGGTTGTAGGGATCTTCGCGAAGGATCTGGTTGAGCACGATGATCGTTTCGCCGTATTCACGGCGATCGAAAAATTCCTTGCTCTTGTTGTACAGGTTGCGGATCTGCTCGCGGTAGCGGTTGAGCTCTTCCTGCATCTGCAGTTCGCGGATGCGGCGCTCCTGCTCCTGGGTGCTGACGTAATCCTTGACGCGGGCGTCTTCGCGCTTGCTGCGAGCTTCCTCGAGCATCAGGCGCGCTTCGCGCTCTTTAGCCTCGGTGTCGAGCATGTAGCCCGTCCAGCGGATGATGTCGAGAACCTTCTCGAGTTCATCCATGGCCTTGGTGTAATCACCGGCGCGAATCAGGCGATCGGCGCGATCAAGGCCTGCGTCGATTTCGTAAATCGCCTCGGCGCGCATCGCCTGATCTTCGTTGCTGCGGGCGCGGGAAATGTTCGCGGCTTCGCCGCGACGCAGGCCAAGCAGATTGGCGACGTCATCGCGCACCTGGGCTGCATTCTTGTTGTCAGGGTCCATCTCCAGCGCATCGCTGGCCAGCTTGTAGGCCTTTTCGTAATTGGCGTTACGGTAATGCGTGTAGGCCTCGTCGGCGTAATAGTTCGCCAGGGCCTTGATCTCGTCGGCGTTCGCCGTTTTGGAGCCAGCAGCGCCCGAACGACCGCCGCGTTGTGCGACAGGCTCGGTCTTGCCGGCATCGGCGGCGTCAGGCTTGGAGGCCGTTTCGCGATTGGTTTCGCGTGCGGGCTCACTCTTGCCGTTGGCGCGGAAATCAGAAACGTAGTCGTCGCGGGTCGGCTTCACTTCGGCGTCGGCGGCCGGCTTCACCGAGGACGCGCAAGCGGCAATGAAACCAAAAGAAATGGCGGCGGCAGCCAACGCAAAGCGCTTCTGAAGCCAAAGCTTCGTCATAATTGCTCCACAGCGTCGGGGTAGACGGGGACGCGGGAAGAGGGGATCTACTTGTCGGGGGCGAAGTAAGTGTAACGGAGACAAGGGGTGTGTCAACAGCGAAAGTTCCGGGGGCGGACTAACGAAGCCGGGGTTGATGCCTGGCGGCACCAACCCCGCTGATACGCGAAGTTCGAAAGGTGCTACTTGTCAACGTAGTACACGCCCCAGATGTCCATTTTGCCTTCGCCCATTTCGAGCGTGCGCTTTTCGATACCGCCGTAAACCAGGCCGGTTTCCATGCTGATCGCGCGCAGGCCCAGTTTGTCGGCGTCAGCAGGCACGCCGCCGTCGTCAAAGAACTGGATCATGTCCTTGCCCAAGCCGCCGATTGCAGCCTCAGCATAGCCCACGGCGTCTCCCTTTTTCACGTCCTGGTATGCAACGATCCGGTACCACTGGTTGCCGACTTGCTTCCAGCGCGTGATCTCAAAGCGAGCGCTGGCGCCACCCTTGCCGACGCAGATCACGCGAACGCCGAGCGGATTAGCCATGCCACTGGGGTCAACGTTGTCCTTACTCGCGGGGTCCTTGGTATCGCGCGGCAGCACGAACCTCAACGCGCTGCCTTTCTGACCAAACTCCATATCAGAGCCCGTGAACTGGTTGAAAATCCAACCCGTGGCGAAATCCAGAACGTCGCCGGAGGCTTCCAGCGCCTTGTACCACTCAGCGTTGGCTTTGCCTTCTGCGTCAACGACGGCGATCTCGTAGCCGCGGCCCTTCAGAGCCGAGGCCTTGCCGCTCGCGCCGACTTCCTCGCCCTGGCCGACGCTGACGATCACTTCGACCGCACGCCACACACCACCAATGGGATGGAACTTGCGCAACTTGATGCGCGCAACGTCGGACTTTCCCAGCCACGACAACTGAATGCGGTTGAAGACAACAACCGGGCGGCCGGCCATTACAGCCGCGTCGCTGGTGTGGTAATCGGCCGCGAAAGTATCGTCGCTCTTTGTGCCTTCCTTGAGCTTACTCTTGGTCGTGGCGCGGACGGCGTAAACGTACGTGTATTCGGCCTTGAAGCTAACGTCGGCAAACGTGAGTTCCGTCAGAGGCGTATCGTTGAGACGCTCCCACTCACTGGGCCTGGGCGGGGCAACAGGTTTGACGCGGCCCTTGGGGTCCTTTTCATAGTCGGGTTCCGACTTGCCTTCATTGCCGGGAAGTGCTTTCCATGCTTGGAAGTCTTTCCTCCATGCGTCTTCTTTCTTGCGATGGGCGGGAAGGTCAACCGTGTTGTAGCGTAGTTCACGTTCCTTTATGTCTGCCTTACTCTTGCGCATGACCCAATAACCCAGGTCAGCTGGAGCGTCCTTTAAGCTGGGTGCCGTCCAGCTCACGTTGATCACGAAGGATTTGGCGTCAGCCGCGGCTTTGACATCGACCGGCGGTGCGAGGTCGGCATCAGGATTCACTGTCGGACGTGCCCCGTATTCCACTCGATCAAGCAACTTGTCTTTGTTTTTGTCCTTGTCTTCGAAGTCCGAGCTGCCTGTGCCATTCTCATACTCAACGCGCGTGAGCTTGCCGTCGTCGTTGGTGTCGTACTTGTCGAACTCAATGTCCTGTGTGCTCGGATTTGTGTCGTACTCCGTCTTCGTCAGATAGCCGTCCTTGTTGGTATCGAGCGTACGGAACTTGATTCCGTCGAGCGCCTTTTGCGTGTTGGCATATTCGGTGGGGCTGAGGCGGCCATCTGAATCGGCGTCACTTCCGTCGAAGTCAGGTGCTCCGACAGGTGCCTCCAGGAACACACGGAACTGTGTGGGCAGATCAAGAATCTTGTGCTCGTCGGCGATCTTGGAAGGGATCTTGCCGCCCTTCACTACGCCAAAAGCCTGATCGGCGCCGTTGAGACCCTCCGCGGAAAACTCAGGTACGACCGCGGAAGGCTTGGGGTCGTTCAACTTGCTGTTAACCTGTGAAACAGCGTCGTCAATCTTGCGCTTGGGCGCTTCAGTGTCGCCCAGCACGACTGCGAGCAACACGAATACCACCATCAACAGGCCGCCGCCGATCCAGGCCGCAATCGGGCCGAACTTGATAAGCGCGCTTTCGTTGGGTGCTTCCGCCATGACTGATCTCCACTGCCGATGATGTTCGATGCTTGCCGTTCAACAATACGCTGCGCTATTCGGGTTCTGCTGCCGCCGGCTTGGCAATGGCCTTCCAGTCCGGGTTGGCGCGCAGAGCATAGAGCTTCAGGTCGTAGCGTAACGGATGACTGAACACGAGCTTCTTCTCAAGATCCGCTGCCACAGCCGCGCGCTTGCCGCTGGAACCGTTTTCGTCCATGCGGTTGGGCTCTTCGTCCTCGAGCCAGTCCTTGGGAATCTCCCAGGCGCTGCGCTCGTCGTTGGTAACTTTGTACTGCGCCACATGAACGCGCTCGGGCTGCACGCCCATGAGCGAGATCAGCGCAAAAGGAACGCCATCGCGCTTGCCGTCACCCGTGCCCACCGTGGCTTCCGTGGGGCTGAGCAACGCGTCCAGCAAAGCCAGACTGAAAGCCGGGTCAGCGTCAAAGCTGAAGGTGAACTCGTGCTTGAGCCAGGCTTCCTTGGGGTCAGACGCGGCTTCCTGATTGAAGGCGCCAAATTCGAACTTGCGGAACAGGAACGGTGAACCCTTGAACTCGGCGCTGCTGAGCAGCTTTTCGCAGGCGATGCAGACCTCGCGGATGACCTTCAAGCGGGCCTGGGCCTTGGGAATTTCGGCAGCCTGCAGGCGCTCGCGGCTCATTTCACCCTGCAACGAAGTCCAGAAATTCTCAGACTCGTCTTCTTCCTGGAATCGCGCGCCTGAGGCAGCCAGCTTCTCCGGAATCCCGGAGACGTTCTTGAGGCGCGCAAAGCGGCCTTTGAGCGCGGGGATCTCCTTGGAGGCGACTTCGGTGTTGAAGTCGTCGCTTGATGTGAACGTTTTCGTGAATTCAAAGAGCTTGGCGCCCGTTCCCTTTAACAGCGCGTCTTCCATTCCCTTGACTTCGGATACGAACTTCGTCTGGGCGCTCTCGACGGCCTTGATGTCACCGGCCGTGGGAACGCCGGATTTCAGGGCGCCTTCCACTTGTCCGGCGGACTGACTCAACTTTTCTTCCGCGCCAGTCTTGGAAAGCACGCCCACGGTCATCATGACGATGCCCAGGAGGCCCAGCACACCCAGCAGAATGAAATGCAGAGAATCTTTCATGGTCGGGCCCCTTACTTCTGTTCTGCCGCGGGCGGCATCTCAATGGGCGAAAGTGCAACAATGACCTGCACCCGGAACGGAGAAACATAACGCTTCAATGGCGTGGGCTTGGTTGCCCCGAAGTTGCTGCCAAGCAACGTGCGAACCCCGACTGCCTTGTCCGCTTCCATAGACACGTTGTCATAGGCTGTCTTGACCGTAAGCCCTGCCCACTTGATTGCTCCGATTTCGGCTTCGCTCAAGTCCTTCAACTGGCCGCGCGCTTTCAGTTCAGCGAGCAATGCCGCCTTCAGCTTCGTGTGCAGCAATCCGCCATTGCCCTCGCTGCCGCCTACGAGATCGAGTTCCGCCTTGTCGTAGGGCTCGCGCAAACGCTGTTCGGTGGGCGCCGCACGCTCACTACCCAAGACCAGCCCTGACAGGGATGCCTCATAGCGGAACTCACGCTTTACTGTGTGGTAGCCGGATTGTTCCGCAGCGTCCGCTCCGGCCTCGCCCAATTGCACCCAGTTGCTCTCATTGGTGCTGGGCTTGATCATGAGCGCGATTTCTCCCCCGCTCTCGGCCAGCTTGTTTACACGGAAATACTGGTGCTCCGGCGTTGCCTTGGCGAATTCGACGAGTGCTTCATCCGTGACACGCGCGATCAAGCCAGGCAAAATTGCCGCCGGCAATTCCAGGTGGCGCGTGACTTTGACTGCCTCACCGCCCTCTGTGGCGGGAGGCATGGTGTGCTCCGTCGAGCCGACACGCCCCATCGTCACGTTGCGCAGACTGATAGCCAGAAGCGCATTGGCATCATTGGCCTGGGCCGCAGTCACTTTGGCCTTGGCCGCCGTGACGTCGCCCGCTGACTTCGTCGCGGCTGCAGCCTTATCGTCCACGCCACCGCCGGCACTGATGCCAAGCAACATGGCCACCAGCCCGCCGGCGAACATCATGCCGCCTGCGGCAATCATTGGCACCTTCAGCCGTGCTTTGGCACGGGCTTCAAGCCGCTCACGCGGCATGAGATTGATGGTGTTGAGGCCCGCAACACCGAGACCCTCGAGCGCAAGGCCGATCGCGACAGTAAGGCTCTGGATGTTGTCCTGGACCTCGGCGGGATCAACGCTGCGCGAAAGCTGCATGCGTGCGGGCGTTTCAACCTTGTGAACCTTGTATTGAAGCTGCTGCTCAAAGAATTTCTGGATGTTGATGAGCTTGCTGCCGTTGCCCATCATCACCAGCTGGTTGATGTTCGCGGCTTCGTTCTGGCTTTTATAGAAGCCCACAGCTCGGTAGATTTCGCCGACCATTTCCTTCAACGGCGGCTTCATGGCTTCGAAGACGGCTGCGGCGTCCTTGCTCTTGGCGGCGCGGCGCTTGAGTTTTTCAGCGTCGTCATCAGAAAGCTTGAAGCGCGCCTTGAGAGCTTTGGTGATGTCGTTGCCGGCCACGGGCACCACGCGGACGTACGTTTTCTGGCCGTCGATGACAACGAGGTCGGTGTTTTCGGCACCGATATCGATGGCGACGCAGCAGTTGGAAATGCCCTCGTCCAACTCAAACTTGACGTAGTTGTAGATGCCCAGCGGTGCGACCTGAATGCCGGTGATTTCGAGGTTTGCGCTTTCGCACGCATCCACGATCTCTTCAACGGCCTGGCGCTTGGCTGCGTACAGGTTGACTTTGCGCTCATCGACGGCGCCGGGATCGTCGATCGTCTGGTAATCCCAGACGGCCTGTTCCAGCGGAATCGGCACCTGTGACTTGGCCTCATTCTCGATCGTCTCGCGGACTTTTTCGTCGGAGACGGGCGGCAGGCTGATGATGCGGCCGAGCGTGTTCTGGCCCTTGATTGAGACGTAAACAACGTCTCCGCTCTTGACACCATTGGTCACACGGAAAGCGCTGAGCGCCGCGGCCGTGGCGTCATTGACGCTGGCGCCGCTGCCCAACCCGTAATCGTTCAGGCTGATGATGGAAATCGCGTCAATGGTGACGGAACCGCGGTCTTCACTCAGTCGGACCGCTTTGATGCTCGATGTGCCGAGCTCAATACCCCAAGCTGTTTTCGCCATGGATTCCTCAGGTACTGCGCCACGCATCCGGCGTTCTGGGCCAGAATCAGCAATCGCTTCAACGGCACGAAGCTGCCAAAAATGAGTGGCAGCGCGTCGCGCGAAACAGGAACCTTGGGGGTAGCCATAGCATGGCCAAGGCTTGGGCCGAAATCAAGCCTTCGTTTCACGCACTATGGGGGCGCTGCCAAGCAACTCCACGGCCAGCAGCACGTCGCTATGGACTTTCTTGCGCGTATCCATGGTGTAATTCCGCAGCAGGTAGGCCGGGTGATAGGTGCAAACCACCTTCCTTCCTTTGTAGTCGAACACCTTGCCGCGCAGTTGCCCTATGGCAAGCTGGCTGTTGGCCAGCCACTGCGCAGGGAAACGGCCCACGGCCAGGATTACTTCGGGGTTGATGGCTTCGATCTGGCTTTCCAGGTAACCGCGACAGGATTCGATTTCATCGGGCTCGGGGTTTCTGTTTTCTGGCGGGCGGCACTTGAGAACGTTGGCGATGTAAACATCGGAGCGCTTGTACTTCATCCCCTTCTCGATGATTTCGGTCAATAGCTGCCCCGCGCGGCCAACAAAGGGTTTGCCCTGAACGTCTTCATCGCCGCCTGGAGCTTCACCCACAATCATGAGCCGCGAATTCGGGTTACCGGTTCCGAACACCGTTTGCGTGCGTGTTGCGCACAAGCGGCAAGAACCGCACACGCGCACCCGCTCGGCCAGCTTCTCTAATTCGCGCGCCCGGGCACCTTCATGCTGCCTTAGTTCGTCCAGCGCCACACTGGCTACAATTACTGGCTTGAGGGCGGCCGCAGTCGGCCTGGCGGCAGGGACCGCAGGCTGCCTGGGCAATGTCGCTGCCTGTGACGCACCGACCTTGGGCGCCTTGCGCTTGACGGCGATGTGCGTCAGACCGCTTGCGCGCAAAAGCTCTGCGTGGCCGCGAAGCTGGCGAGCGAGTTCTGCCTTGGTGGGTCGGGCCATGATTACTGGACGAGTTTGGGGCCCTGGGATTTGGGCCCGTGATCGTGGCCTTCATGCCCGTGATCGTGGCCCTCGTGGTCATGGTCGTGCGGCATGGCCTGCAAAAGGCCCGATTGCTGGCCCAATTGCACCGCAACTTCAAGCGCCTGTGAAGCCACCGCCAGCACCGCATCGCACGGTGCAGCCGCCCCACCGGGCACTTGCAGGCGCGAGCGGTAAGGCGAGACCGTGACAGCCGCCAGTCGAAGCGAATTAATCGCGGAAAGGTAAAGCTCAAGCGCAATGGAGGCCGCGTGGTCTTGAGGAGTGATCTTCGGTTCGTCAGCCATTTTCTCTCTCTTTGGAGTGCGCCGGCTTGCCGGCGCTTTGTCTCTTCACACTAGAAACAATAAGCAAACGCGAATAGACGCCTTCACAATTCGAGGCTGATCTCTGCCTAAGCCCGCCCGGAATCGTTGCAGGCGAGAACATCGTTGATTGCCTTCACCCACCGCCTATACCCTCGAAAACACATTCCCGCGTAGCTATCCATGTAGAAGTCGATGTACTCCCACAAGTAGCCCTTGCACCCTTTGCGTGGTTTGCGGTCGGATTCGCCGACTATTCCCGATGGAAGCGCGATCCAATTTAGATTCGCCCATTCGGCAAGTGTGTGGCTCCAAGCTCGCCAGGAATTGTAGATCTTCCGGCCCTGATGGTTGCATATGTCCCACATGTTGCAGAAGTCGCCACCGGAGATCACGAGATGCGTTTCACTGAGAAAAGGATTCAGACAGTCTCTTGTGAACTGCTCGTCTTCTTCGTCAGAAAGCTCGGTTAGGCATCGCTCTACGACAGCCCCGGTTATTGTCAGCCGGTGGCGCTGTTCCGCCTTGCGGAGAATCGACGCGGCGCGATCAACAGATCCCCGACCAGCCACCATTTTCCACACTTCGCTCGCGAACGGCGTTGCGCGTGAAAGTGGAAGCATCGCTCTGCCTTCTTGGCCATGTTTGTTCACTTCGGGGCATACACGGGCACGACTGTCGCGAGAAAAGCGCCGGCAAGCCGGCGCACTCCAAAGATCAGCAAATGATCGCGCCACCCGTTTTGGCCAGAGTGGCGGTCAGAACGCGCTCGCATTCTGCGAGTATCTCGCGCTCTACCTCGGCCACGGGCCTCCCCACCACTTGTAAACCGGCCGCGCGCATGTGGCCGCCGCCGCCGAACTTCGCCGCGATCTCGTTGACTTTGGCCTGTCCTTCGCTGCGCAGTGAACACTTCAGCAGTTGCGGCTCCATTTCATGGAACATCACGCACACCATGCCGCCTTCTATAGATTTCGGGATCGTGACGGTCTCGGCCGCGTCCATGACGTCGCAGCCGGTTTTCTGCAGCATTTCCATCGTTACGCGCGCGGCGATGATCTTGCCATCAAGCCGCGCTTCGATGGTTTCGGCGACCATGGCCTCAAGCTTGATGCGCCCGAGGCTCTTGCTGCGGTACAGCTTCTGCGTGAGGTCCGAAATCTTGAGATCGTAGTCCTCGATCAGCGAAGCGACCACGCGCAGGCTGTCCGGCGTGCTGTTGCTGTGATTGAAGCGCCCTGTGTCCGTAACAATCGCGACAAACAACGCGACTGCTGCCTTGGCGTTGAGCGCGATACCCGCTTCTTTCAGGACGTGAAACACAACTTCGCCCGTGCTGCTCGCTTCGGGCAGCACAACGCTGGCGTCGCCAAAGCCGGGGTTATCAATGTGGTGATCGAGGTTGATCACGCGCGTGCCCGGCGCCAGACGCTCCAGCAATCTGCGTGCGCGGCTTTGCGCACCGACGTCAAGGATCACGGCCGTGTCGTAGCCATCGAGGTGGGCGGGCAACTGATCCAGCGACGTCAGCGCCTCTCCAGCCTGCATGAACGCATATTTGCCGGCATCGACATCCTGGGTCAGGGCGAGCACGTCCTTGCCGGCTGCGCGCAGCGCGTGCGCGAGCGTGAACACACTGCCCAGTGCATCGCCATCCATCAGGGGGTGAGCGCCAAGCACCAAACGCCTGGAGGCCCGCAACACAGCAGCTGCGGCCGCGATGTGCGCGCGCGTTGCTTCATCTTTGTATGTGTCGTGCACTTTGGCCTATCGCTTGACAACCCTGTTGCGCAGCAAGCCCACACCTTCAACTTCGCATTCAACTGTATCGCCCTCAGCCAGCTTGCCTACGCCTGCCGGTGTACCGGTTGAAATCACGTCGCCGGCCTCAAGCGTCATGTAACGCGAAAGCACGGCAATCAATTTCGCGATCGGGTGAATCATCTGCTTCGTGTTTCCGTTTTGCCGCAGCTCGCCGTTGACGCGGCAGGTAATGCTCAACACCTGCGGATCGGGGATTGCAGCGGCGGCAACCAGCCACGGGCCAAGGGGTGTGAACGTGTCAAAATTCTTGCAGCGCAGCCACGGATGCTTGTTCTCGCGATCGGACTTTTGCAGATGCCGCGCGCTGACGTCGTTCATGATGGAATAGCCAGCGACGTACTCGAGCGCTTTCTCCTGGGCAATTTCCTTGCCGCCGCGCCCCAGGATTACTGCCAGTTCGACTTCATGGTCAACGCGACTTTCAAGCCACGCGGGCAGTACGATTTCGCTCTCGTGCGCGGCCAGCGAAGTACTGAGTTTTGAAAACCACACAGGCTCCGGTGGCGCAGTCGCGCCAAATTCCGCTGCGTGGTCCTGGTAATTCTGCACCAGAGCAATGATCTTGTGCGGTCGCTTCAGCGGCAGCGCCCAGGCGAAGCCGGGCGCGAGTTCTTTCAATCGGGCGACGCTGGCGGCCACGGCCTGCGCGGCATCGTTCAAGCGGCCGGTTTCAACCAGCGGCATCAGGCTTTGCGCGTGATAGCGCTCGGCCAGAAAACCGGTCGCATCGAGCAGGCGGCCATTCACTTCGGCGCCCATGCCCGGCGTGCGGCCGCGCTCGTACGCAAACAACCGGGCGAAAGTCATGAAGCGCCCCCCGCAGATGGCGCCGCGCCGCTGCCCGCGGGCTTGGCCTTGTCGGCAAAGTACGAGATCAGCGCCGGGAGTTTGCCGGCAAGCAAGTCGGCGAGCATCAGGCAGATGCGCTCTGCCAGCTCTGTCTTCGATGACGGGGGCACTTCCGCGATCACGCCTTGCGCATTGATGATGCGAACGGCTTCACGCGACTCGCCAAAGTGCGCGGGCGTGGTCACGACCATCACGTCGCAATTCTTCTTCTCGAGTTTCTCGCGGGCGTAATCGAGCGCGTTGTCCACTTCCAGGGAGAAGCCAACGATCTTCTGATCCGGTTTGCGGCGCTGGCCCATTTGCGCGAGCACATCCGGGTTGCGCACCAGCTTCAGCTCCATCGCGTCCTGCTTTTTCTTGAGCTTGCCTTGCTGCCGCGTTTCAGGGCGGTAATCGCTGACGGCAGCCGTGGCCACAAACACATCGCAATCGGCAAAGCGCTCTTCAACAGCGGCCAACATGTCTTCGGCGCTGACCACGGGGATGAGCCGCACAGCAGGCGGTGGCGTAATATGCGTGGGCCCGCAGACACAAGTGACAGTCGCGCCCATCTTCTGCGCGATGCGCGCGAGTTCCAGACCCATGCGCCCTGTGCTGGGGTTGCCAATAAAGCGCACGTCGTCGATGTATTCGTGCGTTGGGCCGGCGGTCACCAGCAATCTCGCGCCCGCGAGCACCTGAGGCAACTCTATGATCCGCGTTTGGCGAGCCATGACTCGATCTCTTCCTTATTCATACCCGCACCCAGCGCGGCCATGAGCATCAACCTTACCTTGTGACCGGGCAGGCCCGGCGCAAAAACCACGCCCGCCTCCTTCAATCTCGCGCCGCCCCCCTCATATCCGTAGGTGCCGCTCACGCGACCTCCCCAACAGCGCGTGGTCAGTGCCACAATCACGCCGGCTTTGACCGCCTTGGCCGCCGAAGCCGCAAGCGGCGGCGGCAGGTTGCCACGACCCAGCGCCTCAATCACGATGGCTTTTTCGCCGCGCTCAATCAGATAGTCAATGAGGCGCCCATCCATGCCTGCGGCGGCAATCAAAAGCGCGACGTCTTCATCCAGCTTGTCGGTCTTGATGCGACGTTGTGAAACCGGGCCGCGATAGAAAAGAACTTCGCCACCATCAACGATGCCCATGGGGCCCGTCTCGGGCGACAGATACGTGTCAATCGCCTCGGTGTAAGTCTTGGTCACTTCCCATGCGGCATTGATCGTCGAGTTCATCACCACCATGGCGCCCTTGCTGCGCGCCTCAGGCTGCGCGGCTACCTGGCAGGCTTGATACAGGTTCACTGGCCCATCCCACGACAGCATCGAACTCGTGCGCATCGCGCCCACGAAGACCACGGGCTGCGGGTGGCGATTGAGCAGGTCCACAAGAAACGCGGTCTCCTCGAGCGTGTCCGTGCCGTGAGTGACCACAGCACCATCAAAGCCGTCCTTGAACGTCCTATCGATTAGCTTGGCGAGCTCGAGCATGCGGGCGGGCGTCATGTGCGGCCCGGGCAACTGGCCGAAGTCGTGCACCTTGGGCTGACAGAAGGCCTCAAGCCCCGGCACATCTTTCAAAATGTCCGCACCGGCAAGCTTGGGAACAGCACCCT
>Ga0154020_10007997_pt1 | contig 12300 bp, 10 predicted proteins | sample Klosneuvirus_201_FD_109709 | JGI IMG/M metagenome (GOLD analysis project Ga0154020, IMG submission 109709) | Active sludge microbial communities from wastewater, Klosterneuburg, Austria - Klosneuvirus_20160825_MG | ecosystem: Engineered > WWTP > Aerobic digester > Activated sludge | place... | reverse complement strand
TTTTTAACTGTCTCATTGAACTTTGAGGTCGTTTAAATTAAACACTAAAAAACGAAAATTTTCCAAAAAAATTAAATCGCAATAAAATTAAGCGTTCGGTGCATCTTCCTTTCTTGGGGGTTTAGGCAATAGCACTTTACGCGATAATCTGAATTTACCAGTTTTTTTATCTACTTCTACAAGTTTAATCTTAACATGTTCCCCAACTTCCATCACACCTTCCATCGTTTCAAGGCGTTCCCACTTAATTTCAGAGATATGCAAAAGGCCATCTTTGCCAGGCATAAATTCAACGAAGGCACCAAATGGCATAATGGATTTAACCACACCATCGTATACCTGATCAACTTCCGGAATGGCAACAATATTTCTTACTCGTTTCACGGCAGCATCCATTACTTCCTGGTTGTTGGCGAAGATGTTAACCACACCTTTATTTCCAACCTCTTCAATAACGATTGTTGCACCTGTCGTTTTCTGAATTTCCTGAACTACTTTACCACCAGGCCCGATTACCGCACCAATCATGTCTTTGTCAATCACGATGGTTGTTGCTCTAGGGGCATGTGGTTTAAGATCTGCGTTCGGAGTGTTGATCGTCTTCTTCATTTCATTTAAGATATGTTGACGACCTTCCTTTGCTTGATCCAAAGCTTCTTTAAGTACTTCGTATGTTAAACCATCTACTTTCAAATCCATCTGGCAAGCCGTGATTCCCTTTTCAGTACCGGTTACTTTGAAATCCATATCTCCCAGGTGATCTTCATCGCCAAGAATATCAGAAAGAATTGCATACTTACCTGTTTTGCTATCAGAGATCATCCCCATAGCAATACCCGATACGGGAGCTGAAATTTTAATACCGGCATCCATCAGGGCGAGTGAGCCTGCGCAAACAGTAGCCATAGATGACGAACCATTTGATTCCAAAATATCAGAAACCAAACGAATGGTGTATGGACTCTCTGCCATGTTAGGAAGCACTTGCTTAAGTGCTCGCATCGCTAAGTTTCCATGACCAACTTCTCTGCGGCCGGGGCCACGGTTAGGCTTCACCTCACCGGTAGAAAAGCCAGGGAAGTTATAGTGTAGGATAAACTTGTTGGAACCATCGAACATAGCCCCGTCAATCATTTGTTCATCCAATTTGGTACCGAGGGTTACTGTGCTTAATGATTGCGTTTCGCCACGCGTAAATATGGATGAACCATGTGCTGATGGAAGATAGTCAATCTCAGACCATATCTGTCTGATTTCATTGGTCTTACGTCCATCCAGGCGAACCTTTTCATTCAACACCAGATTACGGCAAGCTGCCTTCTGGATATCCTTATAGTATTTCTTTACAAGATCCTTGTTTACTGTTGTATCCTCAGGTAAAGAAGCTACATAGTCTTCAAGTATTTTACCAAACAATTCTGAGCGCGTATGCTTGTTGGCTAATTGTTGACGAGCTACCTCGTACACTTTATCATAAAGAGCCTTAAAAAGTTCTTCTTTAAAGGCTTCGTCTTTAACCTCGTGAGAATATTCTCTCTTTTTGGTTTTACCTGCCGCCTCACTTAACTCTAGCTGAAGCTTGCATTGGGTTTTGATGGCATCGTGGGCCAACTTAATAGCCTCAAGCATATCTGCTTCTTTAATCTCCTTGCACTCGCCCTCAACCATCAGAATATTATCCATGGAAGCGGCAACAATAAAATCTAAATCAGCTTTCTCCTTTTGCTCTAAGGTTGGATTGATAATATACTTACCGTCTAGTCTTACAATTCTTACTTCAGAAATAGGACCTTGAAAAGGAATGTCTGAAACTGCCAGTGCAGCCGAAGCCGCAAAAGCTGCCAATGAATCTGGCAATGCGTTATGATCACCCGAAATTAACTGAATATTGATTTGTGTCTCAGCGTGATAATCATCAGGAAACAAAGGGCGAATAGCCCGGTCCACCAAACGGCTAATCAGGATTTCATAATCTGAGAGTCTGCCTTCGCGCTTTAAAAAGCCTCCCGGTATTTTTCCAGTAGACGCAAACTTCTCCTGATAGTCAACAGACATAGGTAAAAAGTCGACTCCGTCTTTAGCTGTTTGTGAGGCCACAGCGGTGGCTAATAGCATGGTATTTCCCATGCGCAATACAACAGCACCATCTGCCTGACGAGCTAGTTTTCCGGTTTCAATGGTGATTTGTCTTCCATCGGGAAGACTGCATGTTTTTGAAATTATATTTTTCATAGGTAGGATTTATGGAATGCCTACAATTCACGGCATTCCTTATTTGATTAAAAGCAAACAGGGAACCTAACTTGGTTCCCTATCTGGTATATTTTGATTTTCTTATTTTCTTAGATCCAGGTCAGCTAAAACTGCACGATATCTTTCGATATTGGTGGTTTGAAGGTAATTCAATAGTTTTTTGCGTTTACCTACCAACTTAAGCAGGCCTTGCTGGGTTGAAAAATCCTTTTTCTGATCTTTTAAGTGAGTTGTCAGATGGCTGATCCGGTGCGTAAAAAGGGCGATTTGAGACTCTGGTGAGCCGGTATCGGTTTTCTGCTTTGCAAAACCATGTTTGCTGAACAATTCTTGCTTCTTTTCTGAATTGAGGTACATCGCTTCTATAATTTAACGTTCTTATATTTTAACGCGCAAAACTAGGCGAATGCGATCATAAAACCAAACACTAAGTTATTTTAAGCTGTTTTTGAAAATCTTCGCTTCAGTTTATCCCAAAGTACATTATAGAAATCGGAATCAAACAAACGAGCATCTAAACGTGCTTGTCTCAAAAAGATCAGACCGATAAAAGCTAAAATCATATTGGCAAGCCACATATCGGCAACTACAGAAAATAAGCCCTGCTTTGCCCACTTTTCGCCCATAAGCGAAAGCACATAAAAGAGAATAAAGAAGAGAATTGACATGAGGACAGGCACCCCTAACCCACCCTTTTTTATAATGGCACCTAATGGCGCACCAATCAGGAACATAGCAATACACGCAATGGATTGAGCTAAAATTTTATGCCATTGAATATCAAAGATTCTACGCTCAGACACATAAGATTTAATATTTGTATTGTGAGCAATGAGCTGAGCCTTTATCATGCGGGCCTGATTTAATGCAATTGAAATTTCGGAGGCACTATAAGGGGACTGAAACAGACTATCCGAAGTCTGCTTATCCTTAGCGGTTATGCTTTCTGATGTAACTTTAGAAATAGCAAGAGCATTAGCACTGGAGCTCGTTGTTGTTATAGGTGTGTTGGGGTCAGCAACTCTTTTAGCTAAAGCAATTGAATCGCGTCTCTTTTTTAGCAGTTTAATATCCTCCGGCCACTGTATGGAGTCATTTTTAAAATGATAATTATATAATTTAGATGCTGAAGCATAAATAGCAATTTGCTCAGTCTTGATTACAGTCGAAACAGAATCCACGTCTTTGCTTAGCTCACCCATGTTGCGCATAATGCGATTACTCTGAAACCATTTCTTGTCAGTACGATTTAGACCAAAAGAAGAAAGGTCAAAAACGATTTGCGATTTCGAAAATTCGGTTCTCCGATAACTATCATCCGAAGATTTACCTTGGCCGGATGTAATATCATTATCCTTACCCGAGCCTTCGGTATAATTATATCCATGAAATAATTCCAACTTGAGATACTGATCGTTCAGGATAGTGTACATTTTCCCTGAATCGGCTTTGATAACATCTTTGTTTCCCGTTTTGCCCCGATGATCATAAATGATTACGCCTTGGAGGGTACCATCCGGCATCTTCTCATTCACTTTTATGCTGATATCCGGAATGGAGTTATAAAATGCGCCTTGTCTAAGATCAAGAGCGGGCTTCTTTTGTTTAATGTCATAAAGTAAACTATAAGCCTCCAGGGCAGCCTTTGGAACCAGATAGTTTCCTACCAGGAAAGCGCCACCGGTTAAAAAAAGAACAAAAACAAAAATCGGAATCAAACTTCGGATTAATGAAATGCCCAAACTTTTAATGGCGGTTAATTCGAAATGTTCACCCAGATTACCAAAGGTGATGAGTGAGGAAAGCAAGACGGCCAAGGGCAACGCTACGGGAGTATTAAATATGGCAAAGTAAAAGAGCAATTGTCCAATAACCCCCCAACCTAAATCTTTGCCAATGATATCATCAAAATATTTTAACATGTGGATGTTTAGCAGAATAAACACCACTACTAAAAAGGTAAGGATAAATGGCCCCAGAAAGGATGAGAGAATGAGTTTATCTATTTTTTTCATCGGCTACGGACAAAGATACTGTCAAAAACGAGGCCAATGATTTTAATCTCAAAATACTTGTGCTGCGTCTTCTTCGCTTTCTGATCGTAGTTTGAAAGAAGTGAAAGGAGGTCAATCCGAAAACCCCGTTCGCCAGTTGGCGGATATGAATCCAACTACAGGTTTATTGTTTTAAGATAATACTCCATGCAAATTATCTTCCCTTCGCGGATTTGAGTTGCTTTTCTCTTCTCATGGCCTCCGATTTTGTTGAAAATTCCTCCGAGTAAATAAGCTTCCAGGGTTTGAACTTATTTGTAAACCCTTTCCCGTTCTCCGAATTATGAGACTCCAATCTTGCACTTATATTGGACGAAAACCCAATGTAAATTTTTTCGAAAGCTTCGCTATAAAGGATATAAACTGTAAACAACTCAGAATTTTAATTTTGTGATGTGGGAGGAGTTGAACCTTATCCACCATCTGGCGGATATAAATCCAATTATGAGTTTTTGTAGCGCGTAAAGAGTTGAACCCCGTCCGCCAGCTGGCGGATATGAATCCAACCATAATTTTTTGTAGCGCGGGGGGGAGTTGAACCCCCGACCTTTGGGTTATGAATCCAACGCTCTAACCACCTGAGCTACCGCGCCATTTAAAATTATTACAGTTCAATCTACTTCTAATCCTTAATTAATCCCCGTCCGCCAGCTGGCGGATATGAATCCAACGCTCTTCCCGATAGCTATCGGGACACCTGAGCTACAGCGCCATAAATTGGGAGCGCAAACATACAAACTTTTCTGTAATCAAATAAATCACATTGGGAATTTCCATTGGCAACAAATCATTAGAAAAAAAACGGCTTGTTTGGTTAAAAGTTATCACCATAACTTTTCGTTTCTAATAACTAATTGCAATATAATTTGCTGTTAGCCGGAATTTCTTTAAATTAAAATCGAATAGAAAGAACCGGCATGGCCAGCACGACTAAAACATTATACACGAAGGATTTTGAAGTTCATGCTTCAATTAAAATGCTCTATCCTTACCTTCAAACAGCCAGTGGGCTATCGGAGTGGTTTGCAGACGATGTGAACATAAGTCCAGAAAAGGTATTCACTTTTGTGTGGGATCACGAAGAACACAAAGCCCTGATGACTTCCCATCGTGCCAACCATTTTGTTCGTTTTGAATATCTGCCAGAAAGTAAAGAAGATGAAAAGGATCCTTCCTATTTCGAACTTCGTTTAGAAGTAAATGAATTAACGCAGACCACCTTTTTAAAGATTATCGATTACTCTGACTTTGATGACTTAAATGAGTTAGATGATTTGTGGGAAGGTCTGATGGACAACCTGCGCAGCGTTGTTGGCGGGTAAGCCGATATTATTTACATCTCCTTGCCTCCGGTTATCTTTTCAAACTCTATTTTTACTGTGCGCAACACGTTTTAACATTCCTGAATTTAATTCCTATGCTACCTAAAATCAATCCTGCGGAAACTACTGCCTGGCAAAAATTAACTGCTCATTTCATGATGATTCAAGCAACACACATGAGCGAACTCTTTGAGGAAGATCCCCAGCGATTCGAAAAATTTCAACTTTCCCTAAATGATATTCTGGTTGACTATTCGAAGAACATCATCACCGAAGAAATCATGGAAACTTTGGTTGATTTAGCAAAAGAAGTTGAGCTGAAAGAATCTATTGATGCCATGTTTAGAGGGGATAAGATCAATCAAACAGAACATCGATCGGTATTGCATGTTGCTTTGCGCAATCGATCGAACGCTCCTATCTACGTAGACAATGAAAACATCATGCCGCTTGTCAATAAAGTTCTAAACCAGGTAGAATCGTTTTCAAATCAATTATTGTCGGGCCAGTGGAAAGGATATTCAGGCAAAGCCATTACAGATCTTGTTAACATAGGCATTGGGGGCTCCGATCTGGGACCTTATATGGTGACAGAAGCCTTGAAGCCTTATCATACCACGATAAAACCACATTTCGTATCGAATGTAGATGGCACGCATATTTCCGAAACGGTAAAGAATCTGAATCCCGAAACAACACTATTTATCATTGCCTCCAAAACGTTTACTACGCAGGAGACCATGACTAATGCAGAATCCGCGAAAGCCTGGTTCAATGAAAAGACAAATGGAAAAGGAGAAGTGGCTAAGCACTTTGTGGCGGTTTCGACTAATACAAAGGCTGTAACTGATTTTGGTATCGCGGCCGATAATATGTTCGTGTTTTGGGATTGGGTTGGCGGACGATACTCTTTATGGTCATCCATTGGGCTTTCCATCGCCTGCACCATCGGCTACGAAAACTTTAAACAATTATTGGAAGGCGCGCACACAGCAGATACGCATTTTAAAGAACAGCCATTCGAAAAAAATATTCCTGTAATTCTTGCTTTGCTGGGGATATGGTATTCAAACTTTTTTGATGCGCATAGTGAAGCTATACTTCCATACGATCAATACTTACACCGCTTCGCTGCCTATTTTCAGCAAGGCAATATGGAAAGCAATGGTAAGTCTGTAGATCGCAAAGGCGAGGCGGTGCAATACCAAACTGGTCCCATCATTTGGGGCGAACCCGGAACAAACGGTCAGCATGCATTCTATCAATTGATTCATCAGGGAACAAAAATGATTCCATGCGATTTTATTGCTCCAGCGATTTCGCATAATCCCATTGGCGATCACCATGCAAAACTTCTATCAAACTTTTTTGCTCAAACCGAAGCTTTAATGGTTGGTAAAGCAGCGGCCGAGGTGGAGGCTGAATTAAAGGCTGCTGGATTTAGTTCGCAAGAAATTAAATTCCATCTACCTTATCGCGTATTTCCAGGCAACCGACCAACTAATTCAATTCTATTTAAACAACTTACACCGGCTACATTGGGCACACTCATTGCCATCTACGAACACAAAATATTTGTGCAAGGTGTTATCTGGAATGTGTTCAGCTTCGATCAATGGGGTGTGGAACTTGGAAAGGTGCTCGCCAAAAAAATTCTTCCTGAGCTTACCCATCGTTCACCAATTACTTCACATGATGCTTCCACAAATGGGCTGATCAATTATTTCAAACGATTGAAATCCTAATAAAGTCAGAATCCTTGTAAAACCCGTTTCAAGCCCTATTTTTGGACTGCTTTTAAAAAAGGGATGGATTCAAAGATTAGTAGAATTGGTGTGTTTACTTCTGGTGGCGATGCCCCTGGAATGAATGCAGCGCTGCGTGCCGTTGTGCGTACTTCAATCTTCTATAAGAAAGAAGTGTATGGAATTATGCAGGGCTACGAAGGCATGATCAGTGGCGAAATCGTAAAGCTGGGTGCACGTTCCGTAGGTAACATCATTCAACGCGGTGGAACCATTCTTAAGACTGCCAGAAGCAAAGAGTTTCGAACTCCTGAAGGCCGCGCAAAGGCGTATGAAAATTTAAAGAAGCATGGTATTGATGCACTGGTTGCCATCGGTGGAGATGGTACCCTAACAGGTTTGCACAAACTCTACGAAGAGTATAGCATCCCCTCTATATGCATGCCAGGGACTATTGATAACGATATAACCGGTACCGATTTTACAATCGGTTTTGATACGGCTACCAATACTGCCGTTGAAGCCATTGATAAAATCAGAGATACTGCTATTTCACACAATCGGCTTTTCTTTATTGAAGTAATGGGGCGCAACTCAGGTTATATTGCCATAAACTGTGGTATTGCTGGAGGGGCAGTGGCAACTATAATTCCAGAAGAGTCAATGACTCTGGATGAATTGTTTGCAAAGCTTGATGAGGGCGGTAAGACGAATAAGAAATCAAGTTTAGTAGTGGTGTCGGAAGGAAGTAAGTTGGGCGGTGCAATGGAACTTGCCAAAAAATTCTCAGAACGGAATAATTACTTCGATATTAAGGTAACTATACTTGGTCACCTTCAACGTGGCGGCAGCCCTACCTATTTCGATCGAGTGCTAGCCGGTAAGATGGGTGTTGCCGCTGTAGAAGGTTTACTAAAAGGTGAAAAGGATTGCATGGTTGGTATTCTCAACAATCAAGTTGTGTATAACGATTTCAGTTCGATCATTGGTAAGCACCACGAAATTGACAGTGAGTCTTTAAGAATAGCAAAAATCCTATCCATTTAATTTTCATTCATGAAAGACCTGACGATCGGCATCGATATTGGAGGCACCAACACCAAATATGGTATCGTAGATCGGGAGGGAAATGTGCTTCACCAAGGAAATATTCCTACCACAGACCACGAAGAATTTCAATCGTACTTTAATGCGATGGCGGAAGCACTTCAAGCTGGCATTAACGAATTACCGGACGATACCCGCATTATGGGTATTGGTGTAGGAGCTGCGAATGGGAATTATTACACCGGCAATATTGAACGAGCCACTAACCTGAAATGGAAAGGTGTTCTCCCTTTAGCCCGAATGTTTAAAGATCAATTTCATGTGCCCTGCATACTCACAAACGATGCGAATGCGGCTGCCGTAGGTGAGATGATTTATGGCAATGCCAAAAACATGAAGGACTTTGTTGTTATTACGCTGGGCACGGGTCTTGGTAGTGGCTTTGTATGCAATGGGTTCTTATTGAATGGCCATCATGGGATCGCGGGTGAAGTGGGCCACACGTCTGTTAATCCAAATGGACGTTACTGCAATTGCGGAAAACGAGGCTGCCTGGAAACCTACGTGTCTGCGACCGGAGTAAAACGAACTGTTTACAAACTATTGGCTGATCATTTAGAGCCCAGCGAACTGCGTGGAATTAGTTTTGAAGATCTAAATACCAAAATGATTTCGGAAGCTGCCCACCGTGGTGATGTGGTAGCTAATGAAGCCTTTGAATATACCGGTAGAATATTAGGAATGAAATTGGCCGAAACTGTTGTTCACACCGATCCGGAAGCAATATTTTTATTTGGTGGATTAGCAATGGCTGGAGATCTCATTTTCAGGCCAACCATAAAACATATGGAAGCTAATCTGATGCCGTTGTTCCGAGGAAAAATTAAAGTGTTGCCCTCCGCGATGCAAAACCAGGCAGCACCGATTTTAGGTGCCAGCAGTTTGGTTTGGGATTACCTTGATAAACTTCAGTTAAAAACTGAATTGGCTTAATGAATTCTGATGAGGCAGGAAACGAATCAATACCTGACCCTACGAAGCACAACCGTTCTTTCAGCAAACCAAGTTTAAGAGTTTACACACTTCTCGCACTGATTCTGGCAGGTGAATCTATATTTTTTCTTCCTTTTGTTATTGCCCGGATTTTTCGCCCTACCCTCCTTGCCGTTTTTAATATAACAAATACGCAACTCGGAGCCTTCTTCTCCATGTATGGAATTGTAGCTATGGCTTCTTATTTTTTCGGAGGTCCGTTAGCTGATCGATTTGCAACCCGGAGCTTAATGGCTGTCGCGCTATGGCTCACAGGATTAAGTGGAATTCTTTTTGCCACCATCCCATCGAACACAATTGTCTATGCTCTTTATGCATTTTGGGGTTCAACTACCATCCTATTGTTTTGGGCTGCTTTAATCCGAGCCACGCGTGAATGGGGAGGGACACAATACCAAGGTAGGGCATTTGGATATCTGGAAGCCGGAAGAGGTTTGACCGCTGCCCTTCTGGGTTCAATAACAGTAGTTATCTTTTCGTACTTCACACCCCATGATGCTGTAAATTCAATGGCTCTAGATAGAACGACTGCGTTTCAGTATGTGATTTTAGTTGCCTCGGCTATTACCTGTATAAGTGGTGCGCTGGTTTGGTTCTTTGTGCCAGTCAACAACGATTCACTAAAACATACTGTAGCTATTACCCCTGCACGCTTCATCAAAATTCTTCTCATGCCCGTGGTCTGGATGCTAGCCGTTATTATTGTTTGTGGTTATGTAGGGTATAAGATAACAGATAATTTTTCCTTGTATGTTAAAGATGTTTTAGGGTATAGCGAAACACAATCGGCAGCGGTTGGCACTGCTGCGCTATGGATGCGTATGGCAGTAGCCTTTGTGGCCGGTTATTTTGCGGATAAGATTAGTGGGTCAAAAATTATCATTGCTTGCTTTGCCCTTAATTTGTTAGGTGGTGTCGCGCTTGGGTTAGGATTTCTGAATACATCTTTGACATTTGTAATCATTTCCTTTGCCTCTATCTTAATTGGTGTTTATGGCGTTCGTGTTCTATACTTTGCCGTATTACAAGAAGCGCGGGTTCCTTTGGTAACAACAGGAACGGTTGTTGGTATCATCTCCTTTATTGGCTTTACACCCGATATATTTATGAGCCCACTTAACGGGCTATTGCTCGATTTGAACCCAGGGGTGTTGGGCCATCAATATGTCTTCCTGGTCTTAGCCTTATTTTCGTTGATTGGATTAATCACTTCGCTTCGTTTTTCCAAACTCAAATAGCTACTCTGATACTTAATTAATTTAAGTGGAATCGTTTGCCGCTAGAAAACAGAAAAATAAATCGCGACTAAAGCCGCGATACATAACTTCAAGAGTAAATATTTTCTAGGCGTCTACTAACTGGTGCTTTAGTCCAAGTATGTTTTCAATAGTTTACTTCTTGAACCATGTCGAAGTTTTCGTGTCGCCTTATCTTTGATCTGGCGTACCCGCTCGCTGCTCAAGTCAAACTCATTGCCAATTTCATTTAATGATATTGCATGACCACCCGAAAGCCCATAATACATAGAGAGCACCTGAGCTTCGCGTTCCGTAAGGTGCGACAAGGCTCTTTTCACCTCCGTTTTGATAGAAAGATTCATTAATTCCTTATCGGGATCTTCGGCATACTCATTCGCCATAACATCCAGTAACGAACCTGACTCGGAGTCACTACTCAGTGGCGCATCAATAGAAACTTTTCGGTTTCTGTATTTCTTAAGTTTATCAATTTCTTCGGGCGAGGTCTCCATCACATGAGCCAGTTCTTCTGCGGTTGGTTCACGCTGAAACTTTTGCTCAAGCATAGACATGGTTTGATTCAATTTATTCAATGACCCAACTCTGTTAAGCGGTAACCGGACTATGCGCGATTGCTCTGCAAGTGACTGTAGTATGGTCTGGCGGATCCACCAAACAGCATAAGAAATAAATTTAAATCCACGCGTTTCATCGAAACGACCAGCCGCTTTAATTAGTCCTAAGTTTCCTTCATTTATTAAATCACCCAACGTCATACCATTATTCTGATATTGTTTAGCAACTGAAACTACAAAGCGAAGATTTGCATTTACTAATTTATTAAGTGCCACCTGATCCCCCTCCTTAATTCTGCGCGCCAACTTCACTTCCTGATCAGCTGTTATCAAATCAATTTTCGCGATTTCGGTTAGATACTTATCTAAGGATTGGGTTTCGCGATTTGTTATCTGCTTTGTAATTTTTAATTGCCGCATTGAATCGAGTTTGGTTAAAATTAAATTTAGTAAAACCCTTAACGGGCCTCTTGCACTATTTGATACTGATGATTAACGCTTAGTCGAAATGACTATCAAGCGAAGGAATTAAACTCTAAAAGAGTGATATACTTTTCATCGGCTACGAAGATACGGAAATAATGTTGGAATTCAAAGTAAAAAATGGATAAACCTGGAATTCAGCAGGGAAAAAGGCCACCCGTATTTGATTATCTCACTGCCTTCATAAAATCTTCCGCTAATACACTAGTCATTGATTCTAATAAAAAATCTGAATCCAGCTTCGAAAAAATTATCGGTGGCTTAATCTTCAAGACATTGTTAAAGGGCCCATCGGTGCTCATAAGAATTCCTTTATCACGCATACGATTTGCAAAATAAGATGCCTGATTAGTAGCCGGCTCTTTAGTATCTCTGTTCTTAACTAATTCTATCCCTAAAAATAATCCGGGTCCACGTACGTCACCGATAATTTCAAAGTCACTCATTAAATTCTTCAATCCATTTTTTAAATACGCACCAACCCCTTTTGCGTTTTGTTGAAGGCCCTCATCTTTAATCACACGAAGTAC
>Ga0154020_10007996_pt1 | contig 12301 bp, 13 predicted proteins | sample Klosneuvirus_201_FD_109709 | JGI IMG/M metagenome (GOLD analysis project Ga0154020, IMG submission 109709) | Active sludge microbial communities from wastewater, Klosterneuburg, Austria - Klosneuvirus_20160825_MG | ecosystem: Engineered > WWTP > Aerobic digester > Activated sludge | place... | reverse complement strand
GTTCGGAAGGTCGGCGATGAAGGCCCGGGCGCGACAGATGTTGTCGCCGGCTGCGAGGCCCACTCCGCCGCCGGCGAGCGCCCAGGAGGCCAGGTTGCCGTTCCCGGCGACCGAGGTCACGAAGGCGCGGCGTTTGACCGCCGCGGACGGCGCCGCGAGTCCGATGACGACAAGTCCAGCCACGACAGCGATGCGGGCACGATTCGAGAACATGAGATCCCCCTGCCTCACTACCGTTGAGTCGGGCTACGAGGGGACAACTCGTGCGTTGCACCGCCCTTTTGCTCCGGCCGAGAGGGCGTTCGACCCTGGCGAGCGTGCAGGACAGGGTCTGGCCCGGAGGCCGGCCGAAAGTCGGTTAGCCACGCAGGAGGAGTCGAATCATGAAGATCCTGGTGCTGAGCGTGGGAGTCGTCGCGTCGCTGGCAGGTCTCGCAGGGTCGGCGGCGGTCGCGGCGGAGTGTGCAGCCGATACGCGAAACCTGCTCGCGAACCGCAACTGCGGATTTGCGCAGGACATAGAGGGTTGGACCGGCGTCCACGAGGAGTCCGCGAGCCATGAGCGCACGGACGGCGATCCGGCGAAGGGAGCGCTTGCCGGGACCGACCGCCAGGGCAGCCTGCGTCTTCAGGCGCCCTGCATACCGGTCAAGCCGGACACCGACTATCGGATCGCGGTGCGCCTCAGGATCGCTTCGGGCGATCTTTACGTCTGCGGCTACACGATCTTCCAGGGGGACGACGCTGCCTGCGAGAACGCCTCCGAGCCGCTGGTGGCCGACGCCCGGCCGCCGAAGACGAGCTGGCAGCAGATGAGTGGCGAGACGCGTACCGGAGCCACCGCGAGATCGGTCCAGCTCCGGCTGGAGTGCAGCGGCGAGCAAGGTTTCCGTATGCTGTTCGACGACGTCGTCTTTGCCGCGAAATAGGGCTCAGCCTCGCGCCTGCAGAACGATGGTGTGTCGCGAAGGCGCCGGGTGCAGGACGCCTTCGCGGGTAGCTTCCAGGGTAGACGCGCGCGAACCCCGGAGGCACTGGAGCCGTCGGTCGGCGTCAGGGCTTGCGGCCTGGGGCCGAAAGGTAGCGCACGAAGACGACGAAGAGGACCAGGAACGAGGCCAACAGAAGGTACTCGAGGCCCTTGGTCTCGAAGATGTTCACGTAGCGGTAGGTTTCCATTCAGCCTCCTTCGCGGACTCGGCAGGCGCTCGCTCGGGTGCTCATGACTCGAGGGGACGCGGGTTGGGCAGCTCGTGCGCATCGCGCAGGATCGGCAAGCGAAGCACGATCCAGCGGAAGACCCAGACTTCGGTGAAGAGCACCGTCAGGGTCACGACGAACTCCTGCCAGCTCGGGAAGTAGCGTTCGGCGAGCTGCCAGTTGAAGGCGACGATCGAGATGTTCAGGCGATTGAGCAGCAGGCCGACGAGCGCCCCGGCCGCAGCCAGCCGCAGGAGTCCCGGCCGGCGGTGGCGCACCGCATAGGCGAACATCACGCACGGCACGAGCACGAAGCCGATCACCTCGACGAGGTACCAGGCCCCCCACCCGGTCGCCAGCAGATCCCATTGGCGCTCGTGCAGGAAGATGAGCAGCTTGAAGAAGTAGTAGACGAACAGGGCGATGGCGGTACCCTTGCCGAGCCCGAGCATCAGATCGTCGAACGAGCCGTGCTTCTTGGGATCCGTCTGCTTGCCGAACAGCCGGTGGGTCAGGGTGCCCTCGAGGATGACCATCGACAGGCCGCCGAAGATGCTCGAGACGAAGAAGAGTATGGGAATGAACTCGGTGTACCAGAGCGGATGGATCTTCGGCTTGGCCATCAGGAAGAGGGCGCCCAGGCCGGCCTGGTGAAGGGTCGACAGCGTCACCCCGATGATCACGGCGCCCAGAGCCAGAGAGGCGAGGACGCGCCGCGCGCGCTTCCAGCCCAGCCACTCCGCGAAGGCCGGCGAGAGCTCGATCATCTCGACGAGCATGTAGAGCAGAAAGCTCCAGGCGACCTGGAAGAGCACCGAGTTGTAGCCGAACGAGTTGCCGATGACCGGGTTGATGACATTCCAGGGCCGGCCGAGGTCGAGCACCAGAGCCCCGGCATAGAAGATGTAGGCCAGCAGGCCGTTCAGCACCGTGGCGCGGATGATCGGATGGTATTTCTCGAGCCGCATCACGTAGACGGCGAAGGCCAGCGTGTAGGCGCCGCCGGCGAGGGCGACCCCGGTCACGACGTCGAAGCCGATCCCGAGGCCCCAGGGGTGCTCCTGAGTCAGGTTGGTGATCGAACCCAGGCCGTAGATGAAGCGCTGGATGAGGACGCCGATCCCGAGCAGGATGACCGGAATCGAGATGACGTTGAACGGGGTCAGCAGCGGCCCCTTGGGTTTGAGCTCCGAGAGCAGGAAGCGCAGGAGCGGGAGGCGGTCGGGAGCGGGCGAGATCGGCATCGTAGTCATGACTCGCTGGGCTCCATCGCCTCGTCCTTCTTGTCGGCGAGCAGGTGGAGACCGAACTGCAGGGCGGGAAGTCCGAAGAGCACGAGGGGAACCCCGTAGAGGAAGTCGCGGGTGTACTCCGGGTACGGCGTCGTGCCGAGATCGGTACGGAAGCCGATCTCCTCGAAAGGCACCGCCGAGAGGTAGAGCCAGCCGGTCCCGCCGACCTCGGACTCGCCATAGATCTGGTGTACGTAGCGGTCGGGGTGGTGATAGATGCGCAGACGGGCGATCTCCATCAGCTCGCGCTTGGTGCCGAAGGTGAGGGCGTCGGTCGGGCACGAGCCCACGCAGGCCGGCTCCAAACCCTGCTCGAGCCGTTCGCTGCACATCGAGCACTTCTGGATCTTCGGATTCCACGAGTGATACTCGAACTTCGGGATGTCGAACGGGCAGGACACCAGGCAGTAGCGACAGCCCATGCACTTCCTGGGGTGCCAGACCACCGGTCCGCTGCGCGTCTTCTCCATGGCGTTCGTCAGGCAGGCCGCGGCGCATGCCGGCTGCCAGCAGTGCAGGCACTGCTTCTTGACGAAGACTTCGCCCTTCGACGTGGCGAAGCGATTGACCACCGTCCACTGGGTCTCGGTCGTCGGGCGCAGTGCGGCGAGCGCGCCGTCGTTCTCGATGTCCGGCACCGGCAGGTCGTGTTCCACGGAGCAGGCGCGCTCGCAGGCGCGACAGCCGATGCAGCGCGTGGTGTCGACGAGGACGCCGACGAACTCCTCGGGGTTGCCCTTTTCGGCGGCCTCGGCGCGTCCTGCTACCAGTGTCGAGCCGGCCACGGTGCCGATCTTCAGGAAGGTGCGTCGATTCATGGCTTCCTCACTTGCTCGTCGCCGGGCCAGCCGGCGGCGCCGGCGGGGCCTTCGTCGTCTGGGACTGCGGCTCTCGGGAGCGCTGGTGGCAGAACCCGCATTGAGTGCTCGCTTCGGATCCGGTGCCGCGGTCGTGACATTTCCAGCAGCTGCGGTGAATCGCGACCTTCACGGTCGGCATCTCGAGGGTGAGCCCCGAGGTGCGCTCCGGGTGGCAGACCACGCACTTGCCCGCGGCCGCTGGAGTCGCGCTTCCCGTGTGGCAGACGGCGCAGTCGACCCAGAAGCCGTCGAAATAGTCCGGGTGCGGCAGCTCGAGACTCGCCGCCACGGTCTCGTGATGGCAGGACACACATTCGGCGCCGAACTCCTCCGTGTGGAGCCTGTGCTGGAAGACGACCTCGCCGACCGAAGAGGCCCAGCGGACGGTTTCGGGAGAGGCCGGCGAGGGCAAGGGTGCGGGGGTCTCTGCCTTGGCGTCGGCGGCCGATGCAGCCGCTGTCGCCGTGGGCAACAGCAGACAGAGGGCGGTCAGGAGGTGCGACCAGGTGGCAGTTCGCGTCGTCATGGAATCACCTGTCCGGATTCCGTGCGCCGGCTCATACCTTGACTGTCTGGGCAGCGGTCTCTGGCAGCCGCGCCGGCTGTAGAAAGGTCTTGTCGAAAGCGCGACAGGCGGCACGTTGCGCCGTCCCGTTCGTGTGCGGGCTCCTCCTGTCGACGGCAGGCTCTGCTGCGAGCTCCTCCGTCAGACGGTCGGTGAAGCGGCGGGCCTCGTTCTGGTACCAGCTGACGGCATCGGCGCCGATCATGAGCTTGCCGAGGTCGGCGGTCAGCTCCTGCGGGTCGATCGTACAGACCCAGCCCTGCTCGTAGGGACGCAGACGCATGAGATCGAGCTGATAGTCGAGATCGTGGTTGACGTGCACGACCTTGCCCGAGAGAGGAGCCGCGAAGCGCAGCTCCTGCCCGTCCCCTCCGATACTGAGAGCGAAGAGAGCATCTCCGCGACGCACCGCTCGCCCGGGTTCGGGCAGGCGGATCGCGGTGACCGGTCCCACCGACTTCTGAACGAAGTCGTCGAGCCCGACTCGGGCCTCGCCCGTCATCTCGATCTTCACCCAGCTGTGCTCCGGCGAAACGTAGATGCCGCCCGGAACGTTGACCACTCGCGGCGAAGCGACGCCGGCGGAGGAGGGCGTGACCAGGCGGATCTCGGGCGGAGTCAGGCGCTCGCGACGATCCTGCCGGCGCAGCACGAGGCGGTTCGCGAACTCGACCAGCTCATCCTCCGTGAACGGCTTCTGAACGTAGTCGACGGCGCCGAATCGCATGGCGTCCACCGCCGACTCGATCGTGCCGTAGCCGGTGATGATCGCGATGTCGATATCCGGTCGGAGATGGTGGACTCCCTTGGCGACGTCGAGCCCGTCCATGCCCGGCATCTTGAGGTCGGTGAAGACGAAATCGTAGTCGTTCTTGCGCACCAGACTCAGGGCCTCCTGGCCGGACTCCACGGTGTCGACCGCGAAGCCCGCCAGGACGAGAATCTTGCGGAAGCTGTCGAGGATCACCGGCTCGTCATCGACCGCGAGAATCCGGCCCTTCGGCGAGGCGACTTCGACGCGCTTCAGGCTGAGCGCCTCCTCGGCGAACTCGAGCTTCAGTCCGATGTCCAGCGCCTGCTGGCGCTCACGACGCGCGCGGGTTGCCTGCATCTGCTTGAGGGTCAGCCGGAGAGTAAGGTCGACGACGGCGAAAACCACGACCGTCAAGAGAACCATCAGAAAGATCATCGCTTCTCCTTCTCCCCGCCGCTTCCAGCCGGAGCGAGAACGGCGCCGGCGCGGCGCGTGAGGGCGTCCAGTTCCGCCTCGAGGTCGGCCGGCGCGACACGCACCAGCCAACCCGAGGAGAACGGGGCACGATTCAGTAGATCGGGATCCGCGAGGATCGCCGGGTTGGTTTCGAGCACAGTGCCGCTCACCGGAGCCCAGATCCGGTGGATCGAAGCGTCGGCCGTGGCAATCTCCGCGCAGGCGAGCCCCTGGGTCAGACGCGCGCCCTTCTGGGGCAGGACGATCGTGCGGATCTCGGCGAGCAGGCCGGGCCAGCTCTCGGCGAGCCCGAAGGTCGCGACTCCCTTCTCGATCGTGACCCAGGCATGCTGGCCGAGGAAATAGCGCTCGCGGCTCGCCTCGCTGCCCGGTTGCGGGATTTCAGCCGGGACGGCGGACCAGCTGCCCAGCTCGACCGCCTTGAGCGCTCGGCGTACGACGCCGAGCAGCTCCGCCACGTCGAACGGCTTGGGGAGGAAGTCGAAGGCGCCCTTCTTGAATGCGGCGAGGGCGTTCTCGATGGTGGCGTAGCCGGTGATCAGGATGACGGGAAGATGGGGCCGCTCGCCCGTCACGCGCTCGAGCAGGTCGAAGCCGGAGAACCCCGGCAGCATGAGATCGGACAGCACGACGCGATGATCGACTCTCCGCAGGCGTGCGAGCGCCCCGTCGACATCCTCGACCCGATCGAGGGAGATCCCCTCGGGTCGGAGGATCCTCGCCGCTGCCTCGCGCACGACGGGCTCGTCCTCGACCAGCAGCACGTCGAACGGGGCTCTCATGAGGCGCCTCCGGCTGCCGGCTGCGATTGTGGCTCGAGCGGCAGCTGCACGGTGAAGGTGGTGCCGCGGCCGACCTTGGTGTCGACCCGGATCGTGCCGCCGTGCTCGGTGACGATTCCCCAGCAGACCGCGAGGCCGAGTCCCGTCCCCCGGTTCTCCTTGGTGGTGAAGAACGGCTCGAAGATGTGGGCGAGGTTCTTTTCCGAGATTCCCGTGCCGTTGTCGGCGACCTTGATCTCGACCGACTGGCGGCCCTCGACGCTCTTCAGGTCGGTGGCGACGAAGATCTGCCGGTCGCCCGCCTCGAAGGCATCGGCGGCGTTGACGAGGAGGTTCAGGATGACCTGCTGCAGCTGGGTGGCGTCGGCCGGGAAGAGCGGCAGGTCGCTCGCCAGGGTCCTGGTGAGGTGAATGTTCTGCACCCGAAGCTGGTTGTCGACGATGGCGAGCGCGCGCTCGACGATGGCGTTCAGGTCGACCATGGTCTTCTTCGGCGGCACCTGGCGCGAGAAATCGAGCAGGCCGCGGACGATGTCGCGGCAACGCTTGGTTTCGTGGACGATGGTCTCGAGATCGCTCCGGGTCTCCGCGTCCACGGCGCGCTTCAGCAGGAAGCTCGAATAGGTGAGGACGCCGGTGAGCGGGTTGTTGATCTCGTGGGCGATACCGGCGGCCAGCCGACCTACGGAGGCCAGCTTGTTCGATTGGTAGACCATGTGGCGGGCTTCGGCGAGGTTGGTCGTCATCTGATTGAACGAGGTGGCCAACTGGCCGAGCTCGTCGTGGCGCACGACGGCGACGCGGTGGCCGAGCTCGCCCGCCGCGACGCGCTCGGTAGCGCCGAGGAGCGCGCGCACGGGCTTTCCGACCCAACGATGGAACAGGGTCGCGAGGAGGAGGCTGATGGCCGTGATTCCGGCGAGCGCGAAGGCGAATGCCGATCGCCGCCCTGCACTCACGGCGGAATCGACCTCGGCGAGCGAAACGGTGACGTCGAGAACCCCGAGCACCTGCTGCTGCGGCGGATGAGCGTGGCATCCGGCGTTGGCGCAGATGGGCTCGTTGGGAATCGGCGTGATGACGCCGAGCTGCCGATCGCCGCCCTCGGCGCGGAAGACGCGTGTGCGGCGGCCCTCCGAGAGCTCCGCAACGGAGGTGCCGTCGCTGTGACAGCCGTCGCAGGCCTCGTTGTGCTGATCGACCGTCGTGCCGACGAGGGCGGCGTCTGGCGAGTAGATGACCTCACCCTCCTTGTTGTAGACGCGGATCTTTTCCAGCCCGTCCTGGCGCCCGATCTGCTCGATGATGCGGTGCACCATGTCGCGTTCGTTGAGCAGCATCGCGTGGCGGGTGCTGTTGCGTATGGTGTCGGAGAGGATGAGAGCCTGGCGCTCGACCAGCGACGCGAGCTCGCGTTCGTGGGCCCGGCTGGCGAGCCAGGCGGAGGTGCCGAAGACCGCCAGCGAGACAACGCCGACAGCCACCATGACGCGCTGGGCAATGCGCGGTTTCATGGCCGCTCGAGGGGCGAGTCAGTTCGGCGTGAAGTTGCGGGCACCGGCACGGGATCCTCCCTCCCGGAATGGAGGCGGCGAAGGAGGGGAGCACCGGTGGGCGCCCTGGAGGCGCGGAACTTCGGGAAGGCTATATCGACGTCCGGTGACTTGCGCCGGAACTCAGATCCTGCCAGGGCGTTTCAACCGGAGGTCCCGATTCGGTCCCGTCCCGTCTCGGGGCGGGAGCCGGTGCCATCGTCGGCCTCCGCTTGCCATGGTCTGCGCCGCAGCGCGGCACGGCAACACCCCGCGGGAGTGGGCCTCCTCCTGCCTCAGAGGGTGGCTACGGGCGTTTCCGCAAGCCAGGAGCGGAGTTGCTCGTATGCCTCGCTGCGATCGAGCAGGTCGAGGTGGTTCCTGCCACGGAGAATGCAGCGGCGGTCCGCCGGAATGGCGAGCGCGCGCGCCGGATCGGTGTCGTCGCCGAGCGCGCTCGCCAGCGGCACGAGACCGTCGCCGAGGACGGCCTTGGCGGCCGCCATCGCGCTGGCGGTGACCGCCGCTTGGGGACTCTTGGCGAGTGTCGCAGCGATCGCATAGCAGGCGACACCCCGGGGAAGGGGCACGATCTCGCGATGGCCGCTGCCGGGAGCGAAGCGGTCGCCTCCCCGTAGCGCCGTCACCTGGCCGAAGCGCAGATCGGTGATGCCGGCGCTGCGGATCCGTCCCAGGCGGGCGAAAGCCGCAGTGTAGGAGGAGGCGTCGAGCGCGAGGGTCACCCAGTTGCCGCCGCGCTCGAGCGGCGCGCCGTGATGCGGCGTGCCGAGAAAGACGATCTGGCGCAGCTTGCCGAGCCAGGCGAGCTTCTCGCGCTCGGCGACCTGGCAGGCGCTGCGCATCACGAGCCCACCCATGCTGTGCGCGATGACGACGATCTCGCCCAACGGCCCACCCCAGTCGGCGACGAGGGAGTCCAGGCGCATGGCCAGCTCGTTGACGTTGGTCGCGACCGGCCGGCCGCTGTTGTAATGCAGGTAGACGGGCGTGAAACCGAGCTCCGATGCGAGGCGGGCGCCGTGGTCGTGGCCCTTTCTCGACCACTGAAGATCGCTCCTGCAGAGGCCGTGCAGGAGGAGGAGCATCCGGTTCCCCTTCTCCTGCTTCGCGTCGAGCTCCCGTCCGTGGCGCCGGAACGTCATCGGGATGGCGAGCGGGTTGCCGGTCGCCTCGAGGTGGTCGCCGAGCACGCCGTTGAGCGCCGCGAGGATGGCGTCGCGATGGGGTGACACGGGAGCGCTCGACGGAGGAACCGTTGCAGGCTGGGTGAGCAGGAGCGGTTGCAGCTGGGCGAGTCCGCCGTCGACGCTGTGGCCGACCCAGTGGGTGATCCGCCGCACGGTCCGGTAGACGAATCCGGTGATGCCGCGCATGCGCTTCCGGCGCGCCGGATCCGGCTTGCCCACCTCCGGCACGCTCGTCACGCTGCGGTGAACCTCCTCGACCAGATCGGTCATCGCGACGGTCGCCTCGACCGCGAGCCGGGAGAATCCGCGAAGATCCGACATCGTCCGCGCACGCTTCATGCCGCAAGCCTACGCCGTTCGTGGTGGATGCCGGGCTCCAGGCCGTAGTCGCGACTCCCCGGCGATGGACGGTTTGTGCGAGAGTTCGCGCCACCCGATGTCCTTGCCGTCGCTCATCCGTCGCTTCGTGAGGTGCGCCCTCGCGCTGTGGACCTTCCTGCCGGCGCCGGCGTCGCCGGTGTGGGGCGACGAAGGCCCGCCGTCGTGGGCCTACCCGGAGAAGCCACCGGACTTCCTGCCGACGCCGGACGACGGATCTCTCCGCCGGGTCCCTGGCAGCGCGGCATCCTTCACGCTCACCGAGCTGCGCGATCTCTTTCGCGCTCCAGACTGGCACCCTGCCGACCACGCCCCCATGCCCGATGTCGTCGCCTACGGCCGGAGGCCGGAGGTCTATGCCTGCGGCTTCTGCCATCGGGCGGAGGGCACCGGTGGTCCCGAGAACGCGCGTCTCGCGGGTCTGCCGGCGGCCTACATCGTCCAGCAGATGGCCGATTTCAAGAGCGGTGCGCGCGGGACCTCGGTGCCGAACCGCCTCCCCACGTCGGCGATGATCGCCGTCGCCAGGGCCGCGACCGACACGGAGGTCGCCGCTGCCGCCGCTTACTTCTCGGCCCTTGCGCCACGACGGTCGATCCGGGTCGTCGAGACCGCGGCCGTGCCGAAGACCTACGTCGCCGGATGGTTCCTGGCCGCAGCGCCGGCCGGCGCGCGCGAGCCGATCGGTGCCCGGATCCTCGAAGTGCCGGAAGACCTCGAACGGTTCGAAAGTCGCGACTCGCGGGCCGGCTTTCTCGCCTATGTGCCGATCGGCAGTATCCGGCAGGGCCAGGTCCTCGCGGAACATGGCGGCGTCAGCGCAGGCGACCAGCAGACGGTGCCGTGCGCCACCTGCCACGGTCCGGGGCTCCGGGGGCTCGGCCCGGTGCCCGGCATCGCCGGACGCTCGCCGAGCTACGTCGTCCGCCAGCTCTGGGACTTCCGGCACGGCGCCCGGGCCGGACCGTCGAGCGTCCTCATGCGGCCGGTGGTCGAGAAGCTCACCCTCGACGAGATGATCGCGCTCGCCGCCTACCTCGCCTCTCTCCCGCCCTGAGCACTGCGCATGTCACACTTCGCCGGTGACGGATCCGGTCGACACGCTGCATGCGCCGCACTTCGCGAGCGGGCGCTTCTTCAATCCCTGGGGAGTCGGCAAAGCGACCTTTCGCGACCTCGTGCGCTGGAAGCTGCTGTCGCGGAACCGCTACGACAAGAGACGCCCGCCGCGCGTGCCCCGGGTCGCGAACGACGGGGCGGACCTTCGCCGGCGCGCCGGCACTCCCGGGGCGACCTGGGTCGGGCACGCGACCTTTGCGCTTCAGGACGGCGGGAACGTCCTGCTGACCGATCCGCACTTCGGCCCGCGGGCGCTCTTGCCGCGCCGCCGGGAGCCCCCCGGCGTTCCGCTCACCGCGATTCCGGAGGGCGCGGTGGCGGTGTTGTCGCACAATCACTATGACCACCTCGACCGCTGGAGTCTCTCCCGCCTGCCGAAGGGGATCGCTTGGCGGGTGCCGCTTGGGCTCGGCCGGTTCGTCAGGCAGTTCGGCTACTCCGACGTCGAAGAGCTCGACTGGTGGCAGTCGACCGAGTGCCGCGGCTTTCGCCTCACTCTCCTGCCGGCGCAGCACTGGTCGCGCCGCCTCTCGCAACCCGACGAAACGACTCTCTGGGGCTCGTGGCTCATCGAGAGTCCCCGTATGCGAACCTTCTTCGCCGGCGACAGCGGGTACTTCCGGGGCTTCGCCGAGTACGGGAGGGTCTTCCCAAACCTCGATCTCGCCCTGCTGCCGACCGGCGCCTACGAACCGCGCTGGTTCATGAAGCCGGTGCACATGAATCCGGAGGAGGCACTCGCCGCTTTCCAGGATCTCGGCGCGGCGCACATGCTGCCGATGCACTGGGGCACTTTCGACCTGACCGACGAGCCGATCGACGAGGCTGACCGGGTGATCGAGCGGCTCCTCAGACAGGGATCGCCCGACCTCGCCCGCCGCGTCCACCGGCTGGCGATCGGGGAGCGATTCCGGCCGGCGGAGGCGGGTTGAGCTGCCGGAGAAGCGGGGCGAGGGGGCGGCAGTCGCGGGGCGGCCGATCTAGAATTCGCGGCAACGACCGGCCCACCGGAGGCAGAGATTGACCAAGCCAGCCCTGAATGCAGTTGCCGTCTCCCTGACGCTCTTCTTGCTGCCGATGTCGCCAGTGACCGCTGGCGTCGAGTTCGACGCGCTCGCCAGGTGCATGGAGGATGCGACCACGGCGCGGGACGAAAACGATCTGGTGCGCTGGCTCTTCGCCACGGCCGCCCTGCACCCGGTGGTGAGCTCGATCTCCGTGGTGTCGCCGGAGCAGCGCACGGCGATGGCGCGCACGGTGGGGAGGCTCTTCGAGCGCCTGCTGACCGAGTCGTGCCGGCCGCAATTCGCCGCGGCGCTCGAGCGCGACGGCCAGGGGACGGTCGAGAACGCCTTCCAGGTTCTCGGGCAGGAGGCGATGCGCGCGCTCATGGCCGATCCGAACGTGGCCGAGGGCTTCGACGCGGTGGAGACGTTCATCCGCAAGGACAAGCTCGAGCTCGACGCCAAGCCGGCGGTGCCATGAACCGCTAACCACGGTTGGCGCTCCTGCAGGTCTGCGCCGCGCTCGTCGCCCGCAACCGACTGGCGAGCTGTGCGAGACTCACCCCCAGGCAAGCACGCCAGGGGAGGGCAGGCGATGCGACAGCGGTGGGGGAGTCTCCTGGGAGGTTTCTTGGTTTTCGTCGCCGGGTTCTACGCCGGAGGCTACTTCGGCGCGCATCGGCTCTGGGCGATCACCGAACCGGTGATGCGAATGGAGGTTGCAGCTTCGATCCACTTCGGGATCGACGAGTTGATCTATCTGCGCACCGACCAGGCGGACAAGGCGCTGCGGCGGATGGAGCAGCGCCTCGACGGGGCGATTCTCGGCGTGTCGCGGGAGCGCTCGCCGCATCAGCTTTCTCCCGATGAGCGCCAGTCGCTGCTGCTCGCGAAGCGCTACCGCGCCCGCTATCCGTTCGCGGAGGCGAGTCCGGAGGCGGAGGCCGCGCTGTCCGCGGTCGCGGACGGGACGCTCGACCCCATGGTTGCGAGAACCGCGGCGCGCGCCTTGCTGACGGAATCGGAGGCTGCGACGATGAAGCTCGATCCTGTCGGATCGACGAAGCCATGAAGTGGAGCGTCTGGCTGACGTGCGCGGCGCTGGTGGCAACGCCTGTACCCGCTGGTGG
>Ga0154020_10007993_pt1 | contig 12306 bp, 10 predicted proteins | sample Klosneuvirus_201_FD_109709 | JGI IMG/M metagenome (GOLD analysis project Ga0154020, IMG submission 109709) | Active sludge microbial communities from wastewater, Klosterneuburg, Austria - Klosneuvirus_20160825_MG | ecosystem: Engineered > WWTP > Aerobic digester > Activated sludge | place... | reverse complement strand
TCATTTATAGATCTAACTGCAGCAACTGGATTTGCAGCAACTTCTAATACTTTACTGGCGGCCCCTTGTTTTTTTGCAGGAACTACTTTAGAATTAGCTTGAATAGCTTGTTGTTCTTTAAAGCTTTGTTGTTGAAGATATTGTCTTAAAGATTCTTGATCTTGAGCTTGCTGTTTTCCAATTTGTTGCTTAACAGCTGCTTGCCAAGGATTATCTACCTCACCGCCTTTTTTGAATTTCTTTAATACACCTGTACCACTTTTATAATTTTTACCAAATTGTATAGCATCATTTTCTGTAGGAAATTCTATAAATGTTTTATTTTTTATAGCATAATCTCTTGCACCTTTTCCAAGATATTCTAGTTTACCATCACCATTTTGAATAATAGTAGGATATACTAAATTATCTGAAGACTCCATAAAGTGTGTTGAAGGATTAGATTGTCCAGGTAACATGATCGATTGAGGGTTTTTATCATATAATCTCTTCACCCATTCTAAATTCTTATTTGCATTTAATACAGAATCTACATATCCACCATTTTTATATTCATAGATAGCATTACCACCTCTTGTGTTTTGACCCTCATATGTATCCCAGAACTTTTGGTCTACTATATTTCTATTAGTATTCCAAGTTCTGGCATAACTACCATTATCTACCTTTATAATATCGAGCTTTTCAACTTTATTATCTTTTTTAAATTTTTCTATAGCATTTGATAGCTCATTTGCACTACCAGAAGCTAAAACTTTAACTTTTTTATCAGGCGTCATCATTATAAAGGATCCACCTGATACATCACCATATTCATCAAATCTACTTTTTGAACGACTAGTTAATATATTTGTTACAACATCTCCTGAATCAGTATCAAAGAATGGAGTGTCATGACCTGCAGAGTCTGGACTTTTTTTAATCTTATATCCTGTTTTTGGATCTTTCTTAAATCCTTTCACATTCTTTATAATACTAAACTTAGAGACTGCTCCATTAACATTAGCAATTTCTGCACCAGTACCCATTATAAGTTTTCCTTCTGAAGATGTTCCTATATAGAATTCTGAAGGATTTAATTTATTTGTTCTTTTTAAATAATGAATATCGTCAAATACATTATTATCAAAATTAGAAAATAGAACTTGCTTAAATGGTTGATTATCTCCTTTCTTGTCGCCTCTATTATGATGTGCGGTTTTTATTTTAGGGTTAGTAAGATCAATATATTTTGATCTATGCTGATAAACTTGCTTGTCATCATGATAATCCTGTATAGGTTCACCTAAAATATAATCATAAGTCTTTGTAGATACTGTGTCAACCTTTGGTTTAAATTGAGTTTTAGATTGTTTGTCAGTATCCTGTTCATCTGTAAAGTAAGGAAGGACCTTTCTATTCCATGCAGTTTTAGCCTGCTGTATAATTTTTGTAGTATTAACTAAAGGTTCTGATTTAGATTCAGCCTTCCAAGGTTTTGACTTTGTAACATTCTCATTCGGATCCTCAAACATGCGTCCATTAAATGCAACAGGAGCAGGTTTATATGTATAATTTTCATTAGGATCTTCGAAGTATCCACCATAAAATGGTTTTTTTATCTCAGGTACTAGTGGAGTAGGTTGTACTACTTGAGCAGGTGCTGGCTTAGCTGTCGTAGGTTTAACTGTAGGTTTAGGAGTAGGTTTATACTCAACTGTTTTAGGTTTTGGAGTTGGTGCAATTTTTAATGGACCTTCCCTCCATTTAGCAAATGTTACATCTCCACCATCCTGCATTTTAAGCATTAATTCATCTTCAGTAAGACCGTGTGCCTTAGCTATCTTTTTTAAATCATATTTTTTTTCATTAGCCATTATCTATCTGACTTTAAAGTTTTATTAAGAAGAGCTTTTAATATAAATTTATATTGAGACTCTTTGTCATTAATCAAAGTTACATCAAAATATTCGTTTCTTAACTTTTGATTTTTAAGTCTCAAGTCTGAAACTTTTTGATAATTTATATTACTAACTTCTCTATCTACTCCATTTATATCATACTTGAAAATAGGAACGTTGTTATTCTTATCTGCTACTATATCTACAAATTGATTAAATCTGAAGTTATGACCTTCTACCTTGGAATATAAAATATCCACGGAGGATCCATTTACTATAGGATACTTCAACATTTCAAAAGGTCTGGCTTTATCATTTCTTATAAGATTTAATAAACCTGAGCTTTGATTATCCGTAGACACTATAGCTTTATTAAAGTTAATATTATGATCTTCTATTACATCTTGATAGAAATCACCAACATACTTTTGAGTTTTTAGATGATACTCTATAGAATGTAATATATTAACTCCACCTTTTGCAGAGGTTGTCAACATTACTTCAAATGGATAAAGTTTACCATAGTAAGTCTGGAAGGATGAATTATCCCAGTGTTTCCAAATACCTTTATTTACTATACCAGTAAACATATTTACTTTTGAGTCCATATAAAAGTTTGGAAGAAAGCTATGAAAGCTTATCCATGCTTTATATTGAGGAGAATAAGATATAGTCCATCCACACTCTTTCCATATATCATCACTAAATCTTGTTATTTTTCCTTTGTATAAAAGTGTTCCATTTTCATCAATAGATAAGTCCACTATATGTACAGGATTTTTTAGGATATAATCCTTCTTAGTTAAGAACCATAGATTAAATCTATTATCAAAAGCAGATGAATAACCAACTCCAAAGAATGGATTATCTTTATTATATCTTTCATTGCCTGTAATAGACTCGAGAACTTTTTCAAACTTAAGTCCCATATTTTCATTGAACCAATTATACATACCTTGATTAGAAATTTCATCTAAATCTGATGCAAAATTAAATATCTTACGTCTAGGATAGTCACAGAAGAATGTTCCAAATTGAGTTATATCAATTGCCCACTTTGAAGATGATCCAGCATAACCTGTGTCTGTTTCTGCAAAAGTTTGAGGTCTATTACTAAACATCCCACCTGTTCCAACAGTAACTGATGTAGATTCTAATTGAAGTGTATCAAATGCATTAAAGATTTGACTGCCATTTTCATATCTAACCATAACTTTTTGAGAATCAATTGCCTGAACATCTATTATAGAACCCAGATTGCTATCAGCGTCATAGTAGTTATTGGCAGGATTTACAAGCCAAAAATCTGTAGAAGATTCTGAATTGTTCTGCTTAGAGTATATGATCCTGCGAGGATGGGTATTCTTGCATTGATTGTTAGGATCAAAGTCTGCGGCTTGTGGAAATAATGCTTCTTCCATGTTCTGTTTGGAATAATCGAAGTTGTAGTTGTAAACATTGTCAAAATTTATATTAACTTTTTTTTGCTCCATGAATTCATTTTCATCACGAAGTTTATCTAGAACAGGGTACCAAGTCTCCCAAGCATTTGCTCCAGAATATCTTAATTCTGTATTAATTGAAGATTCTACAAAGAAATTTACAATACCTGTATTATATAGGTAGAAGTAACCACAGTGATTTGATCCATTTACTGGATAACCTGAATCACCACAATCTAAGTGAGATCTTTTCTTATCTATTACGTAAGAGCCTATTGCTCCAGCATGTTCATTATTTGCATAATATTGAGTATAAGGTATAACATCTTTTTTATCATAAGTCAATCCTATTGAAGTACTGTCTATCATATCTACAGTAAAAAATGCATGTTTTCTTCTTAATGAGAATCTTGTAATAAAAGTATCACCTCCAAATATTGGAGATCTTTCTGTAAGATAGTTATACTTTCCTGTAGAGATATATCTTATTGAATCAATTTGTCCATACTGATTAGGTATGAAATGTTTTAAAGATGCATAATACGAAGATATCCACTGATATCTTTCGGTACATTCTGGATCAATTTCAAAAGAATCTTTTTTAGAACCACCTTTTCTATCTTCTATTATTTTTTTACATTTACAATCACTATCATTTGATGGATTTATATTATCTACATATCCACTTACTATGTATCTTGATTTATCTATAATAGAAGGATCATCTAAATCACAACTTAATTTTAAACCTACAGAAGATTCTCTAAATCTATTATTAATTTTTTGAGATGTACCTGATATTCTTGTAAAATTATTTCCAATAAGATAACCTTTATCTTCTAAAAATCTACGTTGTTGACCTTTAGGATTTATTACATAATTATTATAATTAGAAACTGCTTTAAATGCAAGTGCCATATTAACTGAGTCACTTAAAGGAAAAGGTCTTAATTCTGGATGACCATCTACTTTTTCAAATCTACTACGAGATGCACCATACTCTAAAGCATGAACATTTATTTCAGTTCCCAAGAAAGGGCTTTTAAAATGAGTGTCTGGGCTATGAAAAGTAAATGTATCTTTTTCATAATTAGCCTGCACAAGATCTGTATCAGTCCATATAGAATTATATATTACAATTTGTTCTAAATCAGGATCACCACTTAAGAAATTAAAAGTCATTGCATAAATAGTATTTGATGTAGAAGGTTCTGTAAAATATGAGTATATTACATAAAAATCATCATTAGTAGTTATATTAGAAGGAATCGTAAATGTTACAGGATATGGATTTGCCCAAGCATCTCCATTACTTGCCTGAACTACATAACCTGAAGCATATATACCTGAACCCGTACCCTGAGGAATATTTATAGGTTCTGTGAAACTTTCCCCTTTATCTTCAAATCTTAAAAATGGATCTGGTCTTAAATCATTAAAAGGATAATTAGGAAATTGTATTTTTTCAGAGGTATTAGTTGAAGGATTGGTTTCTTCATAATAACGCATATTATAAAGTAATCCATTAGCTATTATTGATTTTTGACCAACTCTATCACCTCTAACTATTTCATAACCTGCTATTAAATCTAATTCTTCTTGGCTTAATATTCCAAAACTATAAGCTTGTTGGATATAGTCTTGCATTGTCTGTTTTAATCTTATACCCATTGGATATATAAAACTATCTGATCTTTCAAATGCATATTCTGCACCAGAAGTAGACCATGAATATGGAGAATTGTGTATATAAAATGTATTAGCACTTGGAAACTTATGATGTCTTATAGGTTTTCCAGCAAGATTTCCCCAAACTTCTTCATTACATGGATATCTATCTGTAGATTCCCAATATGCAAAGTCTCCGTATGCAACTACATCACTATCACATTTATCCAAATTGGTTTCATCTAATCTTTCTGTAATAGATGATGTATCATAAATTTGCCACTCTTTTAATTCTTTAGGAAATTCTTCACATGTTTTAGCATCTGAAAATTCATAAAGATCACAATTGGCTGCATCTGCGGATGTATATGTAATCAAATCACTATTAATGGCTTCTCTGGATGATATGTGATATGTAGCCGTCTTTCTACCATTTGTAAGTAAAAATCTCACACCAAATGGTACAACTTCACCTCTCTGATATCCTAGATGATTTGTTGTACTTAAAGGATTTTTATATGAACCATCAAAAGTATCAGCATCTTTTCTAATAGCAACCCATTCTAAATTTAACAGATTTGCTAATCTTTGATAATTTGCTTCATCTTGAGTTGACATATTAGCTCTTATCAAATAGTTATTTGCAGATGTTAAAGTTTTTGAATTATAATAATCAGGATATAAACCTATAACTCTATTCACATCTAAGAGTTTTGTTATCTCTCTTCCTGTATAGGAATACTCTTTGGCTGAAATAGGAAGTGTTGCTACAAGTTCATAAGTAGGAGTTCCTTCTGTGGTTTTTATTACTGCCAAATTTATATAATCAAATTTAGTGTCTAAATTTGAGAACTTAACGGATATAGATTTAGTTGTTAAAACATTAGCTTTAGATCCCTGGATTTTTTCATAACCTTGTAAAGGGTCACTGAAAATCGGAACAATATTAGTAGATGAATAATAAGATGACTGTTCATCACCATTTATATTGGCATATGCTATTTTAAATTGGTAAGCCCCAGCTCTTAATCCTCCATTCTCTTCAACCTTATCAACTTCTACTATAGGAGGACTTAAACTGTTTTGTATATTAATAGCATCACAGTCAAAGGTATCACCTTTTTTATAACAGTCTGACTCAGAATCATAAAACTTTTTATAAGGAAGATCTGACATATTAATCTGACGATCTCTATTAAATCCATCCTGAAAATAAATATGCAAGTCACATTCAATATACTGATATACAGCTTTTATTGGATAATTTTGATTAAATCCTAGACAGTCTTCTTTTATTATAGATTCATATCTACATTCATCAGGATAGAAGTATCCTATCTCAGATTTAGTGCTTGAATCATTTACTAAAAATATAACATGAAAGTTTTTTTCTTTAATATATTTTTCACCCAAAAGATTAAATCCTATAGGTAGTTTCAAGCATTCTAAATTAGAAGGAGCATTTTGTATATATGGCATATCACCATCGATTGATGATGCTACTGCATTTTTCACATGATGATACTCACCATCTTTCAAAACAGTTTTTGCTACATCTTTTTTTAGACCTGATATTTGGGTTGATTTACCCTGTATAGATTGTTCTCCCATTATAAAATATAATTTCTTTTACGAAAATGTCTTTTTAAAGCATTGTTAACTGATATCATTTCATTAAATTCAGGAGTACTTGCAAGATTAATTGCAGCATTTTTTGCATTAATATACTCTTGTCTTACCAGTTGTAAAGCCTGACCAACATCAGCCTTCTTATTAATATACATATCTTTTAACATTCTGTATACTATGGCTTGCTCATAATACTCCATTATTATAGGATTATCTAAACAGTTAGGTATATTATCACCATTACTCATTTTTGCAGTATATATTATATAAAGCTTTGCTTTTTGTATAGAGTCTACAAATATCTGATTATCAGTTATTTCCATCATATATGGACTTGTAGAATTTAAATTAAAACAATCAGATGAGCAGTGTTTTTTTTCAGTTAATCTTGCTATATAAGTTTCCTGAAATTCAATAGAGTGGTTTTCAATAGTGCATGTAAGTACAGGTTTTTTGCCACACTGTAACTTAAAATTACAACACTTATCTAATGAATCAGTTATATCCTGAGCTGTAGGACATTCCCCTGTTAATGTTTCAACTTTCGAAGTACCTATATTATAGGTCATACTGGCAGTATCTACTATTAAGGCCAATTCTAATAAAAGAAAGTCATCAGGAAGTTCGGCAGTATAATTATCTAATGATATTAAAGCTTCTTTTGATGGATTAATTCTAAGTCCAAGAGATGCATTACATAAGTCTATTACTTTATAGTAATAATCAGATATAATCATATCTGCATCAAAATATGTTGATAATGAAGATGATGCTCTATTGAAAACCTCTTCAGCGGATATATATTTTCTTAAAGTATGTTTCATTTCTGAGTTTCGTTTTTATTAGTATTTTCATCTGGTTGTAATCTATTTCTAAAATTAAAGATGTCTTTATTAACTTCCTGTAAAACAGTACTTTCCAGAAATGATGGAATATGCCATGGCATATCTTGAATATTCATACAATTATTGCCCTTTTTACAAGAGTTTATATTATATATATCTTCGGGATTTTCAAATAAAGCTTCTATAGAAACTGCTCTAGGTGAATCTCTAAATGGTATATAAAGATAATTATTTTTAATAAAGGCTTTTATACCTTGAGGTTTATATTTAGATTTACCTAAACGTACTACATCTGATATCTTTATAAGATCTATTCTTTCAGATGTATCAAGGTTAAATATCCCCTTTATTACAGATGATACATTACTCTCTACAATCTTAGGTATAGGTTTTACACTGCGTAATATTTTACATGCAGGTATTTCTTGACAACAGTTTATAGAATCTACTAATTCCATTTCTACACAGTCAATAGTTGTGTACATGAAATTATTATTAGATAAATTAAATTTATCATTAGATTGCTTTATAAAAAGCATACTATAACTTTTAATTTTACTCCAGATGTATCTATCTGTTAATAATATGTCATCAGATAATGCACGATTATCTGCTTTGATTTGTGATATAGCTTCTGATATTTTCATTAAAAATCATTAAAAAAGTCAAGATTTACTGAGTTTTTATACATTGATAGTATTTCATAATCAAACATTTTGTCAGAATTTTCTTTAAAATGATTCATTATTTTGACACGAAGTCTATACTCTGGTATAAATTTCCAATATTTTATCGAAAATTGTTTTCTTTTTTTGTAACTACTCTCTATTTTTATTACAGGAATATATGATTTATCTAGAATAAAAAAATAGTTATCTTTGGTTGGAATCTTTGCAAGTGCAACTTTTAATTTGAATTTATAAAACTTTACACCGTCAGGATCTGTTACAATATACTCTTTAACTTTCCCTAAGCTCTTTGTTATAATCTTAGAAAAGGTATGTACATCTATTACCTTTCTGTTATTTTTAACACAGTAATCTCTATACTTCATCCACAAGTGATATCTCCTCATGAAACTATTTTTATCTGTATCGTATAAAGGAAAATATGTATATTTATTCCTTATTATACTTCTTTCTTCTTTCATCATATCTCATTATAATATAATAAATTAATAGGACTTTACATAGTAAACCAAACAAAAAAAGGAATAACCTTTTAAGTTATTCCTTTCAAGGAGCATCTGCCTATACTTAAATAGGTAATTTCTTTATATCCTTCATTCCGTTAGTTTCATTTATCAAGAAACTAACAAGTTCAGGTTTAGCTATTCCATAGCATCTTTTATTGTCCCATTTAGATTGAGCCTTAGATAATTGTGGAACCTGATAGAAATATATTCCATCAAAGTCATGACTTAATTCATGATGTTTATCTCCAGTAAAAATATAATAGTTATCGCATGAACTCCATATATCCTTAGCCAGGATAGGAAATTTAGATGCAAGCTCTTTAGGTCTCATAGCATCACCATGATTTAATAAAATTGCTGTATTATTGTACTTTATAACTTTTGTATTATCTAATCCACTGTCTATCTTAATGTTATGACAGTCTTTATAATGAGCTTCTAAGAAGTAGATTAAATGCCATCCTACAAATTCATCATGATTTCCAGGTATAAAAATTATACTGACATTAAGTGATTTACTAGCAAGATAGTTTATTACTTTGATTTCATAATCACATATCTTTTTAAAAGCTTCTTGATAACTTAAGATATTTTGTTGTGGAGTGCCTTTAGTTGTAAGTCCTGTCCATTCTGAGTTGAATTCATCTGAACCTACAATATATACAATACTTTCTAGTTTATTAGATGTAGTCACTTCTTTAACCGTCTGTTGTATTGCATTGAAGAGGTTGTCAAATCTTGTTTCTATACAATTTTTACCATGTATATCTAACTTATTAAAATGAGCATCCTGCTTTGGTATTATCAAACATCCGTATTCTTGAGGAACTTTACTTTCCTTTATAGAAGGAAAAGGAACTGCTTTTGGAATTGTACTTAAAAACTTCTTGAACTCGTCCTGGAAGTAATTTATATTTACTTGACCTTTTTTTATAGGAGAAAAGCATACACTTATTCTCATTCCTTTTACTGTATCTTTAAACCATAAGGTAGATATACTCCAGTCTGTTTTAGGTCTATTATATCTTGTATATAATTCATCATCTGATAATTTCTTCTCTACATTATCTTCAATGGTAACATCTCCATTAATTCTTCTAGTCTCTTTATAAGAAAACTCTAATTCCGTAGTTGGTGGAGTAATTCTTAATTTTCTAAATTTTTTTCTTAAAGCCTCTGAATTAATATCTATATTCAGTAGTGTTTTAATTTTGTCAGCTTCTTCTTGCCATTTAATTTTTCCAGACGCTCTTCTTTCTTCTATTTCGGCATAGGCTGATTCTAAATAACTTTCTAATTTTTCTTTCATTTATTTGTTTTTAATTGCTCTTGCTAATAATCCAAATCCTACTGCATTTATTGTAAATGCTGGTATTAGTGTTGCACATAGAGTTTTTTTATCTTTATCTTTTACAAACTTAGTATGCTTCTTCCATGAAGCTTGAAGATCTACAAATTTCTGAGTTTGTATTTCCGATAATTCTGTATAGGTAGTTAATGCAAGCTGCTGTCTTTCATCTATCTTAGCTAAGTTATCTAAAAGTGTTGTAAATTGTATTTTTAAAGAATCTCCCATACTTGCATACTTCTGAACAACAGAAAGATTTTCTGTACATTCATCAAAATCAATTTTGATTTGATTAATTTTCTGACCCTGCTTATTATTTATAAGCATCATAGGTTCTTTACCAGGAATTAAAATAACTGGTAAACTAGAATCACTTACTACTATCTTCACTTGGTAAGATCCGCTGGAGATTTCTTGAGAGAATGATATTTGTAGTGTCAAAAGGAGTGTTACTGTTATAATCAGATTTCTTAGCATAAGTTTCTTTTATTTTAGATAAAGATTTCTTTAATTCACGTTGTGACTTTTCTATTTCTGAAATGCGTGATAAAGTCACTTTATTATTTCTTCTAATTTCATTTACAGGTCTTAATATAGAATCTATATTATTTTTTTTATCTTTTATAATTGTATCCCACAATGAAGTTCTTTTATTAATCTCACTTTCTATTAATTTAGAAGCTTTTGATTTATTCATAGATGTAGATATAATTATATAAGAAAATAATAATATATTAATACATATTACTGCAACTAGTACTTTATTTGTTTTTATAAATGTTAATATACTTTTCATGACGCAAAGATAGTAATTATATATTAATTTGATGTTAAGCGAGTGTTACGAATTTTATTATTTTTAGATTAATTAATCTTTTCCACTATTCCTAATATAGAAATAATATGTTCGCTATGAATATCTCTATTAACTATAGCACGATATTTTATTGGGAATACCTCATCTGTTATTGGATTATGTATATGATAAGTAGTTGATATTTCACTTCCTGAATCAGTTATATTTTCCCATTCACTTTTAACCCTACTTCTATCTGATTCAATTATAAAATTAACCCAACCTAATCCTAGCATTTGTTGTTCTGTAGCACCAAAAAGATCTGTTAACATTTTATTAACAGCTATACAATAACCTTCTCCATTATTTCTAAACATGGCATTTTTAGATAATTGGAACTCTGCATCTCTTTCTGAAAGAATATATTTTACATTCGAGTGAGTTTTAACTAAGATATCTTTCATTGAACTACCTCCATTTGGTTTTAGTTCAGCAGATATTTCTACTAACTGTTTAGTCATCGACTCAATATTTTCAAAGAATATCTGTTGATTTTTTATTATTCCATTAATTTCATCAACTTTAGCTTTCTTTTCTTCTTCTCTTTTAATGAACTGAGGTTTTATTATTTTCTTCCATACTGCCCAATATGCAAGTGTTGCAGTACAAAAAGATCCTCCAATTATTATGACTATTGAATAAATAGAATGAGTAAGTACTTGATAATCAATACTTTGAAGTGTTGTTGTGTACATAAGTTAAAAATCTTTTAAGGTTTAAAGTTAGGTTTATCTTCATCAAGATTATTAAATTCATCTTCAAATGAAGTAGGTTCTTTTGGTAATTGAGATGCTTTTATCATTGCTACCATACCAGTTATAGTAGTCCCTATAATTGTTGCCATTGCAATTGTAAAAAAATAACTGGCTAATTGCATTATTAATTCAGTATTTGCTAATTTTTGTTTATAAAAAAATCCTAAGATAGCAAATATAACTAAATTATAAAAAGCCTGAATACCTATAAATCTTCTTGTCGAAGCAAATTTAGAATCAGATAATAAAGCTCCTATCCAATACAGTAGTGTTTTTAAATATTTCTTCATAATTTTTAAATAATAACTAATTTAATTTTATTATTGCTATTGTTACTGCTGTTATCATTAATCTATGGCTTAAAATTTTGTTTTGATGTTAGCATTTCTAACTCACCTAAAGTGATATAATCTTCTTTTGTAAAAGTTAGATTCTTTATGTTATTGTTGCGTGTTTCAGTACATGCCACAAAAGAAAATATTGATATTAAAATTATTAATGGTGTCATGTTTCTTAATTTAAAATGATTACTGAAATTGTTGCTGCTATTGCTATAAGTGCAAAGAATACACCCCATGCTATCTTTTTGCTTTTTGAAATGCTCATAATCTGTATTTTTTAGATGTGTACAATAGATGAAATGTTGCCGTTCTTATAAAGTAAACAGACAACAACATGAATGAATAGT
>Ga0154020_10007991_pt1 | contig 12309 bp, 9 predicted proteins | sample Klosneuvirus_201_FD_109709 | JGI IMG/M metagenome (GOLD analysis project Ga0154020, IMG submission 109709) | Active sludge microbial communities from wastewater, Klosterneuburg, Austria - Klosneuvirus_20160825_MG | ecosystem: Engineered > WWTP > Aerobic digester > Activated sludge | place... | reverse complement strand
CAGGTCATGCCCAGATGATGTTCAAGCGCAATCTCAGCAGCATTTTCAACTTGTTCAGTAGTGCCACCTTGCGCAGCACATAATCCGGCCGCTGCCATGGCTGCAGCTGAACCAACTTCGCCCTGGCAACCGACTTCTGCTCCCGAGATAGAACTGCGATGTTTGATCAATCCACCAATTGCGGCAGCTGTGAGTAAGAAATCTTGAATTTGCTGATGTGTGCCCTGTTCGTGCTGCAGCAGATAATACAGAACTGCAGGAATGACCCCCGCAGCGCCATTGGTGGGCGCAGTCACGACCATATGACCGGCTGCATTCTCTTCGTTAACCGCCATGGCATAGGCACACAGCCAATCGTTAAGTGTGGCTTTTTCGGGGTAAGTCTGCAATTGTGCAAACAGATCATGCGCACGTCGCCGGATATTGAGCCCCCCGGGTAATCGGCCTTGAGTAGCCAGTCCACGCTCGATGCAGTCACGCATTGCCTGCCAGAGATTGTTCAATCCGTCATCGAGTGCTGTCGCCGTCATGGTGGTTAATTCGTTGGCACGTTTCATTTCGGCAATGGATAGGCCGCTTTGCTGAGACATTTCAAGCATGCTGCGCGCAGAATCGAATGGCCATGGACAAATTCGATTTGATTCCATCTTGAGGGGGGCGTGCAGATGATCGATTTCTGCAAGCGTACAGATAAACCCCCCTCCAATCGAAAAATAGATTCTGGAGAGAATGGTGTTCCCGTGCTCATCGGACAAGGTGAAAATCATTCCGTTAGGGTGCTGGGGTAAGGGATCACTTTTGTCAAAGACGATGTCGTCATCTGGCTGAAAGGTGACTCGTTTATCAATATCGAGTACAAGCGTATCTTTTGTCCAGAGAGAGGTTGTCAATGCATGAACATCCTGCTTTACCAGCAATGCAGGGTTGTATCCATGCAGGCCAAGCGTCACTGCGCGATCGGTCGCGTGTCCCTTGCCGGTAAATGCCAGAGAACCCTTTAACGTACAATGAACGTGATAGTGACCGTGGTTAATGTCTTGCAAAGCATATTGCTTGATTTCGTCACGAAAAGTATTCGCTGCAGCCATAGGCCCCATCGTGTGGGAGCTGGACGGACCAATACCAATTTTGAATAAATCAAGCGTGCTGATAAACATAAAAGAAGAAGGGGAAAATCCCTATATAAATTAGAGTTCACTGAAAGAAAACACCCGGTGGGTATACTACGCTATAAATTTTATTGGTCAATATGGTCATTGAATCCCAACAGTGTTTGTTGTACACGTTTCGGCATCAACCCAGTGGAATAAACAAACGCCCCAATACCGTATAAATGTCGGGTATTTTACACTCGTCCACATAAAAAGCCGGAGGGGGCTGGATTAGCGAAGCATAATCCGGTATTAACGGACCTGGTAAATTGGGGTGAATATAACTAATTTCATCATTTTCATAATGTTGGTGGTATGTATATTGGGGTTAGCAGGCTTGCCACCAACGAAAATGGCGGGTCACCAGTCGAATTGGAAAGCCTGCTAAGTGTCAATGAATCATATTGTGATTAACAATGCAGGAGAAGGAAAATGAGTCGCTTATAAGGAATATGTTCTAAACCAAATTCGATTCAAGTGAGGGGATGGGTAATGGGAGCGGGAAGTTATACCGCGATTATCGGAAAAGAGGGATTGAGCTATGTTGCACTAAGAACGGAGGCTCCCTATGCCGATTAAACTGTTGCATGGAATCCTGGTAAGACTTAACGGCTTTTCCGTGTCATCTTGATCGTGCTATAGAATTTAATTATTCGTCAGTCTGGTGTTTACTCCAGTTTCTCGGGCGAGTGCTGCACCCCAGGCTTCCAAATCATCAAGTATCCTTGCATTGATGGAGGATAGCTCCTGCGGTGATTGCTGGCGTAGTTGCACCAGTTGCAGCTGATAACTGGAGAGCGTATGGCGGGTCATCCTTTCTTGCTCGCTCAGCTGTTGTTGACAATAGGCCTGCCAGCGAATTTTCTCCTCATGTGATAGGGTTTGTGGCCAGTAGCGGGCGCGATAGCGAAATAATAGTTCCGGATAGCGGTCATCCTGAAATTTGTTGGTGTAACCGGCAAGTTCGTTGGGAGGAGCTGCCCGCACACCGGATAGCAGGGCACGGTCTCCATCGCAGATGAATGCCTCGTATAGAGCAAGCTCGACATCGCGGGTAACCTCAAATGTGTGGTTGGTATAGGCTTGCAATACACGCAGCATAAAATCCTGTTCGCCAGACAATATCTGCGCATGCTGCAGGCATTGATCGATATCCAGTTTGATGCGACCGGAAGTTTGTTTGTCGAGAATATTTCGTGGTGCCAATGCCGGACATTTGTTGAGCCTGATGGCTTTTACCGGCAAGCGTGATACTTCAGGCGGCAAATTCGTATTCGATGTGAACAGACGTTCTGCCAATGTGGCTGCATCCAGCATCAGAAATTTGGAAGGATCGTGACGCAGATCGTACACTAGGATGCTGTTTGCATTGCCAGATTCGGGCAGCATTGGCATGACCAGGGTAGTGCAACCGGTTTCGGCTGGGTACATTCGTGAGGTATGTACCAGCGGCGTGTGCTTTTTCAGATCGATCAACCTGGCCGCTTTCCGTTTGTCGCGCAGTTCAAGCAGCCAATCGTACAAGCGCGGCTGTTGTGCCCTGATCAACCTTGCAAGAGCAATGGTTGCACGCACGTCGGAAAGCGCATCGTGCGCGCTGTCATGAATAAGTCCATTGGCTTTAGCCAAATCTTCCAACCGGAAACTGGGTTTGCCATTTTCATGACATGGCCAGTTGATTCCTTCTGGGCGAAGGGCATAAGCCATGCGTACCAGATCGATCAGATCCCAGCGTGAATTGCCCTGCTGCCATTCGCGTGCGTAAGGGTCATAAAAGTTGCGATAGAGCGCGTAGCGGGTGACTTCATCATCGAAGCGGAGCGTGTTGTAACCAAGCGCGCAGGTTCCCGGCTGCGCCAGTTGTTTATGAATACGCGCGATAAATTCAGGTTCGATTAACCCTTCTGCTTCAGCAAGCTGGGGGGTGATGCCTGTCAGCAGACAGGCTTCTGGCTGTGGCAGACGATCATGAGGCGGCCTGCAATAAATGACGAGCGGGTCGTCTATTTCATTGAGTGCTCTATCCGTGCGGATACCCGCAAACTGGGCTGGACGATCCCAGGCGGGATCTGTACCGAAGGTCTCATAATCGTGCCAGTAAAACGTAAATTCGGGCTGCAATTTATAACGACAGGCGCTGCCAGAGTTTGGTTGGCAGCACGGCAGAATTGAGGGTATAGAAATGCAGTCCGGGTGCCCCGGCCTCTAGCAGACGATTGCATAATGCCGTCACAACATCCAGCCCGAATGCCTGGATGGAAGCAGTATCATCGGTAAATCCTTCCATCTTACGGCGAATCCAGCGCGGAATTTCTGCGCCACAGCCATCGGCAAAGCGTGTCAGCTGAGAGAAATTACCAATCGGCATGATGCCCGGCACAATGGGAATATCAAGGTGGGCTGATTCGCACATATCAATAAAGTGAAAGTAGGCATCAGCATTATAAAAAAACTGTGTGATAGCGGCATTCGCCCCCGCTTCTACCTTACGTTTGAAATTAGTAAAATCTTCCTGAGCCGAGCGCGCATTGGGGTGATACTCGGGGTACGCAGCGACTTCGATTTGAAATACGTCAGTAAACTCTTTTCGAATAAACGCCACCAGCTCGTTGGCGTAACGAAATTCACCGGCTTGCGCCATACCCGAGGGCAGATCACCGCGCAATGCGACTAGATGGGTTACACCATGTGCGCGATAGGTTTCGAGAATGGTACGGATATTCTCACGTGTCGAGCCAATACAGGATAGATGTGGAGCAACGGGGTGCCCTTCCGCCTGTATTTCCAGCACCGTAGCCAGGGTACGGTCACGTGTGGAACCACCCGCACCGAAGGTAACCGAAAAGAATTTCGGGCCAAATTGTGCAAGCTGTGTCCGCGTAGCTCGAAGTTTCTGCTGTCCTTCTTCTGTTTGAGGTGGAAAGAATTCGAAACTGAATGTGGGTGGGAATTTTTTTTGGGACAGCATAAGATGCCTTTGTAAGCGGATGCCAGCGCCGGGGTTGCGCGCTGGCTGGTATCACAGATGAAAATATCAGTAACGATAAGTTTCCGGTTTATAAGGGCCGCTCTTGTCCAAATTCAGATAGGTTGCCTGTTCGTCGGTGAGTTCCGTCAAATTGACGCCTAGTTTTTCCAGATGCAAACGCGCTACCTTTTCATCCAGATGTTTAGGCAGCACATAGACTTTCTGCTGATAGTTTTTCCCTCTGGTCCAGAGCTCAATTTGTGCGAGCACCTGATTGGTGAACGAACTCGACATGACAAATGAAGGATGACCCGTTGCACAACCCAGATTCACCAGCCGTCCTTGTGCCAGGACAATGATGCGCCGTCCCGAGGGGAAGATGACATGGTCAACCTGCGGTTTAATATTTTCCCACGTATATTTCTGGATTGAAGCAATGTCGATTTCTGAATCAAAGTGCCCAATATTGCAAATAATGGCCTGGTTTTTCATCTTGATCATGTGATCGTGAGCGATGACACGCAAATTGCCGGTTGCCGTCACAAAAATATCTGCTTTATCACAGGCATCATTCATGGTAACTACGCGAAAGCCTTCCATTGCAGCCTGCAGGGCGCAGATTGGATCAATCTCCGTAACCCATACCGTCGCACCCAGGCCACGCAATGATTGCGCACAACCTTTGCCGACATCACCATAGCCGCAAACGATCGCAATTTTTCCGGCAATCATCACATCGGTCGCACGTTTGATGCCATCTACCAGGGACTCACGACAGCCATAAAGATTGTCAAACTTGGATTTGGTTACAGAATCATTGACATTGATCGCAGGAAACGGCAATTCACCTTTTTTCTCCATCTCGTACAGACGATGCACACCCGTGGTGGTTTCTTCAGTCACACCTTGAATATTGGCGAGATTACGTGAATACCAGCCAGCTTGACTCGCCAATCGTTTTTTGATGGAAGCAAATAACACTTGTTCTTCTTCATTGGCAGGATGGGCAATAACAGATGGATCTTTTTCAGCCCTGCTGCCCAGGATAAGCAGTAAGGTTGCATCTCCACCATCATCCAGAATCATATTGGCAGTTTGCGAACTATTATTTGACCATTCAAAAATTTGATGTGCGTAATCCCAGTAGTCTTCCAGCGATTCACCCTTGTAGGCGAAGACCGGAATATTTCGTGCAGCGATAGCCGCAGCGGCGTGATCCTGCGTAGAAAAGATATTGCACGAAGCCCAGCGAACTTCCGCACCCAGTTCGATCAGCGTTTCGATCAATACCGCTGTTTGTATCGTCATGTGCAGCGAACCGGCAATTCGCGCTCCAGCCAATGGCTTCTGACCGGCATATTGTTCGCGCAACGCCATTAGACCTGGCATTTCAGTCTCTGCAATGGCAATTTCTTTTCTACCCCACTCCGCCAGCGACATATCGGCAACTTTATAATCGGCAAACGGGTTATTAGCAGATTTCGGGTTGATTACTGCACTCATTTCACATCTCCATCATGATAAAAGAGCGCCGTTGTTGCTTGAATATCCTGTGCGAGCCTCACGTTAATAGCACGCTGCAGCGCTCCTCGGCACAGGATAAAAACGGGTAATCTGTCAGATATTACATGCTTGTGTCGGCCTGCAATTGTTTGGCAAGTTGAGTTTTTTCCCAGGTAAATTCAGGTTCTTCCCGGCCAAAATGACCGTAAGCCGCTGTTTTTCCGTAGATTGGACGTAACAGATCCAGTTCGTGAATAATGGCGCGCGGACGCAGGTCAAAATGACGGCTCACCAGCTCCGCCAGTTTTTCATCGCTAATTTTACCGGTACCAAAAGTTTGTACCATGAGCGATACTGGCCTGGCTACACCGATGGCATAAGCCACCTGAATTTCACATCTTTTTGCCAGCCCGGCGGCGACAATATTTTTGGCGACATAACGACCAGCGTAAGTAGCGGAACGATCGACCTTGGAAGGATCTTTTCCGGAAAATGCGCCACCACCATGATGCGCAGTACCGCCATAGGTATCAACAATAATCTTGCGCCCGGTCAAGCCGCAGTCTCCCATTGGACCACCAACGACAAACCTGCCGGTCGGATTGACCAGATATTGAATATGGTCGCTAAGCATTGTTGCTGGCAGCACGGGTTTGATAATCTCTTCGATCACGCCTTCCCTGAGATCGGCATAAGTGACGTCGGGATCATGCTGGGTAGAGATAACAACTGTTTCAATGTGTTGCGGCACGCCATCTCGATAACGTACCGATACCTGGGATTTGGCATCCGGTCGCAGCCAGGGGAGCGTACCATTTTTCCGCATCTTTGCTTGTTGCTCAACGAGGCGATGCGCGTAAAAAATCGGCATGGGCATCAACTGCGGTGTTTCGTCACAGGCGTAACCAAACATCAGTCCCTGGTCTCCTGCTCCCTGCTCCATTTCTTCTTCCTTGCTGCGATCCACACCCTGAGCAATATCGGGAGACTGTTTATTAAATGCAGTCAATACTGCGCAGGTTGTAGCATCAAATCCAATTTCTGAGCTGGTATAGCCGATATTGCGTACGACCTCCCTGGGAATGACATTGTAATCAATGGTTGCATGGGTCGTGATTTCACCGGATAGAACAATCAGCCCGGTACTACACATGGTTTCACACGCAACCCGAGCGTGAGGATCCTGCGCCAGAATGGCATCAAGTACGGCATCTGATATCTGGTCAGCTACTTTGTCTGGATGGCCTTCAGACACAGACTCGGAAGTAAAGAGAAAATCACTCATATTTATTTTATTCAAACCTTACATAATGTTGGTTAATGAATTCAGGTGCTTGTTGGATAGGTGTCTTTAAGAATAACAGCGAAACATAATACACAAAATAATGCGCAAGTAAATTCCGAAGAAAAATGCTTGCTACCCGATCTTATTTTTAACTAATGGGAATATCCTGAAAAAACGGGGCAGAGTTTAAGAGCGGGATTCTGAATAGAATGCACATCTTGCCATTGTTATTTCTGATATTTTCTTGGTTTGTTGCCATTCCACGGTTTGACGTAAATGTATACTTCTCTTCATTGTTAGCTGAACCATTAATATTTTATGTTGTATACTAAAAAAGCCTAACCAAGGTTATGGTAAATCTAACAAAGGAGCTTAACGTGATGAAATTATCAATATTTGCCGCCACTTTAGTAGCATTGACATTGACCGCCTGTGGAGGACAATCAAACATGGGTGATCCAGAAGCAAGTAACAAAGATTGTGAATTTGGCATAGATGGTAACGGAAACTGTCTGAAAGAAGGACAAGACCCAACGAAACTTCTTCACTAGTTTTTGTGGTAATCAGCAAGGTAGAGGATCACCCTTTGAGCGGCTCGGGTGGTTTTCTGCTTTCTGACTGCAGTTGAGATCGTTTACTTAACCTGCATTCCCGGCTTCGCCCCCTCGTCTGGCGCGAGCAGATATAGACCGTCCTCACCATTGCCATTACTCGCTGCAAGCACCATTCCCTCCGATAAGCCAAATTTCATCTGGCGCGGAGCTAAATTAGCCACTACCACCGTCAATCTGCCCTCCAGTTGTTCGGGCATATAAGCCGATTTGATGCCGGCAAATACGGTGCGTTGCTCCATACCAATGTCCAGCGTCAATTTCACCAGTTTTTTCGCACCTTGCACCTGCTCGGCGCGAATGATACGAGCAATGCGTAAATCTATCTTGCTGAAATCTTCAATAGAAATGGTTTCAGCAATGGGGCTGCAGGTATTTTGCCGTTGTTCCTCATGCTGCTGTGCTTCCGCATGCCGAACCCGGGAGTGTTTATCCGTGTCGGACTGTTCTGCTTGCCGGTTAGCTGTTACTAAAGCCTCGATTTGCTTGGAATCGATTCGTGTCATCAGGTGTTGATAGGGATTGATCTTATGGTTGGCGGGCAACAGCATGGCGGATAAGGCGGTTGCTTCATTTTGCGCTGCCCAGTTGCGTGTTGAAGCATTGAGAAAGTGTTCGATTTTTTCCGTCATTGCTGGTAGAACCGGTTTCAGATAGCCCGAGAGTAGATAAAACATCTGGATTCCCAGGCTGCAGGCGCGATGCAGCTCATCCCCGCGTGTGCCATCCCTGGCAATTTCCCACGGTGCAAGTTTATGAATTAATTCGTTGACTTCATCAGCATATTTCATGATCAAGCGCATGGCTGCGGCAAAATCACGTGCTTCAAATGCCGCTTCGATGAGGGGGGGCTGCCAGTGACCGAAGTGCTGATCAACCATGGCTTGCATGTGTCGGTAATCCTCTCCGGATACCAGCATACCATTAAACTGCTTGTGAATGAAACCGGCGCAGCGACTTGCAATATTGATAAATTTCCCGATCAGATCCGCATTGACGCGTGCGACAAAATCCTCCAGATTAAGGTCGATGTCTTCCATGGAGCCATTAAGCTTGGCCGCATAATAATAACGCAGCCATTCGGGATTCAGATTCAGCTGCAAATAGCTTTCCGCAGTAATAAAAGTACCGCGCGATTTACTCATTTTTTCACCATTGACGGTGAGAAATCCATGGGCAAAAATCTGCGTTGGGGTGCGATAGTCGGCATTCTTCAGCATCGCCGGCCAGAATAAGGCATGAAAATACAGAATATCCTTGCCGATGAAGTGATAGAGCTCGGTAGTCGACTCTTCTCGCCAGTACTCGTCAAAATCCAGTCCCTGCTGTTGGCAAAGATTTTTGAAACTGCCCATGTAACCTACCGGCGCATCCAGCCAGACATAAAAATACTTACCGGTCTCACCTGGAATCTCAAAGCCAAAATAGGGCGCATCACGTGAAATATCCCAGTCCGAGAGTTTATTTTCTCCGACTTCTCCCAGCCATTCGTGCATTTTGTTGGCGGCTTCCGGTTGCAAATGATCCGCCTCGCGTGTCCATTGCCGCAGAAAATCAACACAGCGGTTATCAGATAAATTGAAAAAGTAATGTTGGGAGGCTTTTTTAACCGGCGTGGCGCCTGAGATGGCGGAATACGGGTTTTTTAGTTCTGTAGGCATGTAAACTGCGCCGCATGCTTCGCAGGAATCACCGTATTGATCGGCAGCGCTACATTTTGGACATTCTCCCTTGACATAGCGATCTGGCAGGAAAAGATTCTTGACCGGATCGAATAGCTGATCAATGGCGCGCACGCTGATCAAACCCGCAGCTTTTAGTCGTTGATAGATTGTTTCAGCATATTCACGCGTCTCTGGGGAGTGCGTGCTGTAATAATTATCGAAGTGGACATAAAAACCAGTAAAATCGCGCAAATGTTCACCATGTACGCGAGTAATCAGGGTTTCGGGAAGTAGACCTTCTTTCTCGGCACGCAGCATGATAGGTGTGCCATGGGTATCATCTGCGCATACATAATGTACCTGGTGTCCGCGCAATTTCTGGAAACGCACCCAGATATCCGTCTGGATATATTCAACCAGATGGCCAAGATGAATACTGCCATTTGCGTAGGGTAACGCAGAAGTTACGAGAATTTTACGTCTGGTCATAGCAGGCCGGTTTGGTTAGAATCATCAGTCAGAAGAGTTATCATGCGGTGATTGTAACAAACAACTGAATACAACGCCGCCGCCCGATATTTGCTAGCATCTGCCATTTGTTATATTTAGGAAAATCTGACTTGACTATTACGCATTCACAAATTGAAACTACGCTCAAAGCAGTTGTTGATCCCGTCACTAACGAAGATTACGTTACCAGCAAGGCGGTTCGCGACATTCAAATCGAACAGAATGATGATGTTGCCGTTACGATTGAGCTTGGTTATCCGGCCAGAAGTGTACTGGAAACGACAAGACAGCAAATTAAACAGGTTTTGCAGACCATTCCAGGTATTGGCGCGATAACCGTCAGAATTGACTGCAATATCGACGCACATGGTGCGCAACGCAATCTGAAACTGCTTCCTGGTGTCAAGAATATTATTGCGGTTGCCTCTGGCAAGGGAGGGGTCGGCAAATCTGCAACTGCAGTCAATCTTGCGCTGGCACTCGCTGCTGAAGGCGCTACGGTTGGTCTGCTGGATGCAGATATTTACGGGCCATCCCAGCCGCAAATGCTGGGGGTTAGCGGTCGTCCCGATTCACCCGACGGCAAAACCATAGAGCCGATGCGGGCGCATGGTATCCAGATGATGTCGATCGGTCTTTTGATCGATGTAGAAACCCCAATGGTCTGGCGCGGCCCGATGGTTACGCAAGCACTGCAACAATTACTCAATGATACCCGCTGGCAGGATCTGGATTATCTGGTCATTGATCTGCCGCCCGGTACGGGTGATATCCAGCTTACGCTTGCGCAAAAAATACCGGTAACCGGCGCAGTCATTGTTACAACGCCTCAGGACATTGCGTTGCTCGACGCGCGCAAGGGGCTGAAGATGTTTGAGAAAGTCGGCATCCCGATTTTGGGGATCGTTGAAAACATGAGTCTGCATACCTGCTCACAATGTGGTCATACCGAACCGATATTTGGTACGGGGGGGGGTGAAAAAATGTGTCGTGACTACAACGTGGAATTACTCGGCAGCTTACCGCTCGATATCCGGATCCGCGAGCATACCGATTCTGGAAAGCCAAGCGTGGTCGCAGAACCGGATAGTCAGATTAGTGAAATCTATCGACTGATTGCGCGTCGGGTGGCTGCCAGAATTTCACAGCTTGCCAAGGATAATTCGGCAGTTTTTGCCGAAATCATCATGGAAGATAATTAAGTAATCGATATGACGATTAAATCTGATAAATGGATTCGAAAAATGGCTGGCGAATTTGGCATGATCGAGCCATTTGAACCCAACCAGATCAAGCAGAAAGATGGCCAAAGTATCGTCTCCTATGGCACGTCGAGTTATGGTTATGATATCCGCTGCTCAGACGAATTCAAGCTGTTCACTAATATTAATTCCACCATCGTTGATCCGAAATGTTTTGATTCTAATTCTTTTGTGGACGTCAAGGGTGATATCTGTATCATTCCACCCAATTCATTCGCTCTCGCGCGTACCGTCGAATATTTTCGCATCCCGCGTAATATTTTAACAATCTGTCTTGGTAAATCAACTTATGCGCGTTGCGGTATTATCGTTAACGTCACGCCGTTTGAGCCGGAATGGGAGGGTTACGTTACCCTGGAGTTTTCCAATACGACGCCTTTGCCGGCCAAAATTTATGCCAATGAAGGGGTTGCACAGGTTATTTTTTTTGAATCTGATGAGGTTTGTGAAACTTCTTACAAGGATCGCAGTGGTAAATATCAGTTTCAGCAGGGCGTTACTTTGCCGAAAATATGATTGGTATAACGGATTAATTATTGATAATAAATTCTGATAAAAATGACTCTTTCCATCGATGATATCAACCGTACCGCCAAGCTCGCGCAGATTGAAACCAGCGAGCAGGAAGCGCAGCAGACGCTGAAGCAGTTATCCGCTATTTTTGATCTGATCGCGCAGATGCAGCAGGTTGATACGACCGGCGTTGCTCCAATGAGTCATGCGCAGGATATGGTACAACGCTTGCGGGAGGATCAGGTCACAGAAACTGATCAGCGTCAGTTATTTCAGTCCATCGCCCCCCAGGTTGAAGCAGAACTTTATCTGGTGCCTAAAGTGATTGAATAGTGTTTGAGTTCCTGAGTTTATTTCCTACCCTATCCTGACTTATTGATTGATCACCATGCTTAATGCCAGTCTCAAGCAATTATCTGCGTTACTTGCCGCACAAAAAATCTCCAGCACCGAGTTGACTCAGATTTTCCTGGATCGTACTAACGCCCTTAATCCACAGCTTAATGCGTTTATTACGCTGGACGAGGAAAAAAGCCTGATTCGGGCAAAGCAGGCAGATGAAATGATTGCTTCTGGGCGAAATACGCCACTCACTGGGATACCGATCGCGCAAAAGGATATTTTTTGTGCTCAGGGCTGGTTGACCACCTGTGGTTCGAAAATGTTGTCCAACTTTGTGTCTCCCTATGATGCGACTGTTGTCGCTCGCCTTAATCAGGCGGGTATGGTTAATCTGGGAAAAACCAATATGGATGAATTTGCGATGGGCTCCAGCAACGAGACTTCGTTTTACGGGCCGGTCAGGAATCCCTGGGATATCGCTGCCGTTCCCGGTGGCAGTT
>Ga0154020_10007990_pt1 | contig 12310 bp, 8 predicted proteins | sample Klosneuvirus_201_FD_109709 | JGI IMG/M metagenome (GOLD analysis project Ga0154020, IMG submission 109709) | Active sludge microbial communities from wastewater, Klosterneuburg, Austria - Klosneuvirus_20160825_MG | ecosystem: Engineered > WWTP > Aerobic digester > Activated sludge | place... | reverse complement strand
TGCGACCCTATACACGTTTGACTGCCCCCAAAGTGACGTTTATGAAAATGCTTTCTTTGTTTCCTTGGTATGGCAAAATACAGGCTTGGAACGCATTGATTCCAACATCATCGGGCTGTACCTTAATACCGATGTCGGCAATCCAGCCGATGACTATATTGGAAGCGGGTACAACTCTTTCTTCTCTTACAATGCGCACAATCTGGACCCTTTTTTTTTCGGCACTCGGCCTCCTGTTTTGATGGTAAGTGCAATACATCCTCCGGTGAACTCATATGGAGAGCCTTCAGAAACCCAAGTAATGCCCGTTGGCCCACTTGAAATGCCAGGCTTGATACAAGCCATGTGTTTTCCTACTTTTCCTATGGAGTACTACAAGTATTTGACTTGTTCATGGCGCAACGGCAGGCCGCTAACGGTTGGAGGAACGGGATACACCTTTTCTTCTCAGTACGTGCCGACAACAATGGCTTTTTGGGGCAATCCCTATACGCCGGGTACGTGGACGGAAGTAAATGCCGGCAACCCCGCCGGTGATCGGAGAGCGGTAGTCTCGTGGCAATATGACAGGATTTTGCCGGGGAAATTCAACGCCATGAGATACATGTTTGCCGTTCATCCACATGACGGCACCCAGTTGTCTTTCGAGATGTTTGACCAAGTCTTTAAAAATCAGATCGAAGTCGTCAACTCATTCCAAGGGTTTGATTTTATTGATCCTCCACTTGACGATCCAAGGTGTCAGTTTAGACCGGACTTTTCCTTTCCCCACCTCCTCATCCGTCCATACCCAAACCCTGCTTCCGACGTGCTGAATCTTCAAATTGAGGGTGGGGAGCCGCAGTACATCCGCCTGTACGATGCCCTTGGCCGTTTGGTATTGGAGCAACAAACACCTTGCGACCTGTATTGTGATTGGGAAAACCCCGTGCAACTGCCCGTTGCCCACCTGCCTTCCGGGCTGTATGTCGTGGAGGTTGTGGCGGCAAAAACAGGCGAAAGGGCGGTGCGGAAGGTGGTGGTGCATTGAATGACTTGCCCCGGTTGCCAAACTATTTGAAGTTTAGCGAACGCATTGCATATCTTGCCCGCCGAAAAACAACTATCCTGTTCACAACGGAAAAACAAAACTGACTTTGGTATGAGCAAAGAAAACTGGGGCTCACGAGTCGGCCTCGTGCTGGCAATGGCGGGCAATGCCGTCGGATTAGGCAACTTTCTGCGCTTTCCGGCGCAGGCTATCCAGAACGGCGGCGGCGCGTTCATCATCCCCTACCTGACCTGTTTCCTTCTCATGGGTATTCCGCTCCTGTTTGTGGAATGGAGCATGGGCCGCTACGGCGGCAAATACGGCGACCACTCCACGCCGTTCATCCTCAACAACATGAGCGGCGGCAAGCGCAACTGGTGGAAATACGTGGGCGTATTTGGCATTTTCACCAATCTTGCCGTGGCGGCATACTACTGCTACCTCGAGAGCTGGACGTTGGCCTACGTGTGGCGCTCCGTGTCCGGAGCGTTTTCCGGCCAAAGCCCGGAAACGGTCAGCCAAATGTTCGACAGTTATGTGGGTCTCGGCAGCGCCGAACCCATCATTTTCTGGGTTATTTGCTTGCTGCTCAATACCTGGATTCTTTCGCGCGGTCTTGCCGGTGGCGTGGAAATTGCGGCCAAAATTGGTATGCCGCTGTTGATATTCTTTGGCATTTTCCTGGCCATTCGGGGCATTACACTCTCGTCCGGCGAGGCAGGCGCCGTCAACGACGGTGTCGTCGGCCTGAATTACCTATGGACGCCCGATTTCAGTACGATCTGGGACTTCAAGGTGTGGCTGGCGGCGGCCGGACAAATCTTTTTCACACTTTCAGTGGGTATGGGAAGCATCCAGTGCTACGCCTCCTACCTGCGCCAGCGCGACGACGTGGCCCTCAACGCCATGTCGGCCGGCTGGATGAACGAGTTTGTGGAAGTGAGCCTCGGCGCGGCCATTCTCATCCCGATTTCGATTGGCTATCTGGGCATTGACAAAGTGGTGGAACTCACCCAATCGGGTGGCCTTGGCCTCGGCTTCCGCACCCTGCCGTACCTGTTCCAGCAATGGGGGCCGATATTGGCGGCATTGGCCGGCATGGCCTGGTTCGGGTTGTTGTTCTTCGCGGGCATCACCTCCTCATTGGCGATGGGCACACCGGTCATGGGTTTTTTGCGCGACGAGTTTGGCTGGAAACGCGAAACCTCAGCCTGGGCCTTCGGCGGGCTGGTCCTCATCCTCGGTGCGCCAACGGTGATGTTTTTCCAATACGGGGTGTTCGACGAGTACGACTACTGGGCAGGCACGGTCTCGCTGGTGGTGTTTGCTATGTTCGAAATAGTCCTGTTTGCCTGGGTGTTCGGCATGGACAAAGGTTGGGCCGAGATCAATCGGGGCGCCGACATGAAGGTGCCGATTATTTACAAGTACATTATCAAATTCGTGACTCCGGTCATTCTGATATCCGTATTTCTTGGCAGTTTGTTGAGCAGCGGAGGCATCCTGGACAAAATAGCCAACAAGGATATTCATGCGAAAATTGCCGCCGCCACCGATGCCGCCGAACGCGCCAAACTGGAGGACACGCTGCTGTTTGTCAATGGTTCCCGGCTCCTGCTTGTGCTCCTTTTTGCCCTCATTGCCTATGCGGTGTACGTCGCCCAACGCAAACGCGAGCGCGAAGGACGTGTACCGGTGTTGCACAATGATTAAATAGTCAAGTGCTTTGGAGTGTTTTGGTGTTTTGGTGTTTTAGTGTTTTTGTACACGCGACACCAAAACACTAAAACACCAAAACACCAAAACACTAAAACACTAAAACACTCTAGAGCACTAAAACACTCTACAAAAAATGACCACTTCCGCACTCATAATGTTTCTCGTCGCTAATGGCGTTGTCATTTCAGTGACTGTTTACTTTTTCTTGAAAGTCCTGCGTACCGGCACCCCGCCGGACGAACCGGAAGAAGAGGCCAACTTCCCGAGAGGGGGGTGACGAAGTACGTGGCACGAACCAGGAATTACGAGCGAGATAGAACTGCTCACCCGCAGCTGTCTGCGCCGACCGGCCGTCAAGGAGGGCTCACCTGCTCACCCCGCTCACTCTGCTCACCCGATCACCCGCTGTCTGTGCCGGCCGGCGGTCAAGGGGCACCGTGACCATAGTGCTGGTGCCCTGGCCCTGGGCCGATTGGATGCTGATGTCCCCGTGGATGAATTGCACGCGCTGACTCAGATTATCGGTACCCATGCCTTTGACAACAGTATCCGGATCGTAGCCGGCGCCGTTGTCTTCCACCAGCAGCGCCAGTTCATTTTCGGTACGGGTGAGCTGCACGAGGATTTCCGTGGCCTGAGCGTGTTTGATACTGTTTTGCATTAACTCCTGCACGATTCGGTAGCAGTTCAGGGCTACCGTGTGGTCAATGCCCTCGAACTCGCCGAAATGCTGAAAGTCAATCGTGGGCACGCCCTCCCCCCGTACGCGCACAATGAGGTCGCGCACGGCCTTCATCAGACCAAACTGGTGGAGCGACCCGGGTTGTAGGTTGCGGGAAATCTGCCGGGTTTCGGCGATGGTGTCGTTGAGCAGATCTTTGACCTTGGCAAATTCCTCGTTTTTATTCAGGTCGGCTACTTTCCCCGAAAGGTTTTCCAGGCGCATCTTGGCCGCAGCAAGCAGACCGCCGAGGCTGTCGTGCAGGTCGGTAGCGATGCGTTTGCGCTCGCGTTCCTGCCCCTCCAACATACTTTGCATGGATTCGATGCGGAAATTGTCCTCCATTTGCCGGATGGTCTGGTGGTTGATCTTTTCATTTTGCTCGGCAATAACCCGGTTGGTGGCCAGGCGGTGCCGGTAGTCGCGCACCATAAAAAACATGGCGAGGATAATGGCGCCGAAAAAGAGCAGAATGGCGTAAAAGAAGTCGCGCTGCTGGCGCTTGGAGAGTTCCAGTTCCGCCTGGCGTACGCGCATCTCGTCGAGTTGTCGGCTCCGTTCCTTCTCGCCATACTGAATGGCAAGCCGGTGCGAGGTGGCAATCCGGTCGCGACTGAGCAGGGTGTCGCCCAGTTCGATGTGGCGTGTGGCGTAGTACAGCGCTGGGGGCAGACTGTCGAGCGCGGCATAAGTAGCGGAAATCTGGCGGTAAATGTCGCGGCGCAAGGGGTCGTATGCTGCCGAGATGGACGCTTCGGCCCGTTTCAAAAACCGCAGGGCCATGAAGTAGTCTTTGGCTTGCTTGTTCAGGCAGCCGATCTGGTATTCCGCCAGGGTAACATATTCGTGCCGGTTGCTTTGCCGGGCAAGTTCGAGCACGCGAAAGGCCAGCGAAATGGCATCGCGGTAGTTCCGATCGTTTTGCAGCCGGGCCACGTCGTCCATAAAAACCGTGATGAGCAGAAACGTGTCCTGGAGCATCAGGCCTTTGTCCCGAAACGCCTTTTTGAGCAAGGAAGCCTTTTGTGTGTCACCTTTCAACTGATACACCTGAGCCATTTGGGCGAGCACGAGTGTTTCCAGACGCTTGTTTTTTGTTATTCGAAAATAATCCAGCGCCTCCTGCTGCATTTGAATCGCGTCTTCGGCCATGCCGCGTTCGGGCAGCCGGATGGCAAGTTCGGCGCGCGCGCGGTGGTAGGCCGTGGTGTCGCCGCCGGCAAGGAACAGGTCCACGCTGCGGGCCAGATATTGGAAGGCCGAGTCGCGGTTGAGCGTTTCCTGCTCCCGGTAGATGGCCCATTTGTACCAGCCGAGCGCCTGTTTACCGGTGTCGCGTTGGGCGATACCTTCGGCAAGCAGCATCTGAATTTGTTCGAACGACAGCCGCTCCTCAAAACCCGGCTGCGCCGAAAGCAGGGCAGGGGCCGCCGACAGGCAGAGCAGCAGCCAACAGGTGCTCCAACGAGCGCGTAACCGGCGAAGTGTTTGTGTCTGTTTCAATCGTCGAGAATCTTCCAGTGAAGGGCGGCCTTTACCAGGCCCGCCGTATTTCGGGCGCCCAGTTTGGCCAAGAGGGCAGCGCGGTGGCTTTCCACGGTTTTTTCCGACAGAAACAATTGTGCCGCAATTTCCTGTGTGGTGCATTCGTCCATGATGAGTTTGAGCACCTCGCGCTCCCGGCGGCTGATTTTGGGCGGCTCCTTGGCTGTGCCGCCCTTGCGCTCGCGCATCAGACTCTGCATCATTGTGTCGGTCACTTCCTGCGAAAAATACGTCCTGCCTTCGGCCAGCGCGCGAATGGCGGCGCACAGTTCGGTACGGCTGGTGTTTTTCAGCACATAACCCTGGGCGCCGAGGTTGAGCATGGCGCTGATGTAGCTCTCGTCGTTGTGCATGGACAAGGCGAGAATTTTAACATCGGGGCACTCTACCCGCAGTTGCTTGCATACGTCGAGCCCCGACTTGTCGGGCAGGTTGATGTCCAGCAACAGGACGTCGGGTGCTACTTCCGGCACGTGTTGCAAGGTGTCGGCGGCATTGCGGGCACGCCCGCACACCTCGAAGTCGGGTTCGCCACTCAGCATACTTTCGAGCCCCTCCGCAAACATGACATGGTCGTCGGAAATGAAAATTCGTATCACGTTTAAAAAGGTTTCTGGTTTGAGGGTTAGAAGGTTTCTGGTTTCACCCCTACGTTTGTCATCCCGAAGGGGAGCCGTCCGCTCTACAAGTGCCGTGCGTAGAGCGGACGGCTCCCCTTCGGGATGACAAACGTAGGGCAGGGGCGGCCAAATTTCTACTTTTCCAAAGAACTAACAGCACGCCGCGCTAATTTTGCGTCGGAATCAACCAGAAACCTTCTAACCAGAAACCTTCTAACCTTCTAACCTTCTAACCAGAAACCTTCTAACACTCAAACCAGAAACCTTCTAACCTCTCCATAACATGAACTTTCGCACAGAAAAAGACACCATGGGCAAGGTACAAGTGCCCGCCGACGCCTATTGGGGCGCCCAGACGCAGCGCTCGATCGAAAATTTCAAAATAGCCCGCGACACCAACCGGATGCCGATCGAGATTATCCGGGCATTTGCCTACCTGAAAAAGGCGGCCGCGCTGACCAATTTTGAAGCAGGCGTGTTGCCGAAAGAAAAATGCGAACTTATCGGTCGCGTTTGCGACGAGGTGCTGGCCGGAAAACTCGACGATCAGTTCCCGCTCGTGGTGTGGCAAACAGGCTCGGGCACTCAGAGCAACATGAATGCAAACGAGGTGATCGCCTACCGGGCGCACGTCGTCAACGGCGGCCAGTTGGCCGACGAGCAAAAGTTCGTGCACCCGAACGACGATGTGAACAAGTCGCAATCGTCCAACGACACCTTCCCGACGGCCATGCACATCGCGGCCTACAAGATGCTCGTAGAGGTGACGATCCCCGGTATCGAACGGCTGCGCGATACGCTTCGGGCCAAGTCCGAGGCGTTCATGGACGTGGTCAAAATCGGCCGCACACACTGCATGGACGCTACGCCGCTTACGCTGGGGCAGGAGTTTTCGGGGTATGTGGCCCAACTGGATCACGGCCTTCGGGCCGTCCGGAACAGCCTGGCCCACCTCAGCGAACTGGCGCTCGGCGGCACGGCCGTCGGCACGGGTATCAATACGCCGAAGGGATATTCCGAAAATGTCGCCCGCCACATTGCCGATCTGACGGGACTACCATTCGTAACCGCGCCCAACAAATTTGAGGCGCTGGCTGCGCACGACGGTATCGTGGAGAGTCACGGCGCGCTCAAAACCGTGGCCGTCAGCCTGATGAAAATTGCCAACGACGTACGGTTGCTGTCGTCCGGCCCGCGCTCCGGTATCGGCGAAATTTACATTCCCGACAACGAACCGGGTTCGTCCATCATGCCCGGCAAGGTGAACCCCACCCAGTGCGAAGCGCTCACGATGGTGGCCGCTCAGGTACTCGGCAACGACGTGGCCGTCAACATCGGCGGCTCTATGGGCCACTTCGAACTCAACGTGTTCAAGCCGATGATGATCTACAATTTTCTGCACTCGGCCCGCCTGATCGGCGAAGCCTGCGTGTCGTTCAACGACAAGTGCGCTGCCGGCATTGAGCCGCTGCACGACAACATCCGGAAACACGTGAACAACTCGCTCATGCTCGTGACCGCGCTCAATACGAAGATCGGGTACTACAAGGCCGCCGAGATCGCCCAAAAGGCGCACAAGGAAGGGCTCACACTCAAAGAATCGGCTCTTGCTCTGGGCTATTTGACATCCGAGGAGTTCGACGCGTGGGTGCGGCCCGAGGACATGGTGGGGCGGTAACCCCATGTTTGTCATTCCGACACTGCCCAGCCTCGGCAATGCATTAAATGCCGCTTGTGAATTGGGCGGAGACAAGCCTCGCCCCTACGAGAAAGGGACTAAATCGTGGATGCATTCGGCACAGTCAGGTAGGGGCGGGGCTTGTCCCCGCCCAATTCGCAAGCGGCAGGATTATGAATAACCAATTCGCGCAAAGGGATGACAAATATGGACGTCTCTGCGGTGAAAAAACAGAATCGGGAACCTGACTTTTCCAAAAAATTGGCAAACACCCCCGGTAGCGGGATGTATGCTTTCCGGTTACCTTTATCCCCGGTTAAAATCCGGTTTGTATTTTCACGCAAAACCTCCGCATCGTATGGCAAAATCTACACTCACGCTCACCGACCTCCAGGTCAAAAGTTTCGTCACGACGCTCGACGAAGAACAGATGGGTCGTGTCAAAGGCGGGCACTACATCGTTCGGGGTCGCCGCTACGCATATCGCACCCGGTGGACTACGGTGGACACCCGCTCGGATGAGCGCGACGAAGCCGTCGTCTTGCCAGGATCAAAGGGCGGTATTCGTTCGTTCTGACCGGACGCGACTCCGGGTATGCTTATCGGCCCCGGTTGCGCCATTTCGCCTGCACGACCTGCGCGAAACTGCTGCCCTGGATTTTGGCGTCCAGCCAGGCTTCGAGATCGAACGTTTGCAGCAGGGTACGCGTGTCGGGCCATGAAGCCAGTTGGCTCAGGTCGTCCTGCATTTTTTGAAAGACCCGGCGCTGTTCCTGTTCGTTTCGCGCCCGCATCAGTTCGGGCATCAGGTGAAAAAACCGCCGCTCCAGCTCGTAGAGGCGGTCTTTTTTTTGCAAAAACCGTGTAGCGGACCGCAGCAGGGAGTCCATCAGGGCGGAATTTCCCATTTCAAAGTGAATGATAAGTGCCAGGATGCGGGCCAGGCTTTGCAGGTCTTCGCGCTCCACCGTTCGGGGCTGGTTGAGCCACTGGTTCAGGTAGTCAAGCGCCCCACCGAAATCGCCGCAGCCAAAACAGATGCAGCAGTACTGGATGAGGAAACTGGCCGTCTCGTAGTCGTGTGGATCGAAGCGCACGGACTCTGCCTGGCAGCGTTCCATTTCGCGCTGCGCTTCTGCAAATGCGCCGGTGAAAATGCACAGCGCGAATGAGTTGTTGTAGTACTGGCGATGAATTTTCAGGCGGTCGTCTTCCGTGAGCGGAGTCAGGTGGCGCAATTTTTTGAGGGTATCGCGCACCTCGTCGTACCGCTCCAACAGGCCGCAGGAGAGGATAAAATTGCTGAGGGCCGCTATGTAGTCGGCCAAGTTTTCCTGCATGAAATGCGGTTGTGATTCCACCAGTTCGATCAGTTTTTTACCGGATTCGTAAAACTGCTCGCGCTCCGAAGCAGCGTAGTGGTACAGGTTGAGCGTGCGGTAATACAGCACCCGCGCCGTGTGGGACAGTGCTCGTTCGGGGTCGCGGAGCAGCTCGTGGCGGACGATGGCGTGCAGGCGCTCCACGCGTTCCACGCCGCGCTGCAGGGCGTCGCGTTTGATCGTGGCATACACCTGGAAAAAAAGTTTTCGGAAGCTGGCCACGTTGCCTAATTGCTCCAGGGTTTGTTTTTCGGTGAACTGGAGTTGGTCAAACTGTTTGTGCAAAAAATCCACGTCCATGCGGGTGTACGCGAGGTGTTTTTCCCAGCGCACAATTTCGAGCAGGTGGGTGAAGCACTCGTACTGACGCGCCGTTTTGGTCGCCTTGTGCAACAGGTCAAGGCAGGCGTCGTAGTGGCCGCGTTTGAACAGGACGGCCACGCTCTGCAACTGGTGGTTGAGCCGGAATACAACCGAGTGTTGCTCGTCGAAGGCTTGCAGGCTTTTCAGCACAAGGTCGTACAGATACGCTTTGAGTTCGGAGTACTTGCGGGTTTCCACCGGTTCGTTCCGGTACACTTTGCGACGCAATGTATCATCATCGAAGGTGCGCATTTCCGCCATGGCATCGAACAACTGCACGTACTTGTTCGCACGTTCGGCCTTGCCGCTCACGTACACGTGGAAGTAGCGTTTCTCCTGTGCCGTCAGTCCGCTGATGAGGCGATACAATTTGTCGGAAGGTGTCTTGGACATGGCAATCGTTTTTGGGTCGAACAAAAGTGCCGCTTTTTTACCAAGCAGCCAAATAACAAACCCAGTTCGGAAACCTGACTTATGCAGCAAACTTGGGTTGCCGGCGGCAGTGTGGGCCGATACCTTTGTCCCATTATTTTCAAAAAACTTGTGCTGTTATGCTGACTGCTGCTCCGTACCCGTCTGCCTCCGAATTTTCCGAACCCGTGCGCACCGCACGCGCCATACCCCTGCTGCCCGACCTTGTTCGTCCACAGAATCTGGAACAGGTTCGGGTTCAACAACCGGGTAAAGCCGGCAAGGTAGTACTGCCCACGATGGACGGACTCTGTTTCGAAAAGGTGAAGCGCATTGCCTACCTCGAAGCGAGCGGCAACTACACGGTGCTGCATTTCCTCGACGGGCGGCAAATTCTCGTGTGCCGCACCCTGCGCGAGGTCGAACTCATGTTGCCCGCATCGGCGTTTGTGCGCATCCATCGGTCGCACACAATCCATTTGCGCCACATCAAAAAATATGTACGGGGAAAGGGTGGCCACGTTGTGCTCCAAAACAGCGCCACCCTGACCGTTTCTGCCGGTCAGAAAGATACCTTCCTGGATGCCTTAAAACAGTACTTTAAAGTGAGTGATGAATGATGAATGATGAATGATGAATGATGAATGATGTGCACACTACGGGATTCATTATTCATCATTTATCATTCATCATTAAAGAGAGAGATACCCCCGCACGGCCTCCACAGCCTCCTTCAGCCGGCTCGCATCGCTGCCGCCCGCCGTGGCGAAGAACGGCTGCCCGCCGCCGCCGCCCTGGAGGAATTTCTGGGCGAGTTCGCGTACGATGGTTCCGGCATTCAGGCCGCGTTCTTTGGCAAGGGCATCGCTGATGCGAATGGTGAGCAGGGGTTTGTCGGCGCTCACGGAGCCAAAGGCGATAACGGCGCTGCCGAGTTCGCGTTCCAGTTCGTAGGCCAGGGTCTTGATGGCGTTGGCATCATGGATGGGCAGCACGGCCGCCACGAACGCAATGCCGTTCACGGTTTCGGCTTTGCTGCGCAAACCCTCCCGCAAGCTGCCGGCCTGCTCCGAGATGAGCCGTTCGATCTCCTTTTGCAGGCGCTTGTTTTCCTCCTGTAGTTCGGACACAGCCTTGGCCGGCTCCTTGGTCTTGAGCAGCATTTTGATTGCCGTGACCTCGCGCTCGATGGTGGTCAGGTAGTGCTCGGCGGCATCGGCGGTGAGGGCTTCGATCCGGCGCACACCGGCGGCTACAGCGCTTTCGGACACGATTTTGAAATACCCGATCTGGCCCGTGTGCCGCACGTGGCAGCCGCCGCAGAGTTCGCGGGAGTAGCCCGGGTCGAAGGTGATCATACGCACGTGCTCGCCGTATTTTTCCCCGAAAAGCATCATGGCGCCTGATTTTTGGGCCTCCTCGATGGGGATACTGCGGGCTTCCTCCAGCGCGATGTTTTCGCGGATTTTTTCGTTCACGATCTGCTCGATCTGCGCCAGTTCCTCGTCGCTTACTTTTTGGAAATGGGCAAAGTCGAAGCGCAGGGTCTGGTCGTCGAGGTAGGAGCCTTTTTGCTGGACGTGGTGGCCCAGCACCCGGCGCAGCGCCGCATGCAGCAAGTGCGTGGCCGAGTGGTTGTTCTCGGTGAGGCGGCGCTTGGGGGCGTCCACGTGGCAGTGCACGGTGGGGTCTTGCAGGTACTGGGGCAGCCGCTCCACGACGTGCATGACCAGATCGTTTTCCTTTTTGGTGTCCAGCACGCGGATTTTTTCGTCGCTGAACTCAAGCCAACCGGTGTCGCCCACCTGGCCACCACCTTCGGGGTAAAACGGCGTGCGATTCAACACGAGGTGGTACTGCGGCTGGCCTTTGAGTTGCACGGTGCGGTATTTCACGACGTGGCTGTCGCGCAGCTCGAGTTGGTCGTAGCCGAGGAACTGCACATTGGCCTCGTCGCGCAGCACCATCCAGTCGCCCACCTCCTTGGCGGCGTCTTTGCGGGAGCGCGTTTTTTGCTCCAGCAGGGCTTTTTCAAACCCCGTTTCGTCCACCGACCAGCCTTTTTCGCGGGCGATGAGGCGGGTAAGGTCAATGGGAAACCCAAAGGTGTCATATAGATCGAAGGCTTGCTGGCCGTCAATCGTGTTGTTTTGAATCTGGAGATTTTCGATGCGCTTCAATCCGCTTTCGAGCGTGCGCAGAAAGGCTTTTTCTTCTTCCAAAACGACTTTCGCCACGAAGTCAATCTGCGCTTTCAGTTCGGGGAACACGTCGTGGAATTCCTCGGCGAGAATGGGCGCCATACGGTACAGCACGGGCTCTTTCAGGTTGAGGAATGAGTAGTAGTAGCGCACGGCACGGCGCAGGATGCGGCGGATGACGTAGCCCGCGCCGCCGCTGGCGGGCAGTTCGCCGTCGGCGATGGTGAAGCACACGGCACGCAGGTGGTCGGCCACCACGCGCATGGCCACGTCGGTCTTTTTCCAGTCGGCGTGGATGTCGGGGTAGGTGCCGGTGTACGCGATGCCGGAATATTTTTCGAGGAAACCGATGAGCGGTGTCCACAGGTCGGAATCGTAGTTGGACGCGACGCCCTGCACGGCGCGGCAGAGGCGTTCAAAACCCATGCCGGTGTCCACGCTTTTGGCGGGCAGTTCGTCCAGCGAGCCGTCGGCTTTGCGGTTGAACTGCATGAACACGTTGTTCCACACCTCGATCACATTGGGGTCGTCGGCGTTCACGAGTGCGCGACCATCCGTTTTGGCGCGTTCGGCGTCGGAGCGCAGGTCTACGTGGATTTCGGAGCAGGGGCCGCAGGGGCCCTGGTCGCCCATTTCCCAG
>Ga0154020_10007989_pt1 | contig 12310 bp, 13 predicted proteins | sample Klosneuvirus_201_FD_109709 | JGI IMG/M metagenome (GOLD analysis project Ga0154020, IMG submission 109709) | Active sludge microbial communities from wastewater, Klosterneuburg, Austria - Klosneuvirus_20160825_MG | ecosystem: Engineered > WWTP > Aerobic digester > Activated sludge | place... | reverse complement strand
CTCGCAGGTCTGCCGTCAAGCTTTATCGCCTGTTCAAACCCGGAACCGACTCATAGCAAATGCACCCAATCCCGAAAGTGATGGGGCGGCTTGATTCACACCCCGGCCGTCACAAACCAGCGACCAATCGCGCCAGGAATCCTTTGATTCAAGTCAAGGCGGTGGCTGTTTGAGGAACTATCTTCTTCCTTGAAGATGCAACTGCGCTACGACGAGGATTTCATCGAAGCTGCCGTGTTTCTCTGCACAAATGGACGGCGGAAGGGTGTGCCATCGCTCCAAATCGCCCGCTTCCAGCGCGAGCGGGAGAAACTCTACGCCATCCTCGATCCCGACGAGCGCAACACCGCGTTCTTCAACCTGCACCTCGACTGGTTTCGCGAATGGGGGCTGGAGAAGCTGATCACGGATTTGCTGAAGGAATTCCCGCTGCTGGCGACGAAGTTGGAAGTGCTCGTCGTCCGCAAGACAAGGAACAAGAACGACGATGGGGCGGAGCTTTACGTCAACGAGGCTGGCCAGCGCAGCGCCATTCTCGCGCTGCGCCCGGAATCCTTCGCGCGCGATGCCGCTTTGCGGGATTATGTGCGCCACGAGTTTACCCATTTGAGCGACATGCTCGATCCTGCGTTTGGCTACGCGCCCACGCTGGATCTGCCCGGCTTGAACGGCGCGCAACAACGCCTCGCCCGCGAACGCTACCGGCTGCTGTGGGACATCACCATTGATGGCCGCCTCGCGACCGCCGGATATGTTCCCATGGCCGCGCGCGAACAACACGCTGCCGCGTTTTCTCGCGGTTACTCCTTCTGGCCGGAACAGAAACAGGCGGAAACCTTCAGCACTCTCTGGCAATCCAAAGCGCCGCGTCACGCAGAGTTCCTCGCACTCATTGCCGATCCCCGCGGCCTGCGCGAGGCGCATCGGCCTGTGCCCGGCGGATCGTGTCCGTTGTGCGATTTCCCCACGTTCAACTGGGCGGATGCGGAAGCTTTGCTGCCGGAAATCAAGGCGCGCGTTGCCGCAGAGTTTCCGGCATGGACGACGGAGCAGGGTTTGTGCGGTCGTTGCCTGGAGACTTACCAAGCTGCCGCCTTCCTGGGTGAACCTCCCAAGCTGGCCACCGTGCCCTGAGCGACAATGAGTACTGCGGCCGCAACAGATTCGCCCATGCCACGAATGGTCGTGCTGGCCTGTTCCGGATGTTCGGCCGCCGGGGAACTGGCCGATCACACGGCCCGGCGCTTGCAGAAACTCGGTGTGGCTAGGATGAGCTGCCTTGCAGGCGTCGGCGGACGCATCCCATCCATCACCAACACGGTGCGCAATGCCCCGGGCATCCTGATGATTGACGGTTGCCAGTTGGAATGCGGCGCCCACGTGCTGCGCAACGCCGGCTTTACCGATTTCAAACAGCTCAAGCTCCACGAACTCAGCGTGCGCAAGTACGATTCCGGCAGGGTGGACGAGTCTGAAGTGGCGCGGCTTGCCGAGGCGGCGCAACGTGTGTTGAATGAGCCGGCAAAACATTCAATCTCATGATGCGAATCGAACATCTTTTCATTTCGCCCGGCCACAACTTCGTCGGGCATCATGGCAAGCCAGCGGGCACAAATCCCATCGTTGCGGTGGACGAGGTGGAATGTGTCGCCGGGCATGGCTTGCGCGGGGATCGCTACTTTGACCGCGCCGACAATCACAAGGGCCAGATCACGTTCTTCTCGATGGAAGTGTTCGACGCGTTGTGCCGAGAGTTGAATCTGCCGGACGCCCAGCCCCAGGCCACGCGCCGGAATACTTTCGTGCGCGGGACGGATTTGAACTCGCTCATTGGCCGGGAGTTTGAAGTGCAGGGCGTGCGTTTCGCGGGCGTGGAAGAAAGCAGGCCCTGTCATTGGATGAATGCCGCGCTGGGTGCGGGCGCCGAGGAGTGGCTGCAGGGTCGCGCCGGTCTGCGTTGCCGGATTCTGTCGGACGGCGTCCTTCGCCGCGATGGCTGACTCGGACAAAAGCACCCGCATTTGAGGTCGCGGTAGCGGGGCGCTCCGGTAAAGCCGGGTTGGTATCCGGCAGAAACTGACATCGACAAGACCGGCAATCTGGCGCTGGAATTCTGGATCACCTCCATTGACCGCGCTCCGCGGGGAGCGAAGTTTGCGGTCGTGCCCAGATCAAGGGAACTGCGCTCCCGGGTTGTCGTGGGTGGTGACCGATTACGACGACAAAGGGCCTGGCCAACGACATTTTTTGCAATCTCTCCTGCAAGACGACGATGTATGTCCACGCGTTCGAGCTTTGTTCGTTTCGGGCCATGCCGCCGGGACAAATTTCGTGATTTGTCCATACACCCGGTTTCATGCTGGACACATCAGCAGGGCGCGTGGTTTGATCTCGCCGCTCAATCCATGAAACCTATCATCTCCAAGCCCAACGGGTCGTATCGCTTTCTTCCCGGGATCGGTCCCTATTCGTGTGGCGTGATCGCCAATCCGGGCCATGAGATTGTCCACGTCACGCTGGCAGTTGCGCAACCGTGGCGTGAGGGCTTTGATTTCGTGGATCGCTTTCTTCGCAAGCAAGGTCGCCAACGCGCCGAACTCTGCGCCATGGAATTGCGCTCGCCCAAGCCGTTCACCATGCCGGGATTCATCGAGTTCAACCGCGGGTATTGCGCTGTGCTCGAGGAGTGGGGCGTGTTGGTGGACGGCGTGAACCCCGTCGCGCGGACCAACGTCTGCCCGGTTGCAATGGAGGGGACTGAGCCCGTGCTGCATGCCTTTTCTTTCGTGCGACCGAATGCCGGATTGCAACGACAGACCTTCGTGGTCGCCGGCGCGGGTGAGTTGGTGGAAGGCAATCTGGTCAACGGCGGCATCCTGCGTCGGGGCGAGACCTCGGCCGGGGCCATAGCCGAAAAGGCGCGCTACGTGTGTGAGGTGATGATTGAACGTCTGCGGGATCTGAAGGGCCATTGGGACGAAGTCACTACGGTCAATGCTTACACGATCCATCCGCTGCATCCGCTCATGGAGGCGCTGGTGCTACCCAGCCTGTCGTCCGCGCGGCGTCACGGCGTCACCTGGCACTATACCCGCCCGCCTGTGATCGACATTGAGTTCGAGCTGGATTTGCGGGGTGTCGTGACGCAGTGGGTGGTGTAGCCAATCTGAATTTCAACGGGCGAAATCCGGACGTGAATTCGGGGAAATCAGATTCAGGCGTTTTTCACACAATCTCTTTACTTCCCTTCGGCCTGTCCCAAAACAGCCGCAGCGCAAAGTAGCCCACCAGCGGGGTCAACCCCACCACTGCGATGCCCAGATCGAACGACTGGGTTTGATCCACGTGGCGGCCGAAGTATTTATGCACCGGCGAGGAAATGGCCCAAACCAGGGTGCCGAGCAGGCCGATCATCTTGCCAACATGCTGGGAGGAGATTTCCTGCACAAACGAGTAGAAACACGGATACACGCCGAGCGCGCCCGCGCCGACGATGAGCAGGGTGCCGAGCAGCGGCCAGCCTTTGGGCAGCGCCGCCACGAGGACTGTCAGCGCCGTCAGCATCGAGCAGAAGAGAAACACACGGCACTTCGCCGCGTGCGGCGTGAGACCGCGTCGGGCCAGCCAGAGCGACACCGCGCCCGCCCCGATGCACCCGATGTCCGTGGCGGCGAAATAAAGCGAGTTGAAAAACAGCGCATCGCTCTCGCTATAACCGCGACCCTTCTGCAGAAACATTGGCAGCCACACGCGAATCAGTTGCCAGGTGGTGTGAATGCAAAAGATGACGACCAGCATGACGGCGAAGCGCCGGCTGAAGACGAGGCTCCACAGCGATTCCCCGCTGGCGACTGTCCCCGCCGGCCCGGCATCAGTTTGTGACGAGCTATCAAGATCGCGCGCTCGAATGAAGGCAAACCACGCCGCGACCCACAGGACTCCGGCCGCTCCGATGACCTGGAAAGGCATGCGCCAGCTTCCCGGCGCGTTCGTCATCATCGCCCGCATTACGAGCGGCGTGATGATGGCTCCAATGGACGCGCCGCTCTGCAATACACTGTTTCCCATGGTTCGGTCCTTCGCCGAAAGCAGGAGGTGCGTGGTCTTCAGCGCGCAGGGCCAGTGACCGGCCTCGAATAACCCCAGCAATGTACGGCAGATGAAAAGCTGGCTGAAATCCGTCGTCCACGCGGTGAGAAATCCCATCAGCGACCAGGCAAACAATACCGCCGGGTACAGCCAGCGGATGCTTACGCGGTCGGCGATGAAACCGAAGAGCAAGGAACCGGCTGCGAACGCCCACCCGAAGGCGAGTTCAAGGTCGCCGTATTGCTCCTTCGACAACTCGAACTCAGTGGTGATGCGAACCGCCGCATTCGCCAGCGTCTGGCGGTCCATGTAGTTGATCGTGGTGGCCAGCAGCAGCAGGCCACACACCCACCACTTCCAGGCACCGGCGCGAGATTCAGCGGCGGCGCTCATGCTGGAAGTGCCGGAAATCTCATGGGAAATAGGGCGGGATTTTGGCGACCCGCTTTCCATCCATCATCTCCTGCGTATAAATGGCCACCCGCTCCACGATGCGTTTGATGATTGCTTCGCCTTGTTCCGCCGTGGCCATTGATGGTTTTTTGTCCGCCTGATCCGTCCACATTTGCGTGCGAACATTCTCGGGAAAGGCGGCGAGGGCAAAGGCGGTTTCAAATTCCTGCGCGTGCCCGGGCAGGTCGGTCGGAAGTTGGTGACCACTCTTGAGCAACTCCTTGGCATCCGCTTCGGTGAGCACATCCCAGTAGGAAAGGAATTGGAGGTTGACCTGGTTCATCCGCAGGAACTGCTCCCACGTGCCGTTGACGGGCGACGTATTGCCACCATGACCGTTGAGCACCAAAACATTTTTGAATCCTGCGCGCACGACGCTGTCAATCAAGTCGGCCAGCACCGCCAGAAATGTTCCCGGCCGCAGCGACAGTGTCCCCGGGTGTCGCATGTGATGTTCACTGATGCCGGCCATCAAACCTTCCGCCACCAGCACATGCGGACGCAATCGTTCCGCCACGGCGACTGCGATGTGGCATGCGCTGCGCCAATCGTGCTCCATCGCCAGGTGTTCGAGATGCTGCTCAATCGCGGCCACGGGGAGAATGCACGCCTTCAGTTCCCCGGACTGCATGCGCTCGCGGAATTCGCGGCGCGTGTGCTTGCGTTGCAAAACTTCTGTCATGGCTTGCTCCACATCTCAATGCCCTTCGGCTCCGGTATGTCTTCGGTGATGATTTCCCAACTCGCCCCCATCTCGCGCATCTTGCGGTAATCGCGCGGCCGGTAAGCAATGGCCAACTGCGGCGTGTCCATCGGCTTGCCGCCTTGGAAGCGGGAATCCGCTTCTGCATCAAGAATCCCGGTGACGAGCAACGTCCGTTCGACCGGATACGGCGTGCGCCGTTCGCGGAAGTGTGTCTGGATGGCGTGCGACAAGGCTTTGAAGAGATTCCGATTGTTCCACGGCCCGACGTAAAAGCTCGTTGCGCGCGGGTGCGGTTCGCCGGCGAGCTTGCAGGCAAAATGCCAGTGAATGCCGCCGCCGGTGGCAGCGGCGAGGACCATCGCGCGGAGTCCATCCCGGTAATTCAGGAGGACGCCGTGCGAAACGAACGGCGTGCCGCTGTCGCCGGGCTTGGGCGGACGGATCAACTCTTTCGCTGGCGGGCGACCCGAACTCGGCTCGGCGTCCAGAGCCACTTGCGCAAGTTCCGGCGACCAAAGTCCATCCTGCGCGGCCTTCCAAAGCGCTTGGCCCTGGAGAAATTGCACACGCGCGACTCCAGTTTCCCCGCCGCGCCGCGATTCCACCATGGACTGAAGCACTTCGAGGCCGTGAAAGTCATACGATTCAAAGCCTCCGCCGTGGATGGAAACGGCTTCCGTGATCTTCGCGCGGGCGGGCAGTTCCAAAGGCGGACGACGTTGTGCCAGCGGCACGGAACTGCCGGCCATCAACGGAAATTTCAGTTCGCGCGAGGTGTCATACATTTCCTTTGCCCAGTCCCAACGATACGACAAATGCTTGTCGCTGAAAACCGGCACCGCCTTGCCGCTCTTCCGAAATACCGCCACGATTTCGTCGAAGAATCGTTTTCGGGGATACTCATGCTGTCCTTTTTCGTTGGTTGGATACGTGCCGTGCTCGCCGATCGAAAGCACGGCATCGACCGCCAGCTTGTCGCCGCCCAGGCAAAGCGATTCGTGAACAGTCTTGTAGATTGGGATGTTGTGCTTTGCCGTAAAAGCACGGCCAATCTCGCCATCTGGAAACTGATCCGCATACAGGCTGACGACGTCCATGCCGGGGGAAGTCCGCCGGCCATTGAACAAATAGGGAGCGACAAAATTCTCCAAAATGACATGCGCGTGGCTGCGGTAGGTGAATGCTGTGATGACCGCGGCAACCTTCAAGCGTTTGCCGCCGGCGGCGAACGCGGAAGCCGGCAAGGCGGACGCAAGCAGCAATCCGCCGGCGAACTGGCCGCTCCTCTGAAGAAACTCCCGACGGCCGATTTTTGAGATATTGCTCATGATGAATTTAGTTCCTGGGTCCTGGCGTTGCTCCAATGGCGGCAGGGGCCGCGAGCAAACCACTGTTTGAAGTCGGTTTCATGTTTGAATCGACGGTGTTGTAGATCACCAACTGCCAAACGCCAAGCTTCGATTTTTGTCAGGCGGGGGCGAGCTGACCAGCCAAGTCGCGGCGGTAAGACTTCTGGGGTATTAACTACGCGGCTGCTTTCTGATTTGACCCTCCGGGAAAGTTTTCGGACGCTCAGGCCATGAGCTTCTCCAAATCAATCGCGTGGCTGCTTGCGCTCGCTGCGTTTTGTTCCTCGCCAGACCTTGCCCCCGCCGAGGTGAACAAGGTGGAGCAGGTCGCGCCCGATGTTTATTTTCACGAAGGCGACATCAAGACCAGCGGCCATTGCAACAATGGCTGGATTGTCTTTGAAGATTATGTGCTGGTCATTGACGGCAATTTTCCCTCCGGCGCACAGGAGATCATTCCCAAAATCAAGGCTATCACGGACAAGCCCATTCGCTTCGCCTTCGATACGCATCATCACGGCGACCATGCCTACGGGAACCAGGTCTGGGTTGAAAACGGCGCCGTGCCGGTCGCGCACGCGGGCGTCATTGACGAGATGAAGAAATACGAAACCGGTTATTTCGGCGGCAAGCCGGGTCGCTGGGAAGACGCGGCCAAGGGTCGCAAGGATGTCGCCGCGAGCAAACTGAAACCGCCCACCTTGCTTTACAACAAGGACATGATTTTTGACGACGGCAAACATCGGGTGGAGTTGCTGCACTTCGGCGTGGCGCACACGCACGGCGATGGTTTCGCCTGGTTGCCGAAGGAAAAGATCCTGTTCACCGGCGACGCCTGTGTGAACGGCCCGTACAACTACCTGGGCGACGGCGACTCGGAGCAATGGGTCAAAACCCTGGCCGCCGCCAAGAAACTGGGAGCGAAAACGATTTGTCCCGGTCACGGCCCAGTGGGCACCGTGCAAGTATTGGAAGATCAGCAAAAATTCCTGGTCGAGCTGCGGAAGCAGGTCAAAAAATATGCGCGCAAGAAACCGGAGGAAGTAAAGGCAGCCGTCGAGGCCATCAAAACCGCCCTGCGGGAACAGAAAGCCATCGCGCGCTTTGTGGGGGATTTCTTTCCCTCCCAGGTTGAGAAGGTTTACCTTGAGATGGGCGGAAAACCATTTGAACCCAAGACCGCGGCCGTGGATGAGCACAAACAACATGCCCACGATCACGGCAAGGAACTTGTCAAAGCCCGATAGACGGCTTTGACGGCCAGATTAGATTCACCACCACGAGGGACAAATTACCGTTGACCGCAAACCTGATCAAACCTTCACCTTTCTTGCTTTCACCGACATGACAATGTCCCCGCTGCATTCGGTGATCATCGGCGCGCACTCGATCGGGTGCATGGTCGCGGACGTTTGGGTGCGGCGCTACATCGCGCAGGTGGACGACTTTACGGTGGCGGGCCGCGATGTGGGCGTGAATCTTGGGATCGATTCACCGTGGGAATTTACCTCTGCCTCGGCGCCTGCCCAATGAACTCAGTCACCGTTGATATATGAATCCACTTTTAGGCGTGTTTCTTCATGCGATCGGCGGTCTTTCCTCCGCCAGCCTTTATGTTCCGAACTACAAGGTGAAGGGCTGGGCTTGGGAGACTTTTTGGATTCTGCTGGGTTTGACCGCGTGGATCATCATGCCCCAAGTCGGCTGCTGGTTCACCACGCCCGATCATTGGGCCATCCTTTCCGCGTGCCCGGCCAAAAATCTTTTTTGGACCTATTTCTTCGGCGTCTTGTGGGGTTTCGGCGGGTTCTGTTGTGGTTTGGGGCTGAGGTATCTCGGAATGTCCTTGGGACAGACCTTGGAACTGGGCTTTTGCGCCGCGTTTGGGACGATCATCCCGCCAATCTTTCATGGCACAGCGGGAGATTTGTTCAAGACCACCTCAGGACTTTACGTCTTGGCGGGTCTCGTTGTCTGCTTGGCGGGCATTGTCGTGTGCGGCTTGGCGGGCCTGTTGAAAGAAACGACGTTGACCGACGAGCAAAAGAAAGCAGGCGTCTCTCAAAAAGAATTCGCCTTTTGGAAAGGATTGACCCTCGCCGTCATCGGCGGCGTGATGAGTTCCTGCATGGCGTTTGCGTTTGACGCCGGGAAACCCATCGCTGAAGCCGCCGTGGCGGCAGGAACGCAAGACGTTTTCAAGAACATGCCGGTGTTGGTTGTCGCCCTGGCCGGTGGCTTCACGACCAACATCATTATCGTGTTGATCTTGCACACACGGAACAAATCGTTTCACAATTACGTCACCGGACCAGGCAGCCTTTTGGCGAACAATTACTTCTTCTGCGGTCTGGCCGGCGTGTTGTGGTATGGGCAGTTTTTTTTCTACGGCATGGGCACGACCAAGATGGGCAAGTACGATTTTGCGAGTTGGAGCTTGCACATGTCGTTCATCATTATCGGCAGCAATTTGTGGGGGATCGCTTTGAAAGAGTGGAAGCTCGTGCAGCCTCGGATTCGCGGCATCTTGTGGCTGGGCATCATCGTGCTGATTGCCTCAACGGTGCTAATCGGCTGGGGCAACCATCTGGGAGCAAAGGAAACCTCAAAGCCCACCGAGGCTGGCACGTCACAAAAGGCGCAATGAAACCCACGGCGCCACTTGAGATCGCGCAAGCTCTGGTCCGGATTCCCAGCGTGAATCCGAATTACGACCCGGCGAGCCGCGCGGAAAAGGACGTTGCGCTGTGGATTCAGTCGTGGGGACAGGAACACGGGTTTGAAACACGGACGCAACCGGTGCTCGACGGTCGCTCAAACGTCATCCTCCGCTTTCGCAACGGCGCGGATCATCCGCATCTCCTGTTCAACGGCCACACGGACACCGTCGGCGTGGCGGGCATGAACATCCCGCCTTTTGCCGGCGACGTGCGTGAGGGACGCCTCTGGGGTCGCGGCTCGGCGGACATGAAAGGCCCGCTGGCGTGCATGTTGGCCGCAGCCTGGCAACTCCGTCAGCAACCGGCGACGTGGAAAGGCACGCTCACGCTGGCTTGCGTCGTGGACGAAGAATATCGCTTTCGCGGCACCCTGGCGTTGATGGAACAGCTCGACCCGCCGGATTTCGCCGTGGTCGGCGAGCCAACATCACTGCGCGTCGTGCGCGGCTGCAAAGGCTGTTTGCGCTTCTCGATCCGCGCGCACGGACACGCCGCCCACAGTTCCCAACCGGAACAAGGACGCAACGCCATCGTGGCCATGGCTCACGCGATTCTGGGGTTGAATTCTTTTTTTTACGAACGCCTCGCTCAGATTCGCCACCCGGATTTCGGTTGCAGCACCGGCTCGATAGGTTTGATTGAAGGCGGCTCGGGCGTCAACATCGTCCCCGAAAATAGCAGCATCCAGGCGGACGTCCGACTTCTTCCCGGTCAGGACGCAAACGAAACGTATCAGGAAATCCAAACCACGCTCCGCGCCAGGTTGGGGTCCGTGAAGGACGTTGAGTGGATCTTCGACCCGCCGAGCGTGGTTGATGCCGGCTATGAAATTTCCGCCGACAGCGAATTGGTCCGGCAGGCGTGCGGAGTTTTGGGCGGACGCAAGGCGGAAGTTGTGTTTTACTCCTGCGACGCGAGCAAGATTGCCGCGAAAAATGTTCCGTGCATTATTCTTGGGCCGGGCGACATTGCCGAAGCTCACACCGCCACGGAATCAATCGCCGTGGCCGACCTTGAAGCGGGCGCGAAGACATATCTGCAACTGGCTAGAACGCTGATGCCGCCGAAGCCATAATCGGGAGGAGCGCGGACTTTAGTCCGCTTCACGGTTGAAAATGCAAGCAGGTCCGGCATTCTGGAGTCTCTGGATTGCGGATGCTGAAGCGGCGTGAACGCCGCGCTCCGCCAATAGAATGAACGAGCCAATCAAAATTGCCGTTATGGGTGTGGGCGCCTTCGGGGCGCTGCACGCGCGCACTCTGGCCGCGCTTCCCGAAGCGCGGCTGGTGGCGCTGGGAAATCGCACGCGTTTGAAAGCGGAGAACCTCGCCCGCGAACTGGGTGTGCCGAACGTCTTCAGCAGGGTTGAGGAAATGATTGAGCGAAGAATCGCCGATGCGCTCGTCATCGCAACGAATACCGAGACTCACGTGCCTTACGCGAAGGCGGCGCTGTCAGCCGGAATGCACGTGCTCATCGAGAAGCCGGTGGCCGGCAGTCTCGCCGAGGTTCAGGACCTGGAGGCATTTTGCCGGCAATCCAACTACGTCGCGATGGCGGGCCACATCTGCGTTTTTCATTCACTGGTTGGTCCGCTCATTGAACGGGTGCAACGCGAAGGATTCCGCTCGGCCCATTTTGTCCGGCATCGCCCAGCCGGGCTGGTGAAACTGTTTCCGGAGGAACATCCGATCACGCTGACGATGGTTCATGATCTTTACGTGGCCGCGCAGATGGCTGGCGGCGCGGAACCGGAAAGTTTCGACGCCCTGGACGCGCTCAACTCTGATGGGAAAGCGGATCACGCTTGGGCCACGCTTCGTTGGAGCGATGGCCGCGTGGCCACGTTTCATTCGCACTGGATTCTGCCGGACGGCGCGCCGGGCGATGGTTTTGACTGGTTGGAAGTATTTGGCCAGTCCTATTACACCCGGGTGGACACCAATCCGCAGAACTGGACCTGGACGCAGGACAAAATTACCTGGCCTATCGCCCTCGAAATCTCAATCCCGCACGGTCGTCCGACCGGAATGTTGGCCGAAGAACTGCGCTCGTTCCTCGCGGCCTGTCATGGCGTGCCCGTCCCCGCCGGTTGCCGGTTGCAGGACGCCGTGCAGGTCCAACGTTGGATGGAAAAACTTCTGAAATCGGCGCAGTCAAAGCGCGTTGCCAAATCGCAGCACGGAGATCTTACACTCCCAAACGTGCATGAACAAACTTCTCATTAACACCCCGCTTCAGCGGGGTGATCAACGACTGGCCGAAGTAAGAAACTGTTTCAACAGTTTCGGCACATTGGGGGAAACCGTTGAAACGGTTCTCCCTGCTATCGAGACCGCTGACACCCCACTGAAGTGGGGTGTTAATGGGAGAGCCGTGCGCGGACATCAGACCGCGCGTGAAGTATCCAAGGTGCTGGCGACATCCGAAGCCTTTGAACTGAACGCGATTCTATGTTAACCGCCCAAACTCGCGCGCGGGATTTTCCCGGCCTGGAAAAACGGATTTACTTGAACACCGCCGCCGAAGGCATTCCGCCGAGGTGCGTCGGTGAAGCGCTGCAGGATTATTGGCGCGACAAACTTCAAGGCATGAAAGGGCGCGACGCGCACTTTGCGCGATTGGAGGACTGCCGCGAAATCGCCGCACGCATGATCCATCGCCAGCCCGCCGAAGTCTCGTTCTGCTCCAGCAGCGCGGAAGCCTACAATCTGCTGGCCACCACGCTGAACCTGCAACCTCGCGACGAAGTGGTCATCAACGATCTGGATTTTCCGTCCGGTGCGACGCCGTGGTTTTCGCGCTGCAAAGTGAAAGTCTGGAAGTCGCGCAATGGCGCGCTCCTCATCGAAGACCTGCTGCCGTTGCTGAATCCGCGCACATGTCTTGCGCAATCTTCCATCGTTAGCTTTATCAACGGCCATCGTCTTGACTGGGCAGCGTTCCGTGATGTGGTGCGAAGCCGCGCGCCGCGCGCATTGATTTCGGCGGAT